>Ga0302274_10000028_pt1 | contig 159270 bp, 124 predicted proteins | sample III_Bog_N2_1_FD_198755 | JGI IMG/M metagenome (GOLD analysis project Ga0302274, IMG submission 198755) | Peat permafrost microbial communities from Stordalen Mire near Abisko, Sweden - III_Bog_N2_1 | ecosystem: Environmental > Terrestrial > Soil > Wetlands > Peat | place: Sweden: Abisko...
TTTGCTTGGGGGGGGGGGGGGGGGGGGGTGGGCTGGCGTGGGGGGGGGCGGGGGGGGGGGGGCCCCCCCCCCCCCCTCTCTGTTTTGCGGGGAGGCTAGTACTTGACGATGGCGGTGAAGGAGTCGGGCTTGAGGCTGGCTCCGCCGACGAGCGCGCCGTCGATCTCTTCTTCGCCGAGCAGGGCGGTGGCGTTGTCGGGCTTGACGGAGCCGCCGTAGAGGATGCGGACGGCAGCGGCGACATCGGGGCCGAGGATTTTGGCGACTTCCGCGCGGACGATTTTGTGCGCTTCGACGGCCATTTCCGGGGTGGCGGTTTTGCCGGTGCCGATGGCCCAGACGGGCTCGTAGGCGATGACGATGGGCTTGGCGGCCTCGGCGGTGATGCCGACGAGCGCGCCGGTGATCTGGGTCTTGAGGACCTCGGCGGTCAGGCCGGCTTCGCGCTCGGCGAGGACTTCTCCGATGCAGACGACGGGGACGATGCCGTGCTTGAGGGCGGTGTGCAGCTTCTTGTTGACGACTTCGTCGGTCTCGTTGAAGTACTGGCGACGCTCGGAGTGGCCGATGAGGGTGTGCGTGGCGCCGACGGCGAGCAGCATGGAGGCGGAGGTCTCACCGGTGTAGGCGCCCTCTTCGGCAAAGTGCATGTTCTGCAGGCCGACGGAGACGTTGGAGCCGGCGGCGAGGTCGACGACGGTGGCCAGCGAGGTTACGGAAGGAAAGAGCGCGATTTCATCGCGGGTGTGGCCGGCGACGAGGGGCAGAAAGGCATCGACGAAGGCTTTGGCTTCGGCGGGCGTCTTGTACATCTTCCAGTTGGCGGCGATCAGAGCTTTACGGGACATGTGTTTGGTTCCTCGTCTTAGATTTTAGTGGATTCCGGCGGGGCGGGGCGTGACGGAGGACACAGAGCGGCGGTGTTCGCACGAACTGACGATGCGATCGCCGCGGCAAGGAGAACCGTCTTTGGCGAAAAAGGGGGGGTGGGGTGTTTTTGCTGTGAAATCCACCATAAGTTTATGATTCAGAACTGTTTAGCGGTAGGTTGCCTGAGTGTTTTTGCGCTCTTTTGCGGTACTTTTCGCCGCCATTTCATGCCAACTTCGCGGGGGAGTGTGCCTGTCGCCGCAACGTTTGTGCTCATTCTACCAAGATTCGAGATAATTCTCGGCAAACCATCTGCGATGGGGCAGGGAAGGGAATCAGAGATGGAGAACTTGCTCGCAAAAGGCGGTCGCGGTCAGGAATTTGGTGCGACTTTCTGGTTTCGCGCCCAGGCGAGAGACTCGTCAACAACCTGTTCGATGTACTCCGGGGAAAGGTGCGCGTTTCTGTGGTGAACCTCTTCCAGAGTCGCGCCAAAGATGCACTTCCGGACAGCTTCTTCGACGAATATTGAGAGTTCGCCCTTCTTGCTGCGTCCCAGGCTGGCGAGGAGCTGACGGAGGTCATGGTCAGTCTGGTTCGAGACGACGATGTTCCAGCGGGTTTGGGATGTGGCCATGGGGTGGTCTCCTCTTGAGGAAAGTATACACCTATGAGTATATGAGCACAGGTGCATATGCGCATATCCGGGGATATGAGGGTCAGGTTGGGGGATCTTTGGGAACATTTTTTTAATTACTTCTTTTTGGCAGTTCGGAGACCAGGTAGACAACGCCAAGGGTGAGAGATGTGAGGAGAAATGCGAGGGTGAGGATGAAGCTGCCGATTACGAAACGCTGCATCGGGCCGGTGGTTGCGGTGATGAAGCTGAAATCGTCGTCGGTAATGTTGAAGGCGAGCTGCGCGGTGAGGCCCGAGATGGTGGCGATTGCAAGCCCCAGGGAGATCCAGAGGATCCTTCGCGCTTCCCCTGCACTCGTGTGAAAGATGGAGCCTGACCTGATGAGTGGTCAGGCTCCGCTTGTTGGTTTACTTGTCGGTGAGCGCTTCTACGCCGGGGAGTTTTTTGCCTTCGAGGAATTCAAGGCTGGCGCCGCCGCCGGTGGAGATGTGGGTGATTTTGTCGGCTACGCCGGCCTGGTTGATTGCGGAGACCGAGTCGCCGCCGCCGATGATGGAGATGGCCGCTGAGTTGTCGGCTACGGCGTGAGCGATGGCGTTGGTGCCGACGGCGAATTTGGGGAATTCGAAGACTCCTGCGGGGCCGTTCCAGACGATGGTTTTAGCCTTGGAGACGACATCGACGATGAGGGCGACGGTCTTGGGGCCGATGTCGAGACCCTGCCAGTCGGCGGGGAAGTTGACACTGCAATCCCAGGGCTGGGTGTTGGCGTCGGGAGAGAAGCTGTCGGCGAGGACGTTGTCGATGGGCAGCAGGAGCTGAACGCCGTTGGCCTTGGCCTTGTCGAGGGCTTCGCGGGCTACTTCGATCTTGTCTTCTTCGACGAGCGACTTGCCAGTGGTGACGCCGAGGGCGCGCTGGAAGGTGTAGGCCATGCCGCCGACGATGATGAGTGTGTCCACCTTGTCGAGGAGGTTGTTGATGACGTCGATTTTGCCGGAGATTTTGGAGCCGCCGATGATGGCGACGAAGGGCTTTTCCGGTGCTTCGAGGGCCTTGCCGAGGTAGGTGATTTCCTTTTCCATGAGCAGGCCGGCTGCGGCGGGCTTGAGGAAATGGGTGATGCCCTCGGTGGAGGCGTGAGCGCGATGGGCGGAGCCGAAGGCGTCGTTTACGTAGATGTCGGCGAGGGCGGCGAGCTTCTTGCTGAAGGCGGGGTCGTTGGCTTCTTCCTCTGCGTAGTAGCGGAGGTTTTCAAGCAGGAGGACCTGGCCGGACTCAAGCTGGCGGGAAAGCTCAGAGGCGACTTCGCCGATGCAATCGGGGGCGAAGGCTACGTTGACGCTGGTGCCGAGCTCGGCATCGAGGAGTTCGCGGAGGCGATCGACGACGGGGCGGAGCGAATACTTGGGATTGGGCTTGCCCTTGGGACGGCCGAGGTGGGAGGCCAGGATGACCTTGGCGTGGTGCTTGATGGCGTAGACGATGGTGGGCAGGGTGGCGCGGATGCGCGTGTCGTCGGTGATGGCGGTGCCGTCCTCGGTGAGGGGGACGTTGAAGTCGACACGGATGAAGACGTGCTTGTTGTTGATATCAAGATCGCGGATGGAAAGCTTGGGCATGGGAATCACTCCGAAGAATTGGAGCCCTGCGCCCTGAGGGAATCTGCGACTCTCGCGGGCGGAGAGCGGTGAGGCGTTGAGGGTCGTTCGCGGGAGGCCTTCCAGTTCACCCTGCCCTGGCTGTTGGAGACCGGGGCAGGGGAACTGAATGGTTTGAACAGACCGTGTTGTTTACAGGCCCTTTTTGACGAGGAAGCCGATGAGGTCAACGACGCGGTTGGAGTAGCCCCACTCGTTGTCGTACCAGCTGAGGACCTTGACGGAGTTGCCGACGACCTTTGTGAGGGGCGCATCGACGATGGAGGAGAGCGGGTTGCCCTTGAAGTCAGAGCTGACCAGCAGGTTGTTGTCGTAGCCGAGGATACCCTTGAGTTCGCCTTCGCTGGCAGCCTTGAACGCGGCATTGAGCGCTTCGACGGTGGTGGGCTTTTCGGCGATGTAGGTGAGGTCGACGATGGAGACGTTGGGGGTGGGGACGCGGATGGCAAAGCCGTCCAGCTTACCGGAGGTCTCAGGGATGACCAGCTTGAGGGCCTTGGCGGCGCCGGTGGAGCTGGGGATCATGCTGAGGGCAGCGGCGCGTGCGCGACGGAGGTCCTTGTGGGGTGTATCGAGGATGACCTGATCGTTGGTGTAGCTGTGGATGGTGGTCATGATGCCGGAGACCAGACCGGTTGTTTCCAGGATGACCTTGACGACGGGCGCCAGGCAGTTGGTGGTGCAGCTGGCGTTGGAGATGATGTTGTCCTTGGCCGGATCGTACTTGTCCTGGTTGACGCCGAGGACGAGGGTGATGTCTTCGTTGGTGGCCGGGGCGGAGATGATGACCTTTTTGACGGTCGCGCCGAGGTGGGCCTTGGCCTTGTTGGCGTCGGTGAAGAAGCCGGTGGATTCGACGACGATCTGAGCGCCGGTGGAAGCCCAATCGAGCTTGGCTGGGTCGCGCTCCGCGAACACCTTGATCTTCTTGCCGTCGACTGCGATGAAGTCTTCGCCCGCAACGACTTCATTCTTGAGATTGCCGAGGATGGAGTCGTACTTGAGCAAGTGGGCCAGCGTGGCTGGACTGGTGAGGTCGTTTACGGCGACGAACTCGATTTCGGGGTTGCCCAGAGCTGCACGGAAAACGTTGCGGCCGATGCGGCCGAAGCCATTGATGCCAACCTTGACTGCCATAGTGAATCTCTCCTTATTTCAATGCCAAAAGTTTGCTGATACGTTGCAGTTGCAAGCAGGTCCGGTGAGGGAGCCCGTTGTTTGCGCGAATTCCTAGCCACTGGCGTACGTGGCCCAGGGCAAGCTCTTCCACCAAACCCATCAGGTTATCACGTTGTCAACAAGAGATCGTGTGAAATCTTGACGGCACCGTATGAATCGAGGGGTGCTTCGGGAATAGTATTGCGCGCGGAGGGCAGGGGAGTATGTGATGGGGTTCACACCATTTGCGGGTGGGGGAGTCACTGTGATATTCCGGTAGCAGGCTAAGCGCCGCCCTTTACGATGAGAAGACGTTCGAAACGAGAACCAAACACCTCCGAGTCGACCGGCAAGATCGGTCACGAGCTGCCCGCCAATCAACCCCGTCCGCTGGTTCCGACCTATGGCGACGACCTTCCGGCGCGTCGGGAGCCAGAGCCACGGGCTGAGGTTCGCCAAGAGACACGCCCAGAGCCGCGTCGGGAAGCACGGCCGGAGCCACGGCGCGAGGCACGGCCGGAGGTTCGCCGTGAAGCCCTGCCCACGGTGCGAGCGGAAGCGCGCCCCGTTGGCCGGGAATCCAGCCGGCACCGGGAGCAGCGGCAGCCGCGCTATACGCCGGAGGACGCCGGTTCGGGACGTCTGGAGGTAGAGACGCAGCCGGATTCGCCGGGATTGCCGCCGGATGAGAACGAGGCGGCGGGCCGGGCATCGAGCGATCCCAAGGGATTTGTGGTGCTGGCGATCGGATTGCCGGGATCGGGCAAGACGACGTGGTTCAAGCGGCGGGGAGTGTTGCCGCTGTCGAGCGACATGCTGCGGTCAATTCTGTTTGACGACATCACGGAGCAGCGCTACCAGGGGTTGGTGTTTTCCACGCTGCGGTCGCTGCTGCGGGCGCGGCTGATTGCGCGGATGCCGTGGAATTATGTGGACGCGACGAATCTGTCTCCGCATGAACGGCGGCAGTGGATCAAGATGGCGCAGAGCTTTGGGTACGAGGTGCAGGCGGTGTTTTTCGATGTGCCGCTGGAAGTGTGCCTGGAGCGGAATGCGAAGCGCGACCGTCCGGTGAGCGACGAAGTGATGCACAAGATGGACGAGCGGCTGAAGGCTCCGGCGTTTGACGAGGGGTTTGCCAAGATCACCGTTGTGCGGGTGAAGCAGGGATGAGCGAGGTAGCCAAGCCGGTCGTGGAGCCCTGGCTGCGCGGAAGCCATGCCGAGGTTCCGGCGGTGGCGCGTGGGGTGATTCATGCGCTGGAGTTGGCGTGGGAAGACATTGTGAAGTGGACCGAGGGGCTGAGCGATGCGCAAGCTCATGCGCAACCGCCAGGGTTGCCGTCGGTCGGCTTTCAACTGAAGCACATTGCGCGCAGCGTGGACCGGCTGCTGAGGTATGCCGAGGGGGAACAGCTCTCGGGCGAGCAACTCACCGCGCTCAACGCAGAGCAGACCGGAGACGAGCCACTGCCGGCTCTGCTTGCAGAGGTGAAAGCGGCCTTTGCCAAGGGCGGCGAGCGGGTTCGGGCGCTGGCCGGGGTGGATCCTGAGACGTTTCGCGGGGTGGGCCGGAAGCAGTTGCCAACCAGCGTTGGGGGCCTCTTGGTGCATGTGGCGGACCATACGCAGCGGCATGTGGGGCAGCTTGTGACTACGGTGAAGGTGGTCAAGGCTACTAGCCGTTAGCCTCCAGCCTCTGGCTTGGGTTCAGGTTCATTTACCCTGAGAGGGAAGAACAATTCTCGCGAGAGCCGCGGGCGCAGGGGCGTTCGGGCCAGGGGTTCCATGGAAGAGACGATTTTGAAGGCGCGGCGATGGCTGCGCAATCCTTTATTTCTGCTGGCTCTGGCGGCGGGGCTGCTGGCCTTTGCGGTTCAGTCGGGCGAGGTGGGAACGGCGGATACGCAACACCGTTTGCAGTCGGCGCATGCGTTCTGGACGGACGAGGCGGAAGTGCTGCCGGGCGAGTACCCGGAGTTTGGGGTGCATGGCCGCGGGGGCAAGATCCAGAGCTGGTACGGGATTGGGCAGAGTTTGCTGCTGCTGCCGGCCGACGTGGTGGGCACGTATGTGGAGAAGTTGCCGGTGTTTGCCGCGTACAACGGGAGCGACCCGGGCGTGCGAATGATTTTTGTGAGCACGAGCGTGAGCATGTTGCTGACAGTGCTGACGGCGCTGGTGAGCTTCCGGTTTCTGCGCCAGTTGCGGTTTTCGGAGGCGCAGGCGGTGGCTGGAACGCTGGCGTTGCTGGCGCTGACGACGCATCTGCATTACACGCAGAACCTGATGGAGAACAACTACATTTTTCTGCTGACGCTGATTGGGGTTTCGTGGCAGTTTGAGTGGGTGGAGACGGGCAGCAAGCGAGCGCTGGCGGTGGGCGCGACGGCGGTGGGGCTGAACCTGCTGACGCGGCTGACGACTGGGCTGGATTTGCTGGGTGTGGTGGCGTTTGTGGTGATGGCGCTGGTGCTCCGGGGCGAGGTTGGGCGGCGGCTTTGGGAGCGGGCGAAGACGTATCTGGTGGTGGCGGCTCCGGTGTACTTTGGGTTCCTGCTGCTGGACCGGTTGTACCAGTTCTACCGCTTCGGGTCGTTCACGAATACGTATGTGAGTTTGGTGGCGGCCGAGGCGCGGGAGCGTGATCCGTCGCTGCCGCTGAGCTACCCGTTTACGACGCCATTCTGGGAGGGATTCCGGGGAGCGTTTCTGGCTCCGCAGAAGTCGATATTTCTGTTTGATCCGCTGCTGATTTTGACGGTGATGCTGGTGTGGCTTTGCTGGCGACAGATGAATGCGGCGGTGCGCGCGTACGTGGTGGCGATGGGGCTGCTGCTGTTGGCGTATATCAGCTTTTACGCGCGGTACTTCAGCTGGGCGGGGGACTTTGCGTGGGGCGACCGTTATGTTTCGACGACGGTGGAGCTGGTGGTGCTGGTGGCGGTTCCGCTGCTGATGCAGTTTGGGGCGCAGTTGGGGCGCGTGGTGCAGTGGGCCGGGGTGGTGATTCTGGCGGCGAGTGGGGTGGTGCAGGCAGCTTCGCTGGCGTTCTGGCTGCCGCTGGAGATTTATCAGCGCGAGACGCTGGTGGATCGCACGAATGTGATTGGGCTGCGGCTGGAGAATATTGTGGCTTTTGCTCTGGGCAAGTGGGATGCCTGGGGGTTGCGGACGGTGGCGATGACCCAGGACTCGTGGGATTATGAGCACCTGACGAGCTGGAATTTACTGCCGTTCCAGTTGCAGCACGCGGGGCAGGCGCCGGAGTGGGTGGTGGTTGTGAGCTTTGCGGTGTGGGGCGTGAGCCTGGTGGGGCTGGTGTGGGTGCTGTGGCGGCTGCGCAGGGTGCTGGCTAGCGCAGCCGCGTAGGCTTCAGCGCGCGGCCGCGGTGTTGATTTCCTCCTGGAGACCGATGAGGCCGAGCAGGGCACCCCAGTGGTAGAAGCGGTCGCTGCTTGTGACGTCGTCGCCCTCTCCAGTGGTGCCGTTGTAGTTCTCATGGACGTGGCCGTTGGCGTGCCATTCCTTCAGGAAGAGGGCGAGGCTTTTTTGAGCCAGTTGCCTGCGTTCGGCAGAGACACCGGGAATCTGGTATTTGTCCATTCCCAGCCAGACGAGGTAGTTCATCGGGCCCCAGATGCGGCCGCGCCAGTAGTCCTGGTCTTTGAAGGCGGGATCGTTGCGGGCGATGGATGGGATGACCCATGGGCCCCAGAACTCGACGGGATTCATGAGGTGCTCGGCGACCATGCGCCGGGCCTGGTCCGGGGTGGCAGTGCCGGCGAGCAGCGGATAAAAGTTGGTCGGCGAGAGGTGTTCGCTGAGCTTGCCGGTGGTCAGGTCGCGGTTGCGGAAGATGCCGGTGGATGGATCCCAGAGTGTGCCCAGGGAGGTGGAGTACTTTGCGGCGCGCTGGCGCAGTTCCGCCGCTTCCGCGGGCTTGCCGAGGGTGTCGGCGATTTTGGCGAGCGCGTCGGAGTCGGCAATGACCATGCTCATGAGGCCGACGTCGGCCATGAGCAGTTGATGGCGGTCATGGTCCCAGCCGGCCTGGTCGTACATGGGACTGTTGTCGAGGCCGGACTCAAGAATTGCGCCTTCGCGTGTTCCGACGCTGCTGTCATCGAGGTTGGCCGGCTGATTTTGGCGGTCAGAGCCCCAGACGAGGTAACCGTCGCGGTCGCGATGCGCCGCCCACCATCGGTTCCATGCGAGCAGGGCAGGGAAGGTCTCCTGGAGGAGCCATTTGTCGCCAAATTTCTGATAGAGGCCGAGGACGGTGATGGCGCCGACGGGAGGCTCGGAGCGGTCGCTGCTTTTCCAGCCGCCGCTGCGGGCGTAGTTGGGGATGAATCCCTGTGGAGTGGCCTCACGGCCGATCTCAATGGCGTTGGCGTAGGCCAGATCGCGGTCGCCGGTGGCGGCCAGGGTCGCGGCAAAGTAGTTGTCCCAGTCAAAGAGGACATAACCGCCCCAGGCGACGCTCCAGATGCGGCTGACGGGGGAGATGACGCGTTTGCCGGCGGGCTCATAGATTGTGTCCCAGCCGAGGACTGTTTCGATAGCCTGTGCCACCTGTGCCGGATCGCCGTTGCTTGAGCTGGCTTTCGGCGGATGAGAGGCCCGCGTGAGAGCCGCCTGAATGGCTTCAACAGTGCGGGGTTTGCCTGTACTCAAGCCAATGGGAGCGGTGAGTTCGGAGGAGAAATAGGCCCCGGTTACGGGGACATTGGGGTCTTCGGTGTCAGAGCCGGCGAGGAAGATGGGAATGGTTCGAGAAGGCAGGGCGGCCTGAATGCGGCCGTCGGTTTTCTGGATGGCGCCGGGCTGGTTCCACAACATGCCAACGGAGAAGACTGCGGCAGCGGGCCGGTGGTGATCGGGGGCGTTGGCGAGGGGAGAGACGAGGAGGACAAGGTCGTCGCCATTGTGGGCGGACTGGACTTGTATGGTGCGTCCGCGCCAGATGAGGGTGAGATCGGTGTAGCTGCCGTCCCAGGTATGCGGGCCGGGAATGACGCGCTCTTCGGCTTTGCCCTGGCGGCCGATGAGGGTGTTGCCGAGGAAGCTGTCGGAGCCCTCTGTGCCCTGGTCTTTGATGCCGATGCGGATGGCCAGCCCCTCGGGCAGGAGTACGTGGGTGGTGACGCTGTGGGTGTCCCAGGTGTTCCAACCGCGGGCGAGGCGGCTTTGCACGGCCGCGTATTCCGGGGAGCGCTGCTGAGCGTTCCCTGGCAGTGTGCTGGAGCAAACGAGGGGAAGCATGAGGAGGGAAAGCGGCAGCGACAGAGGCACGGCGACGCTTGAGATTTTCATAGACCAGAGGTATATAACATTTCGGTGCGAGGCACAATCTTGTTGAAAGGGCTCGGGTTCGCGCATGGTTTCATGTCGCTGGCCAGGATGCAGCCCCGCTGGCAGGCCGTTTAGTGCCGCAGAATTATTTACGCCATCAACAAAACGTATAGTGATTTTTGACTTGGGGCAGAGTTTGCCCATAAGCTGGGCAGAGTCGGTCGGGATTGTCCGCCGCGAAGTGTCTGCCTCGGCACGCCTCAAGGCGCAGCGCAAAGGCTGGATATGCCCCAAAATCGGCAATCACCAGGATGTTCGGGAAGGCGGTGAAATTCCGCCACTGCCCCGCAACTGTGAGCGCACCCGCAGGGCCCGTCGTCGTTTGGATGAGGGTGAGTGGGAAGTCGGCCAAATGCCACTGGGAGCGAATCCTGGGAAGGCGGCACGGCAGGTCAGGGATGGTTCCTGGTCTGCTTATGACAAGGCGCAAGTCAGGAGACCGGTCCTTTGGTGCCCATCACCCGTTTTTTGTTCCGAGGGGAACAAAGGAGACCGATGTCTTTTTCTCGCGGGCCAGTCGGCCCACTTGTGCGCATTCTTCCTGTAATTTTGATGATTTTGACGGCAACGCTGAGTTATGCCGGCGTGATTCGCGGCTCCGTGACGGACGCCACTGGTGCGACGGTGCGTGGGGCAACGATTGTGTTGACCGCGGACGGCAAGTTTGTGGCGACGACGGCCTCTGGGGCGGATGGGAGCTACCAGTTTGCTACGGGCAAGAGCGGGCGGTTTTCGCTGGTGATTACGGCGCCGAGCTTTCACCAACTGGCGGTGCCGACGTTTTATGCTGGGCCGAATGACAATGTGGAACGGAACCTGGTGATGGAGCCGGAGTGGGTTCACCAGTCGATTGTGGTGACGGCTACGGGGACTCCGACGCCGCAGCAGCAGACGAATGAATCAACGGAAGTGCTGGGGCCGATGGATATGGCGCGCGGCATGGATCTGGTGAACGTGCTGCGGCTGGAGCCGGGAGCGGTGCTGGTGCAGGAGGGACAGCTGGGTGCGCAGACGTCACTGTTTCTGCGCGGCGGGGACTCGGATGCGAGCAAGATTCTGGTGGATGGAGTGACGGCCGGAGAGTTGGGCGGGATCTTTGATTTTGGGTCGTTGTCGACGACTGGTCTGGAGACGGCAGAAGTGTACCGGGGGCCGAACAGCAGCCTGTACGGCTCGGACGCAGCCAGCGGGGTGGTGAACCTGACGACTCCGCGGGGGACGGGGAACGGGCCGGTGCTGACGTGGAACGGGGATGCGGGGAACTTCCATACGGTGCGCAATGAGCTAGAGGCGGCGGGGAGCCGGCATCGGCTGGACTACTTTGGTGCGTACTCGTGGCTGCAAACGGCCAATGCGCTTGCGATGGACCAGTTCCATGCCGGCAGCTCGGCGGGGAACGTGGGGTGGCAGCCGACGGCCAAGGTGCAGTTGCGTGGGACGGCGCACTATACGGTTTCCGCCACGGGGTTGCCGGATGCGTGGAATTTCTATGGGCTGGCGAATGACGGCAAGGAGAGCGACCAGAATCTGTATGTGAGCGGGTCGGCGGATTACCAGATGACGCCGGACTTTCATAACGTGGTTCGATACGGGGCGACGCGGAAGCGAGAGCAGAGCGTGGAATGGTATCCGGCGGGGATTTGCGAGCCGGTGAATACGTGCGCGCTCCAGTATCCGTATGCGGGCAATTATTACGGCGCGGAAGTGACGATTCGGGGAGGGAACGGGACGTCTGCGGTGGGCCAGGCGCTGCTGAATTATTCGGTGGGGAATGGGAGCGTGTATCCGAGTGCGCTGGAGTTGGTTTCCGACCGGGACCAGGTGATTTACCAGGGGGATTACCACTTTACGCCGCACATTGTGGGCCTTGTGGGCTTCCACTACGAGAATGAGCGCGGGGTGGAGAACGAGGCCGCCTATTACCTGGCCGACTCCGCGGAGCGGAATAATTACGACTACCTCGCGGAGATCCACGGGGATTACCGGGGACGGATTTTCTACACGCTGGGGGGGAGCCTGGAGCACTACCAGATCATCGGGACGCAGACCTCGCCGCGGTTTGGTGTTTCGTATTATTTGTGGAAGCCGCGCAAGGGGGTGTTTAACGGGACACGGTTGAGCTTCAACTTTGCCGATGCGGTTCGGGAGCCGACGCTGGCGGACCAGTCGGGGTCGCTGTATACGTTTCTGATGGGGCAGGCGGGCGGTGCGGCGACGATCGAGCAACTGCATATTGGTCAGCTCTCGGCACCGACGGCGCGGACGTGGGAGGGTGGCATAGAGCAGGGTCTGGCGACGGACCGGGTGATATTGCACCTGAACTTCTTCCACAACGAGTTTGGGCGGCAGATTGAGAATGTGGGGGCGGGGCTGATTCCGGCACTGCTGCCGGGTTTGACGGCGGCGCAGCAAGCGCAGTTACAGGCCTTTCTGAACAACAACGGGGCGTACTCGCTGGACGTGAACTCGGAGGCCTTCCGGGCGCTGGGGATTGAGTTTACGGGTGAAGCGGGGCTGGGACGCCACATCTTCCTGCGGGGCGGGTATACGTACCTGGACACGGTTGTGCAGCGGTCGTTTTCCAGCGACAACGAGGCGTTGCTGGGGGGCTATGCGCCGACGTACAACGGGCTACCGATGGGGATCTATTCGCCGCTGACGGGAGCACGGGCATTTCGGCGTCCGCCGCATACGGGGAATGTTTCTGCGAGCTACGCGGGCAAGCGGCTGGTGCTGATGTCGACGGGGACGTTTTCGAGCCGGAGCGACGACTCGACGTACCTGGGTTACTCGGACCTGAGCCAGGGCAATACCCTGGTGCTGCCGAACCGGAACCTGGATTATGGGTTTGCGCGGTTTGACGTGGGCGGGAGCTGGGAGTGGATGGCACATCTGGCCTTCTACGCGCAGGCGGAAAACCTGCTGAGCAACCAGCATATTGCGCCGATCGGGTACCCGAGCCTGCCGTTCAGCTTCCGGATTGGGCTGCGGGTGCGGTTGGGGAAAGCGGGTCAGTAGCGAGATCCGTACCACCGGCTGAGACGCAAAGTTCTGTTCTTGGCCGGTGGTTGGAAGCTGGGGGACGGATTCTCCTCAGATTTGTTGGTGTTGTGGAAAAAGCGTCCCCGTCCTTTGTCCAAGGGGCTTAAACCTTGTCAATACGGCCTATCCGGGTTGTGGTCCGCTACTTTATCCTTGAAATCAAGGGCACTTGTGTTCATTAATATTCACAATCAAATAGTTCCGATGTAACAGTTCGCACTCATGTGACGGTGCATTCTAAAAGAGTAGCGTGGGCAATGCATCCACGCAGGGCATCCCCCAAAACGCTTTCCGTTTCAACAAATTCGAGGAGAATATGACGAAAACTACCTGGAGACGTCTTGCGGCCAGCTGTACGCTGTTGTTCGCTTTGCTCGTCCTGTCCATTTCGCCGGCGCTTGCGCAGCAGACGCTGGGCGCAATCAATGGGACTGTGCTGGACCCATCTGGCGCATCGGTGGCTGGCGCAACGGTTACGGTGACCAACACCCAGATTGATCTGAGCCGCTCGGCCAAGAGCGGGGGAAACGGGTTCTTCCAGATCTTCAATCTGCCGATTGGCAGCTACCAGGTGACGGTGTCTCAGGATGGGTTTGAGACGACGCAGGAGAACGGGATCACGGTTCAGGAAGCCCGCGCCACGACGGTCAACGTCACGTTGAAGGTGGGCGCGAAGACGGAGTCAGTGGAAGTTACGGCGAATCCGCTGCTGAACGCGACGGATACGACGAACGGGTATACGCTGGACGCTTCGCAGATTGAGCTGACGCCGCTGGCGACGGGCTCGTTTACGCAGGTGGCGGTGCTTTCGCCGGGCGTGAATGCGGAGCTGCTGTCGAACCTGGACTCGAACTCGGGTTTGGGCAACCAGCCGATCTGGGCCAATGGTCAGCGGGATACGTCGAACACGTTCCAGGTGAACGGTGTGGACTCGACGAATTTGTTTAATGGCAAGAGCTCTTCGGGGTCTTCTTCACAGCGCTACAACTTCAACATTGGCAGCTCGGCTACTGCGGGCGGTTCGTATTCGGTTGGCACGTCGGTGTATGGCTCGAACGGCAACAGTTTGCCTTCGCCTCCGCCGGAGTTCATGCAGGAGCTGCGCGTGAACGCCAGCATGTATGACGCGCAGCAGGGTGCGACGAGCGGCGCGCAGATTGACGTGAATACTTCAACCGGCACCAACACGTGGCATGGCCAGATGTATGGCAGCTTCGCCAACAATGCGATGAATGCCTCGCCGTTCTTTTACGGGCAGGAATATCAGCTAACGACTCAAGGCATTGGTTCGTTCCCGAGTTCGCTGGCGAATCCATGGCTTCGCCGCTGGTCAACGGGCTTTACGGTCGGCGGTCCGATCAAGAAGGACAAGCTGTTTGTGTTTGTTGCGTATCAGCACCGTTCGAACCAGGACCAGGGCACTGGAATCTCGCAGATGACGGTACCTTCGGGATTGACGGATGACCGTTCGACGGCCGGCCTGGACGCGGCGGCACAGTCGTACCAGAACAGCCCGTTCACGGCAACGATCAACCCGATCGCCTCGGCACTGCTGAATGCGAAGCTGCCGAGTGGGCAGTATGTGATTCCTTCGGCGCAGAGCACCGCGGGGTACAAGTATGGCGTGCCGAACGTGACGCTGATCGGCACCTCGGTGCTGACCTCGGATCAGGCTGTGGCGGACATCGATTATGACTTGTCGAAGTCTGATCGTCTTTCGGCGAAGTACTTCTTCCAGACGGCTCCGGTTTCGCGTCCGTATGGCTACTCGCAGACGGGAGGTTTCCCGCTGACGCAGGAGAACGGTTCGCAGGTAGCGGCGATCGACAACACGATTGCGCTGGGTACGCGGCTGAACTGGGAACAGCGGCTTGGCTTTGTGCGGATGGGTTCTTACAGCCACTTCAACCAGACGCTTGCCGGGGGCAACTTTGGCATCGATCAGGGTCTGGCCGGTGTTGCTCCGGGGCTTCCGGGCATCGAGATTCAGAACTTTGGCGATGTGGACCAGTATTCGCCCAACCTTGACCTGGGTCCGTACAGCGCGTTTGTGGATATGGGCTACTATCAGAACCGCGTGAACCCGTCGACGAACATCATCTTCACCGCGGGCAAGCACACGATCATAGCGGGCGGCGGTTACAGCTACACGCAACTGAACATTACCAACAATCGCAACGGCTATGCCGAAGTCAAAGTGAAGGGCTTCACGAACTTCCTGAAGGGCAAAGTGAAGTCCTCGAGCCTGATTGAGACGCTTGATCCGCAGAGCGGGCGCAACAACGCCGACCGCTACTATCGGTCGAACGAGTTGAACGGGTATGTGCAGGACAAGTGGCAGGCGATGTCGAACCTGAGCATTACGGCCGGTGTTCGCTACGACTACCATGGTGGGTTGACGGAAAAGTACGGCAACATGTTCAACTTCGATCCGTCGCGCTACAACGTGACGGGAACTTCGACGACGGGCTTCAACGTGGTCGACGCGGGCTTTGTGGTGGCGGGCAACAACAAGTACCATCCGACGCAGGGCGTGAGCAACTCGACGCTCGACGGACGGCAGTGGGGCATTTCGCCTCGCGTTGGGTTTGCCTGGTCCCCGAAGGCGTACCACAGCAACCTGGTGATCAGCGGCGGCGCGGGTCTGTACTATGACCGCGGCGAACTATTCAGCTACCTGTCTCAGCCCGCGGGCGGATCGATTGGCGGCCCGTTCGGCGCGACCGAGTCGGCTCCGCTGGTGAGCTTTGCGAATGGCAACGGCACGACGCTTGCGAACCCGATCGGGACGGCTCTGACGACATCCCCGTACACGCCTCCGACGTCGGATCCTGGAATCGTTACGACGGCGTTGCAGAACCAGTTGAACATCATGACGGGGAACAGCCAGTACTACGGTCCGAACTGCGGCGGCGTGGACAACCAGGAAGGTTACCTGGACTGCACGGCGACGCTGAACTTTGGCACGTACGACAAGAAGAACGTGCTGCCGTACACGATCAACTACACGCTGAACCTGCAGTGGCAGCCGACGAACACGATCGCCATCACGGTTGGCTACACGGGCAACCGCGGACGCCACTCGGTGATTCCGCTTCCGCTGAACGAGCCGGGGATTGCGACGGCGAGCAACCCGATCTGGGGTGAGAACTCCACCTACGGCTTCGAAGTGCTGAACGCGGCTTCGCAGTCGGACGGTTATGACTATGACCCGATCAAGGGTGAACCGTGGAACACGCTGGATGGCGGCAACACGGACTTCCGCGCGCCTTACGTCGGTTACAGCCCCAACGCGGCGGACTTCAAGACGGCTGGAGTTTCGGCCTACGACGCGCTGGAAACGCACATTGAAAAGCGTCTTTCGCACAACTTCCAGGTAGGCGGCAGCTACACCTGGAGCCACTCGCTGGATGAGCAGAGCGACATCGGCTTGTTCTTTACCGGTAACGATCCGAACCATCTTCGCGATTCGTGGTCCTCTTCGGACTTTGACCGTACGCACGTGGCGACGGCCAACTTCCAGGTGGATGTTCCGAACGCGGCGAAGAAGGCATCGGCGCTGGCGTATGTGACCAACGACTGGCACCTGACGGGGACGGGCGTGCTGCAGAGCGGCGAGCCGTATTCACTGTATGAGTTCTACGGCGCGGTGGGCAGCATCAACTTCGGTAACTATCCGACGCTGATGAATCCTGTACTGGGCATCAAGGATCCGTCGCATCCGCATACGGCATTGACCGGCAACCCCGGCAAATTCCGTGACGTGGGCGGCAGCTACATTCCGACGCTCGATCCGAACCAGATTGCCATCAACTACGTGGCGCCAGGCACGAGCGGCGTACCTGTCTCTACGGGCAATGATCCGTCGGATATCTACGAAACGGCGTTCAACAAGGGCGAGCGCAACATCTTCCGGCAGGCGGCTCAGAAACGTCTTGATCTGTCGATCCGGAAGGGTTTCCGCATCACGGAGAAGATCACGGCGCAGTACGAGCTGAACGTCTTCAACCTGACGAACACGACCAGCATGGACGTGCCGCAGGATCAGGCTCAGATTCGTCAGAACGATGCCTGCTCAAACGCGGAGAACCTGATTCCGTACGACAATTGCGCTCTGGGCTATGTGAACTACGGCCAGATCGTGACGACAAACAGCTCGGTTGATCAGCAGACGACGCTGGCCAACCTGGACCAGGTACCACTGGCGACGGGAACTGGCAAGTCGCTTCGTCAGCCGCTGGAGATTGCTCCGACGACGACGACGACGCGCTGCACGGCGCAGAACGAAGGCGCGGACGGCATGTGCCCGAACAACGCAGCGAACTTCGGTTCGGTGACGGGAACCATCGGCGGCGCTCGCGCCTTCACGATGGGGTTGCACGTAACGTTCTAAGACGGTTGCAGGAGGAAGCGGAAGCGGGACTCTTCGGAGTTCCGCATTTTGCGTTTTGGGACACTGGAAGGAGCAGTGCAGCGAGTCAGCGGCGGCTTCGCCGCGATAGCAAGTTATCGGGTTAGTTGGATCGCGGTAGTATGTACATCGATTCCCGTGCCGGATGCATCCGGAAGCGCCGTGAAGACGAAAGGCCCCCAGCCGAAGCTGGAGGCCTTTCGTGGTTGCGCCGTGAGGCGCGGTTCGCTGGACGCGAAGTCCCCGGGGTTCCCGGCGACAGGTCCACGTCGCTGGGGTGGTTTAGTACATGCCGTCCATGCCGCCGCCGCCGTGACCGCCGGCTGGGGCTGCTGCCTTGGGCTCGGGGATCTCGGAGATGAGGGCTTCGGTGGTGAGCAGAAGGCCAGCGATGGAGGCGGCATTCTGCAGAGCGGTGCGGGTGACCTTGGTGGGATCGATGACGCCGGCCTTGACCAGGTCTTCGAACTTTCCAGTGGCGGCGTTGTAGCCGTAGTGGTCATCCTTGGACTCGTGGATTTTGCCGACAACCACTGCGCCCTCTTCACCGGCATTCGCCACGATCTGGCGAAGCGGCTCTTCGAGCGAGCGGCGGACGATCTGAGCGCCGATTTTCTCGTCGCCTTCGAGGGTCTTGATGAGGGCGTCCACGGCAACGGTGGCGCGAACGAGAGCAACGCCGCCGCCGGCGACAATGCCTTCTTCGACAGCCGCACGGGTGGCGTGCAGGGCATCCTCAACGCGAGCCTTCTTTTCCTTCAGCTCGGTTTCAGTGGCTGCGCCGACCTTGATGACGGCGACTCCGCCGACCAACTTGGCGAGGCGCTCCTGGAGCTTCTCGCGGTCGTAGTCGGAGGTGGTCTTTTCGACCTGGGAGCGGATTTCCTTGACGCGGCCGGAGATGGCAGCGGCTTCGCCGCCACCGTCTACGATGGTGGTGTTGTCCTTGTCGACGGTGACGCGCTTGGCCTTGCCGAGCTGCTCAAGCTTGACGCCGTCCAGCTTGATGCCGAGGTCTTCGGTGATGGCTTCGCCGCCGGTGAGGATGGCGATGTCGCCGAGCATGGCCTTGCGACGGTCGCCAAAGCCGGGAGCCTTGACGGCAGCGACGTTGAGCGTGCCCCGGAGCTTGTTGACGACCAGGGTTGCGAGTGCTTCGCCTTCGACGTCCTCGGCGATGATCAGCAGGGGCTTGCTGGTGCGGGCAACCTGCTCGAGTATGGGGAGCAGATCCTTCATGTTCGAGATTTTCTTCTCGTAGATGAGGATGTAGGGATCTTCGAGGACGGCTTCCATGCGGTCGGCGTCGGTGACGAAGTAGGGGCTGAGATAGCCGCGGTCAAACTGCATTCCTTCGACGGTCTCGAGGTAGGTCTGCATGGACTTGGACTCTTCGATGGTGATGACGCCATCCTTGCCCACGGTCTTCATGGCGCCGGCGATGATTTCGCCGATTTCGACATCGCCGTTGGCGGAGATGGTGCCTACCTGAGCGACGGACTCATCGTTGACGGGCTTTGACATTTTGCCGAGGGCGCCGCCGTCGGTGAACTTGCCTTCCTTGTCGCGGGTGCCGATGACGGTGGCGACTGCCTTGTCGATGCCGCGCTTGAGGGCGGTGGGGTTGGCACCGGCTGCAACGGTCTTGACGCCTTCGCGATAGATGGACTGGGCGAGGACGGTGGCGGTGGTGGTGCCGTCGCCGGCGACGTCGGAGGTCTTGGAAGCGACTTCCTTGACGAGCTGTGCGCCGACATTCTCAAGCGGGTTGGCCAGTTCGATTTCCTTGGCGACGGTCACGCCGTCCTTGGTGATGGTGGGGGAGCCGAACTTCTTTTCAATGACGACGTTGCGGCCCTTGGGGCCGAGGGTAACCTTAACGGCGTCCGCGAGCGTGTTGACGCCGCGCAGGATCGCCTGACGGGAATCTTCACCGTGCAGAATCTGCTTTGCCATGGGGTAATTCTCCTGGTATCAGTTTTTGAGATTGCTGGTTTCTGCTGCCGTGGGTCGGGCTGGAACCCGGCCTGGGGTGAGCCGGAGACGGTTTATTTGCCGAGGATGCCGAGGACTTCTTCCTCACGCATGATCAGGAACTCTTCGCCGTCGAGCTTGATTTCGGTGCCGGAGTACTTGCCGAAGAGGACGCGGTCGCCTGCCTTGACATCGAGGGGGAAGGTTTTGCCTTCGTCGTTGGACTTGCCCTTGCCGACGGAGATGACTTCGCCTTCCTGGGGCTTTTCCTTTGCGGAGTCGGGGATGATGATTCCGCCGCGGATGGTTTCGCCTTCCGAGACCCGGCGAACCAGGATGCGGTCATGTAGCGGAGTGAAAGTTGCTGAGGTTGCCATACTGTTGCTTCTCCTTGGCGCAGGCAGAATCGTGTCTGCCCGTCGCATTTTGATGGATAAAAGGCTGGGGACGGAATCCGCACCCAATCGGGAGGCGGACTGAAGGCCCGGAATCAGGGCATTAGCAGTCTCACCGTCCAACTGCTACATTAGGGAAGCGGGGGAGGGTTTGTCAAGCCGCTTTGGGGGTATGTGAGCGTAACTCACTCATGAATTATGCGTGAATTGTGCAAAATTATAAGCAAATTGTTCGATTATTTTATGTGGGGTCCTGAAAAGGCAGAGACTGGCAGGCGTACCGTGCCAGCGAATACAATGGTCGTATGTTTCGTTGTGTGCCTCTTCGCTTCCGCTCTCTGGCCGCTGTACTGTTGTTGGCAGGGATGACCCTTGGCTGCTTGGCCCAGGAGCCAGCAGCTCCGAAAAGGGGACGCAAATACAAGGCTCCGCCGCCGACTGCGCTGGTGGTTGTGACGGTTTTGCGGGCCTCGAATGAAAAGCCTGTGGTGAATGCCTCGGTGATCTTTCATCCGATTGTGAACGGCAAGGATGCCGGGAACATGGAGTTGAAGACCAACGACGATGGCAAGGCGAAGATTGACCTGCTGGCGTTGAACTCGGACGTGCGAATCCAGGTGATTGCGCCGGGGTTCCAGACATGGGGCGAAGACTACAAGATTGACAAGGACAAGGTGGGGATCGAGATCAAGCTGCTGCGTCCGAAGGACCAGTACTCGATTTACAAGAAGCACGATGCGGCCAGCACGACGCCGGACGACGCTTCCAAGCCGGACGCGGCGAAACCGGATGCCGCGAAGCCGGATGCGGCGCCTGAAGCTACGCCGAAGCCGTAGTTTGACCTGGTTTACCGAGAGAGATTGCCGGAGGGGCTATGGTGCAAAAACCGCTGGCCGGCAAGTCGGCCCTGGTTACCGGGGGAGCGCGGCGGATTGGCCGGGCGATTTGTCTGGAGCTGGGCCGGGCCGGGGCGAGCGTGGCGGTGGGCTATCGCGGGTCGGCTGAGGAGGCTGCCCAGACGGTGGCTGCGCTGGAAGCCGAGGGCGCGCGCGCGTTGGCGGTGGCCATGGATGTGCGCAGCGAGAGCAGTGTGCAAGAGGCTGTTGGCCGGGTGGTTGCGGAGTTTGGCGGCCTGGGCAGGCTTGACTTGGTGGTAAACAATGCCGCGGTGTTTGCGTCGGCGGCTTTGGAAGAAATCACTCTGGATGATTGGGACCGGGTCTTTGAGACCAATACGCGGGGCCCCTTTGTGGTGGCGCGGGCGGCGTTGCCGTGGCTGCGGCAGGCGCAGGGGCGGATCGTGAACCTGGGCTCGCTGGGGGGCAGGCAGGCATGGGCGACGCATGGGCACTATTGCGCCTCAAAGGCGGCGCTGGAGGCTCTTACGCGGACCATGGCCAAGGCCTTTGCGCCAGAGGTAAGCGTGAACCTGGTGGCTCCGGGGTGGATTGAGATGGCGGATAGCGGGGCTTTGGCGGAGCGGTTTGCCGGGAAGACACCGATGGGGCGGAACGGGCGGGCGGAGGAAGTGGCGGCGGCGGTGTTGTTTTTTGCTGCGGGGCCGCATTTTATTACCGGGCAGACGCTGGGGGTGGACGGCGGGCTGGGGCTGTAAATTGCTGCGAAATTCCGACTTAGGCCGTGAGGATTTTGCCGGTAGCCGTGAAGGTCAGCGTCCGAAGAGTTTGGCGAACCAGCTTTTTCCGCCTGGGGCTGCGCTGCGCCTGGGGGCGGAGGGGACGGTTTCCTGAAAGTGGATGGTCTGGTTGTCCCAGATGCCTTTGGGTTCGGGCTGGGCGGGGAGTCGTGCGCCGGTAATGGCAGCCATGGGGTTGGTGACGCAGAGCCGGCGGGCTGTTTCTTCTCCAGAGCGGTTCGATACGTAGTTGTAGGCCTTTTTGAGGTGGGGCGGACGCCATTCGAGGTGATGGGCGTCGGTGGCGAGGAAGTGGATCCAGTCGCGGTCGAGCAGTTCATTGGCGAAGGCTTCGGCCTGGAGTCCGAAGCGTCCGTAGAGGCTGGAGGCGGTGACCTGGATGAGGCATCCGGCGCGCATCCAGTCGGCGATCATCTGGGGATGGCGGACGATGACCGGGTTGCGCTCCGGGTGTGTGATGACGCAGGTATAGCCGACGCCGGTAAGCCGGTGGAGGGCCTCGCCGAGCTGTGGGGGGATGGCCATTTCGGGAAACTCGACCATCAGGTATCCCTTGCCGTCGATGGAGTACTTGAGGGGATTTTTGAGGGCGTCCTGGATGTTGTCGGCGTCAAGGTGGAAGTCGCAGGCCATGAGGAGCTGGATGCGATCACCGAGGCGGTGCTGGATTTCGGCCATGCGCTCGGCGTTGAGTTGAGCCTGGTAGGGGTAGCTGTCGCTGGCGTGGGGTGTGCAGACAATGTGGGTGACGCCCTCAGAGATGGACTCTTCTGCCAAGGCGATGGACTCGTCGAGGGAGCCGGCTCCGTCGTCAACGCCGTAAATCAGGTGATAGTGAATATCGATCATGATGGGATGCCTAAGCTGGGAAAGCGCAGTCCGCTTCCGGCCGCGGGGTAGCCTTCCGGGTAGTGTTATCGAGCCGTGAGGGCGCCGATCATGGAGGTGAAGATTTTCAGTCCGTCAGCGGAACCGAGCAGCTGTTCGCTGGAGCGGTCGGGATGGGGCATCATGCCGAGGACATTTCGTCCGGCGTTGAGGATGCCTGCAATGTTGGAGAGCGATCCGTTTGGGTTGGCCTCGGGGGTGATGTCGCCGGCAGGGGTGGAGTATCTGAAGGCGATGCGGTCTTCGGCTTCGAGCTGGTGGAGGGTATCTGCGTCGCAGTAGTAGTTGCCTTCCATGTGGCCGATGGGGATCTGGAGCACTTCGCCCTTGCGCAACTGGCTGGTGAAGGGGGAAGCGGAGGTTTCGGTGCGGAGGTGGACCTGCTTGCAGATGTATTTGAGGCCAGCGTTGCGCATGAGCGCGCCGGGGAGCAGGCCGGATTCGGTGAGGATCTGGAATCCGTTGCAGATGCCGAGGACGAGTCCGCCGTCCTGGGCGAATCGCTTGACGGACTGCATGACGGGGGAGAATCGGGCGATGGCACCGGTGCGGAGGTAGTCTCCGTAGGCGAAGCCGCCGGGGACGAGGACGGCATCGACGCCGCCGAGGTCTTCCGAGTCGTGCCAGAGGAAGGTGCAGGGAGCGCCGGCGACTGCCGAGAGGGCGTTGTAGGTGTCGTGGTCGCAGTTGGAGCCGGGAAAGACGAGGACGCCGAATTTCATATCTATAAGGGTAGCAGGAACCGAGCGTGGTGTGGTCAGTTGGGGGAGAGGAAAGGGTGGGGGAACGAGCAGGGGGCGCGGGTCATGCGCCCTGGTCCTGGGTTGGTTCGCTTCCGGCTTCCGATTCAGGTTCAACCTGCTCGCCTGCATCGAGCTGGATCGCGTTTCCGGGGATGTAATCGGGGTGGAGGGGCACGATGACGGGCTGGTGCCCTGGCTCAGGTGCACCGTGGCTGGCATCGGAGGTCAAGAGGCGGTTGAGAACCGGGATGCTGCCGCGCTTGTCCTCGACGAAGTCGACGCCGTCGACGGTAAGCGTGAAGTCGGAGTTGTCGGCACGGATGATATAGCCCTTTTTCTGCAGGTACCAGATGGTGAAGTCGAGGTATTCGCGGGGAAAGCCCATGCGGTCTTCGAGTTCAGCCAGGGAGATGGCGGGTTTGTCGGGATTGGTGCGGCGGCGAAAGTAGAGCAGGCCGAGCACGGCGAGGCGGCGGTTGAGTTCACCGTCCATGCTATCCATGAAGTCGATGGAGGAGGAGAGCTGATTCTCTTCCGGGGTTGGGGCCCGGAACTGGGCGTCGTAGCGGGCGCGCGAGTCCGGGTCGGAGAGGACGTCGTACGCCTTCTTGAGGAGGAGGAACTTCTCCGGGTCGGCGGTCCTGGGGTGGTCCGGATGATAGCGGTTTGCGAGGAAGCGGAAGACGCGCTGGATTGTTTCAGGCTCGGCGTTTGGGCTGATCTGGAGGAATTCGTAGTAGTTTGGCGTGGCCATGTTGGTTCCCCTAAAGGCTGTCTGCCCAGCCCGTGTGAGCTGAGAGTAGATAGGAACACAACTTCAGGAGTGACACGGGAGCCAGGCCAGGGATACCGGTTCCATGGACATTCAAAGAAGCCGTACTTTCTCCATTATGCTGGATTGCGGGGTGTCTGTGGGGTGATGGTTATGGCCCAATCGTGGTAGATTGGCCAGAGCGGGAAAGGGCAGTCGCAGAACGGGTGAAAACCCCGGTGCCCAGTGGTATACTCGGATGGGTCGAGGCTGAATCTGCCTCCCCTAGATTGCTTTATCCGCTGAGGTTCTCATGTCCGGCCATTCCAAATGGGCCACAATCAAGCACAAGAAGGGCGCGCTGGATGCCAAGCGCGGCAAGATTTTCACACGTCTGATCAAGGAAATCGCAGTTGCAGCGAAGGCTGGCGGCGGGGACCCTGACGGCAACCCGCGCTTGCGTTCGGCGATTCTGGCAGCGAAGGCTGAGAATATGCCGCAGGACAATATCAAGCGCGCGATTCAGCGTGGTACGGGCGAGCTGGAAGGCGCGAACTACGAAGAGATATCGTTTGAGGGCTATGGACCGGGCGGCGTGGCGCTGATCGTGGACACGCTGACGGACAACCGGAACCGCACGGTGAGCGAGGTTCGTCATGCGTTCTCAAAGCATGGCGGGAACCTGGGCGAAAGCGGCTCGGTGCGTTTCATGTTCTCAAAGAAAGGCATTATCGGCATTGAGAAGTCGGCGGCTACGGAAGATCAGCTGATGGACATTGTGCTGGAGCATGGCGGCGACGACCTGAACGATGAGGGCGATAACTGGGAGATTGTGACCGATCCGGCGGCCTATGAGGCAGTATCGGAAGCGGTGAAGGCGGCCGGCATTGAGACGGTGATGAGCGAAGTGACAATGGTTTCTACGCTCTACACGAAGCTGGAGGGCGCGCCGGCCAACCAGATGATTCGCCTGCTGGAAGCCATTGAAGATTTGGACGATGTGCAGAACGTGTACTCCAACTTCGATATGGACGAAGCACAGATGGAAGCGGCGGCCGGTTAAGCCGGAGAATTTAGGGAACAGGACGAGGCCGCCAGCAAATGGCGGCCTTTTCTGCGAAACTGATTGCGTTCCGCCGGTTGCGGGGAGCGAGGAAAGGCCGAGGATGCGGATTGGGTTGAGGATGGCGGTAGGAGTGCTGCTGATTGCGGCAGGTATGAGCGCATTGGGGCAGGGTGCGCAGAAGGTGTATGCGCCGGTGGCTGGGGTGGAGAATGCGCGCTCGTGGGAGTTTGGCCCATTTGTGAATGTGGGCAACGGGCTGATCGACCGGACGGATTTTCACTTTTTGTCGCTGGGCTTTCAGGGCTCGAAGATCTTGACGCCGGTGCTGCACGCCGGTCCGCTTACGGGCCAGTTTGAGTATGGAGTGAACGTGATGCCGCTGTGGCAGGCGTATACGCCTGCGCAGCACACGGTGCTGGTGGGGACGACACCGTATGGGTTTGGCGGGGGCACGTATACGGGGGTGAGCGTGACGCCGGTGATTTTTCGGTGGAACTTTGCCACGGGGAACCGGCGTTTTCTTCCGTGGTTCCAGGGTGCGGGCGGGTCAGTGTATACGACGCACAAGTTTCCTGGTGAGGTACTGGTGCCGAAAGGGACTCCGGGGGGCACGTCGGTGTTCAATTTCACACCGCAGGCGGGGATCGGGTTCCACTACTTTACGCGGGACAACCGGTCGTGGGATGTGGGGCTGAACGCAGTGCATATCTCTTCGTCTTCCTTGGGAGACAAGAATCCCGGTGTGAACGCGAGCCTGCAACTGCAGGTGGGCTACAGCTGGTGGAAGAAGTAGGCAGCCCGGGCTGCAGGAGCAGGAGCCGTATTGGAAGGACCAGTCGTCAGTTGCGTGCCGAACTTCTCAGAAGGTGTGGATGAGAGTTGCGTCCGGGCCATTGTAGCCGCGATGCGTGTGGATGGGGTGCGGCTGCTGGACTGGAGCCTGGACTCGGATCACAACCGGTCGGTGGTGACGGTGGCGGGACCTCCGGCCGCGGTGCTGGAGTCTGCGCTGCACGGCGTGGGGCGTGCGGTGGAGCTGATCGACCTGACACGGCAGCAGGGCGTGCACCCGAGGATTGGTGCGGCAGACGTGATTCCGTTTGTTCCGGTGTCACAGGTATCGCTGGACCAGTGCGCGGTGCTGGCGCGGCAGGCAGGGGCCGAGATCTGGCGGCGGTACGGGGTTCCGGTGTATTTCTACGAGGCAGCGGCGGCGCGGCCGGACCGGGCGAATCTGGAAGATGTACGGAAGGGGCAGTTTGAGATGCTGCGCGAGGCGGCGCGGCGTGAGCCAGCGCGGCGGCCCGATGTGGGCGGGCCGGGGCTGCATCCGACGGCTGGGGCCTGCGCGGTGGGTGCGCGTAGATTCCTGGTGGCGTACAACATCTATTTCAACTCGACGGACGTATCCATTGTGCGGGCGATTGCGCGGGAGTTGCGTGCTTCCGCCGGGGGGCTTCCGGGCGTCAAAGCGATGGGGGTTCTGGCGCATGGGCGGGCGCAGCTTTCGATGAACATCACGAATTTGCAGGCCTCGCCGGTGTCCTCAGTGTATGCGCAGGTTTGCCGGCTGGCGGAGCGTCACGAGGCGGAGCCGGTGGAGGCTGAGATCATTGGATTGCTTCCGGAAGTGGCGTATGAGCAGGACAGCCCCTGGCTGCGTCTATTGCATGGGTTTGATCCCGCCAGCAAGGTACTGGAGCGTCGGCTTGAGGCTCCGCTGAGCTGGCCCGAAGAGTCTTAGCGGGTTATTTCTGCCCTCACGGGGGCGAGTTCACTCCCCCTGGGGGGAGCAACAACGGGTCGAAGAACAGGCCCAGGAGGACGAAATTGTTGAAGAAGAAATCCCTGAAGCACCTTGTCGTACTGGCTTCACTGGCAGCGGCATCTGCCCCGTTGATGCAGGCCGCGCAGCTTTCATCGGACGCACGGGCGGCGATACCGCACGATGTGCAACAGATGGTGGTGATTGATTACCGGGTGATGCAGAACAGCTCGGCGGCGATGGAACTGCGCGGGCAGGTGATGCCGCCGGAACTGAAGCAGCTGGAAGATGGGCTGCGGAAGTCGGGGTTGAACGAGAGCCACGATGTGGATCAACTGGCCTTCATCCTGTACCGGAACAGCAGCGATTCCGACGACGTACGGACGGTTGGCATTGCCCAGGGGCAGTTTCCGGTGGAAGATGTGACGGCGAGCTTTCGCAAGCAGAAGCTGAAGGCCAACCTCGTGCGAAACACGCGGATTTTCCCGCTTGGCACGACGGGGATGAGCGTGGCATTTCTGGACGAGTCGACGATGGTATTTGGGGCGCTTTCCGCCGTTCACAAGGCGTTGGACGTGCGGGATGGGCTGGCGCCGAGCCTGCTGACCAACGGTCCGGTGATGGATACGATGCGGAGCGTGGACGACCAGCCGCTGTGGAGCGTGCTGGACCAGAAGGGCACGCAGACGATGATGAAACAGGTGCTGGGCGAAGCGGGCCAGGTGGCTGATTTTGACACCGTGAAGAAACGTCTTGTGGCGAGCTCGTACTCGATGAACTTCCAGCACGGGGTGCGTTTTGACATGTCCGTGGATACAGGCGATGCCTTTGCGGCGGCCACGGTATCGTCGCTGCTGAACGCGGCGGTGTTGTACAAGAAGATGAGCGGGACGGATGTGGACAAGGCAGCGCTTTCGGAGACAGATATTCGCTCGAACTCGGGACGGCTGGAGGTGCATTTCTCGGCATCGAATGAGCAGTTCACGACGCTGCTGAAGTCGCCAATGTTCCAGGGGATGCTGCACTAGAGCAGTAGACAATTCTGCAGAGAGACGGGCTGGGCGCGACGAGGGAGTTGCGGCCGGCCCGTTTTGCATGTCGGAAGGATGGATTGCATGAGAGCGGGTGTTGCTGAGGGCTGGTGCCTGGGTTCGCCGGGTGGGGGGGCCCGTGGGGGGATCAGGAGGCTACTGGACGGCTTTGCGTTGCGGCGCGGACGAGATGCCGGAGGCTTCAATGCGGTTTCGACCATTGTGTTTGGCCATGTAGAGAGCCTTGTCCGCCTCGTCGATGAGGTCCCTGGGGGTGACGCCGCGATGGGGCACGACGGTGGAGCATCCGACGGAGATGGTGACGATGCCGTAAGGACTTTGACTGTGAGGCAGATTCCGGTTCCGGACGGCCTGACAAATTTCTTCGGCGACAGCGCGTGCGCCAGCTTCGTCGGTGGCCGGCAGGACGACGGCAAACTCTTCGCCGCCGTAGCGTGCGACGAGGTCGGCGGGGCGAAGGACGACATCGAGGGCGGCTTCCGCAATCTGTTTGAGGCAACTGTCCCCGCGGACGTGGCCGTAGGTGTCGTTATATCGCTTGAAGTGGTCGACGTCGATCATGAGCAGGGAGAGCATGTTGCCCATGCGGAGACCGCGACGCCATTCTGTGGCAAGCATTTCGTCGAAGCGGCGGCGATTTGCGATGCCGGTGAGGGCATCGACGACGACGAGGGTTTCCATGGCGCGGTAGGCAGCCTGGAGCGTCTCCTCAGCGCGCTTGCGCTCACTGATGTCGCGAATGAGATTGAGAAATCCGAGGGGAACCTGGGTGATTGGGTCGCGATAGACGCGGAGATTGGCCTCAACCCATATGTACTCTTCGTCCTTTTTGCGGAGGCGGTATTCAAGGGTTCCGCCGGGGGAGCCCGCGTGCATGGCGCGCAAGGCCATTTCGACCTCGGGGAGGTCGATGGGATGGATGAGTTGCTGGAAGAATCGGTTTTCGAGGTCGTCGGGCGCCCATCCGGTGAGGGCATTTACGCCTGGTGAGACGTAGGAGCTGAAACCGTCGAGACCGGCGAGTGTGATGACGTCGCGGGAATTGTCTACGACGAGCTTGTGGAGGGCGGCAATCTGCTTGAGCTCGCGCTGGGTGCGGTGGAGGCTACCGAAGACCACCGAGATGCTGTAGAGGACAATGAGTACCGAGATGAGGAAGAGCTGAAGGACGGCAGCGCCCATCTGAATGTTGCCGTAGTAGCTGGCTGGGATTTGACCCTGGTTGTGAACCAGGGACCAGCCGCCGATGCCGGTGACGACCAGGGTGGTGATGGCGGCCCATCCGAGGTCGAGCTGGGTGAGCACAAGGACGAGGAAGGGGATGATGACAAAGAGGAGTGGGAGGCGTTGCTGGGTGAATACCAGGATGGTGGCGGTGATGGCCATGGCCGGGTAGATCCAGTTTTTGCGGAGCAGATGCGTATTGCGGAGGCGGCTCTGAAGGATGGCGACGAAGGTTGGAGTGGTGACGGCGATGCCGATGGCGTCGCCGAAAAACCACCCTTTGGCTGAGGTATAGAAATCGATGCCGCGCAAGGAGTGATCCACGATGCCGACGAGGATAGCCGGGACAGCGGTGGCGAGGATGCAGCCGAAGGCGATGAACCGGAGCAGGTATCGGCCGTCGGTAAATGCGGGCAACTGCTTGGTTTTGCCCTTGATGAGCGACGCTGCGAGGAAGACTTCAAGCAAGTTGAAGATGTTGTATTCGATGCTGAGACGGAGGCTTTCGCCGATGATATATCCGCCGACGAACAGGGCCGCGATGCCGGTCAGGGTGTAGGCAGGCCAGCGGGAGCGGGGAGCGAGGAGGAGATAGGAAAGGAGCAATCCGTTGGCGAACCAGACGATGTTGAAACCGTCTGGGGAACGTTCAAAGGCATCCGTGCAGATGACGGCCAGGCAGATGGAAACGAACATGGCGCAGAGGCGCACGGACAAGCTGTGCACACGCAACCATCGCTTTGTGTCTGCCAGGTTTGCCAAGAGATCACTCCACCGAAAGACGAGGGGTTCTTATTCGCTATTACAATTTTGTCCGGAGTGTCCGGCCGAAGAGTTTCCTCATCTCCAATGATTCTTCGGTGATTCCGTCTCAGTGTACTATTGTGCGACAAAGTTTCCCTGCCACTTGCGTGTAGGTGTGAGTAATTCCATGGTTTAACCAGTGCGCAGAGAGTTAGGGCGGTGTAAGGGAGATTCTTGGCCATTGCGCCGGGGGCAGCGTTGGCTCGCGGTTGACTCTGGACCGGAGACGAGGCGCTAATGATTTCGTGCGATCTGCGGGTTGAACTCGACTTTGCCGGCGGGTAACAGGCGGATGGTAATAACGCCCTGCATGGACTCGTCGAGGCTTGTCCCATCGGCGTGGACGGTTTTGCCGTCAGGAGTGAGGTAGTCGACTTTCATCAGGCCGCTGTTGCGGACCTGAAAGCGGTAGTGAAAGACAGCGCCGGGGGCGACGCTGTTGGCGCCAAAGCTGGCGCTGGGGTAAGTGACTTCGAGTTCATGCACGGTGATTCCCGTCTGGTTTTGCACGTCCGCATTGATCCAGTAACTCTTGCAGGCGGCGGCCGGGAGGAGGAGCGAAGTTGCGAGCAAGGCGAGGCAGGTACGCCGGGAGAGAGTCATTGGGCATTTTCCTTTTGGTCAAGCGCGGCCTGGCGCCGTTCCAACTGGTTGAGGCGGCGGACCAGTTCAGGGAGGCGCTGAAAGGCCGCCGTTGCGCGCAGCCAGGTGCGATTGTCAAAGGCCGGTGAGCCGGAGAGCATTTTGCCGGCGGGTACATCGTGGGAGACGCCGGACTGTGCGGTGAGGATGACGCCGTCGCCGAGTTCGCAGTGACCGGCGACGCCGACCTGGCCGGCGAGGATGGCATTGGCTCCGACGACGGAGGAGCCGGCGAGTCCGGACTGGGCGCAGACGAGGGTGTTCTTGCCGACTCGGGAGCCGTGGCCGATCTGGACGAGGTTGTCGATTTTAGCGCCGTCGGCAATTTCCGTGGCGCCGACGGTGGCGCGGTCCACACAGGCGTTGGCCTGGATATCGACGCGATTGCCGATGCGGACGGGGCCGGACTGGGGAATTTTGAGCCAGTTGCCCTGGCCGTCGTTGGCAAAGCCGAAGCCGTCTGCGCCGATGATCGCGCCGTTTTCCAGCGTGACGTGGTCGCCGAGGATGCAGCCCTCGCGGACGACGGAGTGGGCGTGGGCAAAGAAGTGGCTGCCCACGGTGACGCAGGAGTAGAGGACGACGTGGGGCAGGATGGTGGCGTGGTCGCCGAGGGTGACGTTGGCGCCGATGACGGCGTAGGCGCCGATGTGTGCGTTGGCTCCAATGATGGCCGTAGGGTCGATGACGGCGGTGGGATGAATGCCGGGCGCGTAGGCGGGCGGCTGGTAAAAGAGTGCGAGGGCCTGTGCAAAGGCCAGATAGGGATTGGCCAGGCGCAGGGTTGGGGTGTCGATCTGGGGGAACGCGGGGTCGACGAGGATGGCTGCGGCCCGTGTGGTGCGGGCCAGGGAAGCGTATTTGGGGTTGGCGACGAAGGTGATTTCGGTGGGGCCGGCTTCTTCAATGCCGCGAACGCCGGTGACGTCCACATCGCCCGGGCCCTGCAATGTTGCGTTGAGACGCGAGGCTAACTCTGCCAGTTTCATTGCAGCGATTGTACCGGATAGGCGGGCCGGAGGGGCAATTGCAGGGGTTGGTGGAGGGTTCAGTCGTTGGGGAAGAGATCTGGTTGGAGATCGGGTTGGGGGCCGCGTTGGCGAACCGCGGAGCCGATGACGGCCACGACGGTGAGGCTGCGGATGGAGGTGCGAGGGACGAAGATGCGCTGGGTATTGGAGCGGGTATCGGGCGGGGTGAGCAGGAGTCCGGAGCCCTCGACGAGGGAGCTGTCGTTGGGGGCAATGGCTTCGAGTTCGTCACCATCGGCAAGGGTGAGGCGCAGCCACAGTCCTGCGGTTCTGGGGCGGCTGATGAAGCGGCGGCGGAGGAGGCGTTCGGGCGAGGTGGCTTCAGAGCTGGAGTGTGAGCCAGAGTGGGGGCCGGGAAGCAGCTCGCGGACGTAACAGACCCACTTGATCGATTCCCAGGGGATGAGCTGGAGTCTTCCGGCATTGTCGAGCAGTTCGAGGGCGTCGGGCTGGTCGGCTGGGGCGGTGGAGGCGTAACCCGCGGTCCAGTCGCGGCTGAGGCGGCGTACGATGACGGGTTTGCGGGCGCTGCTCACTGGCTGGATTGTCGCACGTGCTGGGACGTTTAGAGCCATATTGAGCATGCGCAAGTAGCCAAGCTGGTTACGGTGTGATAACGTACTTTGGTTGCCAACTGGGAAGTGCGACTTTTGCATGGGTCCCGGCATCAAAGATTGGATGCGGAGTACCCCTCCGCTGGAGCCGTGAGTAAACGATGCCTGACTATATTTATTTGCTGGAAAATCGACTGTCGCAAGTCCAGCAGAATGCCTTGAAGACAGTTCGGGAATTGGCGCGCGAAGCGCAGATGACCGTGTTTCTGGCGGGTGGCGCGGTGCGCGACCTGACCTGTGGAAATCCTGTACGCGATCTGGAAGTGGTGGTCAACGGCAATGCGCTGGAGCTGAAGGCGGCGCTGCTGGCAGCCGGGGCGAATGTTTGGGGAGAAGATGGCGAGTCGCGCTCGCTGTATCTGTATTTCCCTGGTAGCGTGCGTCTGGACCTTTCTAGCGCGAAGCGTGTGGAGTATCCCAAAGCGGGAACGCCGACGTACTTCTGGGAGAGCATTCAAGAAGATTTGCGTTCGCGGGATTTCACGATCAACGCGATGGCGATTTCGCTGAATGAGGGTTCCTTTGGATTGCTGATGGACCCGACCAATGGCGTGGCCGATATGGAGGCGCGTGTTCTGCGGCTGGTTTCCAACTACGGCTTCCTGGACAATCCGGTGCGGTTGATAGCGGCAACGCGCTACAAGGCGCGGCTGGGATTTGACCTGGAAGAGCGGACGCAGACGCGGTACGAGAACGCCAAGGGCGATGAGGTGATCGAGTACCTGAGCGTGGAGGGTCGTGGCTGGGAGCTGGAATCGATTGCCCATGAGGACGAGCCTCTGAAAGTTCTTGAAGCGCTGGAGGCTGAGGGCTGGACGAGACATCTTTTTCCGGCATGGACAGCAGCCAAGGCGGATACGGAAAGGTTGACGGCGCTGCATGACCTGGCGGTGGAGCTACAGATCCAGGGTGTCCACCCGGACCTTTCGGCTGCGCAAATGCAGCTGTTGACGGCAAAAATTGCCGCGAAGGAGCTGGCGGCGCTGAAGAAGCTGCTTCCTCGTCCGGGATTTGTGGAGCAGTGGAACCGTCTGGATGCGGATGCGGCTGAGTTTGCCAAGCTGCTGCTTTCCAAAGAGAACGCAGCGCCGTCCGCGACCTACAAGCTGCTGCTGAGTCACGCGGCCGAGCCGGTTCTGTGGCTGGCGTTTACCAGCAAGCAGGCGGCGGTCAAGGAGAAGTTTGAGAACTTCCTGAAGGTTTGGCCGCAGGCGCGGCAGCGAGTTCCTTATGCGCTGATGCTGGATATGCGGATTACGCCGGAGCTGCCGGAGTACGCCGAGCTTGTGAAAACGATCTTCCTGCAGCTGATTGACGGAGGGTTGAACACGACCGAGGAGATGCGCGCGCTGCTGGAGCCTTACAGCCCGCCCGCGCCGCCGCCACCGGTCACCATCAAGCGTACGCGGGCCAAGAAGGGCGCGGAGGCAAAGTCGAAGTCGCGACTGGCGGATGACGCGGACGGCGACGGAGACGAGCTGGACAGCGACGACGAGACCGGTGATGGGGATGACGATGATATCGACGGTCTTGATCTGGACGGGGACGAGATGGACTTCTCGATTGGCGCCGACGATGCCCGTGTGCCATTGCCCGTCGAGGATGGGGAAGAGGATGACGTCTTTGCGCGCGATTCGGTGAGCGACGCCCTTGATTTGGATTCCGACGGCGAGCTGGACGATGAGGACTCAGACGGCGAGGCGAGCGAGGAATCCGACGAGGGCGATGAGGACGAGGCGCCGAAGAAGGGCCGGGGTGGAGCGGCAGCCAAGCCGGTGAAGGCGGCTGGGAAACCGGCGAAATCCGCCGGCAAGCCGGCAAAAGCAGCCAAGGCTACGAAGGGAAAGCCTGCGGGGAAGAAGTAGTTTCCGCGGAGGTTTGAAGCTGGGAAACAGAGATCCGCGCCCGACCGGGGCGCGGATTTTTGTTTTCCGGCGGGAAGCTCGGGTCTGACGGAGTACGGGGCAGGGGTGTCCAGGGCTGCCAGCGGCCGATCAGCGCATGAAGCGGTTGTTGTCGAAGAATCGCTTCTGGCAGGCGAGGCACTCCCATGGGTAATACCCGAACAGGGCCTTCAGGGATTGCCAGATACTTTGGCTGCGCTCCACCCTGCGGGTTGTGGTGGCATCGCATCGGGGACATTCGGGGTTCATGCTTCAGGCCCTTCCATCTTCACGAATCTTCAACATTCAAGCAGGAGCCCCGTGGGAACTACAAGATAATTGTGCATTCAAGATGCAACCTGTCGCGCCAGGTCATGGTGCAGGGAGCTGTCTGGTTGCAAGTGGAACAAATCGGGCAAGGGCAGGGGAAGGCTAGTATCGTTTGCCGAAGGTTTGATTGAGCAGGAGCAAGCCAAGGCCGACAAGGGCCACGATGCCACCGCGTGTGGTTGAATCCTGTTGGCTGAGCATGAAGTTGGCAGCCATGAAGCTGCCCGGCAGTATGTTCAAGCCCTGCAGAAACCATATAGATCCCAGGACCATGAGAAGCGCCGCCAGGATATTGATGAAGACTCGCATTTGTGACCTGCTTTAGGACAGCTTGGGCAAGAATACCGGAATTTTCAGGCAGGTGGGGAAATGTTTTTGGGATTGGAGCTGAGCAGAGCGGCAAACATGTGCGGGTGAAAGACGGAATTCCGTTCCGGGTTTTCCTCAGGGACGATGGTCGGGTGGTGTGCTAATTCTCTCGCAGACCCTAGAATTGAGCCATACCATGGCTGAATTTACGCACCTGCACTTGCATACCGATTACTCTCTGTTGGACGGGGCCTGCGACGTGGACAAGCTGGTCCAGCGAGTGGACTCGATTGGGCAGAAGTCCGTGGCGATGACGGACCACGGCAATATTTACGGGGCTGTCCACTTTTTTGATGCGGCGAAGAAGAAGGGGATCAAGCCGATTCTGGGATGCGAGCTGTATGTGTGCCAGAAGGACGACCACCGCGCCGACCCGAGCGGGGACAAGTATAACCATCTGCTGGTGTTGGCCGACAGCCAGGAGGGTTACCGCAACCTGATCCGGATTACGTCGGAGGCCAGCGTGCACGGCTTCTACAAGAAGCCGCGCATCTCGAAGGCGTTTTTGGCGCACCATGCGCAGGGGCTGATTGGGTTTTCCGGCTGCCTTTCGGGCGAGTTGTGCGAGAAGCTGCTGGCGAAGGATTACGCCGCGGCCCGGGCCTCGGCGCTCCAGTACCAGGACATCTTCGGCAAGGGGAACTTCTACCTGGAAATTCAGGACCAGGGGCTGGAGGATGAAAAGCGCATCCACGCTGACCTGTTCAAGCTGGAGCGGGAGCTGGGGATTCCGCTGGTGGCCACCAACGACTCGCACTACCTGTGCGAGGACGACCACAACGCGCACGACGTGATGCTGTGCGTGCAAACCGGGGCGAAGGTGCAGGACGTGAACCGGTTCCGGTTTGATGCAGACCAGTTTTATGTGAAGTCGGGCGAGGAGATGTCGCGGCTGTTTCCGGACCGGCCGGACCTGCTGAGCCGGACGCAGGAGATAGCCGAGCGCTGCAACCTGAAGCTGAACAAGGTGGACAATCCTTTTCCGGAGTTTGCGGTACCGGAAGGGCACACGATCGACAGCTACTTTGAGGAGATTTGCCGGACGGGCTTCAAGAAGCGGCTGGATACGGCGGTGGAGCACCTGCGCGCGCGGGGGCAACTGCGCTGCCAGAGGCACGAGTACGAGGCGCGGCTGGAGCGGGAGATCGGCATCATCAAACAGATGAAGTACTCGGGGTACTTCCTGATTGTGTGGGACTTCATCAAGTACGCGAAAGACCAGGGGATTCCTGTGGGGCCGGGGCGTGGCTCGGCGGCCGGGTCGCTGGTGGCCTACGTGATGGAGATTACCAACGTGGATCCGCTGCAGAATGCGCTGCTGTTTGAGCGGTTTCTGAATCCGGAGCGTGTGTCGATGCCGGATATCGACGTGGACTTCTGCATGAACCGGCGTGGGGAAGTGATTGAATACGTGACCCGCAAGTACGGGCGGGAGCAGGTGGCGCAGATCATTACGTTCAACACGATGGCGGCAAAGGCGGCGATCAAGGACTGCGGCCGGGCGATGGACATGCCCTATGGCGACGTGGATCGGATCGCGAAGCTGATTCCGGCGACGATCGGCATCAGTATCGACGAGGCGCTGGAGGCGCAGCCGGAGCTGCGCAAAGTGTACGACAACGACGCGCAGATACGCGCCCTGATTGATACGGCCAAGCGGCTGGAGGGCATGGTGCGGGGCAGTGGCGTGCACGCGGCCGGAGTGGTGATTGCGCCGCGCCCGCTGACCGAACTGGTGCCGATCGTCAAGACGAAGAACGACGAAATTGTGACCGCCTACGACATGAAGGCGATCGAGAAGATGGGTCTGCTCAAGATGGATTTTCTTGGGTTGACGACCTTGACGGTGATTACCGACTGCCTGAAGCTGATTGAGTCGAACCAGGGCGTGGTGATCGACATTGAGACGATTCCGCTGGACGACAAGGAGACGTACGAGAAGGTGTACCACCGGGCGCTGACTTCGGGTGTCTTCCAGTTTGAGTCAAGCGGGATGCGGGACGTGCTGCGTCGCTACAAGCCGGAGACGATCGAGGATCTGACGGCGCTGAACGCGCTGTACAGGCCGGGGCCGATCCAGGGCGGCATGATCGACGACTTCATCGAGCGGAAGTGGGGGCGGCGCAAGGTGGAGTATCTGGTGGATGCGACTGAGCCGCTGCTGAAGGAGACGCTGGGAGTCATCGTCTACCAGGAGCAGGTGATGCAGATTGCCAACGTGGTGGCCAGCTACTCGCTGGGCGAGGCCGACCTGCTGCGCCGTGCGATGGGCAAGAAAGACCCCAACGAGATGGCCAAGCAGCGGGACCGGTTTATGAGCGGCGCAGCGGCCCTGGGACATCCCAAGGAGAAGGCCGGCGAGTTGTTTGACCAGATGGAAAAGTTTGCCGGGTACGGTTTCAACAAATCGCACTCGGCGGCCTACGCGCTGTTGGCCTACCAGACGGCGTACCTGAAGACGCACTACCCGGTGGAGTTTATGGCGGCGCTGCTGACGTCGGAAATCTCCAAGCCGGAGAATGTTGTGAAGTACATTCAGGAGTGCAAGGAGATAGGGATTTCGGTGGAGCCGCCGGACGTGAACCACTCAGGGGCGCACTTTACGCCTTCCGGGGAGCGGATTCGCTTTGGGTTGACGGCGATCAAGAACGTAGGCGGGAACGCGATTGAGTCGATCCTGGTGGCGCGGCGGGAGTTGGAGGCCGAGGGAAAGGCGTTTACGTCGTTCTGGGACTTTTGCGAAAAGGTGGACCTGCGCCTGTTGAACAAGCGGGTGATTGAGTCGCTGATCAAGGCCGGCGCGCTGGATTCGATGGGTGGGCGGGCGCAACTGACGGCGGCCATCGACAAGGGTATGGAGCAGGCACAGAAGGCGCAGAAAGACGCGGCGCAGGGCCAGCACGGGCTGTTTGGGCTGTTCAACGAAGCTCCGGCGCAGACGCGGGGCGTGAGCGCGGGCAACGACCTGCCGAACGTGCCCGACTGGGAGGAAAACCAGCGGCTGACGGCGGAGAAGGAAGTGCTGGGATTCTTTGTGTCCGGGCATCCGTTGGATAAGTACGCGGAGAAGCTGCGCAACCTGTCAAAGGTGGTGGACACGGCGACGGCGCTGGAGATGAAGCCCCCGGCTGCGCCGAAGTGGGGCCAGCAGCGGGACCCCAATGACGAAGTGCAGGTGGCTGGCGTGCTAGTTGGGATGCGCGCGGCCAAGAGCAAGAAGAACGACAAGATGTACGCGTCAGGATTCCTGGAAGATGCCTATGGGAAGATCGAGGTGATCTGCTTTGCCAAGGATTACGAGCGGCTGGCGGAGCAGCTGAAAACCGAGGCGGCGGTGCTGCTGCGGGGGACGCTGATCGGCGAGGAAGAATCCGCGCCGAAGCTGGCGATCAACAGCCTGCAGCCCCTGGACGATGTACAGATCAAGCTGCCGACGGGAATTCGCCTGCGGTTGAACATGGACCTGGTGAGCGAAGAGGGATTTGCGCAGCTGAAGGCGCGGATTGAGGCTGCTCCGGGGCCGGGCAAGGTGATGATGCACCTGGAAAAAAAAGGCAGCTGGGCGGTGGTTCTGGAGCCGAAGGCGGCATCAGTGGCGGCGGACAAGGCCTGGATTGAGTCGATTGAGGAGCTGTTTGGGCGGGGTTCGGTGCAGGTGCTAGGGTAGGGCAGCTTCACTTATCCTGTGGGGTGGTTGGAGATGTGAAGTGCGCCTTTTGGAGGAGAAAAAGCTGCGCGCAGCTTGTTCGATCCCAATACTCCTTGAGTGAAAACGATCTAGGGCTCCGCGCGGATCAACTCTACAAATTGGCTAAACTCGCTTCCAGCCAGGTGCCGGATGCCTTTGTCCAGCGTGGCCAACTTGCCGCCGTGGTGGCGGGCAAGGCCCAGCAGGAAGGCGTCTGTGACCTGCCCGGGCCCGTGAATACGAGGACCGAAGGGCTCCGTAGCCGCGAGGTAAGAGATATCCATCGGCCAATAGCTATGGCCAGGTAGTGAGGAGAGATTGCCCAAGGCAATTTTGAACTCGCTGAAGTCTACCGCTCCGCCCTGTACCTGCAACTGTGAGGCGACGCGCACAAATCCAGCCTCGGTCATGGCACAGGTAGCAAACCGCTTCGAGCCGATTTGACTGAACCATGCCTGCGTCATCTCCAGCACTTGGCTATCGCCCATATGCATAGCTATCAGGACATTGACATCAAGCAAAAAGGAGGTCACCAGGGTTGGTCCTCTAGCTCAAGAATCTGCTCGGTCGTCAATGGGCCACCTTCCAGCTTTACGTCGAAAACTGCCAGTCCGTTCATCATCTTGATGCGCGGCTTGCGTGGCTCGCTACGCTCAATCAGGTCGGAAACAGCGCGGCTTATCGAAACGCGGCGGCTCTCAGCATATTCTGTTACCAGTCTTTGCGCGGTCTCTGATAGTGTTACGGTGGCTCTGGTGCTCATGGAGTCATTATGCATCAAATTTCATTGAAATGATGCAGTATTTCAAGAGCGCTGCATTTGAGTGTCTTGCGCATTTCAGGAGGGGTTTCTCATGCAGTTTCGTTCCCTTGGCAGCTCAGGGCTGCTGGCTTCGGAGATCAGTTTTGGCACTTGGCTTACAGTTGCCGGCGGGGTGGAGCGGGAGCGCGCGATCGCGTGCATCCATGAGGCGGTAGGGCAGGGAATTACGCTGTTTGATACGGCCAACCAATATGGCGCGGGCGAGGCGGAGCGGGTGCTGGGCGAGGCGCTGCGCACTTCGGGCGTGCCGCGCGACCGGTACCTGGTGGCGACCAAGGTCTTCAACCAGGTGGGCGACGAGCCGGGCATGGGGCTGTCGGCAGGGCAGATTGCACACCAGTTGGACCGTTCGCTGGAGCGGTTGGGGATGGATTATCTGGACGTTTATCTCTGCCACCGCTACGACCCGGATGTGGGGCTTGAAGAGACTCTGGAGGCGCTGGACAAGGCAGTGCGCTCGGGCAAGGTGCGGGCGATCGGGCTGAGCGAGTGGCCGGTGGAGCAGATGGACCGGGCGGCCGAGTTGACCGCAGCCAACGGCTGGACGCCAATGACGGTGAGCCAGCCGCAGTATTCGCTGCTGTGGAGGAAGCCCGAGGCGGAGGTGTTTGATGCCTGCCGCCGGCACGGGCTGGGCAACATGGCGTATGCACCGCTGGCCCAGGGCGTGCTGACGGGGAAATACCGGCCGGGGCAACCGCCGCCGCCGGACAGCCGCGCCGCCAGTGCGGAGATGAACGGCTACATGGAGACCAAGGGCCGGCACTTCCGCAGCGATTTTCTGCTGGAGGCTGTGGAGCGTCTTCGGCCGATTGCCGCTGGGCTGGGGCTAACGATGAGCCAGTTGGCGCTGGCCTGGGTTTTGCGCCGGACGGAGGTGGCGACGGCGATTGTTGGGGCCTCGCGGCCGGAGCAGATTGCGGCCAGTGTGGCGGCCAGCGGGGTGCGATTGCCGGGCGATGTGTTGCGGCAAATCGACCTGGCGTTGGGCGATGTGGTGCTGCGCTGAGAAAGAATGTGGACCGAAGGATTTGTCGCTTTGGCCGCTACACCGTAGAATCGTGATGAACCGGGTGGACGTTGCCCCGAGAGGTGTATTTCTTTCTTCATGAGCGAGAGTTCCCCAGGCATTGCAATTGAGGCGCGGGCGATTTCGCCGGCGTGGATCAAGGTGGAGCGGGCAAGGCACCCCAAGCGCCCCTACCCTATGGATTTGATCGAGCAACTGTTTACTGACTTCAGCGAGATTCACGGCGATCGGGCATTCAGCGACGACGAGGCGGTGGCCTGTGGCATGGCGCGCTTCCGTGGACAGGAAGTGCTGCTTATCGGCAACCGCAAGGGCGGCAGCACCAAGGAGAAGGTACGCCGGAACTTTGGCATGCCCAATCCGGAGGGCTACCGCAAGGCGCTGCGGGCGATGAAGCTGGCGGAGAAGTTCGGCCGCCCCGTCATCACGTTTATCGATCTTCCGGGCGCGTACCCGGGGCTGGGCGCGGAAGAGCGCGGCCAGGCGGAGGCGATTGCCAGGAACCTGCGGGAGATGGCGCGGCTGAAGGTTCCGACGATTGCGGTGATCTCGGGCGAGGGCGGTTCCGGCGGAGCGCTGGCTCTGGCCGTTGCCGACCGAGTGTTGATTCTGGAAAATGCGCTTTACTTCGTGATTTCGCCGGAAGGGTGCGCGTCGATTATGTGGAAGAACGCGGACCGGAAGGACGAAGCGGCCGAGGCGATGCATATTACGGCGCAGGAAGTGAAGCGGCTGGGTTGTGTGGACGAGATTATTCCCGAGCCGGCTGCCGGGGCGCACGAGGCTCCGGAAGAAGCGATGCGGCTGCTTTGCGATGCGCTGGAGCGGCACCTGGGTGAGTTGACGGCCAAGCCGGTAGCGGAGATGGTCCGCGAGCGGCAGGCAAAGTTCCGCAACATAGCGCAGTTCTACACCGAAGGCTGAGCCACTGCCGGGTGGCCGCGTGCCAACCGGATTTTCGAGAAGAGGAAACTTTGAGTACAGTCGCGGTGCATCCACAGCCCATTGGTCCGGTGCGAGCCGGTCTGCGTGTGCTGCTGGCGGGGCTCTACTTCTTTCTGGCGCGATCACTGGCCGAGCATGGAGCGCACGGACTGGTTTCCGACGACTGGACTCCGGTGGTCGAGCAGGCGATGTTTGCCTTTCTGCTGCTTTTTGGCTTTGGCGGCTTTGGATTTCTGCTGGACCGCCAGATGGAGCCGATCGCCGCGCAGGGGCTGCCGCCACGTTCCGGCTGGTTGGTGGAGACTGGACTGGGCATCGCGCTGGGCTGGGGCGTCGCGCTGGTATGCATTGTGCCGTTGCTCTTTGGCGGCATCGCCCTCCATTTTTCATTCAGCGTGGCCTCGTTCGGCTGGCTTGCCGTGGACGCGGTCTACTTTGCCGTGGCAACGCTTGCCGTGCAGATTGCCTTTCGTGGATATGCCTTCCAGACCGCGGCCCGGGTGATGGGCGACCTGCCCGCGGCACTGCTGTTTGCTGTGCTTTACGCGTATCTGCGGGCGCAGTTGCCGGGCGCCAACCGCGCCAGTATGGCTGTTTCCGTAGTGCTGGGCCTGCTGCTGACGCTGGGTTACCTGCGCACACGCGCACTGTGGCTGCCGTGGGGATTGCATTTCGGCTGGGTGGCATCGCGCGCACTGCTGTTTGGGCTTCCGGTGAACGGAGTGAGCAGCCACTCGCCGGTGGTGCAGGGCGATACGATGGGCTCGTTTGCCATCTCTGGCGCGGATTTTGGCCTGGATGCGAGCTGGTTCGCATTTTTCGCGCTGCTTGCGTCCATTCCGGTGCTCTACCGGCTGACGCGGGATTTGGATTTTGTGCACAACGCACCGGTGCTGATCCCTGGCGGCATACCGGTGGATCTGGATGCGGCGGCACGGCTGCAGCACGATGCGGCGACCCGCGCGGATGTGCCGGAGGTGAAGCCGCTGGTGCAGATTCTGCCTGCCGCACCGTTGGCACCGCCGCCGGTGGCTGCCGATATTGACCGGCCTCGCGAGTAGTCCGCGATTCTTTCCCTCCTTTTTGCTCTCGTCGAATTTGGTTGCCGTTGGTGTTGCGCATTTTGCTTGAAGCGCGGTACGCTTTGGCGCAGAGTGTGTGCATGGGCCGTTTGGCTTGCGGAAGGGAGGGCGGGGATGACGACTCGATGGGTTCTGACGGTTGCGCTTGCGCTCCCCTGCCTGGTTGCTCCGCAGATCGCGCGCAGCCAGGCTGTCGTGTTTTCGACGGAAGCCACCGTGGACAAGCGCTATTTGCAGATTGAGCCGACGCACGTGGACCTGCCCAAGACGGAGATGGATGCGCGGGGCCACCAGGATATCTTGCGCACGCTTATGTCGGAGCAGGGCTTTGCCATGCGTCCCTTGCCGCGCGGGAAAAAGGGGCTGACGCTGGTGGCCAACGGCAAGCTGACTCCGGCCGGGGAAGGCTACGTGGCGATGGTGACCGACCAGGGTGTTAGCGCCAAGCCGGGTGAGCGGGTAGTGCTTTCCAATATCGCCATTGGGCGCGACCGGCTGGTGATTGACTTGAATGGCGGGCCGGAGAAGAAGCACGCCTTTCTGCGCCACATCGAGATCGGGATGGGTGGGCCGGTCAATACATCGCCGGTGATTCAGGACCCCGGCCAGGAACCGGTGGGTGCGCGGATTACGCTGACCTTTGCCGGTCGGCTACCGGACTTGACGCCCGCCCAGGTGAAGGCGCTGCTGGCCCCGCTGATCTCCTTTGACATGAAGACGCCGGTGCAGGCCTTTACCGATACTCTGCCGCCGGAACTGAAAGATGCCATTCTCAACCACCATGTATGGGTGGGGATGACCACGGACATGGTGACTTTTGCGCTGGGCCAGCCGGAGGGCAAATCGCGAGAGACCGAAGGTCAGATGCCGTTTGAGGAGTGGATTTACGGCCATGCTCCGCAGGATGTGACCTTTGTGCGGGTCAACGGCAACCGGGTGGTTCGCGTGGAGATTGCCAAGGTGGGCCAGCCGCTGGAGATTTATACGAAGGACGAGGTGGAGGGGCTGATGACCGCCACCGGTCGGCCCGTGGTGGCCCAGGTCTCTCCGGTGAAGGAGCACACGGTTCAAATGGGCGACGTGCATCGCGACCCGGACACGCAGGCGCCTGCTGCGCCGCCCAGCCTGCGCAAACCGGGTGAGAAGTTGCCCGACGACGACCCCAACCAGACGTTGCCGGGCAGCCGCGAAGGGCCGATGAAGCCGGTGATTTTCCCGCCGAAGCAGCCGGACCCGTCGGCGGCACCTGCGCCGTCGGCCGGGCAAAGCGGGCCACCGCAGCAGGGCAACGGGACGGGCCAGCAAGCGCCTTCGGCCGACCAGCATTGAGTCGAGCCCCCGCCGCTGGCCTTTCGTGTAAACTGATCAAAGCGCCCGTTCCTTCCGGCAGTGCAACTCACCCAGAGAAAATGTGTGGTGTGCGCTGGAGCTATCCGCTCCAGAAGCGATGACGAATGACCGATGGCCGCAACGTCGAAGCCGCGCCCGATGGGCGTGTGTGCAGAGACAAATTTTTTGAGGAGAGAAATCTGGATCCATGGCCAAAATTGCAAAAACAGGTGATCGCAAGAAAGCAATGGACACGTCGAAGTCAACCGACTGTCCGAAGTGTGGTAAACCGACTCGCATTGTGAAGCGCGTCAAGGACCGTGAACGGGGCATCCCCGGTGGCGTGTACATTTCCTGCTCGGGCTGCGAGTTTTTCGAAAAGCTCTAAGCCGCAGCAGACAGGCAAGACGAGAAAGCCCGGCACGCGCCGGGCTTTCGTGCGTCAGGGTACCGGCGTTTGCGCGATGGGCGGCAGCAGGAGGGGAATTCCGCGATTGCGGATGGTGATTTTCTACTCCCTTGGAATGTAAGAAGTTCCGGTTATTTATGAAAGGAAATTCGTGGAATAAAACAACCCTCATGTTTGTATGGACTTACGGTTTGGAATGCTCATTGCACCAATCATGGCCAGAACGGTTCATTTTCCCATAGAGGAGGAACACGGAATGATGCACGATGCGAATGAAAAGCTGTTTGATGCGGATGAATTTCTCTCGCAGGCAGGAATCGGTCGGCGAATCGTTGAATTGGAGCACGAGCTTTGCTTCTTCACGCAGGGCGATGAGGCGGACAGTGTGTTTTGCCTGTTGAGTGGCCGGGTAAAGCTTTGCTTTGTTTCGGAGTTGGGCAAGCAGGCCACCATCACGCTTCTATCGCCGGGAGACTTTTTCGGAGAGGAATCCGTATCGATGGAGGTCCGATTGCGCCCAGCGACGGCGGTGGCCATCAATCCCTGCACAGCGCTCAAGATCGCGAAAGCGGATATGATCCGCGCCCTGCATGAGGAACCTGCTCTGATTGACCGTTTTCTGTCGGGCCTGGTGGCCCGCAGCACGCGCACCCAGGCGGATCTTGTGGACCAGTTATTGAACACGAGCGAAAAGCGGCTGGCGCGGATGCTTCTGCTGATGGCTGAATCTCGAAAGCCCGGGGAAGCTAGACCGTTTCTTCCTCCGATTACCCAGGAGGCGCTGGCGGAGATGATTGGTACAACGCGGTCTCGTGTGAGCTTCTTCATGAACCGCTTCCGAAACCGCGGGCTGATCGACTACAAGGACCGCATCCGGGTGCACACCTCGCGGCTGAGGGCATCGCTGGTGGGGCGATTCGAGGAAGCGTGATCGTCCTTCGATTTCCTAAAGCGGCTTGCGCAGGACAATCTCGTGGCAGTCTTCGGCAACGGCCATGGTGCGATTGGGGGCCATCGGCTGGCGGGCGATCTCGACGAAGCCGTAGCGCCGGTATGGGGCCAGCAACTCCGGACGCAGGCTGAGGACGGTGATTTCGATATGCAAGCAGCCCTGGTGGTGCAGGTGCTGTTCGGCGGCGTGCACCATGCGCCGGCCCAGGGTGCCGGACTGGCGGGCAGGCGAGACGGCCAGCATGCCGACGTAGCCGGCGGGGCCTCGCACTTCGGTGTAGATGGAAGCTGCGAGCGCGCCATCGGGCTCTTCCAGCAGCAGAATCGTCCCCTTGGCCAGCATGGCTGCCAGCCGCGCGGGGTCGGTTCGAGTGCCCTCGAGAAATGTCTCAATGGCAAAGGCGGCGTTGATGAGGGTACAAAGGGAAGGGATATCCGCGGGCTGGGCCGGACGGATATGCGCGGGGTTCATTCGCCCAGCATCAGGCGCTGAATACGCTGGGCGCGGCCGGTCATGGGGTCGACGGTGATGAGGGCGGCGCACATTTTGGGGTTGCCGGAGGCGGCTTCAAACTTGCCCGGCATTCCGGTCAGAAACTTGTTAAGCACCAGGTCTTTTTCGACGCCGATCACGGAGTCGTAGGGCCCGCTCATGCCTACGTCGGTCTGGTAGGCTGTGCCGCCTGGGAGAACCCGCTCGTCGGCGGTGGGGATGTGCGTGTGGGTGCCCAGAACCGCTGTAACGCGGCCGTCGAGATGCCAGCCCATGGCTACCTTTTCGCTGGTGGCCTCGGCGTGGAAGTCAAGCAGGATGATTTTGGCCTTGACGCCGACGAGGATCTGGTTGACGGCGTGGAATGGGTCGTTGGTGCCGTTCATGAAGACGCGGCCCATGAGGTTGATGACCGCGTAGGGTTTGCCCGCGTCGGGGCCGGTGGCAATGGTTCCCTCGTAGACGCCGTACCCTGGCAGGCCGTGCTGCAGGTTGGCCGGGCGCAGCACCCGGCGGGCGCGGCTATGGCTGTCGGCGGGAGCGGACTTCATGTATTCGATGAGTTCGCGCTTGTCCCAGACGTGGTTGCCGGTGGTGATGACGTCGGCGCCGAGATCGAAGAGATCCTCGGCGAGGCCGGGCGTGATGCCGAAGCCGCCCGCGGCGTTTTCGCCGTTGATGACGGTGAGGTCGACGCCGTGGCTTTCGCGCAGGTGGCCGAGGTGCTCGCGGACGATTTTGCGCCCGGCTGAGCCGAAGACGTCGCCTACAAATAAGATCTTCATTCGGCTTCCTGCTTCTTCTCGCGCATGAGGGGGAAGAGGATGACGTCGCGGATGGAGTTGGAGCCTGTCAGCAGCATGGTGAGGCGGTCGATGCCGATGCCTTCGCCGGCGGTGGGAGGCAGGCCGTAGGCCAGGGCGCGGACGTAGTCTTCGTCCATCTGGTGGGCTTCGTCGTCGCCGCTGGCGCGCTGGGCGAGCTGGTCTTCAAAGCGCTTTTTCTGTTCGAGGGGGTCGTTGAGCTCGCTGAAGGCGTTGCCGACTTCAAAGCCGCCGATGAAGAACTCAAATCGCTCCACATGAGCCGGGTCGTCGGGCTTGGCCTTCGACAGCGGGGAAACTTCGGTGGGGTAGTCGTAGATGATGGTGGGCTGGAAGAGGTTGGGCTCGACGACCGTCTCAAAGAGGTGATAGACGGTCTTGCCGAGCGGGTTGCCCTTGACGGCTTCGTAGTAGATCTCGGTGAGGGACTTTCTGAATGCAATAATTGGGCCTTCACCTATCCCGTATCCGTCTTGCAGAACTTCTGAAACCATTTCTTGCTTTGCCGCAGGGCCATCCATTTCTGCCAGCGCACGCTGCAGGAAGAGCTGCAACGCATTCGCATCCGTAAAGTGGTGCGCGTCGGGCGCGATGCCGGCGGCTGCGGGCCAGTGCGCGGAGATGGCCTGGGTCATGGTGAGCCGCGTCCAGTTGGCGAGGTCGATGGTGTGGCCGTTGAACTCGATGACGGTGGTGCCGTTGACTTCGCGGGCGACGTAGGCGATGAGGTCTTCGGTGAGGCGCATGAGGTCGTGGTAGTTGGCGTAGGCCTGGTAGAACTCCAGCATGGTGAACTCGGGATTGTGCTGGGTGCTGACGCCCTCATTGCGGAAGTTGCGGTTGATTTCGTAGACGCGGTCAATGCCGCCGACGACCAGGCGCTTGAGGTAAAGCTCGGGGGCGATGCGCAGGAAGAGGTCGAGGTCGAGCGCGTTGTGGTGCGTTTTGAAGGGCCGAGCCGCGGCGCCACCGGCGATGGGCTGCATCATGGGCGTTTCCACTTCGAGGTAACCGCGGCCGTCGAAGAACTTACGCAGTGCCTTCAGAATTCCGGCGCGTTTGACGAAGACCTGGCGGGCGTCGAGGTTGCTGAAGAGATCGACGTAGCGCTGACGGTAGCGGAGCTCGACGTCGGCGAGGCCGTGGAATTTTTCCGGCATGGCGAGCATGGCTTTGGCCAGAAACGTGAGCGTTTCGACGTGGATGGTGAGCTCGCCGGTGCGGGTGCGGAAGAGGTAGCCGGAGACGCCGATGTGGTCGCCGAGGTCGAGCAGCTTGTAGAGGGCAAAGGCCTGCTCTCCGACGGCGTCGAGGCGGACATAGATCTGGAGGCGCTCGCCCTGCTGCTGGAGGGCGGCAAAGCCGGCTTTGCCCTGGGCGCGGATGGCCATGATGCGGCCGGCGACGGAGACGCGGGGGCGGTCGAGGTCGGCCAGCTCATTGAGGATCTCGGCTGGGGTGTCGTTCCACTGGGCGCGGACGGCGGGAATGATGTGGCTGGCAGGAAAGTGGTTGGGGTAGGCGGACTGGCCCAGCCCGGTGATGGCTTGCAGCTTTTCCTGGCGCAGCGCGAAGAGATTGCGCTCAAACTCTGACTCAAACACGTTCGTTTCCTCATGCGGCAGAAGGCCGCTTTGCTCACTGCCCAGTATATCGGCTTGGGGGTGCTGATATGCTGGTGGCGCAATTCCATGAGAGATTTCCGATGCAGGTTCCTTTCCGCAAGGGAATTGCGAAGGAGAACGGTTCGATGAACTTCGTGTCCACGCGCGTGACCCGCACAACCCTGGCTGGGATATTTGGCTTACTGATGGTGGCTGGTGCACAGGCCAAAACTGTACTGCCTGACTCCTGCGGCGACGATGCCGTGAAGTTTGAAGTGAAGGGCGAGAAGAATCAGCTTCCACCCGCTCCCCCGACCGCCGGCAAGGCCCAGATCATCTTCATCAACACCGACAGGCACTATACCGCCCGCTACGGTGTAGATGGCGCGTGGGCCGGCGCCAATGAGGACAACTCCTACTTTGCGGTCACTGTAGAACCGGGGCAACATCACCTTTGCATGAGCTATCAGATCAGCCTCGGAGGCAATGAGCGCATCCGAGAAGCTGCGACGAAAGTGGCTGCGCTGACTGTCGAAGCAGGCAAGGTCTACTACTTCGAGTCCACCATGGGCGCCGTGGGTGGCAGCGCCGGGACCACAGTGCCGGGTAGCATGACGGCGGGCGGCGGAATGACACCGGCTCACCACGTCGGGGGCAGTCCTGGAGTTCCCGTCTTTGACTTCTCGCAAATCGACGAAGATACCGGCAAATATCACGTGAAGGCGTACAAGCTATCCACTTGGAAAACGAAGTAGGCAAGTGCAAGCAGGGCGCGGCCAGCTAGAATGGAAGCAATGGCCTATCATCGTCCCATTCCGCCGGAACAGCTTGGCGACAGTGCCGGCAAGGGTGCCCAGAAGGGTGCGGTGCACGCCTTGGTTCAGGCAGAAAGCCTGATGCAGATTGCTTTTGTGCTGCCGTGCGCGACGCTGATTGGCTGGGGCCTGGGCTGGTGGATCGACAGCCATCTGCACACGGGCTGGATAACGATTGTCGGCCTGGTTGTGGGCATGGTCGCGGGAATGGTTTCGGTCATCCGCATGGCTCTGGGGGCCGGCAAGGCACCGCCAACATCGGAACAGGGGTCGGACGAGAAGTGAGCGATATTTCAACGACTCCGGTCCAACCGCAAAACCCCGGCGAGCACCCGATTGTGCAGATGAGCGATGCGGATCTGGAACTGCTGCTGAAGCGGGCAATCCGGATCACGCTTGGGCTTGGCGCGTTTCTTGCGCTCATTCTGCTGTTCAGCTCGGGCTGGCGGAATGCCGCGGAGATGGCCGTGGGCGCAGCGATTTCCGCAGCCAGCCTGTACGAGTGGCAACGGCTGATCCGGTTGTTCAACGCGCGGCTGGACCAGAATAAAATTCCGCGCGGAGCGGCGCTGGTGGTTACGCTGTTTCTGGTGCGGCTGATCCTCTTCGGGGCGGCAATCTATGGTAGTCTAAGGTGTTTCCAGGGTTCTCCCATTGTGCTGGTGGTTGGACTGAGCCTGGCGGTTGCCGGGCTGGTCTGGGAGGCACTGCGAATCTTGCGCGGCTGAATGCAAACCATACCCCGGCATAACCGGGTGGGAAGACGAAAATGCCTGAATCGCTTGCACTTACAAAATTATTGAATGCCATTTTTGGTGGGGTTGTTACCTCCGTTTTTCACGCGGTTGGCTTTCATCCGGCCAATCCCGCTGCGCCCATTACGGACGCCTATGCGCTGGAGTTGCTGGTGGCGGCGTGCCTGCTGCTGTTTTTCATTGCGGTCCGGGTGACGCTGAGCGTGGAAAAGCCGGCAGTAGCGCAGCATTTTGCTGAGATGATTCATGAGTTTGTGGGCGGCCAAGGTGAGCAGATCATCGGTCACGGCCACGAGCGCTTTCAGAGCTTTGTGACGATCATCTTTCTCTTCGTGCTTTCCTGCAACCTCCTGGGGCTGATTCCGGGCATCAATACGCCGACGAGCTATCCGATTGTGCCGCTTGGCCTCGCCGTTGCGACGTTTGCCTACTACCACTTTTACGGTTTCAAGGAGCAGGGCTTCAAGGGGTATCTCGGGCACTTCGCCGGCCCCATCTGGTGGATTGCCCCGCTTCTGTTCCCGATCGAAATCATCTCGCACTGCGCGCGCATGATGTCGTTGACCATCCGTCTTTACGCCAACATGTTTGCCAGCGATCTGGTTACGCTGGTCTTCTTCTCGCTGATTCCGCTCGGCATTCCGGTGATTTTCCTGGGGCTGCACGCGATGGTTTCGGTGATTCAGGCGTTTGTGTTCATGCTGCTGGCCATGATTTACCTGTCGCAGGCCGTGGCCCACGAGCACTAGAGAGCCGGCGCGGATGCGCCCACAACAAGATTCCGCCGGGGTCTCGCTTCCACCCCGGAACCACGGACCAGCCGCAAGCGTGAGGGGGCCAGCTTGGTGAGCCTCAACCACCCACTGGCGGCAATCTAATCGGAAGCAGGAGAAACAATGAAGAAACTGCAGAATGTACTGATGGCACTTTCGGTTCTGTGCTTTGCCATTCCGGCCATGGCCGATGGCGGCACCGGCGTAGTTGACCTGGCTCCTATCGGCGCCGGTCTGGGTATCGCACTTGCAGCCGGCCTTTGCGGCCTGGGCCAGGGCCGGGCAACCGGCAGCGCCGTGGAAGCGCTCGCCCGCAACCCCGGAGCTCGCGCCGGCATCCAGCTGCTGCTGGTTCTTGGTCTGGCCTTCATCGAATCCCTCACGCTGTTCACGCTGGTCATCATCTTCGCCAAGATCAAGTAATTGTTTGTGGAATTGGCGGAGAAACAGGTCTGGTTTTCAGGCCGTACAGAACCGCAGAGCCCTGCCTCCGTATTGTGCGGCGCAGGGCTTTGTTGTTTCCACCAAGCTCTTTGCCGTGGCAATTGTCGATCCAGATAAGTGTGTTCAAATTACGCTAGTTTTTTTGGATTTCCACTTGACAGGTTTTCCACAAGCATTTCTCCTGTTTTTACTGTTCCAAGTTTCCTCAGAGTTAAGCCAAGCGGGGCTTTTGCTGCGTTGGCACGTGGTCAGAGTCAGGGTTGTACGCGCAGGAATACAGAAACACGAGCGCCTTGTGCTCGGTCTTCTCCGGTGTTCGAACGTCCGGGTCACCTGCGAAACCTCCAGACTCCGTCCAGACAGGATTTCCAGGGGAATCCCCTGGGTACCTGTAATCCCGAATTCTCTGGGGGGAACGTGTCCAAGCGTGGAATGGATATCGTCGTTGCGGCGACGCTACTTATATTGTTTTTTCCGGTTTTGATGGTTTGCGCTCTTCTGATCCGGGTTACTTCGCCGGGGCCCATCCTTTTTCGCCAGAGACGCGCGGGGCGAGGCTTCCGCAGCTTTGAGATTCTCAAACTGCGGACCATGGCCCATGCCCAGCCGGGGCATCGATTTACCTTGGGCGCCGACTCCCGCATCACGCCGATTGGTCGCTGGCTGCGCCGCACCAAGATTGATGAACTGCCGCAACTTTGGAACGTGCTGCGGGGAGAAATGAGCCTGGTGGGGCCGCGACCGGTTTTACCGGAGTTGGCGGAGGAGTTTGGTGAGCACTATGCCGTCCTGCTGCAGGTGCGGCCCGGATTGACCGATCCAGCCTCGCTCAAATATAGCCAGGAAGCCGAGTTGCTCAGCCGCGACCACAATCCCATGGAGTTTTTCAAATCCGTGGTGACTCCAGACAAGATCAACATCTCCAAGAGATACCTGAGTCAGGCGAATCCGTGGAGCGATTTGTGTCTGGTAGCCATGACCGCGTTCGTTTGCTGCGTACCGGCACTTGGCCGGTCCTTTGGTGAGCTGCCGGAGCCCCGCTACCTGGCTCCGCTCACGTTTTGGCCGACTTCGGCCAGCCAGGGGCCTCGGCGAGCGCCACAGGTCGTATATGCAAGCAGCGAATCCACAGGCTCTGCTGGGCGGGCCGCCTGATAGGTTCCTGTATTGGCATGCGGTTGCACTTTGCCTACGCTTCGGGCCATATTCCGCCTGATTGGGGCATTTGCAGTGTATTGCGCCATAGCCGTGCGGAATTACAGCAAAATCTCCGCCGTAAACCCTGATTTACCGGCGAATTCGCCTTTAGCAGACCTGCGTTTCCGACTAGGATGAAAAGCATCCGGAGGTAGGTCTTCTTGCTGACGTTGTATTTGCCGGAAATACTGTATGCCGCTGGGCTCGTACTGCCCGGGGCGGGCCTGCTGGTGGATGAACGCGGGCAGGTCGCAGGCATCGCCAAACAGGCGGATGCTCCCGAGGGCGCAGCTGTGGTTCGTTTGGCGGGCAAGGCGCTGCTTCCGGGGCTGGCCAACGCCCATTCGCACACGTTTCAGCGCATCTTTCGCGGCCGCGCCGAGGGGCGCGCCGCAGGCGGAGACACCTTCTGGACCTGGCGTGAGCAGATGTATCGTGCCGCAGGGTTTCTTTCACCGGACGACCTGTACGACGTGGCGCGGGCTACGTTCCTTGAAATGCTGCACGCTGGCATCACCTTGGTGGGCGAATTTCACTACCTGCACGGCGACCCGGCGGGCCATGCCTACGACCAGCCCAATCTGCTCGCCGAGCGGGTCATCTGTGCAGCGGAGTCCGTCGGGCTGCGTATCTGCCTGTTGCGCACGGCCTACTTTCGCGCCGGATTCGAGCGGGAGCCTCAGCTTGGGCAGCGGCGATTCTACGAGCAGCCGGAGCAGTATCTGCGCAACCTGCAGACTCTGGCTGGTGACTGCGCAGGTCGTCCCAGGGTGACGGTCGGAGCTGCTCCGCATAGCATTCGCGCCGTGCCTATCCGGGAGATGGAGGCGATTGCGGAATACGCCCGGCGCGAGGGGATGCCCCTGCACCTGCACGCCTCCGAGCAGATAGGCGAAAACGCAGCCTGCGTGGCCGAGTACGGTTGCGCGCCGGTTACGCTGCTGGCCGAGCGCGGACTGCTGGACCGGAGGACCACCCTCGTTCACGCCATTCATCTGACGGAGGGGGAGTACGCGGCGGTTGCCGAGTCGGAAGCCACCATCTGCAGCTGTCCCACGACGGAGCGCAACCTGGGCGACGGCATTTTCCCCGCCGACACGGCTGCTCGGCTGGGCGTACACTTGGCATTCGGAACCGACAGCCAGGCGCAGATCGACCCGTTCGAGGATGCTCGGCAAGTGGAGTACCACCTGCGGCTGCGCGACCAGCAGCGCGGCATTCTGGACGGATCCGCGCGGGAGGGTTGGGCCACGCGCGAGGCGATGGGCCCGGCCCTGTTGCGGGCTGCCACCAGCAACGGCTATCGCGCGCTGGGATTGCCGGGCGGAACGCTGTCAGTCGGTGAACCGGCGGACTTTTTGACCATCGATCTGGATGATCTTTCCATTCTCGGCGTGGATGCCGAGTCCCTGGCAGCGCAGGCAGTTTTTGCGCTCGCAAAATCGGCTGTGCGCGACGTCGCCGTGCAGGGGCGGCTTGTCCTTCGCGACTGCCAACACGCCGAATCCGAATCCATCCGCGCCCGCTATCTTGCCGTGCAGCGCCGCTTTCAACGATCCCAAGGAGAATCCCATTGACCACTGCAACTGAGACCATTCGCGCCCGGCGTGGAAGTACCCTGCTGTGTAAAGGCTGGCAGCAGGAGGCGGCGATGCGCTGCCTGATGAACAATCTGGACCCGGATGTGGCGGAACGTCCCAGCGACCTGGTGGTGTATGGAGGCATCGGCAAGGCGGCGCGCAACTGGGAAAGCTACCACGCCATTGTCCGTGAGCTGGAAAACCTGGGCAATGAAGAGACGCTGCTGGTGCAGTCGGGCAAGCCGGTCGCGGTCTTTCCGACGCACGATCTGGCTCCGCGGGTGATCATCGCCAACTCGAACCTGGTGGGCCGCTGGGCAACCTGGGAGCACTTCCACGAGCTGGACCGCAAGGGCCTGATGATGTACGGCCAGATGACCGCCGGCAGTTGGATTTACATCGGCACGCAGGGCATTCTGCAGGGGACGTTTCAGACCTTTGCTTCGATGGCCGACATCCACTTTGGCGGTACGCTGAAGGGGCGGCTGGTGGTGACCGGGGGCGTGGGCGGAATGGGCGGCGCGCAGCCGCTGGCGGTTACGCTGAACGATGGCGTGGTGCTGGCGATTGACGTGGATCGCACGCGTATCCAGCGCCGCGTGGACAACCGATATTGCGACACTGTCACGGAGAGTCTGGACGAGGCCCTTGCGCTGTGCGAGGCGGCGCGTAAGGAAGGGCGCGCGCTGTCTGTTGGCCTGGTGGGCAACTGCGCCGAGGTGCTGCCGGAGATTGTCCGGCGCGGGGTGGTCGTCGATGCCGTGACCGACCAGACCAGCGCGCACGATCCACTGAACGGCTATGTCCCGGCAGGCTACTCGCTGGAGGCTGCGGCCGAGCTTCGTCAGCGCGACCCGGCAGAGTACGTGCGGCTTTCCACCGCGTCCATGGTGGTGCACGTGAACGCCATGCTCGACCTGCAACGTGCCGGGGCTGTCGCCTTCGACTATGGGAACAACATTCGCCGCTTTGCCGCCGACGCAGGCTGCACACATGCTTTCGATATTCCCGGCTTTGTACCGGAGTACATTCGCCCACTCTTCTGCGAGGGGTCGGGTCCGTTCCGGTGGGTTGCTCTGTCGGGCGACCCGGCGGACATTGAGCGCACGGACCGGCTGGCGCTGGATCTGTTTCCGAAGAACGAGATACTCACCCGCTGGATGCGCCTGTCGCGGGGCCGCTTTGCTTTCCAGGGACTGCCCTCGCGCATTTGCTGGTTGGGCTACGGCGAGCGCGCCGAGATGGGCCTGGCCATGAACGAACTGGTGCGCAAGGGCGAGCTGTCGGCGCCGGTTGCCATAGGGCGCGACCATCTCGACACCGGCTCAGTGGCCAGCCCTTACCGCGAAACCGAGCGCATGTTGGATGGCTCGGACGCCGTGGCAGACTGGCCGATACTGAACGCGCTGCTGAACACGGCCAGCGGGGCGAGCTGGGTCAGCTTCCACCACGGCGGCGGGGTGGGGATGGGCTATTCGCTGCACGCCGGGCAGGTGACGGTGGCCGACGGCACGGAAAACGCGCGGCGGCGACTGGAGCGTGTGCTCAACAACGATCCGGGGCTGGGGGTGGTCCGCCATGCCGACGCCGGCTACGAAGTGGCGCAGCGCACGGCTCGCGAAAAGGGCATCCACATGCCGATGCTGGGGAAGTGACCATGTCTGAAGCGGCCCACAAACTCGCCGTCGTGAACATTGGCCAGCTGGCCACGCTGGCTGGGCCCGGTGGTCCGCGAACCGGCGCGGCTATGCGCGACCTTGGGCTGATCGCCGATGCGGCGCTGCTGGTTGAGGACGGGCGCATCACGGCGATTGGGCGGTGGGCCGATTTACGTGGCCAAATTGACGCGGAGACGGCGGAGGTCGATGCCCGGCAGCGGCTGGTGACACCGGGCTTCGTCGATGCCCATACGCACCTGGTATTTGCGGGCAACCGCTCGGCGGAGTTCGAGCGGCGCATTGGCGGGGCGACGTATCAGGAGATTGCGGCTTCGGGCGGAGGCATTCAGTCCACAGTGGCGCAGACCCGCGCGGCAACGGAGGACGAGCTCCTGGCACAGGCCCGCGTCCATCGCGACTGGCTGCTGCGTGGCGGCACCACGACGATCGAGGCAAAGTCCGGCTACGGGCTGGACCAGGGGACGGAGCTGCGGATCTTGCGCGTGATTGCGCGGCTGGCTGCTGAGGGCCCGGCGCGGATGATTCCGACGCTGCTCGCGGCGCATACGGTTCCGAAAGAGTTTGCCGACCGCCGCAGCGAGTACGTGCGCTGGGTGGCTGAGGAGCTGATTCCGGAGGTCGCAGCGCTTGGCCTGGCCCGCTATTGCGACGCCTTCTGCGATGACCACGCCTTTACGGTGGCAGAGACGGGCGTGGTGCTGGAAGCGGCGAAGCGGCACGGACTGGGTTTGCGCCTGCATTCCGAGCAGTTCCGGCCTGGAACCGGCGCGGAGCTGGCCGCCGAGCTGGGCGCGGCCACTGCCGATCACCTGGAGACGGTTACGGATGAGACTCTGCTGGCGCTGAAAGCTGCCGGAGTGCAGCCTGTTTTGCTGCCCGCCAGCGTCTTCTGTCTGGGCCGCGACCAGTATCCGCCGGCCCGGCGAATGATTGACCTGGGACTGCCGGTTGTCGTGGCCACGGACTTCAATCCAGGTTCCGCGCCTGCGCCGTCCATGGTTTTTACGCTCGCTCTGGCGGCCATCCACATGAAAATGCTGCCCGCCGAAGCCCTGACCGCGGCCACGATCAACGCCGCCCACAGCCTGGGGCTGGGCGCGGAGGTTGGTTCGCTGGAGCCGGGGAAGGCCGCTGATTTCGTACTGCACGAGTGCGCGGACTACCGCGAGCTCGCCTACTTTGTGGCTGCTCCGGCTCGGCCGCGGGTCTTTATCGCCGGCTGCGAGGTGGCCCTGTGAGCGTGGCAAATGCGCCCTTTGGCACTGCGGAGATTCTGCGGGAACTGGTCTCTATTCCTACGCCCTCGGCTGTCTCGAACCTGCCTCTGCTGCACTGGGTCAGGGATCTTCTGGAGCCCCTCGGCTGGCGTGTCAAGCTCTACCCAAACTCGGACGAGGCCGGCGTGGCCAAGGCCAACCTGATCGCACGGCCTGGTGCCGTCGACGATGGGAGCCCGATTGAGCTGGCCTTTGTCTGCCACTCGGATACCGTGCCCTACGCGCCGGACTGGGCCGGGGCGCTGAGTCTGGAAGAGCGCAACGGCCGACTGCATGGTTGCGGGGCCTGCGACGTGAAGGGTGCGCTGGCCTGCTTTCTGGCTGCTGCAGCTCTGGTCGGCGAACTCACAGCCAATGTCGCCCTGCTGCTGACGGCCGACGAAGAGATTGGCTGCAAGGGCATGGACCGGCTGCTGGCTGCAACCGAACTACAAATTGCCTCGGCCATTGTCAGTGAGCCCACCAGCCTGCGTCCTGGCGTGGCAGGCAAGGGCTACGGCTTGGCGCGGGTCATTGTGACCGGCGCGGAGGCCCACTCGGCCTATCCGCAGATGGGCGCATCGGCTATCTCCGCAGCCGCCCGCCTCATTGTGGATCTCGAAGACGCCTTCACCGCCGGCAGCGCGGATTTCCCATCGGATGCCCTGTTTCTGCCGCCTTCCACCACGCTCAACATCGGCACCATCCAGGGCGGCAGCGCGAAGAACATCATCCCTGGCTCATGCACATTTCTGTTGGAGTGGCGCCCCATTCCGGCGCACAGCCAGGCGGCCATCACCCGGCAGTTACAGCAGGTGGTCGACGAGGCTCAGCTCGGCAACTCGCGGGTCCGCTTCGAGCTCGAAATTCTGCGCGCAGAGCCCGGCTTTGCCCCTGATGCCAGAGGCTCTTTGCAGAAGAAGCTCGCCCACCTGCTGCCGGGCGCGCCTGCCGGAATCAGCTTTGGCTCGGAGGCTTCGCGGCTGGCCCGCGTTGCGCGGGAGGTCATCGTCATCGGCCCCGGAGACATGACTACCGCGCACAGCAGCCGGGAGTGCGTCCCTGTTGTGGAGCTGGAAGCGTGGACGGCAACGCTGGCCCAGCTGCTGCGGGGCTGATTTTCTCTCTGTTGGCGGGTTAGAGCAGAATCAGAATAGATATGCCCGGTATGCCTTAGCGAGGTGGGATTTTTCTTGATAAAAAATCCCGTCTTCGAATTTCGCCGCTGCGTACAGCGGCTCTGATTCTGCTCTAGCGCTTTCCCGCCGCCAGGTGCGGTTCGCCCTCGGGCAGCAGTAGAAATGGCCGCTCCGGGCGGTGTTCGCGGAGGCACTTCTTCAGCTCCTCGATGGGCTCGGTTTCTCCGTCGTCGGCGAGTGAAAATGTACCGTAATGGATGCCGATTGAGCTCATCGGACGCAGAATCCGGTGGGCCTCCACGGCCTGTCGCGGGCTCATGTGGATGGGCCCCATGAACCACTGTGGCCGGTAGGCACCGATGGGCAACAGAGCGAGCCGGATAGCAGGAAACTTCTCCGCAATGGCCCGGAAAAAGTTGCCAAAGCCGGTATCTCCGGCAAAATATACGTCCCCGGCGGCAAAGCCCACCATCCAGCCGCACCACAGGGTCCGGTTGCGGTCAAACGGCGTGCGCGCGGAAAAGTGCTGCGCCCGAATGCAGTGCAGGCGGATGTGCCGCCATTTCGCCGACTGTCCCCAGTCCAGCTCGACAATCTCCGTAAACCCAATCCTCTTCAGCATCTTCCCAACGCCAAGCGGGCAAAAGACGGTCGGCTTGTGGCGCTTGAGCAGCGCTTTGAGAGTGGGAATGTCGAAGTGGTCGTAGTGGCTGTGACTGATCAGAAGTGCGTCGAGAGGCGGCAAATCTTCCAGCCGCAATCCCGGATCGCGATGCCTGCCGGGCCCGGCAAAGCTCAACGGGCTGACCCGCTTGGACCAAACCGGGTCGGTCAGCAGGTTCAATCCCTCGCTCTGCAGCAGGAGCGTGGCGTGGTTGACAAAGGTGACGCGCAACTGGCTGCCTTCCACGCGTTCGACGGGCGCGGGGCCGGGCTCGGAGGGAATCCTGCGCCGCCACCTTCCGCGCTCGCGGTTGGTGACCCAGCGCATCATCTGGGCAAGCCCGTGCTCGGGTACGCCGGGATTGAAGAAGCGTCCGTCGCGGTAATGGTCAGAGGGCGGAAAGGGGGAATTCATGGCTCTTGGGGAAAGCTTATCTGCAGGGAAATGAGTTTTTCCTGAATTTACGGCCAAGTTATTGAGAATCAGTTCGGGAGGTGGCTGGTTTGTTCACGGTAGCAGCGCTGGAAAGCTGGCGGACGCGCTGCGTCTCGACCCAGTCGGCCATGGCGGCGACCTGGTCGTCGGGCAGGTATTCCAGGCCGGGCATGTCCGTTCCAGGCAGCCCATACTTGATGATGCGGCCAATTGCCAGCCGCTCCAGCCTCTCGCTGAGCCCTGGGGCAATGCGAAAGAAGGCATCGCGGAAGAGGTTTGGAGGCAGGCGCTTGAAGCTGGCCTGGGCCATGGTACGCGCCTGCCCATCTGCCATGTGGCAGGTGGCGCAGTGCTCGGTAAAGAGCTGCTCGCCGTCCAACGGGCGGGAATGGTCAAAGACTTCGTCGGAGGGCGACCATCCACGGGTCACGGCGAGGTAGTGCGCAGTGGCGTCAGGGCTGGTGAGGCTGGCGAGGTAGGCGACCAGGTCTTCGCCTCGCGTGTTGTTCTCGGTTCCGGGAGTTGGTTCGCGGAAGAGATATTCGTAGTCCGGCATAATCGAGCGGCTGCTGACCGCGCGTGGGTCGATCAGATGAAGGCGCAGCCACAGGGGCGAGCGGCGTCCGCCCACCTGGCTCAGGTCCGGGCCCTGACGCCGGTTGCCAATCAGGGGAGGCTCCTCGGCCTTGACGTCGGCGAGGGGGCGCACGGGGCCCCACATCGCCACATCGGCTGAACCGGGGCGCACGTACTGGGAGTGGCAATGGATGCAACCTTCGGCAATGTAGACCTGGCGTCCGCGTTGGGCGGCTGTCTGTGCCAGCAGCGGGGGATTGGGATGTAACGCCTGCTGCGCTGCCCAGGCCACCGTGCAGACCGTCAGAACGGCGAGCGCCTGGCGCCGGCCGTTTGTCTGCAGCCGCCAGAGCCAGGGCGCGGCGAAGAGGATTGCCGAAACGGCGACAAAGGCGGCGGGCACATGGTGCAGATTCTGGGCCATGCCAATGCCCATGGCCGAGCCCACCCAGCCGGCCACCGCGTACAGGATGCCCGCCCGCCGAGCGCGCTGGTCAAAGCCGGAAGAGACCATCAGAAAGGCCGGGTAAGCGACCAGCGCCACGGAATAGAGGGAGACGCCGACCGGATAGAGCAGCGCAGCCAGGTGGATCTGGTCCGGGTCGGGGAGGAGCAGGCAGGCTGCGCCCAGAATGGCAAAGGCCAGGCCGAGGGTGGTGGCGGTTCTGCGCCGCGTCAGCAGCAGGCCCGCGGCCAGGGCAGCCAGCAGGTGCAGCGCTCCGGTTCGCCAGAGGTTCGCGTTGCCGCTCCATGTGCCGGACTTGAGCTCGGGGGAGTGCTGGATGATGTAAAAAGCCGCGGAATCGAGCCAGACCAGGGCCGTAAACCAGGCCAGCGTGAGGATGAAGGGCAGGGAAGCGGATTGCCCCGGCAGGGGAATCAGGGCCTCGCGCTCCGGCTTCATGGGGCTGCGGTTGGCCACCACGGTGGCGGCGAGGCACAGCAGCCCCGCGACAATGGCAATGGTGGCCGGGCGGGCGTTGAACAGCGCCGGGACGTTGCACAGGAAGTAGCCAAGGCCGGTGCCGAGGCCGATCTTGACCAGGGGGTTCCGGTCTCCAATCCACTTGGGCAGGTGGCTGACGAGGGTGACGGTGAGGACGCCAAGCGAGAGGCCGATGATCAGCGAGACGCCCATGGCCGTTACGCGGCCCAGGGGCAGCAGCGAGAGCCCGGCCGCCCAGGCGCAACCCAGGAAGCCGGTCTGCAGGCGGCACTTGGGGCAGGTCCAGAAGGGTGTTCGGGGCACCAACAGGCTCATGGCAACACCGCCCAGGGCCATGGCCGCCAGGATGGGCTTGAGTTCGGATTGGCCGATACCCAATTCGGAGAGCCGGGAGAGAAAGCCAAACTGCGCAAAGATCAGAAAATACGCATAGGTCGCGGCCAGGAACAGGATGCCCTCCCAGCCGTCCATTGGGCCGGCCTTGGTGGGGTTGCCCGTTACTCCAACTTCAATCGACACGGCCCAGCCATCCATTTCCCAGCCCAATCCACTGGATTGCGGCAAAGCAGCCGTCGGTGGCCGCCACGGATAGCCAGCGCAGCTCCAATCCACCGGAGGCTACCTGCGCCAGCACAAAGATCGCAACCAGCGTCCGCACTAGGGCGGTGATCTGCCACTGGGTGCGCCAGCGCGCGCGGTTCGCCCATTCAGGGGGCCCTTCCAACGCAATCCAAAGGTAGCTGAGGCCCACGGCCAGCACAAAAACGCCCACGTAGCTCAGCAGAGCCAGCGGCCGCGGCACAATCGTCAGCCCCATCAGCCGCAGCGCGAGAGCCGGGGCAAAGACGAGGAGCAGTCCGGTTGCGGAGTCGCAGCAGCCGGCCAGCCACTGGTAGAGCAACAGCATTGTTCTCAGTCGTGAGCTCATACGGCCTGCCTCTCGCTGGAAGTTGCGGCAACCCACGCGGCTTTGGACGCGGGGACAAGCGGTTCCGCAGCCGGATTCGGCTTAGGCTCACGCAGGCGCAGCAGCCAGATTGCCCCGGCGGCCGTCATGGCAAGACCCTGCAGCAGGCGCAGCCAGTAGATTCCATTGCGCAGGGGGCCGGGAACCATGGTGAAGGCCGGGTTCGCGCCCTCAATCCAGCCCGCGCCCAGAAACAGCGCAATGTAGGCCAAGGCCGCTATGTTCCATGTCCAGAAGGCCAGCGGAGAATCGAGCCGCTCGCCGTCTTTGCCGAGCAGCACAATCAGCAGCAACAGCAGCAGGCTGGTGACAAAGCCGGCCATGGCCAGCAGGGAGTGGCTCACCAGGCCATCGGTGAACTTCAGCCGGTCCAGGACTCCGGGCAAAAACAGCCACCATCCGGCGCCTACCAGCAGCACCCACCAGGCCATGGTGGCCCGCAGCCAAAGGCGCGCATAGCTGGGCCAGGCAAACCCGCTGAAGTAGACAGGAATCAGCACGGCCCATACCAGCAGCGTGGCCAGGCCGAGGTATTGCACCGGCAAGTGGTGGCTGGCATCGGCGCGGCCCATCCACACGCACAAGGCCGACTCGGCTGCAAGTATCGCCCAGCAGACAGCTACCCACAGCCGCCCGCCCGGCTTGCGCTTCACCAGTCCGTAGGGCAGCAGCAGCATCAGCAGGACGGTAATCAAGGTGGACTCCAACTGGCTGGCGCCGGTGGGGCCGCCACTGTCCGGATTGACCGGCGGATAGATGTGCGCGTCCGGGGCCAAATACAGCAGAAACGGCACTGCCAGCAGAGCCAGCAGCCCCAGTCCCTTGGCCAGGCGTACGGCCTTCGCGTCCGCCGGAGCGGATGACCAGGAGCGCGCGAAGGCCAGCGCCAGCACACACCAAAGGTACAGGATCGCTGCAGGAAACAGCACGCGCGGGTACCCGGTCCAGTCCAGAAAGAGCTTGCCGCTGGACCCCGCGCCGAGCCAGCTGACCGAGCCCAGAAGCAGCGAAAGAGACCACATCCAGATCGCGGCGCGGGCCCACACGGCCGTCGACCCCTCGTCCGCGCCGTAGGCGCGAATGGCCCAGGCGACAAGGGGGAGGGCCGTCCAGCCGTAGAGTTGAAGATTCATGTGCACCGGCATCCAGCGGCCATAGCTGAGCGGGCCCAGCCAGCGCGCCGCTTCCGGGCAGAGCAGCAGCACCGCCAGCCAGCAGCCGATGAGGTTGGCCACCAGCAGCCATCCGAAGCTGTGCCGGGCCACCATGCGCAGCAGGCCGGCGTCGCCGGCGGGGGTGTCCAGCGCCGGGTTTCCGGAACTGGCGGCGCTACTCACAGATCCTCCCGTCGCGCATCTCGATGAGGCGGTCGCAGCGCGCGGCCAGGCCGCGGTCGTGCGTGGCCATCACCAGGGTGATGCCTTCGGTGGCAGCCAGCTCGAGGAGCAGGTCGAAGATCTGGCGGCTGGTCTTCTCGTCGAGCGAGCCGGTTGGCTCGTCGGCAAGCAGGATTCCGGGCCGGTTCATCAGCGCGCGGCACAGGGCTGTTCGCTGCCGTTCGCCACCGGAGAGCTTCTGGATGCGCTGATCCAATCGGTGCGCCAGCCCGGTGCGCTCGGTCAACTGGCGCAGCCGCTGCTCGGCGTCTTTGCGCGGGGTTCCCGCGGCCACGGTTGGAATCAGGCAGTTTTCTCTCAGTGTCAGGTCGGCGATCAGGTTGTGCAACTGGAAGACGAAGCCCACTTCGTGGCGCAGCATCTGCCGCACCATGCGCCCCTGGCGCAGCGGATTCCCATTGACTTCAATGCGGCCGCGATCGGGCTCGTCGAGGCCGCCAAGCAGATGGAGCAGGGTGCTCTTGCCGCAGCCGGACGGGCCGCAGAGGGCCACGGACTGTTGCGCCCGCACCTGAAGGCTGACGCCGTTCAGCACCGGAATCGCGCCGTCATCGTAGCTCTTCCACAGATCATCGGCCTGCAGGATGACTCTGGGCGCTTCGCTCGAAATTGGACTTGCACTACTCAAAGCGCAGCGCCTCCACCGCACGGACGCGCATCGCGTAGACGGCCGGGTAGAGGGCCCCGGCAATGCCTGTGAGGCAGGCCAGCGCCACCACGGCAAAGACCACCAGCGGCTCGATCGTCGCATCCACATAGCCGTGCAGGGCTGGAACATGCTTCAGCACCACAATCGCCGCAGCCCCCAGCAGCAGGCCCAGCGCTGCGCCCACCAGCGACACAACGGCCGACTCGCCGAAGATCATCCCTCCAATCTGCGTGTTTGAGAAGCCGTTGACGCGCAGAATGGCAATCTCCCGGATGCGCGTGAAGACCGACATGATCATGGTATTGGCCACACCCAGGCCACCCAGCAGCACACCGCAGGCCCCCACTGCCCAGGCGGTCGCCTTCAGAATCTTGAACTGCGAGTACGAGCGGTTGAACTCTTCGTCTTCCAGCGCAATAAGGCTCGGAAACTGGCTCTTCACGCGGGCCTTGAAGGCTGCGGCGTCGGAGCGGTTGTGCAGTTTCACGGTCATCACCGACGAGGTGCCCTCTTTGTGGAAGAAAGCCTGTGCGCTGGTCAGCGGCATGAAGACTCCGCCGTCTTCAAATCCGTTGCGGGTGCGCAGAATACCCATCACAGTAAAGGTGCCGTGGCCAATCACGACGCGACTGCCCAACTGCGCGTTCAGGAACTCCGCTGCTCGCTCACCCAGGGCCACCGCATCGCTGGTCTTGCCAAACTGCGCCTTGTCGCCCGCGACCCAGGTGGCCTGGTCAATGCGCGCATCCTCCGGCGTCACGCCAAAGCAGGTGATGATCGGATGGTCTGCGCTCGACACTACGCCAAACAACACTGGGTTCGCATGGTCCACCATCGTCCATCCCTGCATGGTGCGTACTGCAGCATCTGGCACTGCAGAAAAGAACAGATCCGAGACATTGCGCTCAAAGACGATCAGTTCGCTGTCGGCTGCCAGCAGGCCGGAAAACATGCCCACCGCACCCTGCAGAATGGTCACCACGGTCAGCATAGCGGCCACGCTGAAGGCGATGCCGGCAATACTGATGACGGTGCGGACCTTGTGCCTGCCGAGGTTGGTCAGGATCAGCCGAAGAAAGATCATGAGGCCAGTGCGAGCCGCGCTTCTGCAGCCTGCGCGTGGCGCAGGCTCGCAATCTCCTTTTCAAACTTGCCCCGCAGCGCGGCCAGAAAGCTGACCTCGCGGCGTCCTGCGGCCAGCCGGGCAATGGCCCGGTCGCTCAGATCCATCAGGCGCTCCACCCGTGCAAATGCGGCTTCCACGCCGATTGCCAGGGCCAGGTTCGGGCGGTCGAGATGCGCGTCGCGGGCAGCGGTCTTGCCCGCGGTCTCTGAGGTATGCAGCACGTCCTTCAGGTCGTCCAGCGTCTGGTAGGCCAGCCCCCACATCAGGGAAACCCGCTCCAGCAACTGTGTCTCCCGGCCTGTCGCGCCGCCCAGAATAGCCGGCATCACCAAGGACAGCCGGATGAGCGAGACCGTCTTGCCCAGCGCAATCTCCTGCGGATGAGCGGATTCGTGGCGCAGGGCGGAATAATGAATGTCCTGGCTCTGCCCGTTCAGCAGTCCGGCGACGCCCAACTGCCGCTCCACGTAGCTCAACGCCCGGCTCTGTCGATTCGCTTCCAAAGCCACTACCGCAGCCCACAGCAATCCGTAGGCGCGGTTGACCAGCCCGAGCGCAGCCAAAATGGCCGTGCCCTCGCCAAATCGCTCATGCGCGCAGGGTGCGCCGCGCCGATGCTTTGCATCGTCCATGCAGGGCAGGTCGTCGAAAAGCAGGGAGGCCGTGTGGAAATATTCAATAGCCACGCCGATCTTTTCGCTGCGATCCTCGCTCAGGCCAAAGGCCTGGGCAACGCGAAACGCCAGCACCGCGCGTACCATGTTGCCGGGGCGGCGCAGTGTGGAGGCCAGCGCGGCCGCCAGATGCGCTTCCGTTTTGGGCGCCAGTGGCAGCCCTGCTTCAAACGCCTGCTCCAGCCGATGTCTCAGCGAGTTTTCCTGTGCGGAAATCCCTCTCATGCCCATCCCTTGCTCTGTTCCTGCCTGACCCATGCCCATTGGACTCGTCCAGGGCGAAATGGATGTGGCTTTCCATCCTGAAGTTTTCGTCACGAACCGGGCAATGGGCAAAAGTGGCAACGCGCGGTCACGCGCAAGTAACTCCAGTAGAACACGGCAGTTGCCCCAAAGATGACGGCCGAATGACAGAAACTTCAAGATTGTGGAGGGCAGGGGATTCACCGTTGACCTCTGCCGGAAATGGACGCAGGGCCTCTGCAGCTTGCCCAAGTCCAGCTGCAACTGACGGGACTAAAATGACATTGCGTTCATTCTCGCCCAATCCGATTGACGCTCGCTTCCGTCAGCCGTCACAGTTAAGAGGCGCGGCAGCTGTTCCCATCTGCGATTACACTCGCTATGGAACTGCCGGCAGCCGAACTACTTAAGGAGTTGTTTCCGTGACATCATCTTCAGTCCGCGTTCTTCGAAACAGACTTGCATTGCTTGCCGCCGCGCTCCTCACCCTTGGTAGCGGCCAGGCCTTTGCCCAGCAGCACTATCGCCTTGACCCGGCTGCCAGCGTGGTTGGTTTTTCTCTGGGCGACGCCATGCACGACGTCAAGGGAACTTTCCATCTCAGCTCCGGCGACATCGCTTTTGATTCCAAGTCTGGGGCCATGTCCGGGTCAATTGTGGTCGATGCCTCCAGCGGGCAAAGCGACTCCAAGGCCCGCGACAAGAAGATGACCGGCGACCAGCTCAAGGCTTCTGCATTTCCCTCCGTCACCTTCGCCCCGGTCAAGTTCACCGGGACGCTCAACGACTCCGGCGACTCCACCATCCAGGTAGAGGGCGCCTTTACACTCATCGGCCAGCCGCACACCATCACCGTGCCCATGACGGTGCACGTTGAAAGCGGCCACTGCACCGCTACCGGCAGCTTCATCGTTCCCTACGTCAGCTGGGGAGTCAAAGACCCAAGCGTCATGTTCCTCAAGGTCGCCAAGGAAGTGAAAATCGACCTCAAACTGAGCGGCGCACTGGCCCGCTGAGAAACCGGGTGGACGCGGCTACTGCAGCGGCCGCGTTCATCCGCAATTAGCTCGTTATCTACGGAAAGAAACCATGCGATTGTTGGTGATTGAAGACGACACACAGAACCGTCGCTTTCTCGAGCGGTCTCTGCTTGAAAATGGCTACGAGGTGGATCCGGCCGCAACTGCCGCAGCCGCCGAGCGACTAGTTCGCTCCGGAGTCCAGTACTCTGCCATCATCCTTGACCTTGGCCTGCCAGACGAAGACGGCCTCTCGCTCATCACTCGGCTCAAGCAGCAGGGGCTGCGCGCTCCAGTGCTCATCCTCTCCGCCCGCCGTTCGGTTGACGAGCGCGTGCGCGGCCTTGAGACTGGCGGCGACGACTATCTCACCAAGCCCTTTGCGGTTCCCGAGCTTCTGGCACGCCTGCGGAATCTTCTCCGTCGCAACCAGGCTGCGACGGAGCAGGCAACTGTTCTTCAGGTGCTTGATCTTCGCCTCGATCTGCTTCGCCGGGAAGCCACGCGCGGAGACGAAAAGCTCCAGCTCACGACGCACGAGTTTTCCCTGCTTGAATTTCTCTGCCGCAACGCCGGGCGCATCGTCAGCCGCTCCATGATTCTCGACCAGGTCTGGGGCATGCGCATCGAGCCCGACACCAACGTTGTCGATGTTCACATCTATCGCCTGCGGGGCAAAGTGGATGCCCGCAATGCGCCACCCTTGATTCGCACCATCCGGGGGGTCGGCTATGTCCTCCGCGACAAGTAATCGACGCGGTCGCACGGCTGCCTGGCGCATCTCCGCATGGAGCACGCTGATCTTCGCGCTCGGCGCCATCATCGCCTTTTTCTTCCTGCATCGTTTTGTGTCACATGAAATCCAGCGCCGCAGCGATGCCTGGCTGCTGGGCGAGGTCGAGGTCCTCGGCGACGTGGCCGAACGCACGCCCAAGGGCATTCTCTACGACCGCATCGTGGATGAAGTGGCAGAGCTGGCCAGCAAGGAGGTGCCCAGCGAAAGCGAGAACACGGTCAACCCCAACCAGGCTGTCTTCTTTCTACAACTGGGCTCAGATAACTCCCTGAAACTATGGGTGGGCAGCGGGGAAAGCGCTCCGTATCTGACCGCCATCCGCGCCGCCGGCATTGTGCCCGGCACTCCCATGGACGTGTCCATCAACCACGATCCACAGCCCTTTCGCATTGTCGCGCTCAACACCGATACAGGAGATCGCATCTATCTGGGCCTTTCCGAGCTCAACGACCGGCTGGTGCTGCGGCGCATGCGCATCTACTTTTTCGTGATTTGCGCGGGCATTGTTCTGCTCGGTTTCGGACTCGTCTTTCTCACGACGCGTCGCACCCTTGAGCGCGTCCAGCGCATCACGGAGACCGCCGCGCGCATCGGCCAGAAAGACCTGAAGAGCCGCGTGCCCGAGGTGCGCGGCAACGACGAAATCGCACAGCTGGCCCGCACCGTCAATGGCATGCTCGACCGCATTGAGAAATCGGTCAACCAACTGCATACCATCACGGACTCGTTGGCCCACGATCTGCGCAGCCCCATGACGGCCATTCGCGGCAAGCTGGAGATGGCTCTGCTGGCCGACCACGAAGGCCTGTGGAGCGAGCCCATTGCCTCGGCGGTCGAAGAGATCGATCGCCTTTCCGACATGCTCACCAAGTCGCTCGATGTGGTGGAGGCCAACGCCGATGCCCTGCGCCTGCGCCGTGAATCGCTCGATCTGGATGAGCTGCTGCGCACCATGATCGACCTCTACGAGCCCAGCCTTGCCGAGCGCGGCCTGGGCATTGAGCTGTCCTCAGCAGGCCCATTGACCATCTCCGCCGACCCCGGCTTGGTGCATCGCATGTTGGCCAATCTGCTCGACAACGCCGGCAAACACCTGTCCTTCGGCTGCACCACCAGCATCCGCCTGTATTCCGAAGACGGCTACGCTCACCTGGTGGTGGAAGACGACGGGCCGGGCTTTCCGCCGGAAACACTGCGCTGCCTCTTCGAGAAATTTGCCAAGGGGCCAAAGTCGACCGGCACGGGCCTGGGACTGGCCTTTGTCGAAGCGGTTGTCCGCGCCCACGACGGAAACATTCAGGCCGCCAACCTGGCATCGGGCGGTGCATCGCTTATGATTCAGATGCCAATCGGCCAGGAGATTTCCTGAGCCCACGCAAATTCTGAAAACCAGCCCCCGTTGATTCCATTCGGACTACTCTGACGCGGAGCTGTCGCCACAGTAATCCTCTTTTCTCGCTGGCCGAGGCGCTACCAGCGTTTGAGCAAGTTCATCAGCAGGGGCGCCAGCACGGCGGTCATGGTGCCGTTCAGCCCAATGGCCACGCCGGCAAATGCGGCGGCCACCGTGTGCTGCGGGATCACCTGGGACGCGCCGATTCCGCTTCCCGCTGTACCTGCCGTCAGGCCGAGGCCGGCTGGCTCATCCCATCCCAGCTTGCCGAGAATGGGATTGATGCTGATCGCGACAAGAATTCCTCCGGCGATGGCGAAGACCGCCGAGAGAGCTGGAACTCCCCCAATCGTCTGGGAGACGCTGATGGCGATCGGCGTTGTGGCGGCCTTGGGCGCCATGGAGAGCGCAACAAGCTGGCTGGCTCCGCACAGCCGCGCCAGACCGTAGCCGCTCACGATGCCCACCGTTGCGCCAGCGCCCAGGGCCGCAAGCATCGGCCACAGCGTGCTCCGAATGTGCGCAAGGGAGCGTACGAGCGGAATGGCCAGGGCCACGGTTGCCGGCCCCAGGAGGAAGTGCAGGACCTTCGCGCCGGTAAAATACTCGGCGTAGGAGACGTGCAAGACCCGAAGCATCGCTCCGATGACCACGATGGCTATCAATACGGGATTGGCAAGCGGAGTTTTCAGCAGCGCTTTCAGCCGCAGAGCCGCCAGGTACACACCAACAGTCACCCCGGTGGCCAGCAGGGCCATCACGACAGGTGGAACAGCTGCCGGGCTCATCGCGTACCCCGCGTCAACCGATGCATCACCCAGGCCGTGGTGAGGAGGGTCAGCATGGTCGAGCCAACCAGGGCGACCGTAATCGGCAGCCACTCGCTCCGCAGCAACTCAAGGTTGGCTACCACGCCCACGCCCGCCGGCACAAACAGCAGCCCCAGCCAGTTGAGAAGGCTTCCCGAAGCGCGGTTCATCGGCTCATCCGGTGTCTTGCCCCGGGCAATGAACCACACCGCCAGCATCACCATCCCCAGCACAGGCCCCGGCAACGGCAGATGTGCCGCCTTGCGGAGCAACTCGCCGCCGAGCTCAAAAAGCAGCAACACGAGATAGGACCAGAGCACTTTCACGTTCTCCCACCATATTTCCTGCGGGTGGGGTCCGCAAGATTTCTGTTAGGCCGGAGTGCCTTGGTTGCCAGCCCCCGCCCACTATTGCTTCGTGCGCATTGCCATAACTTCCGTGTGTCGCGCGAGAGTCCGAATCTTCCGGATGAGACGCGCCGCCAGGATTCCCCAGTGATCTTTGCCAACTTTGTTTTCTCATTTCAACGTAGCCGTGCTAGAGTAACTCCGGTGTATCCGCTCGGGGTCCGTCCGGTTTGGACGTTTCATGGGATATTCCGAACTGAAAAGCAGATTGACAGCAGCGCGCGCGAGCCCTTGTGTGTCAGGGCGCACATGCGATTTGTTCGAACCGGGCCGGATGCAGCCCAATTTCGCTTCCGCCAAAGGATCGCACTTGAACTCCAAACTTGACCCGACAGTTGCCCGCGGCCTTGTGTCGCTTGTCGTCGCTGTAAGTGGCCACCGGGATCTTCATGCCGGTAGCGTTGATCAGGTTCGGGAGCGGATCGGCGCGGTCCTCAAGCAACTCTCCGACAGTTACTCGCACACGCCAATTCTGGTGGCGACTGGAATGGCCGAGGGAGCAGACCAACTGGCGGTGGAAGCCGTACAGAAACTTCGTACGCAGGGATACACGCGGATCTCCTACATGCCCGTTCTCCCGATGCCGCTGGAAGAGTTCCAGCGCAACTTCAAGACCGTGGACGGCAACGATACCCTTTTGAAGCAGATCGAAGGCATAACAACTGTCACATTGCCCGTGCATCCGTGTCACACGCTGGAGCAGATTCGCGTGCCGGGAAGCGAGGAGCGCAGGCAGCAGTACAGCGACCTGGCGGAGTTGCTGGTGAAGACCAGCCAGATACTCATCGCGGTGTGGGATGGGCGCGATTCGGGAAAGCTCGGTGGTACCGCTGAGGTAGTCCATCGAAAGCTGGGCACCTACAAGCCGCACGAGGGCAGCCATGTGTGCAAACGGAGCAAGCCACATTCACGCGAGGAATTCTACGGGATGGGGATTAACTCTTTCGGTGTTGGACCGGTGTGTCAAATCTTTGGCCGCCGAACCAATCAGCCGGACTTGTCTTCCGAAGAAGAGTTGAAGTGGAAGTATCCCGGGCAGACGCAGGGCGACGAGAGATCGGCAAGCGAAGAGTTCGCCAGAGTCTATATGTTGCTTGATGAATACAACCGGGATGTTCTGGGGCATCCCGGGCTCAGCCACAAGGCAGACCTGCGTTACAACAAGGAAACCAGCGGCAACTCCGTGACCCACTGCACGTCGGGAATGCTGTGGGTGGCGGGGATACGCAGCTGGGCGGCAACGCTTGCCGCACATTACAAGGCCACCAACGACTGGATATTGAAGTACATCTTCTTCTTTCTCCTTGTCGCGGGAGTCGCGCTTCATCTCCTTGAGCCATTCCCCCAGCGCGCAGCAATTGCCACCTTTTTCTATTACCTGGGCGGTTCCGGCGCACTAGCTCTCTGGGCGCTTGAAAATGGATGGATACAATTCGGCGTCCGATATTGCGAGGATCGCGTAGTCCCCGGGAGCAGAAAGCGGCGTTCCAACAGCGTGTCCAGGCAGGCAGCCGAGGAAGGCCCGTTTGCAGGGCGATTACCGCTCGCTGGCCTGAACTTCCGCCGCAAGCATGAGGACTATCGCGCGCTCGCTGAAGCCCTTCGTGTGCAGTACTTCTGGCTTGCCAATGGCATCGAGCAGATGTCAGCGGAATATTATCTGGACAAGCATTCCGGGGACATGGTCTGGGTGCGTGATGCTACCAGCGACATGCTTCTCTATCAACATGAAACGGTGAGCGACGACGCCCTGAGCCGCAGTCTGGGCCACAAATGGATCGCGGATCAGCTGAAGTTTTTCAAAGACAAAGCGGGAAACCGGGAGCGCCTTCAGACTGTGTTCAATGGCATCGGAGGAGCACTTTTCCTTGTTGCTTTTCTCGGGCCCGCGGCCCATCTCATCACGCAGTGGGGCCTCGGAGCAATCGCGAACTGGAAGGAAGCAATGTTCAGCTACGTGCCCTCTCTGGCAATGCTGTGCGCGGTGCTGGCCTGGAATTTCTCCGAAGTGGAGGGTTATGAGCAGGAAGCGCAGCAGTATCGACAGATGGAGAGATTCTACGCACGGGCTAGGCAGCAGTTGGACACACTGATGGAGGAACTCGTGGAAGTCGAGCGCAGACTCACTGCAAACCAGCAAGACATCGAGGAAAAGAGAGAGTTGATCCGGAGTTTTCTGCGAAGAGTTGGACGAAGCGCGCTTGCGGAAAACGGAGACTGGCTGGCGATGCATCGGGGACGCGAGCTCAAAATCAACCGCGCCGCAAGCTGAGCCATGAGATGGAGTTACGCTAAGTCGCGAGCGCGAGTATAACTCCATCCTATTTCCCATGTGCTACAATTTTGCCCTATCTGGACAAGTCCCCATTTCCCCTTCCTCCTTCTCTGATTTTGTTTTTTTTGCCAATGATGGAGCCAATCCATGCCAATTCAAACGACGACGATCAAGGTGTTTATCGGTGGGCCCAGAGACACCAAAGACGACCGCGCCCAGGTTGTGGATTACATCAAGAACGAAAACGAAATGTCTGGGCGTCTACCCCCCGGCGTAAAGCTGGAGGCGGATTGTTTCGACCATCCTGACCATCCAGTGGGAGTTGCGTTAGAGGACGATTGGCAGGAGAAGATCGACCGGCGCATCCACCCCGGATCTCAGGACTTCGGGATATTCCTTTTCCGGTGGAAACTGGGACAGAAGGGCGATCGGAACGGGAAAGCTTATCCCTCAATGACCGCTTACGAGATTCAGAAATTTATTGACAGCGGACGCCCATTGGCTATCTTCCGCTACGACCAGCCGTACGATTACAGGTCCAGGCTTCCTGAGAATTTCGTACTTCTCTCCGCGGAAGAGCAAGGCAGAATTGCCGCCACTCTCAAGCGCGAGCAGGAAGAGTACGAGCGGCTCAATGACTATCTGGAAAGCCTGAAAACCCTTCTTGGGAAAGCTTCGATCCCGCGATTCAAAGACAGTGACCAACTGCGGGGCCTGGTTCACGACAAGCTGCGGGATGTCATCAGCAGCATTGCCGATGCCACAAAGAAAAGCAATTTCGCAGAGCAGAAAAAGCAGTCGACACCCCCGGGGTGGCCGTTCTTCAGTTTCAGAAGCCTTGAGGAAGAGCACAATGACATCTTCTTTGGGCGTGACGATGACGTACGCCTGATTCTCAATAATCTGAAGAACCCGGAGCTTCAGTTTCTGTGTATTCACGGCAGCTCCGGAACCGGCAAGTCTTCGCTTCTGAAGGCTGGAATCCTGCCGGCGCTTGTTGTTCCGGAGCTTGCTGCGAAAAATGGAATCGAATACCACCCAGGAACTGTGCATGTGGTTTTCAACCCGGATGATAGGCCTTTCAAAAAGTTCACGGATCGAATCTCCGAATGGAAAGGAACTCTGCTGCGCGGATGCGATTCAGCAGAGCTGGCAGACAGGCTGTTGGAGTCCTGCCACGGAGAGATGGAGGCGGCAATCGACGGCGTCCGCCGGTGGCTGATAGACCCGGCACTGGCCGGTTCTCCGGAAGGTGCTCAGCTGATTCTGGTCATTGACCAGGCGGAAGAGCTTTGGACACGCACCAGGGACGAACGCAAACCATTTCTGCTTTTTCTTGTCGCGCTTGTCCATCATCCCCAGGTTCGCGTGCTTTCCACCCTGCGCAGCGACCTCTACAAGGACTTCACGGAGTTCGAACTTCTCGGCAGGCTTTTCAACCTCAAAATTGGGGACTTTTACCAATTGTTTGCTCCGGACGAGGGCATGCTGGCAAAAATGATTGAGGGTCCGCTGCGCGTGGCTGGCATCCAGCGAGACGATGACTTGATTGGGGCGATTCTGGGAGACGCAAGAAAAATCGCTGGCGACGCTCTCCCGCTGGTTGCCCACACGCTGAACATCATGGTCGGTGACGCCCGGGGCGGTCGGCTTACCCTGGAGGCATATCGCAAGATCGGGCGCCTTGAAGGGGCAGTGCAGGCGGCGCTGGGCCGTGTGGGAAAGATTCCTCCAGAGCAATTGCCTCCGCTCTTTGACCTGCTGTATGAGATTCGCGGCGGCGCTCCGTTTCGCAGGCTCGTCTCCCGCCGCGAGATCGATTGCCTCGACGTGAACGTCTCGGTAGCCCTTGACAAACTCACGAAGGCTCGCATCCTGGTGGCTGGAGTTTCCGATGCGGGCCGGGGGAAAGCCGAGATAGGCGACAACGTGCAACTTGCGCACGATGCGCTCTTTGAAGTGTGGCCGGAACTGCGCGAGTGGGTGAAGCAGCATCGCCGTGACCTGGTAACGCGCGACGAGTTGCTGCGCGATGCGGAGCGCTGGGAGCTTGGCGGGCGTCGAAGCCGCTATATTCGCCTTCGAAATGAGGCATTGGAAGAGGTTGTGGCGCTGGACCGTGAAAAGCCATATCTCTTCCGCAGGAACCCCGTCATCGGACGCTACCTGGAAGCCGCCAATAAACGCCGCCTGCGGGAATTGCTGATCGAATACCTCAAGGGCCGCCACCTGGGTGCGGTTCTGGATACGTACATGAAGGGTGGACGGCTGATCAAGGAAGATCGCGGAGACGGCCCAACACAGCTGGTTGCGGCGTTCCATGCCGCTGCGACGGGAGATGATCGGGCAGACGCACAGTTCTTCTCCCTCGGCGAACCCGTGGGATTCAACTCCGGCCCGTCGGTCTACGACCTTGCTGAGAACGTAACCAAGGAACTCTCCGGTGGCCTGGTGCCGCTGGAAGTGGCCTCGATGTTTGGCCACCTGCACCTGGTGCAGAAGCTCATCAAGAGGGGCGCCGATCCGAATCGCAAGGCCCCCAATTCCGGGGGAACTGCACTCTCTTTGGCAGCCTACGCCGGCCAACTGGACGTTGTCCGCTACTTCATTGAAGAGTGCCAGATGGATACCAATGTCTGCGACCGCGACAACGCGACTCCGATGCTGTGGGCGTTGAATCGAGGGCACGAGTCTGTCGTCCAATATCTTCAGGAACATGGAGCGCAGCTGGACGTCCGCGTGAGAGATGCGCTTAGCGGAAAGACATCCTTCAACGCATTGACAGAGGCAGTACGCGGAGGCAACCTCAACCTGGTGCGGAAGGTGATGGAGGAAGTTGGGCTCGATGTGGATTGCGAGAGCGAGATTGGTGTCACGCCGCTGAGTGTGGCCTGTCAGCAGGTTGAGCCACCGTTTCTGGAAATAGTGAAATTCCTGCTGGACAAGGGAGCGAGGATTGAAGGAGGGACGTCGGGATGGAGGCCGCTCGGACTCGCCGCAATGGGGGGCTCTGCCGAGATGATCAGACTTCTCCTGTCCAGGGGGGCCAATCCGAATTCCATGGACAACGACGGCGATACTCCGTTGCATTGTGCCGCAGCCCATCCCTCTTCAAAGCCAATCTTGGTGCTGCTCGATTTCCGCGCAGATCCGAACCGGATCAACATGCGGGGACGAACGCCGCTTACCATTGCAGCCTCTTCCGGGCGCGAAGAGACGGTCGAGCTCTTACTGGCCCACGGAGCTGAGACCCAACTGACCGGCAAAACGGAATGGACTGCCCTGCAGTATGTTTCCGATGATGGCGACGTGGCCATCATGCGATGCCTGCTGGAGAAGGGCGCAGTCACAGAATCGACCACTCCCGAAGGCTGGACCCCGCTTTTGCTGGCTGCTGTCAAGGGGAATTATGAGGCGGCTGCTCTCCTGTTGCAGCATGGTGCCAATCCAAATCACAGTGCCTTGACAAGTGGCGCGACGGCGCTCCACCTGGCGGCGCAGAACCGGCAGAATGCGATTGCAGCACTGTTGCTCGGCAATAAGGACTTCGAGATGAGGCTCAATCTCGATGGCACCAGCCCCCTTGACCTAGCCGCCCTGGCAGGAGATCTGGAGGGCTGCAGCTTGCTGCTGGACAACGGCGCGCAGAAATCCGCGACGCGAAAAGACAAACTATCGGCGCTCCACCTGGCCGTTCTGGCTCGCAGTGAGCCGGTGGTGCACCTGTTGCTGGAACGCGGTGCGGATCCCAAAGCCTGTGGCAAAGCAGGCTTGACCGCCCTGCATCTGGCCGCCGCAAAGGGGGTCGAGTCGATCGCATCGCTACTGCTGCGGAAAGGGGCAGACCTCTCGGCGCTCGCTGCAAGTCTGCTGACACCCAAGCAATTGGCCGCCGCCGCTGGACACTCCGCAGTCGTAAAGCTGCTGGCCGAGGCCGGCGCAACTGAGGAAGCGGAGATAGAGACCCCTGAAGTTGCCGAAGAACAGTTCTCCCCGGTTCCGGACGGCAATGCGACGACCCTCTCCATCGGCGCATGGGAAACACTCTCTGACCAGGATGCGCAGCAGGTGCTGGAGGACGCACGAGGGGTACTGACGCCATTCGGTCTCTCCGAGCAGATCGTCATGCGGAGAGCGCATCTGCCTTTCTACAAGGACTTCCGGCTGATCGTTGTCACCGACGAGAATCGTCCCGCGCCCAATCGGCTTCGCTTGCTCTGGAAGCCGGGTGTTGCCAGGCCACTCAACTGGACCAACGAGCCGATCTACCGAACTAACCAGCTTGGGTCTATTCAATTGACATTGTCGACGGTGGCAGCCTACGTGGAGTTCTTCTTCGCCAATGTGCACGGCGCATTGGGAGAATTCGACATCGTCAAGAGTGTGGAGGAGGTGAACTGGACAGAGGCGGCAACAGAGGAGGAAAAAGCCCGTCTGGCCGAATTCCTGATGCCTTTGACCATGCGCGGCTTCGATGAAGATGGCCGCTTCGTCTTGACCTGCACCGTCATCTTCAAGAACGCCCTGTTTCGAACCAACGTGCGGGTCGCTCCATACGACACCGCCATCCTCGACCCAGAGCAGCTGGAACTGGAAAGTTGCACCATTGGGCAATTGGCGCTGACTGACGAGGAACTCCTTCTCGAAGAGCTGAACGTGCCGATCGATCCCCCTCCAACCGAACCCTGGGCGTAAACGGCCTGAGCGATGCGGGTAAGAAGGGGAGACGAGGGCCGCCGACTGGGCGCGCGCTTCCCGCCGGACTCGCAGCCAGCCACGAAGCAAACCTTGTACAATCGCTTTCGGTCTTTGGACTGAAGTTCAGCCTGCATGCTGAATCGAATTCGCTGGTCCAACCGGATGTAGCTTGAGCCGCGAGACTCGGCCACAAACTACCGCGCCTGCAAACTCAAGGAGAAGTATGAAAGCACTCAAAGTTTTCGCCGCAATTCTACTCAGCTGCTGCTCCGCAATGGCGCAACAGCCAGCCAGCCCCTCGGCCGCGCACAGCCCACGTGTGGAGGCCATTCTGGCCAGGATGACCCTGGAAGAGAAGGTGGACTACATCGGCGGAACAGGGTTTGCAATTCGCGCCATGCCAGGCCTGAAGCTGCCGTCTTTTGAAATGTCGGACGGGCCGTACGGCGTGCGTAGCAACGCAGGCTTCCCCTCGACCACCTACGCGATCGGGGTTGGCCTGGCTGCCTCATGGGATCGCGCGCTGGCGGAGAAAGTGGGCGCAGGCATCGGCCTGGATGCCAAAGCGCGCGGCGTGCATTACATGCTTGGACCGGGCGTAAACATCTATCGCTCGCCGCGCAATGGGCGCAACTTCGAATACTTTGGAGAAGACCCCTTCCTCACGTCGGCAATCGCGGTGGGATACATCGACGGAATGCAGAAGCAGGGCGTCAGCGCCACGGTCAAGCACTTCATGGGCAACAACTCCGAGTACCTGCGCCACGACTCGGACACGGTCATGGACGAACGGACCATCCGCGAAATCTACCTGCCGGCGTTTGAGGCCGCGGTCAAGCAGGCGCATGTGGGAGCCATCATGGACTCCTACAACCTGACCAACGGCGTGCACATGACCCAGAATGGCTACTTCAATACGGAGATCGTTCGCAAGGAATGGGGCTTTCCCGGCGTGGTGATGTCGGACTGGGTGGCCACCTACGACGGTGTGGCGGCGGCCAATGGAGGGCTCGACATCGAAATGCCCACCGGTGCTTTCATGAACCAGAAAAACCTGTTGCCGGCCATCAAGGCGGGCACCGTGAGCGTGGCCAGCATCGACGAGAAGATTCGCCACATTCTGGAGACAGCCGAGCGGTTCGGCTGGCTGGACCATCCGCAGACCGACGACTCAGCCTCGGTCTACAATGGCCGCAACCAGGCGGTTGCGCTCGAAGCCGCTCAGGAAGGCCCGGTTCTCCTCAAGAACGAAGGTCACCTGCTGCCGCTTGAAAAGCACGCCATGAAGTCGGTTCTGGTCGTGGGTCCAAACGCCTATCCGGGTGTGGCAGTGGGCGGCGGGAGCGCCGGCGTGCGTCCGTTCTCACTGGTCAGTGATCTCGAAGGCATCCAGAGGCTGCTGGGACCGGATGCGGTCGTCTATTATGACCGCGGCGTACCCACGGTGACGGAGCTGGCGAGGGCTACTGAATTCCAGACCGCGGCCACGGGAGGCCAGCCCGGCGTAACCGTTGAGACCTTTGGCAATACCGAACTGAGCGGAACACCCGTCTCCACCAGGGTCACCCACCACATCAACGACGATGGCATGAGCTGGGAGTCGATTGCGGCCGATCCTGAGGCAGCCTTCGCCCTGTTCACTTCCGGCATGAAGGCCGCCAAGAGCCGGCGCTTTACTGGCTACTACTCCGCAGCCACGGCAGGCCCTTATGAGGTCGTTCTGGAAGACGCAGGGGAGGGCGGCGGATCCCGCCTCTACGTGGACGACAAGCTCGTCTTTGATAACTGGAAGCTGATTCGCGCCTTTCAGCCGAGCGTTGTGCTCCAACTCGCGGCTGGTCCGCATAAGGTGGTGGCCGAGGATTCGCAGGAGAGCCCGTTGGGTGGCAAGCTGCGCGTAGCGATCGCCGATCAGCGCAACATTGTGAACGCCAAGGCTCGAACGCTGGCAGCCAAAGCGGATGTAGTGATAATTGCAGCCGGCTTTGACAACGCCAGCGAGAGCGAGGGTGGCGACCGTACCTTTGATCTGCCCATCGGGCAGGATGAACTGATCCGCGAGATGTCCGCGGCCAATTCGAAGACCGTTGTGGCCATGACCTCCGGCGGCAATGTGGACTCAAGCAGCTGGCTGGATCGTGTTCCCGCGTATCTTGAAACCTGGTACGGCGGCGAAAAGGGCGGCACAGCCCTGGCGGAAATCCTCTTCGGTGAGGTGAACCCCTCGGGCCACCTTCCGGCCACCTTTGAACGGCGAGCCGAAGATAACCCAACCTTCTCCAACTACTACCCGGAGGGCGACACCCGCCGCGTGGAGTACAAGGAAGGCATCTTCGTGGGCTACCGCGGCTACGAGAAAAACGGCGTCAAGCCGCTCTATCCCTTCGGCTATGGCCTCTCGTACACCACCTTCGAGTTTTCCCACGCGGAAGTTACTCCGCTGGAAGGCGGGCTGCGCTTCAAGGTGTCGTTCGACGTCACCAACACGGGCAAGCGCGCCGGGGCAACTGTGGCCCAGGTGTACGTGTCGGAAGAGCATCCCAGCCTGCCGCGGCCGGCGAAAGAGCTGAAGGGCTTTGAGCGGGTCACGCTTGCGCCCGGTGAGACGCGCAAGGTCAGTGTGGAACTGAACGGGCGCTCGTTTGCTTACTACGACGTGCCCTCCAAGAGCTGGAAGGTAAATGCCGGCCAGTTCCGTGTGCATGTTGGCGACTCGTCCGAGCACTTGCCGCTGGAAGCGGGCATCACCCTGGCAAAGGCTGCCACCGTCGAGTAGTCCCAGACAGAAGCGGATCGCAACCAGACTGCCGGCAAGCCCATCCTGGGCCGCCGGCAGTTTGTTTTTCGGACGATGGCCTATCGGCCGGCTTTCGCTGTTCACTCCCGAATGTGCATTTACCGGTTCAGGCCGTACCTCTGCAGCCCGTAACATCTCAGGCTGAGGGACACGGATGTCCGGGCGTAGGCCATTGAGTGAACGCGGCGTCATCTTCGTCCATGAACTCTTGTTCATAATGGCCCCCACGTCCTTTCTGGCCCACGAGAAAAATGCCGAAAATTACAGGAAAAGTTTATTAAGTGAATGAAAAGGAAAGCTTTATTTTCCGTGGTGACGAAGCGTATATATCCCCGTCCACTTAGGAACGGCAGAATCTATAGCCATTGTTTTTGCGATGGTTTTCACACGGTCTTGAGTTGTATATTCGACTTCTGAACGAATTTGCCAAGGCGTGTTTTCCTCATTTCAGCGTTTGGCACTTTGCGTCACTGCTCCATTTGAAGTTGCCAATCATCACGACAGCAGAACGGAATGCCGCAAATGCGCATTCCACTGCCTTGGCAGCTTTCTTTCGGAGTTTGGATGGCACGACCAGCAGGACATCCCTCGGCACAACTCGCACGTCGGTTTAGCGCGCTCTTTCTGCTCTGTTTTCTCTTCGCTGCCGTACCGGTGTGTGCACAAATCTCGCCCGGCCCGCTCGCCAAGGCCCATCAGGGGCTCAATGGCCCGTCCAACTGCACTCAGTGCCACTCCGTGTCCACGCGTTCCGCCGCGTTTCGCTACACAGAGTGCCACTCCGAAATCGCCTCTGAAATCCAGAATCACCACGGTCTGCACGCCTCGTTCCCCCAGGGTGGAGCGCCCGGCGCTGCCTGCGTCAAATGCCACTCGGACCACAACGGCGAAAATTTCAACATGCTGCATTGGGACCCCACTCCCAAGGGCTTTGACCACAGCAAGACCGGCTATGTGCTGGACGGGAAGCACACCACGGTCGCCTGCCGCACCTGCCACTCCGCGCAGCACATCGCGGCTTCTGAGCGCGCATTTCTCAGTCGCAAGGACCTGAACCACACGTTCATGGGACTTTCCGCCAACTGCCTTTCCTGCCATGAAGACAAGCACCAGGGACGCTTCGGCGTGACCTGCACCCAGTGCCATTCCACTTCCAGCTGGAAGAGCGCAAAGATCGATGAGCACAACTTCGATCATTCAAAGACCCGCTTCAAGCTGGTCGGCTTGCACCTGAACACGCCCTGCCTGAAGTGCCACACCCAAGGGAATGACGGGCAGCCTCGGTACACAGGGCTCCAGTTCTCTACCTGCGCCGCCTGCCACACGGATCCGCACAAGGGCGAATTCAAGCAGGATTGCATCTCTTGTCACACACCGTTTACCTGGAAGAAGTCGTCCTTCGCCGGAACCTTCGACCACTCCAAAACAAAGTTTCCGCTGCTCGGCAAGCACACCAGTGTCGCCTGTGTCACTTGCCACAAGAGCGGGGATTTCAAGACGCCGATACCACACAGCGTCTGTGCCGATTGCCATAAGACCGAGCCCCATGGAGGGCAGTTTCTCAAGGACCCTGACGGCGGCCAGTGTGAGCGCTGCCACACCGTACAGGGCTGGAATCCCTCCACCTACGGTATAGCCGAGCACGCCAGGACAGCGTTCCCCCTCGTCGCCCCGCACGCCAAGGTTGCATGCAAAGGCTGCCACACCGCAGTCGACAAGATCGTGCGCTACAAGATTCGCTTTGCCCAGTGCGTCGATTGCCACAAGGACGAACACAAGGGGCAATTTTCCGGCGCGCCCTGGCGCAATCAGTGCCAGGCCTGCCACGTCGGTCTGACCTTCAAAACCTCCAACTACACGCTCGCCCTGCATCAGAAATCCACGTTCCCCTTGACCGGCGGACACCTCGCCGTCGCATGCATCGACTGTCACAAGCCCAATGCGGCACTTGGCACGGCGGCTTACCACTTCAGCCCACTCACTTGCACCAGCTGTCACGAGGACATCCACAAGGGCCAGCTTGCCGCGCGCATGGCCCGGCTTGATGCCAAGGGGAACACGCTCGGATGCCTGGCCTGTCACTCCACCAAGGAGTGGCACGACCTCACCAAGTTCGATCACGATGCCACCGGTTTCGCTCTCGTCGGATCGCATCGCGCCGTAGCCTGTGCGGACTGCCATCGCCCGCCCCAGATGGAGCGCACGCTGCTGCATGTCAACTTCACGCAGGCGCCAAAGCTCTGCAACGAGTGCCATGAAAACCCGCACGGCGATCAGTTTGGCGTGAAGGCCAATGACTGCTCCTCCTGCCACAACAGCAACAAGTGGAAGCCCTCGCTCTTCGATCATGAGAAGGCGGGGTTCTCGCTCAAGGGCGGCCACCAGAACGTGGCCTGCGCCGCCTGCCATACGAACAAGCGTATCGTTGCGGGCGTCCCCATCCTCTTTTACAAACCCACAACCAAAGCCTGTGAGGCGTGCCATGGAACAACAGTGCCGCAAGCACCTGCAAAGACAGGATGAATCGGCCCCAACAGAAATCTAACTTGACAGATCGTCTGCCGTTGGCCTTGCACTTGAGAGCCGTGGAGTCAAAGATGAATCGTTATCGTTGGTGGATTGCAGGATTTGTTGGAGTGCTGCCGCTTCTGGCCGGCCTCCTGATGCAGCAGATACAGTCTGTGCACGCGCAGTCTGATGAGCCCAGGGCCAAGGTGATCAATCCGCATGGACCGATCGCTATCCCATGTCAGAACTGCCATACCTACACAAGTTGGAAGCCGATCCGCGCCGTGCCGGAGTTCAATCACGACCTTACCGGCTACCCGCTGCGCGGCATGCACCAGAAGGTTCCCTGCACCCAGTGCCACGTGAACCTGGTTTTCAAAAAGGTGGCCCAGCATTGCGCAGACTGCCATGCCGACATCCATCGCAGGCAGATGGGCGCCAATTGCGAAAACTGCCACACGGTAAAGGGATGGAACCTCTCCATTCAGGCGATCAAAGACCACCAGAACCGTTTCCCGCTCGTCGGCGCGCATGCCCTGGTCGACTGCGAAGCCTGCCACAAGGGCGCAGCCACGGGTCAGTACGCCGGCCTGTCCACGGCCTGCATTACCTGCCACCAGAAGGATTTCCAGACACCGGTTCTGGATCACGTGAGTTCCGGGTTTCCCACCACCTGCCAGTCGTGCCACTCGATCGACAGTTGGTTCGGAGCCACCTTTGACCATCTGAAAGTTACCGGCTTTGCGCTCACGGGGATGCACGCCACTCTCCCCTGCCAGTCCTGCCATATCAACAACGTATACAAGGGCACGCCAGCGTCCTGTTTCGCCTGCCATTCCGCGGTGTTCAACTCCAGCACGAACCCTCCGCATTTGGCTTTGGGCCTGCCCCACGACTGCGGTACCTGCCATACAACCACGTCGTGGCTCAACGCTACCTTCAACCACGCGCTCTATGCCAACTATCCGCTCACCGGGATGCATGCCACGCTTACCTGCGCGCAGTGCCACCTGAACAACAACTACACGAGCACATCCACCTCCTGCTATTCCTGCCACAAGGCCGCCTTCACCGGCACAACCAATCCGAACCACGTCAGTGCCGGCTTCCCGACCGACTGCTCCATCTGTCACTCCACTACCGCGTGGACACCTTCTTCGTTCAACCACAACACAGTAGGCTTTGCCCTCACCGGTGCGCACACTACGCTGGCCTGCGCGCAGTGCCACGTCAACGGCAACTACACCACCGTCCCCAAGGATTGCTACTCCTGCCATACGGCAAACTGGAAGTCCACTACGAATCCCAATCACACCACGGCTGGCTTTCCCACCACCTGCGACACCTGCCACAACACCACTTCCTGGGCAGGCGCCGTATTCAATCACAACAACACGCCTTTCCCGCTGACAGGCGCGCATGTCACTACGCCGTGCGCCTCGTGCCACATCAACAATGTCTACGTCGGTACGCCGACAGACTGCTACGCCTGCCATCAGGCCCAGTACACCGGCACCACCAACCCGAATCACATTACGGCCGGCTTCCCGACCACCTGCGCAACCTGCCACACGACAACTGCGTGGACTGGTGCAACGTTCAATCACACCTGGTTCCCGACCGGTCATGGCGGAGCCAACGGAGTCTGCGCCACCTGCCACACCAACTCCGCCAACTACACCATCTTTACCTGCACCAACTGCCATGCCAAGTCGGCCACCGACGGCAAGCACAACGGCGTCTCCGGCTACGTCTACAACAGCGTCAACTGCTACAGCTGCCACAAGAACGCGAGCGGCGGGGGAGGAATGTAAATGAGACGAATCCTCGTTGCACTTGCGCTTTCCTCCTCGCTCGCCGCGCTTGCTCAGGACGCTCCGCCGACGGACTCAGGCTCTGCAAACCCCGCTCCGGAGTTTCATGTCCACTACATCAGCGGCAACAGTGTCTATGTCGATGGCGGACGAAATCTCGGTCTCGCCGAGGGCACCGAGTTGGTGCTCAAGCAATCCTCAAAAGATGCCGCCGACTCCGCCCAGAACCAGGCCATTGCAGCGGGAATCATTGCTCGCCTCTCGGTCGTTTCCGTCGCCACCACCTCTGCCGTCTGTGAAGTCAAGGCTTCCTCGCGCGACCTGGTCGTCGGCGATTTGCTCGTTCTACCCGATACCGAAGTCGAAAAGCTTGTAGAGAAAAATGCTCTCGGCCGCACCCGCACCTATCCCATGGTCGTCAGCTTCAGCGCCGGCGACCCGCTCGACGAAGAGGTCCGCGAAACCGTTCCCGCTCCTCCACTGCCTGAGGTGAATCAGGCACGCGGCCGCATTGGTTTCGACATGAGCTCGATTCGCGGCATCGGTGCCAACGCCTCCGTCTCCTCCAGCTACGGCATGGTCGTCCGCTCCGACATCACACGCATCGCCGGAACCCATTGGAACCTGCTTGGCTACTGGCGCGGAAGCCTGCAGACCGGCGCAACCACTTCACAGCCAACGATCCAAGACCTCATCAACAGGACCTACCAGATCAGCCTCTCCTACGTGAACCCCAAATCCCGCTGGACCGCTGCCGTGGGCCGTCTCTACGTACCCTGGGCCAGCAGCCTTGAAGTCATCGATGGAGGCTACTTCGGCCGCCAGTACAGCTCCGGCCTCGTCGCCGGGGTCTTCGCCGGAACCACACCCGATCCTACCGCATGGAACTATAGCCCCAACCATCAGATCGCCGGTTCCTTCGTCAGCATCCACGGCGGAGACTACGCCGGTTTCGCTCACACCAACACCGTCGGATTCGGCATGGATATGCTCAGTTGGTCGCCGCAGCGGCCCTTCGTCTTCACCGAAAATAACTTCACCTACAAGCGCTACTTCAGCCTTTACCATTCCATGCAGATCGACCGGCCCACCGCGAATCCCGGTGCGCCTGCCGTCTCCACCGGCATCGGGCAAAGCCTGCTCACCCTGCGCTTCCAACCCGAACGCCACGTTGACTTCGATCTCACCCACACCTACTTCCGCAATGTCCCCACTTATGACGCGACCCTTCTCGGCACCGGCCTGCTTGACTCCTATCTTTTTCAGGGAATCAGCGGCGGTGCGCGCGTCCAGTTGCCCTATCACCTCGCCGGATATTTCAGCGTCGGCAACAGCAACAGCTCCAGCGACAAGGGAAGTTCGCTCAACCTGATGTACGGCGCAACGATGAACCATATCTGGAAGACCGGGCTCCAGATTGACGCGCGCCAATCCACATTCAACAGCGCCTTTGCCTCCGGAAACTACCGCTCAGTCACTCTTTCGCGCGACCTCGGTGATCGCCTCCGCATCAACCTTCAGGGTGGCCGCCAGTCCTACAACTCCTCGGTCGCATCCACCAGCAGCCCATACTTCGGCAACCTCTTCGTTGAGACCAATCTCGGCTCTCGCTACTTCATCCAGGGAGCTTTCACCACACAGCGCGGTGGCACGCAGGACTACAACCAGTTCACCACCACCATTGGAGTGCGCTTCGACAATCGCGCCTCGGTAAGGAGCCTGACTCATGCGAATCCTCGGTAGATCTCTCACCCTCGTCCTCGCCCTTGGCTTCGGCATTCCGCTCAGCGCTCAGCAGAACGACATCGCCAAAGCGCAACACCAGATCACCCAGTACCTCTCTGCGCTGGCCAATATCCACTGCCGCGAATCCGTCGTGCAGCAGAAGCTCGACGACCACGGAAAGGTGCAGACGACTGACCATGCCAGCTTTGATTATCTGGTCATGATGAACGGGGACAAGGACGACTTCCAGCTCAATGAATCGCGCATCGCGCTCGGCAAGGAAAATCACAAGCCCATGCCGCTCATGCTCACCAACGGCTTTTCCTCTCTCCTGCTTGTCTTCCATCCCTACTACAGCTCCAGCTTTCAGTTCGGCTCGCCCACGGACGACACATGGAAGGGCATCCCCGCCGAGAAGATCACTTTCACCCAGACTCAGACCCCCCGCGCCCTCGCGGCGCTCGCCCTCCGTGGAAGAGAATTTCCCATGTTGCTGCAGGGCACGGCCTGGATGGAGAAGGGAACTGGCCGCGTTCTACAGATGGATGCCTCACTCGAAAACGACCTCAAAGACATCGGCCTGATCGGCCTCTCCATTCATGTCGAATACACATCCGTCCACTTCGGCGACGACACGCTTACTGTCCCCTCGCTCGCTGAAATTGATCTGCACACCACCCGCCAGCACTGGCGTAACCGCCACGAGTTCCAAGACTACAAAGTTTTCGGAGCCGACGCCGAGCAGGACCCCGACATCAAGGTTCGCTCTGCCGCGGCGACCAGCCCGGACGCATCCACCGGCGCTAACACAGCCATCGCCCACAAGGAGACCCCAAGACCATGAGCACTCTCCAGCAATCCGCCCTCGCCCCTCCCCCACGCGCGAAGAGCAGAAAGATCTCTGGCCATGAGATTCGCGTTCTTCTCGGCTGGCTCGCCTCCGGCTTGCTCATCGCCGGCCTCGGCGTCTTTGGATTCAGCTACTACATCCTGCCCATTGAAGACCGCCCCTACTCCGACAAATACGAACTGCTCAAGCCTGGCGGCACCATCGGCATTCGCCTCGGCATCTTCGGCACCGTGCTCTTCTGCATCATCTTTCTCTACGCCCTGCGCAAAATCATTCCTTGGCTCGGCCGCATCGGAACCGCCCGCCAGTGGATGGACTTCCACGTCATCGCCGGCGTCACTGCGCCCTTCATCATTGCCTTCCATGCCTCGTTCAAGTTCCAGGGCCTCGCCGGAACCGCCTTCTGGATCATGCTCGCCGTCGCACTCAGTGGCATCATCGGCCGCTACCTCTACGCCAAGATTCCCCGCTCCGTCAACGCTGCCGAACTCTCCCTAGCAGAACTCGACAGCCGCGAAGACGAACTCACTGATGCTCTCGAACGACAGTTGCTGTATCGCGCCGAAGATCTTCACGGCGTACTCCGCGTCCCATCTCCCGAACACATCCGCAAGATCGGCCCATTGCTGGCTCTGCTGGAAATGCTTGCCATGGATCTGCGCATGCCCTTCCAACTCGCCGCACTGCGCCGCGCAGGCGGAGACTTCGGCCACGCCGTCCGCACTGCCGGCGGCCTTCTGCCCACCGGCAACCCCGAGCTCGAAACCGTCATCCGCCTCGTCCGGCAGAAGGTATCGCTCTCCCGCCGTCTCATATTCCTCGCTCACACGCAACGCGTCTTTCACATCTGGCACATTGTGCATCGTCCGTTCAGCTACGCCTTCGCGGTACTGGCAGTTCTCCACATCGCCATCGCCGTCGGACTCGGCTTCCTATAGGAGATTATGGAAACCCTCATCAGCTGGCTCATCGCCGCCTTCGTCGTTGGCATGTTCGTCCTGCAGTACTACATCGGCCATCGCCGCAAGGAAGCGAAGGCCAAAGCTGCTGCTGCACGTGGACCCCTCTTCTCCGATGGCCCGCGCGCCCAGCATCCCAAAATCCATGCCGACTCCTGCATCGGCTGCGGAGCATGTGTCAAGGCTTGCCCAGAGGGCGATGTCCTCGCGCTCATTGACGGCAAGCCGCGCATCGTCAACGCCCACAAATGCATCGGTCACGGTCTGTGCGCCGAAGAGTGCCCGGTCGGCGCCATCTCCATGGTCATGGCCAAGGCATCGGCCACCGCCGATTTCCCACGCCTCAGTCCGGAGTTCGAAACATCTCTGCCCAACCTGTTCATCGCTGGAGAACTCGGCGGCCTCGCCCTCATCAAAAACGCTGTCAACCAGGGTCGCGATGCTGTTGACACCATCTTTGCCCGCCATCAGATCGTGGCGAAGCCCCTCCCTGCCGAGGTCTTCGACGTGCTCATCATCGGCGCAGGACCGGCCGGTATCAGCGCTTCGCTCCGTGCCGCAGAGCACGGCCTGCGCGCCCTCACTCTGGAACGCGAACAGGTCGGCGGCACCGTCATCAAGTATCCCCGCCAGAAGCTCGTCCTTACCAGCCCAGTCGAATTCCCCCTCCATGGCCGCTTCCGTAAAACCCAGCTCAGCAAGGAGGAACTCCTCGAATTCTGGCAGGGCGTCATGGCACGCGCCGACCTTAACATCCACTCCGGCGAAGGAGTGGAATCGGTCACACGCGCCTCTGACGGCCTCTTCCATGTCCGCACATCCACGGCTCTCTATCAAGCCAACGCAGTCGTCCTCGCCCTGGGCCGATCCGGCAATCCGCGCAAGCTCGGCGTCCCCGGTGAAGAACTGCCCCATGTCCTCTACCGCCTCATTGAGGCCGAGCATTACCACGACCAGCGAATCCTCGTCGTCGGCGGCGGAGACAGCGCCGTCGAAGCCGCTATGGGCCTCGCCCGTCAGCGCGGCAACCGCGTTACGCTTTCCTACCGCCGCGACTCCTTCATCCGTCTCAAGGACCGCAACGAAAAGCGCATCGCCGAGCACATCCAGAGCGGCAAGATCGAGGTCATTTTCAACTCCCATCCAAAGGAATTCCGCTCTGGTCTCGCCGTCCTCAAAACGCCCGACGGCCTTCGCGAATTGGAAAACGACCACGTCTGGATCTTCGCCGGCGGATCCTCGCCCACCGAGTTTTTAAAGAGCATCGGCGTTGAGTTCGGCGCACAAGACATCTCCACGATTCAGTCCGCGCTCGATCCCGCACCAAAGACCTTCCAGCTCCACTCGTCCGAAACTGAAAATGCTTAAGCGTCCCACTCACTCACAGCAACGCCTCCTGCAACGATGCAATCGAGCAGCACCATGCCGGCCAGCAACTCAAGGTCGCCTCTGAAGCTGGAGTGCCTGGATCTTCTTGTACCAGGAGACATGAGACAGACCGGTACGATAGGAGCATATGTGTGACGAAGGGGAAAAAGCATAAGGCATAGCAGATCGTGAACCTGGAGCGGCAGTTTGAGGTCCAGGATTTAAGCCAACTCGATTTCTCCCCTACAGGTCTTAAGCTGCTTGCCTGGCACTCCAGACCCTCCTGTGAGTTGCGCATTCCCTGAGATAGCATTTCGCGTGGTAGAGAGTCGTCCCCTCTTGGCAGGCCTACCATTCCAAAACCACTTCCTTCCCAAATCAGGTTGTCCGTGCGCGCATGGATGAAATAGACTCCCGATATGTCAAATTCACTCGTCAAGTGCATCCGATGACGCAGAGGACGGCACCCGCGACATTGAGCGAAGTTGCCCGCAAAGCGGGCGTGGGCACCACGACTGTCTCCCGTGTCATCAACGGTGGTGAACGGGTCAGCGCGCGAACTCTGGCGCATGTCCGCCGCGTGATTGAGGAACTGGGCTACCGCCCGAACCAGGCGGCTCGTGTTCTGAAAGGTGACCGCACCAGGACCATCGGCATCATCATCCCCAGCATCGCCGACCAGTTCTTTGCCAACTTCGTTGAGGCTGCCCAGGCGGTTGCGCGTGCTAACGACTCCCTGTTGATCGTCACAACGACCCACAACGATCCGCACATAGAAATTGAGAATCTCAATATCCTGATGAGTCACCGGGTCGACGGGTTGCTGATTACGCCAGCCAACTCGCAGAGTCAGGCTTTGGGCGAGATGCTGGACCGGCTCGGAATTCCGGTAGTAGCGATCGATCGTCCTGTATCGCAGTCGCCTATCGCATGTGTGCTCAGCGACAACTTCAAAGGTGCACGCTCGGCCGTCACCCACCTGATAGGCCATGGCTACAAGCGGATTGCCTGCCTGACCGGCGAAAGCACACTGTTTACCATCCAGGAGCGCATACGTGGCTATCGCGTTGCCGTTGAGGGCGCCGGCCTTCCATTTCATCTCAATACCTCCGCGAAGGATTACAAGTCCACGGAGTATGCCATCGAGAGCATGCTGGCGGGCAGTAACCCGGTCGATGCCCTGTTTACGCTGAAGAACAGGACGACGATCCATGCTTTTGAGGCATTGCAGAAACTCAACGTCGCGATTCCCAAGACGGTGGCGCTGGTGGGCTTTGACGACTTTGCGCTCGCTTCCACGGTGCGTCCGGCCATTACCGTGGTCCAGCAGCAGGTAGAAGAGATCGGCCGGGTGGCCGCTGAACTCCTGTTTGAGCAGCTGCTGGGTAAGCGCAACGTGAGTGCCTCGGCCCGGTCCAGGAAAACGCATCGCGTTACGCTGGAGACACGCCTCATTCCGCGCAGCTCCTGCGGTTGCTTCGCCGCTGGCTGAGACCACCGCACCCAGGAAAAGAAGAGCCTCACCCCATGCAGCAGGTGAGGCTCTTTCTTTTTCCCTAAGCGAATCTACTTGTGTGCCGGATAGTCAACCCGGACCGTCAGGATTTCGTACGGATGGATCGGCACCTTGACCGTGTCGTCTGCTATGGGAATCGATGCTCCCTCCGCCTTTTCCATCAGGTTGGTCACAGTGGCTGAGATCGCGCCTTTGGGCAAGTGGATCTTCACATCAGAGTCCTTGCCTGCCCACTCATAGACGCGGAAGATCAAGCCATCTTCATCTTCAGCCTTCTTCAGCGCCGTCAACACCACATTGCCGGGTTCCACGGATACCCACGACTGTTGCGGCGCAGCTGCGCCGGCATGCGCCTCCACCTGCGTTGCCTGCAGCCCGTAGTTGTATTCGTATCCATGGCGGACAGTCATGGCCTGCTTCCAGTCGCCTGCATGCGGATACAGAGCATAGGTAAAGTGCTGGTGACCGCGATCTGCTTCCGGGTCCGGCCAAGTGGGCGAACGCAACAGCGACAGACGCAGCACGTTGTCCTTGTCGTCGTAGCCGTACTTGGAGTTGTTGATCAGGCTGAAGCCATGCTTCCCATCTCCCAGGTCGGCCCAGCGCAGCGCGGGCACCTCAAACTGCGCCCGCTCCCAGCTGTTTTTGCGCGTCGTGGCCCGGTCGATCGCTCCGTAGGGCACCTCGTACGTCGCCTTGTTGCTGCTTGCTGCCAACGGGAATGCCGCCTTCAACAGAACATGCGTCTCATGCCAGTCGAAGTCGTTGACGACCTCCACCTGGTCTGAGCCGGCATCGAGGGTGATCTCCTGGACAAACTTTGAGCTCTGCCACGTCCGCACCACGCGGATAGCAGCGTGCAGCGGTCCCTTGGCAACCAGCGAGACCGAGTCTGCCTTGTCAATTGCAGTGAACGTATCCAGCGTGCCCGGATCGATATTCCACGCGTCGTAGTCCTTGGGTAGATCCTTGAACGTCTGCAGCTGGTTGCCGCAGGCCCCTGGTGCAAGTGCTTCGAACTTGCTCCGCTTGTCGTAGATGCTGGTGATGCAGCCATTCGTCCCATCCACTATTACCTTCAGAGCGGAGTTCTCGAGGGTGAGTCCCTCCGCCTTCAGGTCGGTGGCGACTGGCTTGACACCGGCAACGGCGTGCAGCACCTTGTAGCCAAGTGAGGGGATCTTGTCCGCCAGAACCAGCATCCGGTAGGTGTTGGTCTTCGGGTTGCTCTCCAGCACCTGCGAAGGCACCACATGGTTGGCAGCATCCAGAAGCGAGATCCCATTGGGCGCAGCTGCCGGCATCTGCACCTCGACCGTGACAGCGCCGGAGCGCTCCCATGCCAGAGGATTCAGCACCAGAACGGGTGTGCTCCCGGCAACCTGGGTGTCGATGCCAGCCGAAAGCGTCTGCAGGGCTTTCTGGGAGATTTCATTGGTCGACATGCGAACCTTGTCGTAGTCCTGCTGTGCTTCCTTGTAGATGATGCCGATGCCTGAGCCAGCAGCGAGATCGTGGAAATCATTAAAGGTGATCCTCTTCCAGTCGTCGGTCAGTTCTACGCCCGGGTAGCTATCCCCTTCCAGCCAGGCCAGCGAGGCCAGCTTTTCCGCATTGATGGCTTGTTCCTCGCTGTTGCGCATATTCCGCTTGTGGTTTGCCTGGGTGGTCATCACCCCACGGTGGTATTCAAAGTACAACTCGCTCTTCCAGGTTGGAATCGCAACCTTGCCCGCCGGAGGCACAGCCGGAACCTCGTAGCCCTTCGCAATCGAGTCGTAGTCCCACACGCGCGGATCAGAAACCAGCTTCCCCTCGATGCTGGTAAAGAAGCTCTGTGCCGTCCCAAACTGCATCTTGGGAACGACCTTGTCAGGCTGTGACCAGTGAGCGCCCTCATCCAGGATCGCCCGGGTCGGTCCGCCGCCATGGTCGCCGATTCCGTACAGGTCCATGATCTCGGTTGTACCGGGTGCAACGGAGCGCAGCGTTGCAAAGTCCTTGCTGAGGCGCACAGGGTTCAGGTTGTTGTTGGCGTAATCATGTGGGAAATAGGTCAGCACCTTGCTGCCGTCCGGGGACTCCCACCAGAAGAGCTTGAAGGGGAACTGGTTGGTGTCGTTCCAGGTCGTCTTCTGCGTCACAAAGTAGTCGATGCCCGACCGCTTGTAAATCTGCGGCAGCTGCCAGGTGTACCCGAAGGAGTCGGGATTCCAGCCGATGCGCACATCCACGCCATATTCCTTTTGGAACCAGCGCTTGCCTACCAGGATCGAGCGTACCTGGGCCTCGCCGTCGGGCATGTTCAGGTCAGGCTCAACCCACATACCGCCCACAATCTCCCAGCGCCCTTCCTTGATGCGCTGCTTGATCTGCTCGTTCATCTGCGGGTACTTGGTGGCCATCCACTCGTTGTACTGGGCAGCAGACTGCGTGTAGGTGTAGTCCGGGTACTCGTTCATCAACTGCAGCGCAGTCGAGAAGGTTCGCTTCACCACGTCGACGGTTTCAGTCCATGGCCACAGCCAGGCCGCGTCAATGTGCGAGTTGCCGGTCAGATGCAGTGTGGCCGTCTGCATCATGGGCTTTAGCGCGGTAATAGTCGACTGAGCCAGCTTCAGCGAAGCATCAAACTTGGCCTGATCTTCGGCGTCGAGCGCATCCAGATCCACCGCGTCTCCAGCCTTCTCCAGAGTTGCGGTATCTGCCGCAACATTGCTCGAAATGCTGGGAATCATAAGCGCTGACGAGAGAAGCTCCAGCCGCAGATCCTCCGGGTTGGGGCGCTCGTCGGAGAAATCAATCTTCAGTTCCGCTCCGTCAAAGCCCTTCTTGTCAATGGTGTGCAGCAGTTTGACGGCGACCAGCACCTTGTCGCCGGCCTTGGCCTTGTCAAAGAGGACAATCGGCTCGAGGTCATCGCCAAGGGCAACCCGGCGGCCGTTGAAGTAGATGATCTCCGGCATTGGGCCGTTCGCTCCTGCATGAAAGGAAAACCAGATGCGGGATCCGGTCAGGTCGTAGCCATGCAGGGTCTGTGGCACAGCAATCCAGCGGCGGTACCAGACAGCGTCTTCAGGCGCTGACGTGCCGCCTTTCACCACCTGCCATGAGGAGTCGTCGAGATCGGGAGATTCTCCGTGAGCCAGGTCGCCGGAATGGAAGTGCCACTCGTCGGCGGGCAGCAGGTCGAGTTCCGTCAACCGGGCCACTACAGCCTGCGTGTGCTTGCTGAGAGACTTGGTAATCTCGGCAGCCTGCTCTGTGGACTGGGCGTAGGCGAGTTGACCTGCAAGCACAGTTCCGAGGCCCATAACGAGGGAAAATACGGCGAACCTGGAGGCGAAAACTCGCATCCCAAGGCCGATACCAGCGTGGATTTTCATGGCAATTCTCCTGTTATATTCAGTTCTCCGCAGGGGCGCTCGGGTCGTGCAAACTCCGGGGAGAGCATCGCGGCGAATAATAGCATGGTAGGGGTTCGATTGGAAACGATACCATTTTTGTTGCCAAAGCGAAGATCTCCGCCAACTCCTCATCCCCGAAGCACTCCCTTCGCCGGGCGGCCTGCCCGATGCTGGGTATATGGCATCCAACATCCCAAGGCGACACGGCAATCCACGTAAACTATTTTATTGCAACGGATATGCGGAGACCGGAGCTCAAAGTACTTGCTCGTGGCCCTTCGATAAAACGGTATGGTATCGTTTCACCAAGCTCTGGGGCTCAAGCACTGCGTCCGGCGAAATGGCGAATTTCAGGGGGAAATCAGAAAATTTACCCCGATCACGGGTCTTTGCTCAGAGTAGCTCTTCAACTCTTCCCTGCAATGGTGATTCCGATATGCCTGTGGCAAAACGTTCGGTATTGACAGTCGGCGCCGACCTCGGCGGCACAAATCTGCGAGTAGCCGCCTATTCCCCTGACCACGGAATTCTGAAGTCAGTTTCCGTAAGAACCCGGCTTGAAGCTGGACCGGAGGCCATCGTTGACGACTTGTGCGATGCCATCCAGGAACTACGGCACGAGTTTGACGATGACTTCGATTTGGCAGGCATTGGTATTGGTTCGCCCGGCCCGCTGGAATTACCCGCCGGGCGGCTCCATCATCCACCCAACCTTCCCGGCTGGGACGGTTTTCCTCTCCGCGACGAAGTCGAAAACCGGCTGGGAATGCCTGTGCTGCTGGAGGGCGATGCCAACGTAGCCGCCCTGGCCGAGTATGCACTGGGTCTCGGCAAGGAGTTGGGTGTTCGTTCGCTGTGTATGTTGACTCTCGGCACAGGTGTCGGCAACGGGCTCATTCTCGACGGAAAGCTCTGGCATGGCGAAACCGGCATGGGCGGAGAGGCAGGCCACTTGACCGTGGTGCCCGACGGTCCGCTGTGTGGATGCGGCAATCATGGCTGCCTCGAGGTTTGCGCTTCTGCCACGGCAGTCGCAAATGCCGCCGTACGCTTGATCGCCGCCGGCACTGCGCCTGGACTTGCTGCCTTGCACCAGGAGCGCGGTGCCTTGACGGCACTGGACCTGGCGGATGCGGCCCGGCAAGGGGATCCAGACGCTTTGGCGATTTATGCTGAGGTTGGCCGCGCACTTGGCTTTTGTCTGGCCGGGCTGGTCAATGTACTCAATTTGCCTCTCTACGTCGTGGGGGGTGGGGTCGCAAGTTCTTGGGACCTGCTGGCACCTGCTCTTTTCTCAGAAATGGACCTCCGCAGCTATGTTTACGCTTTGACGGCCCCGGGCCGGGTTGCCGGGAAGGCAATGCCGGGCGGCGGAACCCAGGTTCATCCCGCCAGGCTGGGGCCAGAGGCAGGTCTCCTCGGTGCCTGCATTCTTCCGCTCCACAGCAAAGCCTTGCTTTAGATGATTGGCCGTTCATCGCGGGCATGGGCAGGCTTCCGGCTACACTGAAACAGTCCGCTGGAGGAAATTGGGAGTGCGCATTCGTTTTCTCTTGGTCACCATGCTGCTCGTCCCAGGTTTCTGCATGGTGCCGTGGCAGAAATGCTGCGCACAGGATGCACCTGCGCGGATGGCGACCGTGTCTGGCGCGCAAATGACACCCCCGGGTACGGGGCAAAAGACATCCCCCAATGCTGACACTCGCGTTGCATACGGCCCCATGATCTTTGCCGATGTCACCCGCTCAGCCGGGCTCTCTGGCTGGAGCCATGCAATGGGTGCAGCTGACAAGAAACTCATTATCGACACAAACGGATCAGGTGTCGGACTGATCGATTACGACAACGACGGATGGCTGGATATTTACCTGGTGAACGGTTCAACTTTTGCGGCGATGGACGGCAAAGAGGCTGTACCCCATGCTGCACTCTTCCACAACAACCACGACGGAACATTCACAGATGTGGCGCGCAAAGCCGGCGTGACCAATGACCGCTGGGGTTTTGGAGTAGCCATTGCCGACTATGACAACGATGGCTGGCCGGATATTTTCGTGACCAATTGGGGCAAGAATCGGCTTTACCACAACAACCACGACGGAACATTCACCGACGTGGCAGAGAAGGCAGGGGTGGCGTTAGGGAACTGGTCGGCAGGAGCCACCTGGGGCGACTACGATGGCGACGGCAAGCTCGATCTGTTCGTCGCAGGCTATGTACACTTTGACCGCGATAATCTGCCCTATGAGCGCACCAAGGCTACAGGATTCTCATACTGCGAGTTCCGCGGTGAGCCCGTAATGTGTGGGCCAAAAAATCTGGAAGGGGAGCCGGATCACCTCTTTCACAACAACGGAGACGGCACCTTCACCGACGTGAGCGCGAAGGCCGGCGTCAGTGACCAGGTGAATCGCTATTACGGCATTACCCCGCTTTTTGCCGACGTCAACAACGATGGCAAGCCAGATCTGGTCGTTGCCAACGACTCCACCTTAAGCTATCTGTACCGGAATAAGGGCGACGGCACGTTTGAGGATGTCAGTTTCACCTCCGGCTTTGGTCTAAGCGAAGATGGTCGGGAAGTGGCGGCTATGGGGATCGCGGCAGGAGATTACTTGAACAACGGCCAACTCGACTTTGCCATCTCAGACTTTTCCGGGGAAGCCAAGCTACTGCTTCAGAATGATGGTGCGGGCAATTTTACCCAGGTCGCCAACGCAGCCGGTACGCAGCGAGGGTCTCTGTCCTCTCTGGGCTGGGGCACGGGGTTTCTGGATTTCGATAACGATGGCTGGATTGACCTGATGATGATCAACGGGCATATTTATCCAGCCGCAGACAGGCTCGATTGGGGAACATCCTACGCCCAACTGCCCCTGCTTTACCGCAACACGCATGACGGCAAGTTCGCCGAAGTGCCGGCAGCCAGAGGCAGCGGTCTCGCGAACCCCATTGCCGGGCGCGGCGCGGCGTTTGGCGACTTATTCAATGACGGCAAAATTGACGTCATCATCAACGTCTGCGACGGCCCGCCAGTGCTGCTCAGGAACGTCAATCCAGACCACCACCATTGGGTTGAACTCAAGCTCGTCGGCGGTCCCAACAGTCCGCGCGACGCGGTCGGCGCCAAAGTCTTCCTCAAAGCTGCGGGAATGCGTCAGAGGCAGGATCTGCTCAGCGGGGGCAGCTACGTATCCACAAACTCCCCTCTGCTGCACTTTGGCCTGGGCGAGGCAACCGTTCCCGGCACGGCAGAGATTCTCTGGCCTTCCGGTGCCAAAGAAGCCATCCAACTTCCCTCGGTTGACCGGCTCTTTACCGTTAAGGAAGGCAAGGGAATCACCGCAGTCCTTTGCGCGGGCAAGCCTTGCGCGATTTCAGCCGAGCCCCTGTCACCTATCGCGGGGAGCAAACCATGATGCTCGGATACAGCAAGGCCTTTCTCTTCCTCGTATTCGTGGCTCTGGCGCAAAATGCCAGATCTCAGGCCGCCATGCCTGCGGCTGCGCCAGCAGCCCCCCTTTCGGCCCAGACGCTTGCGCCAGGCATGGTCCCGGCCACTCTCGTTGATGTCACTGAAAAGGCCGGCGTGCACTTTCTCCATCAGGCACCGCACACCTCCCGCAAGTATCTGATTGAAACCATGGGATCCGGCGTGGCCCTCTTTGACTGCGACGGCGATGGTCGCCTTGATCTCTATCTCGTCAATGGCGCGCCTTACACCGATCCGACTCCCCAGGGATTCATCCCCCAAAAGACCGGCCCTGAGTACTGGAATCGGATGTATCACCAGAAGCCCGACGGCACCTTCGAAGACATTACCGAGAAATCTGGACTCAAGGGCGTAGGCTACGGCATGGGCGTTGCTGTTGCCGACTACGACAACGACGGTCACGAGGACGTCTTTGTCACCAGCTACGGCGGCAACCATCTCTACCACAACAACGGAGACTGCACCTTCACCGACGTAACGGAAAAGGCAGGTGTCGGAGGAGCCGGATGGTCCAGCTCAGCGGCCTGGGTCGACCTCGACAACGACGGCCTGCTCGACCTTGTAGTGGACCGCTATGTCACCTGGGACTGGAACGATGTCTGGTGCGGCGAACATCGCGAAGGCTTCCGCGGCTATTGCCACCCGGACGTCTTTCCGCCCATTTCCATGCTGGTCTACCACAATGACGGCAATGGCCACTTCACTGAGGTTTCGCATAAGCTCGGCCTCGACAAACCGGCCAAAGCCCTCGGCATTGCCATCGCCGACTACGACCGCGACGGCCGCATCGACCTCGTTGTGGCCAACGATTCCCAGCCCGAATTTCTCTTCCACCAGAAAGAAAACGGTACCTTTGAAGAGGTCGGCCTCGAGTCGGGCATCGCCGTTGACGAATCGGGACGAACCTACGCTGGCATGGGCGTCGACTTTGCGGACTACGACAACGATGGCTGGCCCGACCTGGTCATCACCGACCTGGCCAACCAGCGTTACGCGCTCTATCACAACAACCACGACGCAAACTTTGAGTATTCCTCCTTCGCAACAGGACTGGGAACAGTCTCACAGATGCACTCCGGCTGGAGCCTCCGCTTTCTCGATTACGACAATGACGGGTGGAAAGACCTCCTCATCGCCCAGGGCCACGATCTCGACACGATTGAAAACCAGTCCCCGCAACTCCACTACCGCGAACCCATGATGCTGCTCCGCAATACCAGCACCAAGTTTCAGGATGTCTCATCGATATCGGGAGAAATCTTTCACGAAGCCTGGGTAGGTCGTGGCATGGCCATCGGTGACATCGACAACGACGGGCGCGTGGACGCCGTCGTCACCACCAACGGTGGCCCGGCACACATCCTCATGAATCGGACGGACACCAGGAACCACTGGATCACTCTGCACCTGACCGGGCACACCAGCAACCGGGATGGCATCGGAGCGGTTGTCCAATTGACGGCAGAGAAGAGATCACAGTGGTATACCGTCACCACCTCCAGCGGGTACCTGTCTTCCGGCGATCCAAGGGTGCATTTCGGTCTGGGTGACAGCGCTGTGGCCGACACTATTGAGATTCGCTGGCCCAGCGGCATCGTCCAAAAGCTCAGCGGTGTGGCGGGTGACCGCCAAATCGAGGTAGACGAACCGCCGCCCGCGAAGGTCAACTAGCGATTTTTCATGCTCTCGTTCCGCCACCTTCGCGAAAGGTGCCTCCACCCCGCCGAATCTGCGTCTCTGGCAGCCGTGCTGGCCGGGGGGGAGCAGGCATTCTTCACGGCCGGTTGTTCGGGCGCCGCTGGAATTTGGCAGCCCTTCGTCTTCCAAGAGCAACTCTGGCGGGGTTCCTGAAATTGTTCTTGACAGTTATGTGTACGCCCGGCTAATGTCCCGCCTTATGGAAACGATACCACCGGAATCGATGGTATCGTTTCCAGAAAACTGGATAGAGCAGCCAGGACCCGAACAACCTTCCTCCCCCGAGGATGTGAAGAGCCCCGAGGTCCAAATGCCTTTACCCGAACCAAGGAGACCCAGTGAGACCAAAGCACAAGACTCAAGAGACGAACAAATCGCAGAAGTCAATGCACGTACCATGGATGCTCGGTACGCTCATCTCAACTTTTCTGCTACTGATTTCCCTCGCTCCCCGCCAGTCCTTCGCTCAGGCCAGCGCCGGCATGACGGGAACCATCACGGATACCAGTGGTGCCGTTGTCAACAACGCGCACGTCACCGTCAAAAATGAGGAAACGGGGCAGGAGAGTCAAACTATCTCCAGCAACGCGGGAACTTACGCGTTCAAAGCCCTTCCTCCAGGCAAGTACACGGTCAGCGTTGATGCTGCTGGCTTCAAAAAGAATGTCCAGCGCGCCGTCAACATCGACGTCAGTACCACGGCGACGGTTGACTTCTCGCTTACGGCGGGTGCCACCAGCGAGACCGTGGAAGTGACCGCTAGCGAAATCTCACTCAATACCACCCAGCCGGAACTTGGCAGCACCATCGAACCCGAGGTCGTCGCAGCGCTCCCCGAAGAGGTCTCGGGCCGCGGTCGTCAGATCGACCAACTGCAATTCCTCGCTCCCGGTACGACGGGCAGCACCTTCTCGCATCGCGTCAGCGGCGGCGTCGACTTCGAACAGGAAATCATGTACAACGGCATTCCTGTTCCCCAGCCGGAAACGCAGGGCTATACGACAAACTTCAACCCGCCCTTCGATTTTGTGGAAGAGTACCGCGTTGAACGTACCACCTTCTCCGCGCAGTTCGGCCTGGGCCAGGGCGCGCTCACCTATCAAATGAAGTCCGGCACCAATCAGTACCACGGCAGCGCTTTCGAAATCAACCGCAACAGTTTCTTCGACTCGGTTGGTTTCTTTAACGGCCCTGCCTGGGGCGGATCCACTAAGCCTCCCGTTGACCACGAAAACAACTATGGCTTCAGCATAGGCGGTCCTGTGCGCATTCCTCATCTGTACGACGGACGAAACAAGACGTTCGTCTTCTATAGCCAGGAATGGTACAAGCAGAACAACATGAATACCACCCCGGGCACCGTGCCGACGGCTCTCGAAAAGACGGGTAACTTTACCGACTTCATCGATGGCAACGGAAATCTGATCCCCATCTACGATCCGCAGACCGGTCAGCAATTTGTGTGCAATGGCGTTGCAAACGTCATCTGCCCTGACCGTATCAGCCCGTTGTCGGCCACGTTGATTCCTGATATTCCAGACCCGGATCGCCAGGCTACTGGCGGTCTGACGGACAACAAAGAGTATGTCAAGTTCATCAACCCGACCATTCAGCATGTCTGGGGCTTCTCGGTAGATCATGCTCTCACGCCCAAGCAGAGCCTCCACTACAGCGAGTGGCGCAACACATACCATGACTTCGGCTTTGACAATGCTCCGATCGTCAATGCCCCAAATCCGTTGAACAGCTTGAAGTACTATCCGGTAACCGGCAGTGTCTTCCTGCTGAACTACAGCAACTCTGTCACCCCAAACCTGCTGGTGACCCTCGGCGCTGGGTGGATTGGCGAAATCAATAACCAATACAACGAAAGCAAAGGCCAGACCTTTGCCGCTGTTACCGGCGAAAATATTCCGCCGAACATTGTCTTTGACGGACAAAATGCACCGACCTCCTGGGGAACCACTGGTTCGTGGTACCAGTCCATCAATCGCAAGCTCGGCACTTCGCTCGTCAATAACTGGCTGTGGACGCACGGACGCAACACCTTCAACATCGGTGCTGAGTACCGCCGCAACTATCAGGACGACAACGAAGAGCAGACCGAAGGCGGCCACTTCGCATTCAGCCAGCGCACCACCTCTGTGCAGGATCCGAACGACCCCAACTTCGGCAAATATGGCAGCTCTTTCGCCAGCTTCCTGCTCGGTCTTCCCGATGAAGCCAATCGCAGCAACTCGCAGGAGTTGCGGCTGCGCAACCGAGACTTCTCACCCTATATCCAGGACGACATCAAAATCACTCCGAAGCTCACCGTCAACGCTGGTCTTCGCTGGGATATCATGGTGCCCTTTACCGAAAACAATAACCTGATTGTGTTCTTTAACCAGGACGCCCCAGGAACCTTCCCCAACAGCACCATCGCAGGGTCGGTCACCAAGTTTGGTGATTGCACGGGCTGCGCTGGATTCACAAGAGCAGACATCCACTGGGACCATATCGCTCCTCGCCTGGGCCTTGCTTACAAGGTGAGCGACAAAATGGTTGTGCAGGCCGGATTCAGCATCGCCTTCCTGGATGGGGGCGCGTATGAGTCAGGAACCAGCAAGGTTGCTGTGAACTACGGAAATCTGCTCACTGGATCGTTCTCTCGACCCAGCACCGGTACCAATGCCTCCTCGTTTGGGAGCTGGGATACCAATGCCATTCCTGCTACAGTGCCGACTCCGTTCTCACCCGGCCTGGGTGCGGGCAATGGGGTCAACGCATTCAGCAAAAAGGATGGATACGCTCCCTACAGCCAGCAGTGGAACCTCAATCTGCAGCGGGAACTGCCGTTCAACACCTTCCTGACGGCAGCTTTTGTTGGCAACCGCATCATTCATCTGCCCAGCCAGTTGAACCCAATTAACCAGATGAATCCTTCCTATGACGCAAGTTTGGGTTCTCATCTTGGCGATGTGTTCACAGACTGCTCTGCTCCCGTGGATGGGGTCAGTTGCCCGTATGCAGACTACGTGAATAACTTTGGCGGTTCGGCGACGGTCGCTCAGGCATTGACGCCTTTCCCGCAGTACACCAACATCTTCAACAACTTTGAAGCCAAGGGCACAACCTACTATCAAAGCTTGCAGGTTGAGGTGGACAAGCGCTTTAGCAACGGTCTGTCCTTCCTCGCGGGCTACACACTGTCTCGCCTGTGGGACAACACAAACAGCGGATTCTCGAGCTTTACCGCTGGTGCTCTCAACAAGTACAACCAAAAGCCGGAATGGGCAATTTCCAGCTCCGATGAACCGCAAACCCTCAAAGCGAGCGGAACCTATGAACTGCCGATTGGTCCTGGCAAGAAATTCGTCAACAATCGCAAACTCGGCAATGTCGTCGGTGGATGGCAAGTGGGCTGGATCGTTGACTACGAAGCCGGTACTGCTTTTGGCGTCACAGAAAATGGCTCACCCTATCCCAACTCCTTCAATCGGCCGAATCGGAATGATTCTGTCGGATTGAGCACCGCTTCCTACAACAATGCTCGCAATTACTTCACGGGCAAGTCCTCCACTCGTGGGCAGATATTCAACCCTGCTGCCTTCACTCAGACGGCTACGCAATATGTCCTCGGTCTCGCACAAAGAAATTACTCGCAGTTGCGTAACCCCGCCTTCTACAACGAAAGTCTCAATGCTCGCAAGCATTTCTATATCGGGTCCCATGTACAGGGGATTCTGACGGTAGACTACTTCAATGCATTGAACCGAACCATCTTCAATGGCCCAGATACCAACGCCAGTGACGCAACCTTCGGCCAGGTAATCAACCAAGGTTCGAACACTACAAATCGTCAAGGACAGGTCAGTCTCCGATTGGAGTTCTAACCTCAACCCACTGTGCATCGGACCACAGTGCACAGGGATTTTCATGTGACTTTCCGGCGCCGGGCTGCCCTCTACGGGTCCGGCGTTCTTTTTTCAACAGACCTCCGAAATGCGGCTATCTTTCAACCCGCCCGCGTCGGGAGGCGGTTCTTTATAATCTCGAGCATGAGGGAATTTCTTTTGGAGACCAGGGTGGCATGAGAAATCGATGGCTCGTTCTTGCTCTTGTACTCTTCGGGCTCACCACAGCGCTTGGCCAGCAATCTGGCGACGAAGTTTCGCCTGAGGTTCAACAGCTGTATGCCCAGGCTCGGTCCGCTCAGCAGGGGGGCAATGCCACACTGGCAATTGAAAAATACCGCGCCATCATCAGGGTTGCCCCGCATATTCCCGCTGCCTACAACAACCTGGGCATGCTTTATTTCAACGAAAGCGATTACGAGCACGCTGCAGAGATCCTCAAACGTGGTTTAGAGATTAACGGCAAAATGCCCACCGCGTCGGCCATGCTGGGCATGTGCTATTTTCAACTCGGCAAAGACGATCTGGCGTTGCCGCTGCTCAAGGCCGCTGTCCGGGCCAATGCTGCGGACGAAAAAGCCGAGATGATGCTGATTCATATCCAGATCAATCTCAAGATATACAACGATGCCGCGGCGCAGTTGCGCGCCTTTCTCGAAAAGCACCCCAATAGCCAGGAAGCCTGGTACCTGCTCGGCAAGACCTATTTGCAGTTGTCCGAAGATGCCTTGGGGAGGGTGCACGATATCGATCCCGACTCTGTGATCGCTCACGAAATCTCCGGCGAAATCGATACGAGCATGCATAATTACGATCTCGCCCTGGTCGAATTCAAAAAAGCTGTCGATCTCGCCCCAAACCAGCCAGGTACCCACATGCACCTTGGCGAAACTTATTGGTCGATCGGAAAATGGCAGTCCGCGGCTGAGGAATTCAAGGCCGAGTTGGGCAATGATCCAAACAGCTGTATGGCTCGCTGGAAGCTGGCCAACTCGCTGCTCGAAGAAAATGACGACAGCGAACACCTCGGTGATCCGCTCACTGAGTTGAATCTGGCGATTGACCGTTGCCCGTCGCTGATGCAGGCTCATGTGGACCGCGCCAGGGCTTTGATTCGCCTGGGAAAACAGCCCGATGCGCTGCCCGATCTGCTCTTGGCTGTTGCGGAAAGCCCACGTGAGCCGTCCATCCATTTCCTGCTTGCCAATGTCTATCGTTCCCAGGGAAAGAGCGCTGATGCACAGAAGGAAATGGCACTCTACGGTACCCTGCAGCGCGAAGCGAGCGCTGCCGTGGCTCAGCAGGCAGCCGATGCCAACACGCTTAAGAGCACGGCGAAATAGACTCAGCCGATGAGAACATTCCATGCGTCAATGGTCATCACAAAAGCATCTGGCGAATATCTCGAAGAGCGAGGAATGTCGGCATGATTGAGTGGCACCGCACAATGCGATGGATACCGGCAGCAGTGCTCTGTCTGTGCGCCTTCCCAGCTCTGGAGCAACTCCCCGCAGATGCGTTTGCAGCACAGCGTGCGCTGCTGGAGAGGGGGGACTTCGCGCATGCTGAAGATGATCTGCGAAAGGCTCTCCGTGCCAATCCCACATCGCCAGACGGACACTTTCTGCTGGGGTATCTGCTCTTTCGCGAGCAGAAGGCAACTGAGTCTCTCGCCGAATATACTGCAGGGGCAAAGTACAGGAACCCCGCTGCCGGCGACTTGAAAACCGTTGCATCCGACTATGTGCTTCTCGGCGATTTGGCGGACGCGGAGAAGTGGTTTTCTGAGGCGGTGAAGCTTCAGCCTGGCGATGCCGATTCGTGGTACCTCCTCGGGCGGGCCCAGTTCAATGTGAGCGACTTCACTGCTGCAAAGGCGAGCTTTGAACGTGCTCTGCAACTTCACCCCATGTCTGTGAAAGCGGAGGATAATCTCGGCCTTTGCTGGCGAGAACTGAATGATCCGGTGCAGGCGCAGGCAGCCTTTGAAAATGCCATTTCCTGGCAGGGGAACACCCCGACGGATGCTCAGCCATTTCTCAATCTTGGCTCGCTGATGGCAGACCTGGAAAAATGGGACAAGGCCATCGTGAACCTGGAGTTGGCGCTCAGAATTTCTCCCAACAACCCCTCCACTCACGAGCAACTGGCACGTGTCTACACAGGACAACAGAATCTGCAGAAGGCCCAGTCTGAACTCGAGCAGGCTATTGTCCTTGCGCCTGATGTTTCGGCGCTCCACTATCAACTCGGGCAGCTTTTTCGCAAAATGGGGCAGAAAGACCGCGCGCAGCAGGAGTTTGCCACATGCACGAAACTCAACCTTTCCAAGTCTTCCAACAAAACACCAAATCCGCCGTCAATGCTAAAAGTCGACACACCGTAAGAGGCTTTCCCAGTGCTGGTGCAAGCGCCTGCGACTCCTGCTCAAAGCGCCACAGCTGCTCCGGGCTGGCCCAACCAGGCTTGATAACCTTCAGCGCCACCATGCGGCGCGGCAGGTCCTGCTCCGCCTCGTAGACCGCGCCCATGCCGCTCTCCCCCAGCAGGCGCATAATGGGACAACTCCCGATGCACGCTGGCAGAGAGTGGGCGGGTGCCCTGGTGTGACAACCCGATCAGGCGCAAAAGCTCCATTTGGTAAACGTGTACTCCAAGCGGTGTACATATTCGAATCTGATACCCACCAATGGTCGCAAAATCCCTTGGTCCAAATCGGATAGATTTTGTGGCGTAAATTGTGACGTACAGGTTCAATCGGGTTCTGCTAAATCCAACAAAATCAACGGTGACGCATCTTCCTTCCGTGCGGGCGTCTTGTGTGAGTTCTCTTTTGTTTTCAGTGGGTTATGGTTCTCCTTAAACCGTCCGAGGGCAAAACTCATAAGCCCTTGGTTGGGGGTTCAAATCCCTCCGCGCCCACCAAGTTTGTATGCTGTAAGGCGTTGAAATAAAGAGGCATAGCTATTCTTTACGGATTTGCTGGCGGCGGGATTCCCGGATTTTTGTCTCGATAATTGCAAACAGTTACAGGCGATGGCGCGAGCACGGCAATTGGGGTGCCTTGGCGGGAACGGGCTTCGAGTCTTCAAAGCGGTGGAAAGCGCTTATTCAGATGAAGCCGCGCCTGCCTCTGTGCCGGCGGCCTTCATTTTTTCGCGGGTGCTGCGACGTTCCTGCTCGATCACCGATTTCAGACCATTCAGAACCTCTTTGGCCTTCTCCGCGTCGCCCAACTTTCGGTACGCGACGGCAAGGTGGGAGTAGGCGGAGCGCTCTTTTGGATCGATAGCCCGCGCTTGCTCAAACTGGGCAACTGCGTCCTTCGCGCGGTCTTCGTCGAGAAATATTGTGCCCAGCGAGACATGGGGCAGGCATAAGTTCGGATTGAGTTTCACTGATCTTTCCAGATCCGTCTGTGCCTCTGCGTAGGTGGGGTCGCCGGGGCGAACGCCGGTGCGGAGGAGCCCTTCTCCAAGCAGGTAGAGCAGACTGGGGTCATTGGGTTTGTCGTGCAGGCGCTGGCGGAGAACCTTGATGGCCTCGGCATCGTGGCCTGTTTCCAGATAGGTGACGCCCAGCCCGATGAAACCCAGGTTGGTTTGCGGCGCAATCTCCGCGGAGAGCCTGAAGTCCGATTCGGCCAGTTCGTATTCGTCCTTCATTGCGTGCAGGACACCGCGCATGAAAATCAGCCGATCGGAGTTTGGGTGGGATTTAAGACCGACTTCGATGACGGTCATTCCGGCGTCGTAGGAGCGCTGGTCCATGCAAAGGGATGCAAAGTCGAGGAAGTTGTCCTCGTCGGCTGGGTCGAGGGCGATTGCGAGGCGAAGCGCATCTACGGCCTTCTGGATCTCATTGTTGCCTTCGTAGGCCTCTGCGAGGACGTTTTGCAGCTCGGAGGTTTCGTGATTGCGGGCAATCAAATCCTGTGCCGTGTGGATGGCCTGCTGATAATCCTTGGCGGCGATGTAGGCCAGCGAAAGGTCGAAGCCGATGTCGTAGGAATCGGGAAACTGCTGCCGGACGGCTGCGAGCCAGGGAATGGCACGATCGGGAAGACCCTGCTGCTCCAGCGCGACACCAAGTTCAAACTGGGACTGGGGCTGTACCTGCGCCAGGGGAAGCGTATCGAGAATCTCGAAGCCCTTCTGCTCCTGCGCAGTCTGCAGATAACTCACTGCAAGGTGGGCGGCGACCTCGGGGTTCCTGGCGAGAAAGTCGCGAATTTTGGTCAGGTGCTCCACGGCCCGCGGGTACATGTGTTCGCGGTAGGCGATCTCCCCCAAATACAGGTGAATCACGGGGTCTTCGGGCAGGGCCTTTTCCGCAGCGAGCAGGTGTTTTTCTGAGGCATCCAGCTGCTTCTGGTTGTACTCGTTGAAGGCGAGATTTTTCAGCGCCGGAACAAACGCCGGGTCGGCAAGAAGCGCCCTTTCAAAGTAAGCATTCGCCTGCTGGATATCGCCTTTTCCAGTCAGGGCCAGGCCAGCCAGATTCAGTGCTTTGGCATTGCCGGGCTCCCGCTTTACAAGTGGCAAAACAAGGGCCAGGCCTTCATCCCATTGGTGGTTTCGGATCAGGGTCTCCGCCTGGGCGTAGTCGCGTGTCTGAGCCGGACTGCGCGCGGGAGATAGGAGTGAGGCGCAGCAAAAGAACATGAGTGCGGGAATCAGGCGGAAGTTCCGCGAGGCTCCTGTCCGTAGCTTGCCTCGCACGCCGCCCAACTGGAATTTTGCCTTGTGCATCCGTGTTTACCCACCGTCTTTCCAATCAGAATCGTAGCATGGCGAATCTCCGGAGCCAGGCTTCCGTGCTCTGGCCAAGGACAACGGGCGCATTGCTCTTCTGCTATGGTAGGCTGTCTTACGGTGACGGCCATGTGTCTGAAATCACCACGGTATTGCTGGTCTGCGGTGTACAGGCTTAGTTACAAAGCTGCAAGGCAATTGATCCTCAGTGCCCAGCAAGTTCAAGAGCAGGTTCTTACCATGTCGCAGTGGATTTCCAACGGAGATGCGCCCGGTCGCCCCATGCCATGGTCTTGCTGCCAAGCGCCATATAGGCGCTGCGGTGGCAGGCATTGCGTAGGCAACCCATTGCCGGGCAATTCACGTTCCGGTATGACTCCGGCCTCACGACCCAGGCGACGATCATGGCAAGCAATCGCAGTCGTCTGGAGTTGAGGATGCCCACCTGGCCACATTTTGCGCACAGATGGATTTTCGGTGCCGGCACCTGGCGGTCACGGCTCCTGCTGCGTCTGCCTGCTGCGTGGCCGCTCCTCGGTTGTGCCGCCTTGCTGCTGGCTGCAACTGGCGTCTGCGACCTTCATGCGCAGTCAGTCTACGGCACCGTGGTTGGAACGGTGCGTGAGGCGACCGGGGCAGAAATCGCAGGGGCACAGGTTACGCTGCGCAATGAGGGGACCAACTCCACGATTGTGGCGGCGACGGGGAATGTGGGCGCGTACAGCTTCGTCAACCTGAACCCCGGCTTCTATACGCTCACCGTTTCCGAGCATGGGTTTGAGTCTTTCCAGCTCAGTCGCGTCGATGTGAAGATTGGCGGATTTACCCGGGTCGATGTCATGTTGCAGGTAGGCGACGTGAATCAGACCGTCACGGTCACTGGAACTGAGGGCGATCTGCACACGGACAGCGCCACGCTGGATGGGGTCATTGAGGGCCAGCAGGTGCAGGAGGCGCCGTTGAACGGGCGCAATGTGAACAACCTGCTGGACTTCGTGCCGGGAGTCGTGCCTGGCGGGGGCACCCAGGGCAGCACAATGGCCAACGGCGGCAGCGGCAACTTCAAGGCCGGGGGCCAAACGCAGGCCATCGCCTATGGAAACTACCAGATTGGAGGCGCCTTCAGCGGGCAAAGCCTGTTTTTCATTGATGGGGCAGGCTCCAATATTGCCGAAAACAATGTCAATACTCTCGTGCTCACGCAGGATGCCGTTCTGGAGTTCCGGGTCTCGACCAACAATGTCAGCGCCGAGTTTGGCGGCTATGGCGGGGGTGTGATTCAAATCCTGTCCAAGAGCGGGACCAACAGCTTCCACGGAAATGCCTATGAGTACTTCCGCAATACCGTTTTGGATGCCAACGACTGGTTCAGCAACCACGACAATCTTGGCAGGTCACCGCTGCACCAAAACCAGTTTGGCGCGAACCTTGGCGGCCCTGCCTTGAAAAACAAGCTCTTCTTCTTTTTCTCCTGGGAGCATGAGTCGCTGTACTCGGCAAGCCCCATCTCGGCCACTGTGCCGACAGCGGCGGAGTTGAGCGGAGATTTCTCGTCGGACCCGCAGATCATCTACGACCCCCAGACCGGACAGCCATTTTCCGGAAACCACATTCCGCCCGACAGATTGGATCCCACGGCACTCAGAATCCTGGCGCTGGAGACGCCGGAAGAGTCGCGTGTCCTTCAGGTTCCGTATACGACGAATTTTTTTGCATCGTCCCTGATTCGCGGATACCAGGACCAGTACAACGTTCGGCTGGATGCCAACCCAAGTGCGTCGGACACGTTGTTCACTCGTTACACCTACTGGAACCCGCATAACGCCCCCAGTGACCCGTTCGGCAACAAGACAGGGGCAGGACCCACCGGCAATTTCAGCCAGGAGGCGGTTCTGGGGGAGACTCATCTGTTGAATGCCAAGACATTTGCGGATCTGCGGTTGTCTTACCTGGAGAACTACAACTTCCAGAATCCCCTGAGCGACGGCTACGATATGTCTCGCATCAATCCCAACTATGGCCGTATCCAGGCACAGAGCGAGGGACAGGAGGGTCTGCTGCCGGGGCTCGGCATCCAGGGGTATGGGATTGGCGCCGAGCTGTCGCGGCTGTACTGGAACAACAATGCCTGGGCTGTGACGGGGAGTGTCACCAAGATACTGGGCAAGCACTCCGTGAAGGCAGGCGGAAACTGGCGTCAGGTGCTTTGGGAGAGTTACGGGAATAGCCAGGGACTCGGCATCAACGCAAGCCCTTTCTTTACTGCCGCCAGCGCCACAGACGTTCAGCACGGCAACGCCCTTGCCTCTTTTCTGCTGGGGATTCCTTCAAGCGCCGGCATCCAATCGAACGGAACCTGGCATGCCTTTCTGCACAACTACGGCGCATTTCTCTCCGATACCTTCCAGGCGACACCGCGGCTGACGCTGACCGCCGGGTTGCACTGGGAGGAGCCGGGATCTTATTCCGAAGAGAACAATCTGGATACTGTGCTTCAGCCGGATGCGGCTGTGACCGTCGGTGGTTTGAGCTCGATCGCAAACCCAGTGACTGGAGCCGCCGTGCCGCTGACCGGGCGGCTTGTCTTTGTGCACAGTCCGGAGTACAGGCCGCGCCGGGAAGAGAGCCTGCACTGGAATCTGTTTTCTCCCCGTCTGGGCTTCGCATTCCGTTTTGATCCGAGGACAGTTCTCCGGTCAGGGTATGGGATCTCCTATTTTCCAGCGGAGATGACCGCGGACGCGCCTGGAATCAGTCCGATCAACGCGGCCAGCACGTTTCTCAGCAATACCGTTGGCCAACCGCTTTTGACAACGGTGGCGAATCCGCTTCCGAATGGGGTCAATCTCCCCACTGGCCGAACCCAGGCCGGCCTGGATGCGGCGCTGGGGCAGGGAATCGTGGGACGCATTCCGCAGCAGGCGTATGGATATTCCCAGCAATGGAATCTGGCCCTGGAACGGGCGCTTGACCATAATATGACGGTTACGGTCGCTTATGCCGGTTCCAAGGGAACACACCTGATTCTGTCGGGAACGTATACGGGAACCGCTCTGAACCTGAACCAGCTTCCCGACGGATACGATTCTCAAGGGGCACAGTTGTTGAGCCAGGTAGCCAACCCGTTTTACGGAGTGCTGCCCGCAGGAACCTTGATGGGAGCGCGGACGGTGGCGAAGGGCTACCTGCTGTTGCCCCACCCGCAGTATCCTGGCGGGCTCTCCCAGGCGGTACCGCGCGATGGCGACTCCTCGTATCACGCGCTGCAAGCCACCTTCATCCGGCGCTTTCGTCACGGCGGGACATTGCAGGGCGCATATACGTGGGCCAAGCTGCTGAGTAATACGGAGAACACGAGCGCTTTTCAGGATGGACAAGGCGGGGTCGCAGTGGTGCAGGACAACTACAATCTGCGCGCGGAAAAGGCTGTGAGCGAAGAGGACCTGGCCAACAACCTGGTGATCAACTACGGCCTGGACCTTCCATTTGGACGCGGCGAACGATGGCTCGCGAACCTGGGAGCGATATCCAACGCGGTCGCGGGAGGCTGGCGCATCAATGGAATTATCAAGATGCATAGCGGGCTGCCCATCGCCCTGGTTGCCGCGGGCAACGCGCTCAGCCAGTTTGGAGCCGGGAACATCCGGCCCAATTTTGCGTCAGGCTGCCAAAAGGCGGCTCCTGGGTCGCCGCACAGGGCGGCCAGGGCAAATGCCTGGTTCAATACATCGTGCTTTACGCAACCGGGGAATTTCTCGTTTGGCAACGAGCCACGGGTAGACCCGAGCTTGAAGGCGGAAGGGGCGGACAACTTTGACGTATCTTTCAGCAAGTCCTTCGAAACGGGAGATGCGGGCCGGCTGAAGTTCACCGCGGAGATCTTCAACCTGTTCAATCACCCGCAGTTTGCCCTGCCCAATTTCAACCTGTCGTCACCGGGCTTTGGGGAGGTCACCAATCAAGTGAACCTTCCCCGGACAGTGCAATTCGCGCTCCGCTATACGTTTTGAATTCCGGCTCAGTTGCTGCCAAAGACCTGACAGGTCGACATCAGATGCCGCTGGAGAAAGGACCTGGCAGCGAGGCTCTCGCCGATTAACTGCTCGGTCTCCGCGGGTTCCGGAACTAGGGTTTGCCCTCGGGCCAGGAGCCGAGATGTGGTCTCGCCGAGTGAGAGCAACCGGGGCTCGGCCAGCGCCGCATTTTCCTGCCAGTGCAGGCATCCGGGCACATTGGCGGCATCGTCGCCGGCAGCCGCAACCCTGTGTTCCTGGGCAAAGTCGTCCATTACTGGGGACAGGGTCTTGATATACTCCGCGGAATCATGCTGCAGCGCGGAGAGCATGGTGGCTGCCAGGTTATTGACCCGGGTTTGCAGGTCTGGAGGCAAGCGCTTCATCGTTTCCAGGGGGTACCGCTTGCCCAGCTTGTCGAGGGCGGCTGCCTCGGCGATCGCGCGCGTATAGCGGCCACGCAGGGTCTCCAGGAACTCTCCCGCCTGCTGGGGACCGCCTAATCGGGCTTCCAACTCGCTGGCCGGATTCGGCGGGTATGGGCTGGACCCCGAAACGGCGTGATCCTCGCCGGGGAGGGGCGCAGATTTCTCGGTACCCGGAGTTACATGGGGAATGCTGCGTGCGGCGAGCTTCAACTTTTGCAGCAGTCCGGGGTCAGTTGCATCAGACTGGTAGTAGACCTCGTCGTCTGCACGCCAAATCCGGGCATTGGCAGAGGCCTCGGCGCCAAGGCCATTCAGCGCTTCCCGCAGGTCAATCTCTGAGGTTTCCAGTTCGTCGATTGAGACTCCCGTTGCTGAGGAGGAGTTGGGCGATGGGACTGGCGAGGCGGCCAGACCATGCGCAGCCAGATCGGGCGATGAGCCCGCGACATCGCTGATGTCATAACTCTCTTCGCTGATCTCGATGGGTGTTTCGCCGCGGAATTCAACGCTTCGGGCGATGGGCCGCCAGTCAGAGCGGGAAAGCGTGAGCGAGCTTTCGGCAATTTCCTCCCCTTTGACGCGCGTGGAGATGGTCACACTCTGTGCGGTTCCATTCACCTTGTCGTTGCGCCGGGGCTCTGCTGCTCTCCATGCGGCGAAGTCGTTTGCATTGAGCGGATCGTCCAAATTGATGTGGGCCAGATCGAGGGCATGCTGGAACTGTGCGTCGATGCTCGGCTCTTTCGCCTGCTGGGCTGTGGACCGCCCGTGGTGGACATTGCGTTCAATGATAAGGTTTCCACGCTGCAGGCGAACCTTCTGGTGCAGCACTTTGGATTTGGCTGTCATGGCGTCGGAAGCATGAACAGCATCCGCGAGAATCTGGGAGGCATAGACGGATTGCCGCGGCGTGCCAAGGTACCAGGAGAGCCCGGCGATCAAAGCGATCAACGCACTCGCAGTACCTAGAGCGAAGCGCGGACCGCTGTGGAAGGTGAACAGAGCACGAAGCCGTGTGGCGAGTGATCCAGAGGAGCGGGCATTCTGCGCCGCGCGGAGGCTCTCCTGCAGCGCACCAAGGCGCAGAGCAGCCTCAGGCAGAACGACGCTTTGCTGAAATGCCGCGAACTGTGAACCGCCCAACTCGAGTTGCGCACACAGTTGCCGGCATGACGGGCACTGTGCCAGGTGAAGACTCAACTGGGTGGCGTCGCTTCTTTCGAGTTCCCCTTCAATATGAAGCAGAAGTAGATCAGCCGGGGGATGTCCTTGCTGGTCTTGCCATCGCTTACGTTTCATCACTTAGTCTCCCCAGCTCAAGCATCGCCCTCGCGCACGATTCCGAAACTGTCTGTACCGTTACCCGGAACAACTCCGCAATTTCACGGAGTTTGAGGCCATCTGCCCGCAACAAGAGATATTGATATTGTCGCGGCGTCAGCTTGGCAATTGCTTCCTGCAGGTGCTCCAGCTTCTCATCGGCGATCAATTGTTGTTCGGCATCGGGGCCGGTGGCGTGCAGTTGCGAAACCAGGAAATCAAATTCCGGCTGTTCCAGTGTCAATTCCCTTTTGTATTTACGAACCTGGTCGATTCGAAAGTTGTGGAGCACGCGCAGTAGCCACGATTTGGGATTGTCCACTTGCTGCCCACTGCCCAGATGACGACAGAGACGCAGGAATGCCTCCTGGATCAGGTCATCTGCCTCGGCAGCCGAAGAGCCTGAGAGCATCATGTGCCGGAAGAGGCTGCGGGAATGCTCCTGGTACAGTTCACTCACGTACCGGGTCAGCTCTTCGTTCATGTGCGGCGATGCTCCCACGAGGCGAACAGCCGTGTCGTGGTGTCCTGATCCCGAGAATGCTTGCGCCATGGCTCGAAAGCTCGTCAAGGAGGCCACCTACACTTCCGCCTAAGTATAGAGACGTATATCTCAGGCCGGATTCAGGTTGCGAACGCAAGTTTTATATATTTTTCTTTTGTTTCCGTATCTTTCTGAAAATTAAGGGAATCCAGCCTGAATTCTGGAGCGCTCCTCCGTCTTCTTAGCTGTAATGAACCCAACCCAGACAGACTTTTGGACCGTACGCTGCGCCCGGGGAGCCTTTGCTTCCTTCGCCCAGTCATCGTTCAGCTTCTGGCTGTCATCCAATCATTCCTTCCAATTCGTCCCGCAAATCCTCATACATTCCGATCTTCTCGCCTTACTTCCTCTTTCTTATCCCGGCTTCATCCGCGCCCACGGGCAGGGCGGGGTCCACCAGGCAGCGCCGCATCTTCGCGCGCGCCGGGCGGTCTCGCCGAGTTTCCCGCTGGACTATTCCTTCCACGAAACCCCTTTATTTCCGCGCGGTTCCCGTCCTGGGGCCGCACTGTCAACCGCGACAACGTGAACTCCGGTCAGGAGTTTCGCGGGCAGGAGAACCCGAAAAACACTCCAGCGTTTTAGAGAAGCACCACGAGAACTTGATCCATTGAGGCCAAGCGAGGAGAAACAATGAACCAGAGATTTAAGAGACACTTATGGCTTTTGGTCATGCTCCTGATGAGCGCATCGGCGGCATTTGCGCAATTCAGCAGCTCGATCGAAGGCAGCGTCACCGACTCAACCGGCGCCATCATTCCGGGTGCCAAGGTCGTACTGACGGGCACTGAGAACGGCGTTACCAGCGAGACTCAATCAAATTCGGCGGGATTCTTCCGCTTTCCCTCACTCGGCGCGGGCAGCTACAAGATCACGGTCAGCATGGACGGATTCGGCACCGTCACCGAGGCCAATATCGACCTGAACGCGATGAGCGTCCGCGATGCTTCCGTCAAGCTGCAGCCATCGTCTGTAAGCACCAGCATCGAGGTGGATGCGGCGCCCACTGCCGTTGAAACCGATGAAGCTCAGATTAGCGCCGTCACCGACGCCCAGTCCGTTGCCGAACTTCCCATCCAGGGGCGCAACATCTACACGGTTGCCAATCAGACGCCGGGCGTCACCGGAACCGGCCTCATGGGCTCCAGCGCAGCCAATACAGACATCTTCTATGCCACCACCACCCCCGCCGTTGTCGCAAATGGCGCCCCCAACCATGGCAACACCTACCTGCTCGACGGCGTCTCTCTGGACGACTCACCTTCCGGTGGCGATGCCAAGCTGGTCCCCAATCCCGATTCCGTGCAGGAAGTAGTCGTTTCTACCAGCAACTACTCGGCGCAGTTCGGCAAGGCCAGCAGCCTGGTCACGCAGATTACAAGCAAGTCCGGCACCAACAAGTTCCATGGCACGGGGTTCGAGCAGCACCAGAGCAGCGGTCTGACTGCCCGCAACGAGTTCCAGAACTACAAGGATCCGATCAACGGCTACATTACGCCTTACCATCGCAACGAATTCGGTGGTTCTTTTGGCGGAGCAATCCGCAAAGACAAGACCTTTGTGTTCGGCAGCTGGGACCAGGTCATTTCTTCCACGTCCTCTACCGGTTCCACGACCGTGGAAGACCCGGATTTTGTCTCTTGGATGTCCACCAACCTGCCCAACAACCTGTCCACAAAGCTGTTGACGCAGTATAAGCCGGTGGTTGGTACCGCAACCTCAGTTGCCACAGTGGCGGACGTGGAGAGCAGCCAGGGTGGTGCGCCAGATGCGGCGCACAACTGCGCCGATACCGAAAACGACCCCAATGGCATCGGCCCCCTTGGCTTGCCCTGTTCGATGAACATGATCGACACAGCGAATGGCACAACTGTCAACATTCACAATGGCTACCAGTACAATGTGCGCGTTGACCAGGCGTTCAAGGACTCGCGTGATCGCGTCTACGCCAACATGTACAACACGCATCTGCTCGGCCCCTGGGATACCAGCGTCCGCAAGGCGTTTGATATCAATTTTCCGCAGGATGCCTGGTTCGGCGCTATCAACTACACCCACGTGTTCTCGCCGTCGATCGTCAATGAAGATGCGTTCGGCTATACCCGCACTTCGGTGGTCATCCCCTGCAACGATTGCAACCTGCTTCCTGTCGGTGTCAATGGCATTGTCGGCTTCGGCGACGGTTTCGCTCCGGTCGGTTTTGCCCAGAACGACTTCCACTGGCGCGACATGGTCTCGATCGTCCATGGCAAGCACGCCATCAAGACCGGAGCCGAGTGGTTCCATAACCAGGACTACGCGCCATTTACCATTCCGGACAATCGCCAGCAGGGATTTGGGTTCGACACCATCTTCGATTTCGCTTCGCAGAACGTAGACACCTATGGAACGGTGTCGTTTGACCCAACCACAGGCGGAACCGCGAACAACAACCGCTACTTCCGCGACAGCACCTACGGCGCCTATGTCCAGGACGATTGGAAGGTCAGCAGAGACCTCACCGTCAACCTCGGCATTCGCTGGGATGCCACCTCCAATCCCTCTGAAGCGCATGGCACCCTTTCAACGCTGACGATGGGCACAGGTTCCACGCTGCTGCAACAGATCGAAGGCATTTCCGTTGGGTTGAACCCCGATCCAAGCAAGCGTCATCCGTTCATCGACCACAAGCAGACGTACTTTGCCCCGCGATTCGGATTTGCCTGGCAGCCTTTCGGCCTTCGCAACTGGTCGGTACGCGGTGGAGCGGGCGTCTTCTTTGACCGAGGCGGCAACACCAACTGGAGCGACACGGAAACTGGCAACCCGCCGATCGATGCCAACTTTACGGCCAGCGTGCACACGCCGGGCTCGCCGCAGCCGCCTGCGTTTGGCCTGTGCCAGTCTGCCACCTTCCCGTATAACTGCCCGCTGCCTGCTGGGCTTACGACAACGCTTCCTCCGCTCAATCCGCGGGGTGGCTACGGCAACTACAACGGCATCGGCGGCCCGGATCCGCACCTGAAGATGGCATATGCCGAGAACTACTTCTTTGGCATCCAGCGCAGCTTCAAGTCGAACTGGATTGCCGAGGCCGATTACATCCACTCCAACGGAATTCATGAGTACTCCATCACCAACATGAACCGCGTGGATGGGATCAATAACATCCAGTACACGGGAAGCGGCTACACCGAGACGCTTGGAGCTCTGCCGAACCCGTACTTCGCCGGCATCAACTATGCCTCCAACAGAGCCGGTTCCAACTACAACGGCTTCACCTCCTATGTGCGAAAGTCCTTCAAGTCCGGGTACGAGTTCCAGGTTGCTTACACCGTGCAGAAGACGATCGACCTTATGAGCACTGTTCCCGGTCAGCAGAAGGGCGCCGAGAACTCAATTGTCATTGACGCCTACAACGTCTCTCGACAACGCGGGCTCTCCAGCCAGGACACGCCGAAACAACTCTCCTACAACGGGCTGTGGAAGATTCCGACACCGGGCTTGAGCAATGGATTGCTGAAGAATGTGGTTGGCGGGTGGCAGGTCAGTGCTTTGGGAACGCTGATGTCCGGCTTCCCGGCGACCGTCTACACCAGCAAGCCGCAGGATGACTTCAACCTGGATGGTCAGAATTACGACTTGCCCAATGTCCCGTCCTTTGGAGCAACCATCAAGGGGCTCAGCCGCTCCAAGTTCCTGAGCGGAACCTTCAAGACCACTGACTTCCCATTGCCAGTGGATGCGAACGGTGTTCCGACGGGACAGGAAGGCAGCCTGGGACGCAATACCTTCCGCGGACCCGGCTTCGCGCAAACCGACGCAGCCGTCGCCAAGGACACGCACTTGCCTTTCTTCTTCCATGAAGGCGGCGATCTGCAATTCCGCATTGATGCCTACAACCTCTTCAATCGCGTCAACATGCAGGGCTGGGACACGAACCTGGCTGATGGCGGGGTGAACTCGAGCGGACAGTCATTCGGCAACTTTGGCAAAGCCACTGGCGTTGCCCAGGCCCGAACTCTGCAGTTGAGCGCAAAGTTCACTTTCTAAGCGCTCGGGCCGGGTACGCGAGTCCCCGGCCCTCACTTCTTCACGGGGCGGTGCCTTCATGCGGTCTCCTCCCCTTTTTTCTTGCCAATGGTTGGGTTGCAGCGCTGGTCGTCAATGGCTGGCGCTGCATCCTGGTTTCTGAAGAACTTTCCGAACGATTCCAGTTTCCGAAGGCATTCCATGATTTGCAGTAACCGGCGCAACTTCCTCTCCGGCATCGTTGGCGCAACGGCTCTTTCCCTGCTGAGGCGTGGCCACGCAGCTGAACCTGCGCTAACCGCCGTACCTGGCAGTGAACTGGCAGCAGACCCCCGACGCCCCCAGTTTCACCTGCTCCCCGCTGCCAATTGGATGAACGATCCCAACGCGCCTGTCTATTTTCAGGGCCGATATCACATGTTCTACCAGTTCAACCCAAACCAAGCCGTGTGGGGCGATATGCACTGGGGACATGCCGTCAGCGAAGACATGGTGCACTGGAAACACTTGCCTGTCGCGCTTGCTCCGACACCGGGCGGACCGGATGAAGCGGGCTGCTTTACCGGAACCGCCGTCCTCCAGGACGGGATTGTTCTGGTCCTGTATACCGCTGTTCACTCCGCTCCGGAAGAGCAGGCAACCAGCAAGGATGGCCCGCAAAGCCTGCGCGAAACACAGTGTCTGGCGACGACAACAGATCCTGAACTCAAGAGCTGGAACAAACTTCCCACGCCGGTTCTTTCCTCTCCGCCATCCGGGATGCAAGTGAATGGATTCCGCGATCCCTCGCCCTGGCGGCAGGGCGACTGGTGGTACATGGTCATTGGCTCCGGCATCGCAAACCGTGGCGGCGCAGTTCTGCTCTATCGGTCACGCGATTTGCGTTCATGGGAGTTTCTGCACGTACTCGCGGACAGGGATGGATTTGGGGCGCATTCCCCGGAAGCATTCGATCCGTGGGAGGTGTGGGAGTGTCCTGAGTTCTTTTCCCTTGGCGAGAAGCATGTACTCATTTACTCCACGGGCGGCAGGGCATACTGGCAAAGCGGAGAGTTGAATCCCGAGGCGATGACGTTCCGGGCGGAACACTCCGGGTTGCTCGACTACGGCTCTATGTATGCCCCCAAGACGCAGTTGGACAAGCATGGAAATCGCATCCTCTGGGGCTGGGTTACGGAGGCTCGTCCGCAGGCCGAGTTCAAAGCAGCAGGCTGGGCCGGCTTGATGTCGCTTCCCCGCGTGCTCTCCATTGGGGCCGATGGCAGGCTGCGCACAACTGTCGCCGAAGAGGTCACGAGTCTGCGTGGCCGTGAGCAGAAACTGGACAACTCGCAGGAGGGCGCGAAGAGGCTCGCTCAAGTCGGCTCCATGCAGCTTGAGTCGTGCTGCGGCGAATTTCTGGCATCGGTAGGCAGGGGGCAGGAGCCGTTTATGCTGGCGCTGCATTCCACCGCAGCAGATACGCGCTTTCTCCAGTTGCTTTACGACCCGCTCTATCCCGGCCAGTTGACTGTCGATGCGCGCCCGCTTCCCGTTCCGCTCGTGCATGGCGAAGACCTGGAGATCCGCGTGTTGATAGACGGCTCGGTCATGGAGATTTTTGCAGGTGGCGTAGGAGTGTGGACGAAGCGCTTCTACCCGGCCGGCGCAAAACCCCAAGGTGTGCGGTTGACGTGGACGGGAAAGGTGGAAAGCCTCAAGAGCCTGTCCGTGTGGGAGATGAAACCGATCTCCTCAGACAGGCTCACAACCTGAGTTTAGACACCTCGCAATCAGTCCCTTTCGCACCTGGCGTAATGCGCAAGCAGGGAAAGTAACGGAGAAGTGCAATGGAAGCAAAGCAATGTGTCGCGGGGATTGGCGAAATCCTCATGGATGTCTTCGAGAATGCGCAGGTGACACTTGGTGGCGCTCCGTTCAACGTGAGCTTCCATGTTCATCAGTTGCTTACGGCGCTTTCCCTTGGAGAGGCTGTCTTTCTTAGCGCGATTGGCTCCGATCCTTGGGGCCAGTCGATTCGCGCCGCGGTCGCCTCTGCGAAGATGACAGGGGACTACATTGCGATCGTGAACAAACCAACCGGATCGGCGCTGGTCTTCGAGCACGAGGGCGGCGCTGGATTCGAGATCCAGCAAGATGTTGCCTGGGACCAAATCCACTTGAACGAAGGCGCCCTGGCGCTTGCCAGGCGCTGCGACGCGGTGGTATTCGGCAGCCTTGCCCAACGCAGCGACGTGTCTCGCGCAAGCATTCAAAAGTTTGTCGCAGCTGTCGAAGGGCACCGCCTGTACGACGTGAACCTCCGCCGCAACACGACCGATGGCGTGGCCGGCTATAGCGCGGAAATCATCGCGGACAGTCTGCGGCTGGCGACACTGGTGAAGATGAATGACTCGGAGCTGGAAGAGGTAACTTCGCTACTTGGGATCACCGTGGATCTGAGCGCGGGTGAAGAACGCATGCGTGCGCTGATGAGTCGGCTGGCGGAGAGATTCTCGCTGCAGATGGTTGCCATTACCCGCGGAGCCAAAGGAGCGGTGTTTCTGTCTCGCGGGCAGTTTTTTCAACTGCCGGACTCCACACTCGACCAGGTCCTTGTTCATCCCGTTGGTGCTGGCGACTCGTTCGCGGCCGGATTGCTGTTTGGTGTCATCCAGAATTGGCGGCCACAGGAAAGCCTGGAACTTGCCAACCTGCTTTCGAGTTACGTAGTGCGGCATGTTACAGCGACTCCGGAACTCACCGATGTTCTGCTTGCCCAGGTGCGGAGCCTGATGGTGCGGGCAACTATGGCGGCTGCGCACTCCGCCAATCGCGGAGCGGCACAGACAGAACGCAGAGAGATGAGAGAATGCGACCAAATTCCAAACTGATCCGCTCCACGTTGACGAGCGCGCTTGGCGGACTGCTCTTCGGATTCGATACCGTAGTCATCTCCGGCGTCATCGAATCGGTGGTGCGGCTGTACGCACTGAGTGACGCCGCCAAGGGATTGACCGTGGCCGTTGCTCCCATCGGCACCGTTCTCGGATGCTTCGTCGCTGGAGTTGTAGGGCAGCGGCTGGGCTCACGAACGGCGCTCCGCTTCGCCGCCGGCCTCTACATCCTCTCTGCTCTGGGCAGTGCATTTTCTTTCGGATGGCCCATGTTGCTGGCTACGCGATTCCTTGGTGGAGTCGGCATCGGATCCGCTTCGGTACTCGGTCCGGTCTACATCACAGAGCTTTCGCCAGCGCTGTGGCGCGGCCGCCTGGTCGGCACATTCCAGGTCAATGTCGTCCTGGGCATTCTCGTCGGTTACACCTCAAACTACCTTGTCCGCCTTGCCCATCTTGGTTCGCTGGAGTGGCGCGTGATGGTGGGCGTTGCGGCAGCTCCTGCAACCTTCTTTCTTGTGGCGCTGTTCCGCATTCCGCACTCCCCGCGTTGGTCGGCATCGCAGCAGCAGATTGACGAGGCCCTCAGCGTTCTGCGTCAGATGGGCGCGCCCGATCCGCAAGCCGAACTCGCCGACATTCAATCCGCGCTCAACTCCGAACACTCATTTTCTCACCAACCCGTCTTCCAGTGGAAGTATCGCTTCCCGCTTTTCCTGGCCATCACAATAGGCGCCTTCAACCAGTTGGCCGGCATCAATGCAATCCTCTACTACATGCCGAGCATCTTCGCCGCGGCAGGTTTCAGCCAGCTCTCAGGAGACCTGCAAGCCATCGCCATCGGCGCCACGAACCTGGTCTTCACCTTGGTCGGCATGACATTCATTGACCGCTTCGGACGCAAGAGTCTGCTGATGATCGGTGCCGCGGGAACCGCCTCATGCCTCGCCGGGGTCGCATGGGTATTTCTTTCGCACAGTCATCAGTCGGCTCTTCTCGCCCTGCTTGTGGTCTATATTGCTTTCTTCGCCTTGTCGCAAGGAGCAGTCATCTGGGTCTATATCGGCGAGGTCTTTCCTACGTCCGTTCGATCCAAGGGGCAGGGAGCCGGCAACGCCAGCCACTGGATCACCAACACCATCATTGCCTTCGCCTTCCCGGTGCTTGCCAGCAGGTACGGCTCAGGCACTCCTTTCGTTTTTTTCGCCGCAGCCACTCTGCTGCAATTGATTGTGGTTGCAGTCTTCTATCCGGAAACCAAAGGCAAGACACTGGAACAGCTCCAGAGACAACTGGTAAGGGCATGAGCGGCCAATCGTGAGTCTGGCCCGAGCAAAGAATACTTCCAGCATCGCCAGACCGTGCTGGATATTAAGTGCATCGTTGACGACAGTCACGATAATCTTGAAGGGGAGAATTGAAGTTGCTTTGATGTATCCATCGCCAACCCCGGTCATTGCACAACGCAGGCTCATGGCCACGCGCCGCCGCGCCGCATCGCTCGCCTGTGGATTGTTTGTGGCGCTTGCGTCGCTGCTCTCCCACGCGCAGCAGGTTCCCAAGACGCTATCTCCCGGTGGAGGAATGGGTGGTGGAAACGCTACTGGCGGCACCTTCAAAGCAATCTACGATTCTGAGCGCCGTCCCATCACCAAGGGTGGTTTTGTCGACACCGGCGCCGTGGTGTTCCAGGACGTCACAAAGGAGGCTGGCCTCTCCGGCTGGCAGCACGTGATGGGTTCACTGGACAAGAAATTCATCTTGGATGCGGATGGTTCGGGAGTAGCACTTATCGACTTTGACAACGACGGTTGGCTGGATATTTATCTGGTCAATGGTTCTACCTTCGAAGCGCTGGACGGCAAGCAACCACCGCCCCATGCGGCGCTGTTTCACAACAATCACGACGGCACGTTTACCGACGTCGCGGAGAAGGCGGGTGTAACCAACGATCGTTGGGGGTTCGGCGTAGCAGTCGGCGATTTTGACAACGATGGCTGGCCCGATCTCTTCGTCGCCAACTACGGCAAGAATCGCCTCTATCGCAACAACCATGACGGTACGTTCACAGACGTTGCCGAGAAGGCCGGTGTACAGCTCGCGAACTGGTCTTCCGGGGCGACCTTTGGCGACTACGACGGCGACGGGAAGCTTGACCTGTTCGTCGCTGGCTACGTGCATTTCGACAGGAATAACCTTCCGATTGGTGGCACGAAGGCCGTTGGCTACGCATACTGTCAGTTTCGTGGAGCGCCCGTGATGTGCGGTCCGCGCGGCCTCATGGGTGAGCCAGATCATCTCTTTCACAACAATGGTGATGGGACGTTCACCGATGTGAGCGCGAAGGCCGGCGTATCCGACACCGAAAATTACTATGGATTTACCGCGGTCTTTGTGGATGTGAACCATGATGGCAAGGTGGACCTGGCGGTTGCAAATGATTCGGTGCCGAATTATCTCTATATCAACAAGGGCGATGGCACATTTGAGGATGACAGCTATGCTTCAGGCTTCGCGCTGAACAAGGATGGCCGGGAGATTGCTGCCATGGGCCTCGCTGTTGGCGACTTCCTCAACAACGGAGAGATCAACTTCTACGCGACCGATTTCTCCGACGACTACAAGGTTCTATTTCAGAATGACGGCAACGCCGGATTCACCGATGAAAGCTACCGCGTCGGCACCGCCGAAACCGGAATTCCATTTGTAGGTTGGGGCACTGGCTTCATCGACTATGACAACGATGGCTGGAAAGACATTTTTGAAGTCAATGGGCATGTCTATCCGCAGGTTGACAACTTCGAGTGGGGTACCAGCTACGCAGAGCGGCCTCTGCTCTTCCATAACATGAAAGGGCGGAAGTTCGAATACGTGCCGCCCGTCAAGGGCACCGGCCTGGCAGATGTTATCCCTGGCCGTGGCGCGGCCTTCGGCGACATCTTCAACGACGGAAAAATCGACGTGATCATCAACCCGATCGACGGCCCGCCGGCCCTGCTTCGAAATGTCAATCCGGACCATAACCATTGGGTCGAACTCAAGCTGATAGGCGGCCCGAAAAGTCCTCGCGATGCTGTTGGCGCAACCGTATATCTTGACGCAAATGGGATGCGCCAGCGACAGGACGTTCTGAGCGGAGGCAGTTACATCTCGTCCAACGACCAGCGCCCTCACTTTGGTCTTGGGGAGAGTGCAGATCCTGGGTCCGCCGAGATTCACTGGCCCTCGGGTGCGAAAGAGCGTATCCAATTGCCCGCCGCAGATGCGATCTTCACGGTGGAGGAAGGGAAGGGAATCACGGCAGTTCTCTGCGGCACGGCTCCGTGTCCCAGCAGTCTTCAGGAGAAAGCTCTCGCAACCAAACCAGAATCCGCACCTAACCTCGTTTCGAAGTCCCGATAGCCAGAACACTGGGGAGATTGAAGGCGTACTCAAGCAAATCGCTGGCGAACTCGATACGGTCGATCAGGATCTTCGCAATCTGAAAACTCAGCCCCCGTCCGCTCAGAGGAAACACGTGACAAGGGACGACAGAGGTATCGAGCAACATAGGTCCGATGTCTTGATTTTGAAAATCCGGGAGTCCAGGACTTATGTCGATGAAGATGTTGAGAAGTCATCTGTCGCCCAACGCGCTCATTGAGCGCATATTTCTGCACAGGTCGCATCGATCAGTCCTGAAAAATGTCCTTGTCGCGATCTATGCAAATCAACAGCAATGCGGCGGCAATCGCAGGCTCAGCAGTTTCGCCTTAAAATGCCCATTTCCGTGGTGGAAAACCCGTTGTAAGGTGGGGTCGATTTTATAAGGTTTTTTGGCCTGACAAGCGGGAATTGCAACGAATACGGTGAATATAGAGATTCTAGGGCCTGTTCACACTACCTGAGTGGATGGCGTTGCGAGCGTGAATCGGGCCAAGCAATTCTGGGCACGCAAGGCCGAGCCCGAGAGCTGTGGCGACCCCTCCGCTGAGGGCGAGAACGAAGTATGGCCCGATTTGCGCCGCAACCCGAAGGGACGGGGCCAGTTTTCCCCATTTCGGCGTCGCTCCTCGCTTCAGTAACCGGTTACAGCGCACTCGTCACTCCTTGAACTGAGAAAAACTGGTTCCCGTCGCCACTACCCAGGTAGTGTGAACAGGCCCTAGTAAAAACCTTCAAGGCGTTGACTATGCGAAGTTTATTCTGATTCTAAATGACTTTCTTTGTAATATGGCGGAGAGGGAGGGATTTGAACCCCCGGTACCCTTGCGAGTACGTCTGATTTCGAGTCAGGTGCATTCAACCGCTCTGCCACCTCTCCGTGGCGCAACTTGGCAGTTACTCCACAGAGTTTACCATCCCATCCGCCCTTGCTCCAAACCCTCCGCACCCCAGGCGAGTGGATATTTCTCCATCCCCGCCCGCTTCAGCGCTGGCTCGTAAACGGCGACCCAGGCAGCCCCGCGCCGTTGTACAGGTGGCACTGGGGGCTGTTCTCCCAGCCGTATCGGGCCGCTACCGGCTGGGCCACTGCCGGGCTCGTCAGCACCACGGTTTCCCCGTCCACCACGGCATCGGCCGGCGCAAACTTTCCATCCGCCCCAGCCACTTCAAAGCCCGACAGCTCGCCCTTTGCCGTCAGCCCCTCCGCATGGTCAAACCAAACTCGCAACTGCGCGCCGTCCGCCGTAACCTGGCGAAACAGCGGTCCGGAGTACTCCGCCTTGCGGCCATACGCCACCGCCGCAGCCGCCAGCGCCAGCCGGTGTCCTACCGTCACCTTGTCCGTCGGATGCACATCGTCCGGGTTGCCGATATCCACCGTCACAGCCATGCCCGTATTGCGCAGCTTCAGGGTCTCCAGTTGCGCCTCGCGAATCGTCGCCCAGTCTTCCTTTGGCGTCGATTTGAAGTTGGCCAGCTGCACATACAGGAAAGGGAAGTCGCCTATCCCCCACTGCCGCCGCCAGTCCGTAATCATCGCCTCAAACACCCGCTCATACAACGGAGCCCTCTCCAGCGCGCTGTTGCTCTCCCCCTGGTACCAGATCACACCGCGAATCGGAAACGGTGTCAGCGGCGCTATCATCCCATTCCACAGCATTGCCGGCGCCCAGGTGTTCAGCTGCGGATGCCACGGAAACTGCGGCTCAGGCTTGCCCGCAGTCTTCGCTTCAGCCCGCGCCTGTTCGTGCAGTTTCTCCTCCATCAATCCCGTAGCCTCGCGCTCCGTCATATGCCCCCGCGCCAGGAACACCGGCATCAGCGATGCATCGGCCCCCAGCGCCGTCAGGCTCGTCCAGGCATCGGCCACTGTCCCGCCCCAGGTGGAGTCGATCACCCCCACCGGCACGTTCTCTGCCTGCGTAATCTCCCGCGCAAAGTACCATCCCACCGCGGAAAACTCTTTCGCTGTCTCCGGCGTCGAATCGCTCCACCCGGCCGTCACCTCCGCGTCCGCCAGCGGATAGTCGGCAGCCTTCCTGCTCACGATCATCAGCCGTATCCGCTCGTTGGCCGCCTTCGGCAAGTCCACCGCGGCCGTGGCCGCCTTGCGCATCTCAAACTCCATATTCGACTGGCCGCCAGCCACCCACACATCGCCCACAAGCACGTCCGTGAGCGTCACAGAGTTGGAGCCCTTCACCGTCAGCTCAAAGGGCCCTCCCGCTGCACCCGGCCGCAAATACACGCTCCACCGCCCCAGTTCATCGGCCGTGGTCCCATCGCTTTCCCCTCGAAAGCTCACCGCTACCGACTCTCCGGCCGCAGCCCAGCCCCACACATGCACCGGCAGCCCCCGCTGTACAACCATGTGGCTCGCCAGCACCTTCGGCAGCGTCACATCGGCACGCAGGCTCACAGGCAGCAGGCTCGTCATTACAAGCATCATCGGCAATACGTTCAGGTGAATCTTCAAGGCATCCTCACAGGGCAGGGAATTGATGGTAATCCGATTTTCTCAGCAACAGGACGCTACACTTCCCACACTCCAGCCGCCTCGAAATCATCGAAACATAAAGCTAACACGCGGACTTTCCCGATGGCGAGTCGCCCCGATCCGCATCGTCCGCGCCATCCCCCCACCCCACGTCTGCCTCATGTAGCGCAACTAACGACCGCGCTTTGCGTTCCAATCGATAGGGAGCTGCACCGCCATCCTGGCGGTCTACCAACGGTACGCCTCCACCCCGTCCCGGCCAGCAGCACACAAACCCGGCCCCAACCGCAAGGAGACACGATGACGAGAACACCCACCATCCCCAATCTCAGTCCGCGCACCGGCAGGTTTGTCCTCCTCCTCCTCCTTGTCGCCTTATTTGCCTGCGTGCCCTGCCTTTCCGCCCAGGCCGCACTACTGCTCGAAGAGCCCTACGGCGCATTTGGACACCTCAACCCCACCGGCCATGCCGCGCTCTACCTCGAGCACGTCTGCGCAGACGACCCCACCCACCTCCGCCTGTGCCACCCCGACGAGCCCGGCATCGTGCTCAGCCGCTACAAGGACATGGCCGGCTATGACTGGGTGGCTATCCCGCTCATCCCCTACCTCTACGCGGTCGAGCGTCCTGATCAGGTGCCGCTCCGTGCCGACGCCCTCACCGTCAGCGCCTTGCGCGACCGCTACCGCGAGGCCCATCTCGGCGAACTCGGGGATATGCTCCATCCAGGCGGATTCTTCCATGGCGGCTGGAAAGAGCTTACCGGAGCCTCCTACAACCGCCGCATCTACGCGTTCCGATTCAACACCACGCGCCAGCAGGACGCCCGCCTCATCGCAGCCCTTAACGCCGGCTCCAATCAGTCGCACTTCAGCTTGCTCTTCAACAACTGTGCAGACTTTGACCGTTTCGTGCTCAACAACTATTTCCCCGGCCAATTCCGCCGCGCCGTCTTTCCCGACCTCTGGATGACCACCCCAAAGTACGTCACCCATCGCCTCCTGCTGCTCAGCAAAAAGCACCCGGAGATGTGCCTGGAAATCCTCGAAATCCCCCAGATCCCCGGCTCCCGTTCCAACTCCCATCTCAACCACGGCATCGCCGAGTCCTTGCTCAAGTCCGGCTACGTCCTGCCCATCGTCGTCCTCAATCCATACGTCGCTGGGGGCCTGCTCGCCGACTACCTCGTCGAGGGCCGCTACCACATCGTCCCGCGCCACCCCATCCTTCTTGACTCCGAGAACCTCGCGCCCCTCACCGACCAGTCCCTGACCGACTCCGCATTGACACCGTCAACCATTGCAACCGACAATCCCGTTGACTCATCCAATGGAATGAACGGAGCAGCCAACTCTGAAGATACTGGCAGCGAACCACTGCTCCCCAAGCCTGTTGCTATAGAAAGCGGTACGAATCATGAGTGACGATCAAAGTCAGAATCTGAAAAACCACGCCAAAATGGATCCGGCTTACCACTACATCGGGGCCACAATTCTCCTTGCCTGCTTTGTCCTTGCGCTGTTTCAGCTCTTCAGCGCCCTGCGCTTTCATCCCGATATGACCCTGTTTGCCGTCTGGGCTCTGGCCTTTTCCGTCCTGCTGTTCATCGTCTACGCCAAAATGCGCATCTACCCACTCAAGGTGCAGGATCGCGTCATCCGCCTCGAAGAGCGCCTCCGGCTGTCCATGCTGCTCGACGACAAGCTCCGCCATCGCATTCCCGAACTCACCGAAGATCAGCTCATCGCTCTCCGCTTCGCCTCCGACGACGAAGTCCCTAAGCTCGTCACCGAAGTCCTCGAAAAGAAGCTCACCCGTAAGGAAATCAAAGAGCGCATCGAAACTTGGCGTCCCGACAACTGGCGCGTATAAGCTGCGCCGCCGCGCACAAAACAAAAAGGCTGAGGGGGGAATCCTCTCAGCCTTTTTCCTTGTCTTGCCAAGCAGCTACTTCTTGCTCGCCCACTCCTCGTACGGCCCCTTGTGGTCTTCAATCGAGCCGTGCTCGAAGTTCCAGATCCGCGTGCCCACTTCCTCCAGCAGATCCTGGTCATGCGTCACCAGGAATACCGTGCCCTCATACCGCTGCAGGGCAATGTTCAACGCGTTGATCGACTCCAGGTCCAGATGGTTCGTCGGCTCGTCCAGCACCAGGATGTTCGGCTTCAGCAGCATAAGCCGGCAAAACAGCAACCGCGCTGTCTCTCCGCCCGACAACGCCTTGGTCGGCTTCAAACCTTCTTCGCCGCTGAACAGCATCTGCCCCAGCAGCCCGCGAATCTCTTCCCGAGTCACCCGCGGATCCCACTGGTGCAGCCAGTCGCTCACCGTCATTCCAGGCTCAATCAAGCCCGTCACGTCCTGCGGAAAATACCCAATCTGCGCCTCGTGGCCCCACTTCACCGTGCCCGAATCCAGCACGAAATCCCGGTCCACTTCGCCTGAAAAGCCCGTCAGCAGAGACTTCAACAGCGTCGTCTTGCCCACGCCGTTGCGCCCCATCAGCACGACCTTCTCGCCCCGCATCACCGACCCGCTGAAGCCCTCAATCACCTGCTGGTTCCCGTAAGCCTTCGTCAGGCCCTCAAACTCCAGCGTGTGCTTGCCGCTCGGACGCACCTGGTCAAACTTGATAAAAGGACGCTGGATATTCGAACGCGAGAGCTCCGCCGACTGCAGCCGCTCCACTTCCTTCTTGCGGCTCGTCACCTGCGTCGAACGCGTTCCGGCGGCAAACCGCGCAATAAACTCGTTCAGCTGCGCAACCTTCTTCTCGCGCTGTTCGTTCTGCGCTTCCAGCTGGCTGCGAATCTGCGTCTTGGCCATCACCATGTCGTCGTAACCGCCCGTATAGGTGATGATCGTCTGGTAATCGATGTCGGCCGTGTGCGTCGTCACCCCGTTCAAAAAATGACGATCATGCGAAATCGTGATTACTGATCCCTGGTAACCCAGCAGAAACTCCCGCAGCCAGTGGATTGACTCCAAATCCAGATGGTTCGTCGGCTCGTCCAGAAGCAGCGCTTCCGGCTTGCCAAACAGAGCCTGCGCCAGCAGCACTCGAACCTTCTGCCCGCCCTGCAGCTCGCTCATCTTCCGCTCATGCAACTCGTCGGGAATATCCAGCCCCTGCAGCAACACCGCCGCGTCGCTCTCCGCCGTGTAGCCGTCTTCGTCGCCCACCACGCCTTCCAGCTCGCCCAGCCGCATTCCGTCTTCGTCGGTCAGCTCCGCCTTCTCGTAGATGCGGTCCCGCTCTTCGAGCGCAGCCCAAAGTCCCTTGTTGCCCATAATCACCGTGTCGATCACGCGATAGGCATCAAATGCAAACTGGTCCTGGCTCAGCACGCCAATCTTCCGCGGACGCACCACCGAGCCCTTCTGCGGCTCCAGCTCGCCCGTCAAAATCTTCATGAACGTCGACTTGCCCGCGCCGTTCGGCCCCGTCAGGCCATACCGCCGGCCCGGCGTAAAGGTTACGCTCACGTCTTCAAACAGCACCTTCGAGCCATACCGCATCGTCACATTGCTTACACTGATCATCGTCTCTGGTCTTTCCGCTTTTCCCGTGGCGCACCAACCACCCTGCGGTCAGCCCGCAGCAGGTCATGCATCCACTCAAACTTGTCGCAAGATTTCGGGGCTTACCAAGGCAAACCGCCCCTGAGAGTTCTGCTCTTCTAGTCTCTCACAAGAGCAACTATTCCGTTCCAATGGATGCCCGTTGAGGCAGAGATGTGATAACGTTTCCACGTAGTTTTCCCGGACCATCCGGCCCGCCCAAAACCACACACTCCACCACCCTGGCAGGCACACCCATGCAGCTACGCTCTCTCCCGCTTCTCGCCCTTCTAGCCGCCGCCTCTGTCCTCATTCCGGCCCCGGCCCACTCCCAGGCTGCACCCCACCTTGAACAGCGCGGCTCCGCCTCCCAGCTTATCGTCGATGGCAAGCCCTTCCTCATGCTCTCCGGCGAGCTCAATAACTCCAGCTCCTCCAGCCTCGACTTCATGGAGCCCATCTGGCCCAAACTCGCCGCCGACCACCTCAACACCGTCATCACCCCCCTCAGCTGGGAACTCATCGAGCCCACTGAAGGGAACTACAACTACACCCTCGTCGACGGTCTCCTCGCCCAGGCCCGTGCCAGCAACGAGAAAATCGTCTTCCTCTGGCTGGCAAGCTGGAAAAACGGCAAGTCCAGCTATCCACCCCTCTGGGTCAAGCAGGACACCAAACGCTTTCCTCGCGTCGAGCGCGCCGACGGCGTCAAAGTCGATATCCTCTCGCCCGCCTGCGACAACCTCCGCGATGCCGACGCCCGCGCCTACGCCGCCCTCATGCTGCACATCAAAACGGTGGACACTCCCCAGCACACCGTCCTCATGATGCAGGTTGAAAACGAAGTCGGCATCCTCGGCGACACCCGCGACCACTCCGCCGATGCCAATCGCGCCTTCAACGGCCCGGTCCCCGCCGAACTCACCCAGTACCTCAAGGCCCACAAAGCCACCCTTGAGCCGGAACTGCAATCCCTCTGGATCTCCCACGGCGAAAAAAACACCGGTTCCTGGCCGGAAGTCTTCGGCGAGGGCCCCCGCACCGACGAAATCTTCATGGCCTGGAACTACGCCCGCTTTGTCCAGGCCGTCACCGCCAAGGGAAAAGCCGCCTACGACATCCCTATGTACGTCAACACCTGGCTCGGCGGCGGTGAATCCCAGCCCGGCAACTACCCCAGCGGAGGCCCGCAGCCCCGCGTCATCGATATCTGGAAGGCCGCCGGCTCCGCGCTCGACATCTATGCCCCCGACCTATACGCCGCCGACTTCGCCGGCTGGTGCCGCCGATATCATCGCCCTGACAACCCGCTCTTCATGCCGGAAGCCAACGGCGGCGCAATCGGCGCGGCCAACGTGTACTACGCCGTCGGCGAACACGCGGCCCTCGGCTTCTCACCCTTCGCCATCGACCGTCCCTACCAGCCCAACACCATCCCGGATTCCTTCTTCGAGCCGGCCGATGCCCCCAAATCCAAGCTGCCACCACCACAGCTCGCCACAAGCTACAAAATCCTCTCTGAAATCACCCCGCTGCTCCTCGAAGCCCAGACAAAAGGCCAGGTCCACGGCTTCCTCCTCAACAAGGCTCATCCTTCCCAGGACTTCAACCTCGGCGGATACATCGCCCACGTTTCTCTCGATGAAATCTTCGGCTACCACGGAGACTCGGGCTTCGGACTCATCCTCTCCACCGGCCCCAACGAATTCCTCGGCGCAGGGCAGGGCTTCCGAGTCTCCTTCTCGCTCGCCACACCCGGCAAAACCCAGGTCGGCGTAGCCTCAGTCGACGAGGGCTCCTTCGACAACGGCAAGTGGGTCCCTGGTCGCCGCCTCAACGGCGACGAAAACGACCAGGGCCTCTACTGGCGCTTCGACTGGATATCCGAACACATCGAAAAGGCCACCGTCTACCAGTTCCAGTAGGAATTCAGAGGCGAATCGCATCGAAATGGATTTCGATGCGATTCGCCCATCTTGCATCAAAACGAAAAATGATGCATACTCCCTCTATGCGGACTACCCTCACTCTCGAAGACGATGCCTATGAAATTGCCCAACTCTGCGCTTATGGCAAGGGCGTAAGCCTCGGTGCAGCCGTCAGCGAACTCGTACGCCGCGGCCAGCAGGCGTACGAGGTCGAGCAAACACGACCATTCGAAGAACAGGGCGGACTGGTCCTGGCAGAGACTGGTATTTACACCTTTCCCCCATCCGGCCGAGTCATCACCGATGCCATGGTTCGGGCCGCTCTGGAGGAAGAGGATTGAGCCATGAAGTTGCTCTGCTTGACGTGAACCTTCTCTTCGCCATTTCCGAACCCGCTCAGGTTCACCACTCAATAGCCATGAAATGGTTCAGCCGCCTCAACCAACCATGGGCCATCTGCGGAATCACTGAGGCTGGCTTCCTTCGCGTAGCTACCAATCCCCGAGTCGGTGCACGTTCTATCCCACAAGCTACAGCTTTCATCACCAGACTCACATCGCGTCCAAACTGTGTCTTCTGGTCTGTCTCAGAGAGTTGGGTTCAATTAGCTCGGCCGCTCGGCCCCCGCATCCATGGCCACCAGCAAATTACCGACGCCTACCTGCTTGGACTTGCCATTGCCAATCGCGGAACTCTTGTCACACTGGATCGAGCCATGCTCTCACTGGCCGGCCCGGAATTCAGAGATCATGTGCTCTTGCTCGGCTAGGTTTTCCCTTGGTACAACCACCCATCAAGCTTCGCTCAACCGAGCTCAAAGCTAGTGGCTGGAAGCTAGTCCTGCCCCATCAACCCCACAGCAGCGTAACCACCCAGTTCGCCACAAAGGCCCCAGCGTACGCCAGCCCCAGCATCCACAAGAACTGAATCGCCGGCCACTTCCAGCTGTTCGTCTCCCGCCGCACCACCGCCATCGTCGACGTGCACTGCATCGCAAAGGCAAAAAACACCATCAGCGCTACGGCTCCCCCCAACGGCAAATCGTGGTGCAGGGCAGTCTGCAGGCTCTCCGCCTGCGTCTGCGCGTCCGCCCCGTACAGCGTCCCCATCGTGCCCACCATTACCTCGCGTGCCAGCACGCTGGTCACCAGGCCAATGCCAATCTTCCAGTTGAACCCCAGCGGCGCAATCGCCGGCTCAATAAAGTGCCCAATCCGCCCAATTACGCTCTCCGCCAGATCCGGAGCCTTGCCGTTCACCAGCGGAAAGTGCGCCAGCACCCAAAGCCCCAGCGTCACGCACAAAATCACCGTCCCCGCCTGGTACAGGAACACCTTCGCCCGATCCACCAGTCGCAGCGTCAGTGACCGCACCGTCGGCATCCGGTACTGCGGCAGTTCCAGGATGAACGGCGTATCGCTCGACTTCAGAATCGAGCTCTTCAACAGCCACGCCGTCGTCATCGCAGCTACGAAGCCCATCAGATACAGCCCCAGCATCACCAGCGTCCGCAGCCCAATCAGCCCGCCCGCAAAGCTCATATTCGGGATAAACGCCGCAATCAGCAGCATGTACACCGGCAGCCGCGCAGAGCACGTCATAAACGGCGTCACCATAATCGTCGCCAGCCTATCCCCCTTGTTCTCAATCGTCCGCGTCGCCATAATCGCAGGCACCGCGCACGCATAGGCGGAAAGCAACGGAATAAACGCCTTCCCGTTCAGCCCAATGGTCCGCATCACACGGTCGGCTATCAGCGCCGCACGCGCCAGGTACCCTGTATCCTCCAGAATCCCGATAAACAGGAAAAGCAGCAGAATCTGCGGCAGGAAGACCAGCACCGAGCTCACGCCCTTCCACGCCCCATCCAGCAGCAGCGACCGCATCCACCCCTCCGGCACAAACGCCGCCAGAAATCCGCCCACATGCGCCAGAACATCGCCAAACCCATCGCTCAGCGGCTGCCCAATCGAGAACACCACCTCGAAAACGCCAAACACCACGCCCAGAAACAGCAGCGGACCCCAAATCCGGTGCAGCAGCACCGCGTCCACTTTGCGCGAGTTCTTAGCCGACAGCGGCGCCTTGTACCCGGTCTTTGCGCTCACCTGCGCCGCCCACATGTGCGTGCTCATCGCGTTGCCCAGCACCGGCAGCATAAAGGGAGTCAGCGCTTCCGCCTCTCGCTCGCCGCCACGGTGCCGCTTCAGGAACAGCGTAATCGCCTCCAGCCCCGTGCCCTTGGTCGCGCTCACACGCGCCACCGGCGCCCCAATCTCCTGCGCCATGCGAAGCGGATCCACCACCCCGCCTCGTGCCTCCATCAAATCTGTCATGTTCAGCAGAACCAAGGTAGGCAATCCCAGAGCCAGAATCGGAGCAGCCAGCATCAACTGACGCGTCAGGTGCAGGCTGTCCAGCACCAGCAGCACGGCATCAGGCTTCGGCGTTCCCGGCATCTTGCCCTTCAGAACGTCGATCGAAACCCGCGCATCCTCTGAGTATGGGTCCAGGGAATAGATTCCCGGCAGATCAATCAGCACCAGATCGTCGCGGTCAATGCCCGCCATCCGCCCCATATGCTGCTCAACCGTCACCCCAGGATAGTTGGCAACCTTCTGCCGAAGTCCTGTTAAACGGTTGAAAAGGGTACTCTTGCCAGAGTTCGGCGGACCAATCAGCGCAATCGTGCGAAACTCCCCGGCCACTGCGGTCGGGCCAACTGGAGGCTGAAACGCCACGGGAGTGCAGCAATCACTCATCAGACCGCCTCTGCCAACTCCGGCTCCAGCGCGCCTACCGCAGCAATCTCACGTACCTGGATCGCCTGGGCCGTCTCCCGCCGCAACGCAATCTCAATGCCGTCCACTCCATACACCGTCGGATCCCCGGCCGGCGCGCGATGCACAACGCGCACCAGTGCGTCTGGCACAAACCCCATATACATCAGGTGGTTCTGCACCCCAGCAGGCAGCGCCAACGCCACCAGCCTCCCGCTTTCGCCTACACGCAAATCGCTCAGCACACGCACCTGCCGGACTCCCGAATTCGCTTCCTTAGTCCATCGGCCAAAATCAAGAATAGAACTGCGACTAGATTGGTCGTACTTCAGTATACGACCGAAATAGTCTGAATTGCAATCCATTATCCCTATGGACTTCCAACCCTGTTGTAGCAACTCCCAAAACACCATCAAGTGATGCCCATCACGTTGCTACTCAATGCCCAAAAGCAATTACCCTGTTTTCATGAAACTCGCTCAGTTCCATGCCACTCTAGCCGACCCATGCCCACCCGACCAATTTGACCCACCTCTCAAAGCTCTCTGGTGGGATGCAAAAGGAGACTGGGACCGAGCTCATGACTGTGTCGACGAACTCGAAACCCCCAGCGCCATGGCTGTCCATGCCTATCTCCATCGCAAAGAGGGAGTCGCCTGGAACGCCGACTACTGGTACCGCCTCGCCGGCAAGCAATTCCATCGCCCCACCCTCGATGCCGAGTGGCTGGCCCTGCTTCAGGCCTTCCTGCCCCAGGCATAAACACTATCCCAGACGCACCAGTTCCATCGCCTCCTCCCGTTGCCCCAGAATCGATGTCCGCGGAATCTTCCCCCTCACCATCGCCACTTCATCGCAACGGTGCAACCGAGGGCAGCTCTGGCAATCCTTGAAAATCTTGTCCGGCAGCTCCGACTTGTCCTCAACCGTTCGAAATCCATACTTGAAAAAGAAATCCGGGATCCGCGTAAACAGGCACACTGACTGGATTCCGTGCTCCTCGGCCTCTTTCAGCAGAGCCTTAAGCACCCGTCCGCCAGCGCCCTTGCCCTTGGCACCCGGCTTCATCACAATCGAGCGCACTTCAGCCAGGTGCGGTCCATATAGGTGCAGCGCACCGCAACCCAGAAAAACCCCAGGGTCCGACTCCGCCACCGTAAAGTCCCGCACATTCTCACAAATCTCCGCAAACTGCCGCTTCAGCAGCGTCCCATCGCCGCTCAGGCTGTTCACCAGCTCGAATATATTCTGTGCGTCCTGAAGCCGCGCCTTACGCACCAACATGGGCCGCCTCCAGGGTTTGAGATTCCGTCAAAGCATCCAACTGCGACTCGGCCAGTGCCAGCGCCGTCAGCACCTGCGCCCGGGCCGTTCCGCCAATCACATCATGGCAGTCCAGCGTGGCCTCCAGCGTCACTGCCTCATAGAAGTCCGGCCCAAACTCCTCGCCAAACTCCCGCAGCTCTTCCAGTGGCAACGCCCCCAGCTCTCGGCCCGTCTCCAGACCAAAACGCACCGCATTGCCAATCTTCTCGTGCGCCTTGCGGAAGGGCACTCCCTTGTGCACCAGGTACGTCGCCGCCGCCATCGCGTTCAAATATCCATTGTCGGCCGCCTCGCGCATCCGCTCCAGATTAAACCGCAGCGCAGTCGTAAACCGCGCCAGCAGCCCTACCATCTGCGCCGTTCCCCGCACCGCAAACAACGGCTCCTGCGTCTCCTGCATGTCTTTGTTGTAGGCCAGCGGCAACCCCTTCACCTGCAACGTGACCGACGCAGCCGCGCCGTGGATGCGCCCCACCTTGGCCCGCACCAACTCCGTCAGGTCGGGATTCTTCTTCTGCGGCATCGCGCTCGAACCCGTCGAAAACGCCTCCGGCAACTGCACAAAATTAAACTCCGCCGTCGCAAACAGCGTAATTTCCTCCGCAAACCGGCTCGCATGAAGGCCGACGAAAGTCAGCGCCTGCAAGTATTCCAGCACAAAGTCCCGGTCGCTCGTCGCGTCCATGCTGTTGGCCGTCGGCGCCGTAAAGCCCAGCTCGCGCGCGGCAATCGTGCGGTCCAGCCGCAGCGTCGCCCCGGCAATCGCCCCCGAGCCCAGCGGGCAATAGTTCAGCCGCGCTGCGCAATCCCGCAGCCGCGAAATATCCCGCAGCAGCATCTGCGCATAGGCCTGCAGCCAATGCGCAATCAAGACAGGCTCAGCCCGCTGCAGGTGCGTATAGCTCGGCATCACCGCCTCGCCCGCTTCGCGTGCCTTGGCCAAGAGCGCCCGCACCCACGCCGCCAGGGCAGCGGTGGTAATCGCAATCTGCTCCCGCGTATACAGCCGCAGATCCGTCGCAATCTGCTCGTTGCGGCTGCGCCCGGTGTGCAGCTTCAGCGCCAGCGCGCCCAGCTTTTCCGTCAGCGAAAGCTCGACGTAGTGATGAATATCCTCCGCCGTCGCATGGTCGCGCACCTGCGCCTGCCCGGCCTCACTCGCATGCTCGGCCACCAGCTCATCCAGACCGGCGCAAATTCGCGCCAGCTCGTCGGCCGTCAATATCCCAGCCGCCGCAATAGCCAACGCGTGCGCCTTGCTCGCCGCCGCTTCCTGCTTCAGCAACTGCCAGTCAAATACGATCGACCGCTGCCACGCCTCAAATTCCGCATCCAGGGGCTCCCGAAATCGCCCCGACCACATCTTCACGTTCGAACCCTCTCCTCTGGCCACATCGGGCCAGCCGCGTTACGACTGCTGCGTAAAGCTAGCCGTGTTCGACAACCCGCCCAGCAACAGCAGCAGCAGCGCCTTCTGCGCATGCATCCGGTTCTCCGCCTGGTCAAAGACGATCGACTGCGGCCCATCCAGCACCGCATCGGTCACCTCGGCATTGCGCCGCGCCGGCAGGCAATGCATAAACACCGCATTCGGCTGCGCTTTGGACATCAAGGCCTCGTTCACCTGGAACGGACGGAAGATCGGAGCGCGCTTCGTCGACTCATGCTCCATGCCCATGCTCACGCACACATCCGTATAGATCGCGTGCGCACCTTCCGCGCCCGCCTGCGGATCCTGCGTCAGCCGCACCTCGCAACCGTTCTGCGCCGCAATCTCCCGCGCCAGCGTCACAATCTCAATGTCCGGTGAGTATCCGCGCGGCGTTGCTACCGTCACATTCGCGCCCAGTTGCGCACCGGTCAGCATCAGCGAGTGGCACACATTATTTCCGTCGCCCACGTAGGTAAAGTTCAGCCCCGCGACTGACCCGAAATGCTCTTCGAGTGTCATGAAATCCGCCAGCGCCTGGCACGGATGTTCGAAGTCCGACAACGCATTGATCACCGGCACGCGCGCATTTGCCGCCATCTCCGTAATCGTGTCGTGCGCATACGTCCGCAGTACAATCACATCCACCCAGCGCTCTACATTCTTGGCCACGTCGGCAATGGACTCACGCTCGCCAAGCGGAGAATTCGTCTGGTCAAAGAAGATCGCGTTGCCGCCCATCGTGTTGATGCCCGTCTCAAAACTCAGCCGCGTGCGCAGGCTCGCCTTCTCAAACATCAGCACCATTTGCTTCGCGTCCAGCGCATGACGAAACTCGCGCGGATTGCGCTTCACCTCGTGCCCCAGCTTCAACACCGCGCGCACTTCCGCGCTCGTCAAATCGTTGATAGAGCACATGTCCTCGCCCGACAAACGCGCTGCCGCGGAAAGAATATCCTCATCCAAATGCACTGGCGTCGCCGTCATCTGCCGCTCCATAAATGCTTTGCTAGCCACGTACTTTTTCTCCATCCCCGCCAGCCGCCGCAAAGGCCTTGGCGTGTTCCGCAAAAATCTCATCCAGCGCCGCAATGGCCTGGTCCACATTCGCCTTCGTCAGAATGTAAGGCGGCAGGAAGCGCAGCACCGTGTCGCTCGTGCAGTTAATCAGAATCTTCCGCTCCAGCATCTCCTTCACCACCGCCTTGCCCAGCTCCGCCGAGTTCACTTCAGCGGCCACCATAAGCCCCTTGCCACGCACATCCACAATCGCTTCGTGCTTCTTTGCCAGCCCGCGCAACTGCTGCTGGAAGTAGTCGCCCACCTCCGTCACATGCTGCAGCAATCCCGCGCGCTCAATCTCGTCGATCACCGCAATCGCCACCGCGCATGCCAGCGGACCTCCGCCAAACGTCGTCCCGTGCATCCCCGGATGAATCGCGCGCGCAGCCTCTTCCGTGCACAAGATCGCGCCCAGCGGAATGCCTCCCGCCAAAGGCTTCGCCAGTGTCGTAATATCCGGCTGAATGCCGTAGTGCTCATACGCGCACCACTTGCCCGTGCGCCCCAGCCCGGCCTGAATCTCATCCACAATTAGCAGCGCACCCGTCGACTCCGTGAGTTCCCGAGCTGCCGCAAAAAACTCCTGCGACAGCGGACGAACTCCGCCCTCGCCCTGAATCGCTTCCACAAGAATCGCGCACACATCCGTCGAAAAATGCGCGCGCAAATCCGCTACATCATTGAAGCGCACAAACTCCACGCCCGGCACCGTCGGACCAAACGGCTCGCGATACTTCGCCTTGTACGTCGTTGATACCGACCCATACGTGCGTCCGTGAAAGCTCTGCTCCAGCGCCAGAAACTTCGTCCCAATCTGCTTGCCTTCTTCGCGCAGCAACCCGGCATGGGCGCGCGCAATCTTCATCGCGCCTTCCCACGCTTCGGTGCCCGTGTTGGCAAAAAACGCGCGGTCCATGCCCATGCGTTCCGTCAGCCGCAACGCCAACTCCGCCTGCCCCGTGTGGAAGTACAAATTCGACGTGTGGATCAGCGCCTTGCTCTGTCGCGCAATCGCTTCTTCAATCACACGGTTGCCATAGCCCAGAGCATTTACGCCAATGCCGCTCAGCAAATCCAGATAACGGTCGCCATTTTCGTCAATCAGAAAAACGCCTTCCCCGCGCTCGAAAAGCAGGGGATTGCGATCATACGTTGGCAACAGCAATTGCGCTTCCGCAGCGCGCGTCGTCTCAAGCTTCATCCCAGTTTCCTTCCTTCAAGCAACCATCACTTCCGTGCCCTCGGCCACGCGTGAGGTGCATAGATCCGGCAATACTTTCGCCGCTTCCGCCGGCAAAATCCGCACCCGCTTCACCCCATGCAGCAGCGCCTCGCGGCACGCGCCCAGCTTCGGCAACATCCCTCCGGTAATCACGCCGCTCTTGCTCATCTCCGCAATCTGGTCAATGCTCAACCAGCGCATAACTTCGCCCGTCGCACCGCGCACTCCCGGCACATCCGTCAGGAAAACCAGCGCATCTGCCTTGCATGCCTTCGCGCACGCCGTCGCCATCTCATCGGCATTGATGTTGTAGTACTCGCCATCAAATCCCAACGCCATCGACGACAACACAGGCACCTGGTGCAACTGCCAAATCGCTTCAATCAATCGCGGATCGCTCGCCGCAATCTCGCCCACAAATCCCAGGTCTGGATCGGTCCGTTTCTTCCGCGCGCGAAACTGCAATCCATCTCCCCCGCTCAAGCCCACTGCGGCCTGCCCCACCGCGCCCAGCGCGGCCACCAGCTTCTTGTTCACCTTGCCCGCCAGCACCATCAGCGCCGCATCCCGCGTCTCCGCATCGGTCACGCGCAGCCCTTGGATAAACTCGCTCTTCTTGCCCAGCTTCTCCAGCGTCTTTGTCAACTGAATGCCGCCTCCGTGCACCACCGCCACCTGGTGGCCATCCTTCACCACATTGGCAATCGCGCGCACGCATGCATCCAGAATCGCGGGGTTCTCCAGGCCTGCTCCCCCCAGCTTGATCACATACTTCATTCCAGGCCCTCCGCCTCTCCCCAGCCCTGCATCACGTTCAGGTTTTGCACCGCCTGCCCGGCCGCGCCCTTTAGCAAATTGTCCAGGCAGCTCACAATCACCGCCTTGCGGCCATCCTTCGACAACTGAAATCCAAGGTCGCAATAATTCGTGCGTACCGAGTACTGAATCTGCGGCAAATGCGCTCCGTACAACCGCACCATCGGGCTCCCTTTGAAAAACTCCCGGTATACATGCTCCACCGACGCATTCGTCTGCGGCTCGTAGAAGCGCGCATAGATCGTTGACAAAATTCCCCGCGGAATCGGCAGCAGATGCGGCGTAAAAATCATCGACTCCGCAGGCACTCCAACCTGCTCCAGCAGCTCTCCCGTATGCCTGTGTCCAAACACCGCATACGCTGACAAGTTATCCGCCGCATACATATAGTGCGTCTTCGCCGTCGGAGCCTTGCCCGCACCGCTCACGCCGCTCTTCGCGTCCGCCACAATGCCGTGCTCAAGATCCACCAGCCCCGCGGCCACCAGCGGCTTCAGCGCCAGTATCACGCTCGTCGCATAGCATCCAGGATTCGCAATCAGCCCCGCGCCGAAAATCTCCGCGCGATGCAACTCCGGCATCCCGTACACCGCCTCGTCCTGCGTCTTCAGCGCTTCGTCTGAGCCTTCATCCTCAAAGCCGTACACCACGCGATTCTCTGCCTCTTCCAGCCGCCACGCGCCGCTCAGGTCAATCACCTGGATGCCGCGCTTGCGCGCCTGCGGAACCATCTCCCGCGACAACTCATGCGGTGTCGCCAGAAACAATACATCGACCCCCAGGTCCTCCATCAGCTCCCAGCTGAAGGGCTGTACTGCGAGCGATCCGGTCCCATGGCTGTCCTGCAATTCCGGATGAATCTCACCCAGCGCCTGCGCCTTATGCGCCCCAGCATGCTTCGTTTCCGCCCGGCCCACAAACACCGGCGGCGTCTGCCGAAATCTCGGGTGACGCACCAGCAGCCGCGCCAGCTCCGCGCCTGCATACCCGGTTACTCCCATCACTGCCGTCTGCACAGCTTTCGTCCCTGCTTTGCTCATTGGTCCAACAGCTTTCTCAGTCTCGCCTGCGTCTCCGCGGCCTGGCGCGCATCCGCGCAAATCACCAGCACCGTATCATCCCCGGCAATGGTTCCCAATATCTCTGGCCAGCTTTCGTGGTCCAGCGCGGCAGCCACAGCCTGCGCCCCACCCATTACTGTACCAATCACCACCTGGTTCACGGCCTGCACTACCTTAAGTCCAAACGTATCAAGCACTTCAGAAACCGTCGGCGGCCCGTCGTCAACCTCCACCGCGGCCCCGTTCCCGTTCCCGTTTGAAAACGCATAGCCCGCCGGCCCTTTGAACAGGTGCAGCTCGTGCAAATCCCGCGACAGCGTCGCCTGCGTCACCGCAAATCCGCGCTTGCGCAGCTTCCGCCGCAGCTCATCCTGGCTGGGAATCAGCGAGCTGCCCACCAGCTCCCGTATCGCGCTTTGCCGTTCCAGCTTCATCCGTCCCGTCGCTCCAGCTACCTTCGCCCTGCCGTTCTCCGGAACAAAGCGAAAGCGCGATTCCCTCAAAAGGAACCGCGCTTGTATAAATATACGACTTCTACGTATAAATATGCAAAGCGCCCCCGCTCTTTCGAAAAATTCACAGCCTAGCCTCGGCATTTCGCCCCGCTGTCGCGCCCCAGCCACCCGCCCGTGACCCCCAACCTATCGAACTTCCACTTCCATCGAGTACACTTGCACGTTGGCAGGCCGGATTTCCCATTTCCCGGCTCTGGGGCACCTTCGCCCCACACCATGCCAGACATTTGTTCCAAGCGGAAGTGATCAAACCATGAGCCTAAGCGGAAATTCAGAAGCGGCAGCCGACACACGTCCCGGCCAGCGTACCCCAATCAAAACCGTCAACGAGCTCTTCCTGCGCGTCGCTGCCGGCAACCGTCCCGACGCGCTCCGCTATCAGGACGCCAGCGGCCTCTGGCAGCCCCTTTCCTCCACCCAGGTCTACCAACGCGTCCGTGCCCTCGGCCAGGCGCTCCAGGCTTGGGGCATCCAGCGCGGCGACCGCGTCGCGCTGCTCAGTGAAAATCGCTGGGAGTGGGCCGTCACCGACTTCGCCACTCTCGCCATCGGTGCCGTCGACGTTCCCATCTACCCAACCCTCACCGCCGATCAACTCGCCCAGCTCATGCGCGACTCCGGTGCCCGCGCCATCTTCGTCTCCTCCCGCGCCCAGTACGACAAGGTAGCCGCAGTACTCGCCGACACCCCCCTCGAGCACGTCGTCATGATGGACGAGGCCAATCGCCCCCACGAGGCTGTCGCCTTCAGCAGCCTCATCCAGGGTGCAGACGCGCGCGGGGATCAGCGCGACCCAGCCTTCGACGACCTCGCCGCCTCCATCCGCCCAGACGAGTTGGCCACCCTCATCTACACCTCCGGCACCACCGGCGAGCCCAAGGGAGTCATGCTCACCCACGGCAACATCGCCATCAACTCCTCCATCGCCACCCGCGAGTTCGGCTTCGGCCCAGCAGACGCCTGCATCTCCTTCCTGCCTCTGTCCCACATCACTGCCCGCGCCCTCGACTACGCCATGTTCTTCTACGGCGCGCAGGTCGCATACTGCTCCCAGTTCGACAAGCTCCCCATCACCATGAAGCAGATCTGCCCCACCGTCTTCGTCGGTGTCCCCCGCGTCTACGAGAAAATCCGCCAGGGCGTCGAACAGAAATCTGCCGCATCCGCCCTCAAGGTGCAGATCCTCGCCTGGGCCGTCAATCTCGGATCCAAATATCGCGAGGAAATCCTCGCCGGCCGTCAGCCTTCCTCGCTCCTCTGGAAGCTTGCCAACAAGCTCGTCTATTCCAAAATTCGCGAGGCCTTCGGCGGCCGCGTCAAGCTCTTCATCTCCGGCGGAGCGCCGCTGGGCATAGACACCGGCAACTGGTTCGCCTCCGTCGGAATCCCCGTCCTGGAGGGCTACGGACTCACCGAAACTTCGCCCGTCATCGCCATCAACACGCCCGCCTCCCATCGCATGGGCGCTGTCGGCAAAGCTCTCTCAAACATCGAATGCAAAATCGCCGAAGACGGCGAGCTCCTCGTCCGCGGCGACTCCATCTTCCAGGGATACTGGAACAAACCCGAAGCGAACAAGGAGACCTTCGACGCAGACGGCTTCTTCAAAACCGGCGACATCGCCCGCTTTGACGACGACGGCTTCCTCTACATCACCGATCGCAAAAAAGAACTCCTTAAGACTTCAGGCGGCAAGCTCATCGCCCCCCAACCCATCGAGAGCAAACTAAAGAACAACATCCTCGTCGCCCACGCCGCGCTCATCGGCGACAAGCACAAGTACATCTCCGTCATCCTCAGCCCCAACTTCGCCGCTCTTGAGGCGTGGGCCCAGCAGCACGGCCTCAACGCGCCCACCCGCGCCGACCTCGTCCAGGACTCCCGCGTCGAAGAGCTCTACGGCTCCATCGTCGACGAGGTCAACAAGAACCTGGCCAACTTCGAAACCCTCAAGCGCTTCCGTGTCGTTCCCGACGAGTGGGCACTCGAGACCGGCGAACTCACACCCAGCCTCAAGCTCAAGCGCCGCGTCATCAACCAGAACTACGCCGCCATCATCGCGGATATGTACGCCGACGAGGCAACTTCACGCGGCGCATAGGCCGGGCTATGCGCCGGCGCAGGTTGCCACCCTTGGTCCACAACCGCTGCAGCGCCTGGAAGAATGGCGCGCCCCAGGTCCCAATCGCCAGCAGCGCGCCAAATAGCACCACCGCGTCAATGCTCACGCGGCCGCCCTGTTTCAACCAATACGCATCCGGGTCAAGGTTCAGCCACAGCGCAAACTCGTCCAGCGTCAGCGCTGCACCCATCCCAAAGCCGATCGCCATAATCCGGCTCAGCAGGATCGACGTCGGCGAGTGCGCCCGGCCCACGTCCATCAGCCACCCATAGCCCACCAGCAGCAGAATCAGAATTCCCCACACCAGGTGGTGGATATGCCGTCCCCCCACCATCACAAACTGGAACGGCCCATCCCCGTGCACCACAAAGTACACCAGCAGCCGCATGCTTAGGAACGACACGAAAAATGAGATCGATGCCAGAAACGCTCGCCGCCTCGGCCGGTCCGGGATCGATGTCCGAACCAGATAACCGAGCCGCGTCAACTGCATCATTACCAGCAGAAATGTAAAAAGCAGCGCAATAAACAACAAGAGCAGAAATGACCCTGATTGGCTCATACCCCATTGAATCACCTATTTCTGACTTTTCTCCATACCTTCCCGCGCTTTCGGAAATTCATCCACTGTGCGCCCGGTCACCTTCTGAGGTCACAAAAAGCCAGTACACTGGGTAGGAACGCCTCTGTCGCCATCGGCGCACATGAGGACACCCATCGAGGAGATGAACCCAAATGCGAGTTGCACTTTTGACGGGCGGCGGCGACTGCCCTGGCTTGAACGCGGTAATCTATGCCGCTGTCAAAAAAGGAATCAACAAGTACGGCGATGAGTTCGTAGGCTTCCTGAACGGCTGGCGCGGCGTGCTCGACAACAACTGGATCCCCCTCACTCTGGAAAACATTGACGGCATCCAGCTCACCGGCGGCACCATCCTCCATTCCTCCCGCACCAACGTCAAAAAAATCCCCGGCGGCATCGACAAGGTCAAGGAAGTCCTCCGCGCCAACAAGATTGACGCTCTCATCGCACTCGGCGGAGACGACACCCAGTCCGTCACCCTCGCCCTTACGGAAGCTGGCATCCCCGGCGTCGGCGTTCCCAAGACCATCGACAACGACATCAACGGCACCGATGCCACCTTCGGCTTTGACACGGCCGTCGCCATCGCTACCGAGTCCGTCGATCGCCTTCGCACCACCGCCGACTCCCACAACCGCGTCATCGTCATTGAGGTCATGGGCCGCGATGCCGGTTGGATCGCCTACGCCTCCGGCGTTGCCGGCGGGGCTGACGTCGTCCTCGTTCCCGAAAAGGACATCGACATCGACCACGTCGCCAAGCTCCTCAAGTACAACTACGACAAGGGCAAGCACTACGCACTCGTCGTCGTCGCCGAGGGCTGCCACCTGCCCTCCGTCGGCCAAATCACCGGCTCCGCCAAGCTGGACTCCTTCGGGCACGCCCAGCTCTCCGGCATCGGCGAAGAGCTCGCCAAACTCATCGAAGAGAAGACCGGCTACGAAACCCGCTCCGTCAACCTCGGACATCTCGTCCGCGGCGGCTCACCCACGGCTTATGACCGGCTCCTCGGTCAGCGCTACGGCCTCCACGCCATTGACATGGTCCACCAGTCCAAGTGGGGCCGCATCGCCGTCCTCAAGGGCACGGACATCACCGACATCACCATCAAGGAAGCCGTGGCCACCAACCGCCGTCTCGACCAGCGCTTCTTTGACGTCATCTCGGACCTCGAACCAAACGTCTAGCCTCATCCGCCAGCGTTTTCTTCCGTCACCACCCATTGCGCCCGGCTTTTCCTCATGGAAATGCCGGGCGTTCTGTCATTTGCCCTGCCCCACCGTCTAATCTTTCAGTGTCTGCATCAACCCACCCGGAGCATCGCTTGCCCGAAACCCTCCACTTCGACTGCCGGCCCTTTGCTCCCGCTGACCTCACCACCATTTACGCCATTGAGGCAGAGTGCTTTGACCCTCCCCTCCGCTTCAGCCGAAATCTCCTCCGCTCCCTCTGCCTCGACCCACGCTTTGACACATGGCTTGCCCTGGTTGACCTCCTGCCCGCCGGCTTTGCCATTGTAGGCCTCTCACCTGAGCCCTCACGCGACGCCGCCTACCTTTGGACCATCGAAATCCTCCCGGCATTCCGACGACTCGGACTCGGTCACCGCCTCATGGCTCGCGTCGAAGATAGCGTCCGTCAGGCATCTCTCCCTGCTCTCGAACTTCATGTCGCCGAGGACAATCTGGCCGCCCAGCAACTCTACCGCACCCTCGGATTCCAACTCACCGGCAACGAACCAGGCTTCTACGGCCCCGGCCAACACGCGCTCCTCTTCCGCAAAAAGTACCCCTGAAGCTCGCCAATCCCGCCTCAAATGTCGCTTTCGTAACGCCCCGGAGCTTTTAGATGTAGCCTTATACATAGATACCCATGTCACAATTGAATCCAAACCTGCCGAAATCCTTCCTAATCTTCCGCAATTACTCCTTCTCGTACTTCACCCAGGACGTCATCGCCGGCCTCACCGTCGGCCTCGTCGCGCTCCCGCTGGCCATGGCCTTCGGCATCGCCTCCGGCGTTACCCCCCAGGCTGGCCTCTACACCGCCGTCGTCGCAGGCTTCCTCATCTCCGCATTCGGAGGTTCCCGCACCCAGATCGGCGGACCCACTGGCGCCTTCGTCGTCATCGTCGCCGGCATCGTCGCCCGCTTCGGCATGGACGGACTCGCCATGGTCACCCTCATGGCAGGCGCAATCCTCGTCGCCATGGGACTCACTGGCCTCGGCGCTGCCGTCAAATTCATCCCCCGCATGGTCGTCGTCGGCTTCACCAACGGCATCGCCATCCTCATCGCCTCCACCCAGATCAAAGACTTCTTCGGACTCCACACCGGCCCCGTCCCATCAGAATTCCTCCCCCGCATCAAGCTCCTCATCGCCCACGCCGCTACCCTCAACTTCTCCGCCCTGGGCCTGGGACTTGCCACCCTCGCCATCATCCTCATCCTCCCCCGCTTCACCCGCCGCGTTCCCGCCTCCATCATCGCGCTGCTCGTCTGCACCGGCGTCGCCGTCGTCTTCAAGCTCCCCGTGGAAACCATCGGCACCAAGTTCGGCGGCATCCCCACCGGCTTTCCCCACTTCGCCTTGCCCACCCTCCACGGCGACCACATCCTCCCCCTCCTCCCCTCCGCTTTCACCGTAGCCATGCTCGCCGCGCTCGAAAGCATGCTCTCCGCCGTCGTCGCAGACGGCATGACCGGAGACCGCCACAACTCCAACGTCGAGCTCGTTGCCCAGGGCATTGCCAACATCTGCTCCCCGCTCTTCGGCGGCATCCCCGCCACCGGCGCCATCGCCCGCACCGCCACCAACATCCGCGCCGGTGCGCGCTCCCCCATCGCCGGCATCGTCCATGCCTTCACCCTGCTCGCCATCCTGCTCGTGGCCGCGCCCATGGCCAGCTATATCCCTCTCGCCACCCTCGCCGCCGTCCTCTTTGTCGTCGCCTACAACATGGGCGAGTGGCACGAAATCGGCGGCATCCTCCGCCTCGACGCCACCGCCATCTCCGTCTGGCTCGTCACCTTCGCCCTCACCGTCTTCGCCGACCTCACCGTAGCCGTTGCCGTCGGACTAGGCCTCGCCGCCCTGCTCTACATCCGCCGCATCGCCGAAACCACCACCGTCGTCCCGGTCGACGACGCCTACATCCGCGACGGACTGCCCCACAATCTTCAGGGACAAATCATCCCCTCCTACGTCTCGCTGCTCCGCATCCACGGCCCGTTCCTCTTCGGAACCACCGAAAAGCTCTTCGAGGCCACCTCCAACCTCGACGAATTCAAACCCGTCGTTATCCTCCGCCTGCGCAACATGACCGCCATCGACGCCACCGGCATCCATGCCGTCGAGTCCTTCGCCAAACGGCTCCGCGCCTCCGGCCGTACCCTGCTCCTCTGCGGAGCCATGCAGCAACCCTCAAAACTCCTCCGCCAAACCCGCTTCCTCGACCACCTCGGCCGCGAAAACATCATGCCCAACATCCAGGCCGCCCTCGACCGCGCACGAGAACTCCACGAATTCACCCCCACCACCTATCCAAACCACATGGATTTGTCATCCTGAGGACAGCGGAGGATTCGGGCAGTACCTCGTTCTTGCCTTTGCCCTCGTTTTTCTCGTCCACCTGACCTGAAATTCCCTCCCAGGATTTGCTCACAATTAACCCCAAAACGCGCACAATGATTCCATGAGCAAGACCCCAGTCAATCCGGCCCGGCCAGGCCCCCCTTTCGTTCCTGCCCAAAGCTGGAATAGGAACGCTGAAAACAGCAAAAGCGCCCAAAATCACACTTCGTTCTCTTTTGTTTCGCTGTTTGGTATAGGGGCCCAATCGAATCAATAACTTAACTTTTTCGTTTCGCTTGTAAAGTAGTCAAAAAGACACTCTTGCGGTCCCCCGATCGAGCGCAGCTCGATCCCCCAGATCCCTGACCCCTGATCCCTGTCCTCACCCCTTCATCATCCCCAACCCCGCCCCCAGCCTCGCCCCCGGAAACACCGCCTTCAAATCCCCACCCAGTGTCCGGCTCACCACCTCGCCCACCACCGCACGGTAATCCGTCGTAATCACCAAATCTCGCCCCTCGTTCAGTTGCTCATCCGCCAGCCCCGGCCACCGCCCGTACACCTTGCCGCCCTTCACCCGCCCACCCAGCACAAACATCGCATTGGCGCGCCCGTGGTCCGTTCCGCCCGTCCCGTTCTGCCGTGCCGTCCGTCCAAACTCGCTCATCGTCACCAGCGTCACGTGCTCGGCTTCGTCGCCCAGATCCCGCCAGAAGCCCGCAATCGCGTCGGAAAACTCCCGCAGCCGGTCCGCCAGTTGCCCCTGCGCGCCTCCCTGGTTCTGGTGCGTATCCCATCCGCCCATATCCGTAAACGCCGCCTCCAGCCCCAAATCCGCCTTCAGCAACTGCGCCACCTGCATCAGATTCCGCGCCAACCCGTTGTTCGGATAGTTGGCCGCCGCATTCGGCTGGTAGTGCGCCGGGTCCGTCGCCCGCAGCATCCGGATCGCCTCAAAGGTCGAGTCGCCCGTCGCGTGCAGCAGCCGGTCGCCGCTCTCCCCATACATCGACTCAAAGGCCGAGCTCACCGGCGCAGCATTCGGCCCCCGTCCGCCCACCACAAACTCCTGCAAATTGCTGATCGCGAGCGCTGGCACTTTGCCCATCAGCGTCCGCGGCAGCTCCGGCCCCAGCGCCACCGCCCGAAACGCCGTTCGCGCCTGCTGTCCCTTCTTCGCCGCCAGTGCCGCATCCTCGGCCTGCATCGCCCGGTTCAGCCACCCGTCTGCGGTGCTCTTCAGCCCCGGCGTACCCGACTCCATAAAGTCCTGCGCATCAAAGTGCGACCGCGTCGGATCCGGCGACCCCGCCGCGTGAACCACCGCCAGGTGCCCCGCATCATACAGTTCCTTCAGCCCGCCCATCGCCGGATGCAGCCCAAAGAACCCGTCCAACTCCAGCACCTTGTCCTTGGGAATTGCAATCCCCGGCCGCATCGCGTAGTAATTCGGCTCCGCGTACGGCACCACCACATTCAGCCCATCCGCCGCTCCCCGCTGAAAGATCACCACCAGCCGTTTCCCCTTCGCCGGAGCAGCCGTAGCCGCCATTACCGCCCTCGTCAGAAACCCCGGCAAAGCCGCCGTTCCCGCCAGCAACAACGCCCCATTCCTCAGGAAAACCCGTCGCCCATCCCGCATTGCTCTGCCCTCCGTCTACCGCCGCTGAAACTCCGGCGACCCAATCAGCATTCCCGCCAACACTGCCCGCTCCTGCGCCGCGCGTGCCGCCTGTCGATTCTCGTTCAACGGCCTCGCACCCGCAGCCGGGGCAGGGAACTGCGCTCCCAGCTCATCCAGCGTTGCCGCCCGCGTCTTTTCGCTCACCCCGCCCGGCAGCAGCCTCTGCTCCAGCGCCAGCTCCTCCGCAGCCGGGTCGGTCGCCGCTCCCGTCACAGCCGCCCAGTCCGTCCGAATCTTCCCCAGCCTGTTGCCCGCCAGAGCCACGGCAAAGTTCATCCGCTCCACCAGCGCCCCCGTCGAAACCCAATCCTCGGCCTTCGCCGGATACCCCGTCGGCGGCATTGACCCATACAGCGGCATCCCCATCTGGTTCAGCTGGTTTGCCAACGGCTGCGGATCCGGTATCTCCGCCCCGCTCGCCCGCGCTGCGGACACCACATACTCCAGCGGAGTCTTTACCTTTGCCTGGTACGCTTCCGGCGCCCAGAACTCCGGCGAATGCACCATCGTTCGCAGCACCGCCGAAATATCGCCGTCATTGTCCTCAAAGCTGTGCGCCATCCGTGCCACCAGCGCCTCCGGCGGAGTGTCGCTCACAAACGCCACCGCCAGCTTGGTAGCAATAAACCGTGCCGTCGAAGGGCTTGTAGCCAGCATATGCAGCAGCTTCAGACCCTCTTTCTGTCCCTGCTCCTTGAACTTGTGCCCCAGCACAGTCTTCTCCCCCGGCTCGTGCCGTGTTTCATCAAACCGAAATTCTCCCCCCAGCGCCGCGTGATCCACCGTCCACCCCGTAAAAATCCGCGCCACTTCGGTCACATCCTTCTGCGTGTAACCGCCGTTCACGCCCAGCGTATGCAACTCCATCAGCTCTCGCGCATAGTTCTCGTTCAGCCCCGGCAGTGGCCCCTTCGCTTCCTTGCCCAGCGCCTGCCGCCTCGCATGGCTTTCGGCCGCAGCGGAGTCAGGCCCGGTGCTTGTCGCATTGTCCAGATACGTCAGCATAGCCGGGCTCTTCGCCGTAGCCACCAGCAGATCCTCAAATCGTCCCAGCGCCATCGGACGAATCGTGTCCCGCTCGTAACTGGCAATGTAGTAAGGAGCCTCCTCGTTTTTCTTCAAGTAAACGTTGAAGTGGTTCATCCAGAACCCGGTCATAACCTCTAGTAATTGCCGCTCGCTGTAGACATCCCGCAACAGCCGCTGCCCCATCAACTCCTCGGTCACCGCCTTGCCCGGGTTGTCGAAAGAGGCCAGCAGCTCCCGCTGATCCTCGGTCATCCCATCCATCAAATGCTCCCGCTGCGCGCCCTTCAGGACACTCCGAAACTCCTCATACGCGTGCGGCCCCATCCCCAGCACCCGCTCCAATCGTTCATCCGGCCCCAGTCCCAGCACCGACTTCACCAGCAACTCGCCATACGTCAGCCGGGCCGGCGAAACAGTTGGAACCACTGCAGCAGGTCCAGTCGCCGGCATCATCATACCCGCATCCGTTTTCTCCGCGGCCTTTTTCTCCTGCTTGTCCTGGTAAATATCCACCCGATGTCGGTAGATCCGCGCCAATTGCGCATCGTCAGGCATCGGCAGCTTCCCATCGGCCACCTGCCGGATCACGGCTCCAGAAGGGAGGCGCGTCAGCAATTCATCGGCTGGCAAATCCATGGCAGGATACGACTTCAGCCGTGTTTCAAGCCCCATGTCGTCAATCTCTTCCGGGTCCAGCTGCTCTTCAAACCAGCGATAGAGGCCCATCTTCCGCACCGCCGCAATCGACTCCGGCGTCGGCCCGAAGCTCAGCCGGTCCAGCAGGTGCAGAATGCGCTGGTCACTGCTCAGCGCTGGCGCTTTGGCAGGCTCTTTCGCGGCCTTGCCTCGCGCTTCAGCCACCCCAGGAGAAAGCAGCGGCTGCGAAATCAGCACCGCGCAAAGCAGACCTGCAAGTCTCGAACGATACCGCACCATCCGCATCCCCTTCTCGCGCCTGACCCTCGGCGCATGCTCCAAGGCCCAAACAAAGCCATCCCATTGTCTCTCGAAACCCCAAACCCCAGATGAAGTTGCCGAACGCATTTCGATTGCGGCGAATAGGGCGAAATCGCGCTCCCACCCGCACCCTGCACCATAGGTCGCAACAACCCAACCCCTAGGGGCGTCCCACGCTCCATCCCCAACCGGCTGCAAATCGCCTTCTCCGCATCCATCTACCACCCTGTGGAAATCGTGGCTAAGCCCCAAATAAACCTGCAACTTCCAATAAATCCTTGGAAAAACGGTTGAAACCGGAGTATACACAGAAGTACGCAGCACCGGGCGTACCATTCTTGCCCAACACCAACCCTCTGGAGATCCCATGCGCAGCGCAGCCAGGTCCAACCTTCTCGTCCCCGAAATTCGCGAGGTCATGGACATCCGACAGGCCTCCGACTACCTCGGAATCTCCCCCGACACCCTCTACAAGTACGCCGCCGAGTCCTTCATTCCTGCATTCAAACTCGGCAACCGCTGGCGTTTCAAACGCTCCCGCCTCGACGAGTGGATGGACGTCCAGTCCAACCGCCACTCCGCTCAGCCCGAGCCAGAAATTGCCCCTCGCCAGAAAAAACCCGTCAAGGCCGCTTACTGATTTCGGCCCCTCCGCTCGTCGTGATATACCTGAGCGGATGAATCATGCGCGACGCATCGGTCTCTTGCGGCGGCGGATGAGTGCGGCCAGCGTCTCGGCGCTCCTGGTCACTCACCTGCCCGACATCCGTTATCTCTGCGGCTTTACCGGCTCCAGCGCGGCACTCGCCGTCACCTCCAAAGCCGCCCGCCTCTACACAGATGGCCGATACCGCGCCCAGGCCGCCGACGAAGTCCACGCCGCCAAAGTCGAAATCGTCCCCGCCAGCCCAGCCGTCACGGCTCTGCTTGCCCTGGCTGCCCAGCCCGCCGTAGCTTCGGTCGCCTTTGAGCCGGGCCAGGTCACACTCGCCGAATTCGACCGCTGGAAGTCCGCTTTGCCCGCATCCAAACGCCGCAGCTTCCTCAAGCCCATCGCACCCCCGCTCGTCGAGCACCTGCGTTGGATCAAGGATGCCGACGAACTGGCCCTCATGCGCAACGCCGCAGCCCTCGGCGACGCCCTCTTTGACCAGCTCCTCGGCTTCATTTGCCCCGGCATCACGGAGATCGCAGTCGCCGCCGAGCTCGAATATCAGGCCCGCCTCCGCGGCGCCGAGGCCATGAGCTTCGAGAGCATCGTCGCCTCCGGTCCCCGCTCCGCGCTCCCCCACGGCCGCGCCACCACCGCCAAGCTCCCCAAACGCGGTTTCCTCACCCTCGACTTTGGCGTCATCCTCCAGGGCTATTGCTCGGACATGACCCGCACCATCTGCCTCGGCAAGCCAACCCCGCGCGAGCGCGCAGCCTATGAGGCCGTCCTCGAAGCTCAGCAAGCCGGCATTGCCGCCGTCAAAGCCGGCGCAGTCTGCGGTCAGGTGGATGAAGCCGCCCGCAGCGTGCTCCGCCGCGCAGGCATGGCCGAGGCTTTTTCCCACTCCACCGGCCACGGCGTCGGCCTTGAAATTCACGAGTCTCCCCGCATCGCAGCCAAGCAAACCAGCACTCTCGCAGCAGGCATGGTCATTACCATTGAGCCCGGCGTCTACTTCCCCGGAGAGTTCGGTCTGCGCATCGAAGATATGGTCGCAGTCACCCGGAGCGGCGGAGAGATTCTCACCCATTCACCCACCGCGCTAATCCAACTATAATGGGGAACGGAACTGGTACCCCGAACCTCGATTTTTGATTCGAATCAGGAAATTGGCCGGAGAGCAAGGCAAACCATGAAACCAGACGAAATTTCTGAGCTCAAAGAGCTCATCGCTTTTTTGAAGGAAAACCAGATCGCCGAGTTCGACCTCGACCGTGGCGACCTCAAAGTCCGCCTCAAGTTTGCTTCCGCAGTTGCCCCAACAGCCTCCCAGCTTGACCTCGCCTCGCTGGCCCGGCTCATGGGTTCAGCACCGACTCCAGTGGGTCACGTTGCTCACACTCCAGTTCACGCAACTCCACCAGCTGCGCCTGCGCCTGCCGCCGCACCTGAGGAAGAACTCCACATCGTCAAGTCGCCCATCGTCGGCACTTTCTATGAGTCCCCCTCGCCCGGTTCCCCTGCCTTCGTCGGCAACGGCGACCGTGTCGAAAAGGGCCAGGTCCTCTGCATCGTCGAAGCCATGAAGCTCATGAACGAGATTGAATCGGATGCCTCAGGCGAGATCGTCAAGCGCCTCGTCACCAACGGCCAACCCATCGAGTTCGGTCAACCCCTCTTTGCCATTCGGACCGCCTAACTTGCCCATGATTCGTAAAGTCCTCATTGCCAACCGCGGCGAAATCGCCCTGCGGGTCATCAGCGCCGCCAAGGAACTCGGGCTGCGCACCGTTGCCGTCTACAGTGAAGCGGATCGCAACTCGCTCCACGTTCGCTTTGCCGACGAAGCTATCTGCATCGGCCCACCCCGGCCAGGCGACAGCTACCTCAACGTCCCCGCTGTCATCTCCGCCGCGGAAATCACCAATGTCGATGCCATCCATCCCGGCTACGGACTCCTCAGCGAAAACGCCAACTTCGCCGAGGTCTGCCGCGCCTCCAACATCAAGTTCATCGGACCGCCCCCCGAGGTCACTCGCCTCATGGGCGAAAAGGAAAAAGCTCGCCAGGCCATGAAGAAGGCCGGCGTCCCCATCCTCCCTGGCTCCGACGGCATTGTCGAGTCTGCGGAAGACGCGCTCCGCTGGGCATCCCAGGTCGGCTACCCCGTCATCCTAAAGGCCAAGGCCGGCGGCGGCGGTCGCGGCATGCGCATCGTTCGCTCCGACGAAGAACTCCCCAACCTCTACCACGCCGCTTCCACTGAGGCCACCAACGCATTCGGCAACGGCGAACTCTACATGGAAAAGTTCATCGAGCGGCCCCGCCACATCGAGTTCCAGGTCCTGGCAGACGAGCACGGCAACGTTGAAGTCCTCTTCGAGCGCGAGTGCTCCATCCAGCGCCGCCACCAGAAGCTCATTGAAGAAGCGCCCAGCCTCCAGATCACACCCAAAATCCGCGCTGAAATTGCCGCAACCATCAAGCGTTGCCTCACCGAAATCGGCTACCAGAATGCCGGCACCATCGAATTCCTCATGGATGAAGACGGCTCCATTTACTTCATTGAGATGAACACCCGCATCCAGGTCGAGCACCCAGTCACGGAGGCCATCACCGGCGTCGATCTGGTCAAGGCTCAGCTCCGCATCGCTTCAGGCGAACGGCTCGACCAGATCCTCCCTAAAACACTCGCCATTCGCGGCCACTCCATCGAGTGCCGCATCAACGCCGAGCACCCCATCAAGTTCACCCCTTCCGCCGGCAAAATCACCGTCTTCAACGTCCCCGGCGGCAACGGCGTCCGCGTCGATACGGCCCAGTACGCCGAGGGCGTCGTGCCTCCGTACTACGACTCGCTCATCGCCAAGCTCATCGTCCACGGCGTCGACCGCGCCGAAGCTATCGCCAAAATGGAGCGCGCCCTCAGCCAGTTCGTTGTCCAGGGCATCGACACCTCCATCCCCCTCCACCAGGAAATCTTCGCCAATGAAGACTTCCGCGCCGGCATCTTCGACACCAAATTCATGGAGCGCTTCCTCTCTGAGCGCAGCACCTAGTACTCCGCACATTCACCATCCCCCTCGGCGCGATGAAAACCTCTGCCCCGTTCATCACAGTCGTATCGTGATGAGCGGGCGGCGTGCGACCCGGCAATAGTCCCCGGCCAACGCCAGTCACCGATCAGAAGCTGTGCCCCGTTCATCACAGTCCTATCGTGATGAGCGGGCGCCGGCCCCGCATCAACCCCCAAAACCTGAATCCCTCCACCCCTGTCCAATCGCCTGCAACCAATGCAAAACCGGCAATCCCGCATCCCATCCATCCTCATCCCTATCTACCTGCTAAAATCTCCATCCATAGCCCCCATGCCTCCACCCCCGACTCCCATCCCGAACCCTCCCGCCGCCCATCCGCTCGCTCCATCCCTCCCGCCCAGCCTCGCCATCGTAAACCTATCGTTACGACGCAACTTCCATCCCCTCAACCATCCGCAACACTTCCCCACTTTCCCCAGCTATTCCGCCCCCATTCCACTACGACGCACCCCACCAACAGCAGACCTCAATCCAACTTCCAAACCCCGTTTCACCGGCAAAGAACGAGACGCCGAATCCGGCAATGACTACTTCGGAGCAAGATACTATGCATCAAGCATGGGAAGCTTCATGAGCCCTGATCCACTAATGGCAACGCCGGAACGACTTCTTGATCCGCAAGAGTGGAACATGTATGCGTATGCTCGCAACAACCCGCTCAGCATCACCGATCCTACGGGACTTGATATCTGGCTTCAAGGCTGCGGCGCGAGCTCCAGCACTTGTCAAAACAACTACGTGGGCACGACTGATTCTGACGGCAACTTCTCGAGAACACATCTCACAGGCGATCAGACTGCGAGCGCTTCTATCGGTACAAACGGCGTAAGCGTGAATGTCGCGAATGCCGATGGCTCAACTTCAACATATCAAGGTGTCTGGGATCGAAACGCTGGAGAACAAGGGGCCGTACTCGTCTCGGGAGCGGGTGACCTCAGTTCCTTCAACGCCAATCTCACGGGCGCTTGCCAGAATACTTGCACGGCTAGTGGGGTGCTGCAAAACAAAGATGGCACTCCAGCCACGGCTGATGCCCTCCGAAGCGCTCTCACGAACGCGGATGGCTCGGCGAAGGCAGGTTGGTTTGCGAACGGGAATGACCCCTTCCACAGACATAACGGATCGAACGATACCAGCTTCAATGCAATGAATCCGAACGCTGCGGGACAGCCATCCACCGACGTCACAGTCCCACAGAGTGGAGGAAGCATGGACTCACGCTTCCATGTGAACTCGGGCTATCCGTTCGAAGATGCTTATCAGATGACCCGGCACGTCATCAGCATCATGCATACGTTCATGAATGGTGCTGGCATCACGCACCCTACAACCCAATGATCGGAGACGCTATGAAAATCTGGATCGGATCAGCGATCGTAGGGACCTGCCTATGCTCTTGTCTTACGGCGAGAGCCAGCGATCCTGTTGTTTGTTCTGCCTTCAACGATCAGGGTGACCAAGTTAGAGCCACGTTCTTGAGGCCAAACCTGAATCTCGTGATAATGACTGCTGGGGAGAATGACCGGAAGACACTTTCGGCAGCTACCGACGATGACGGACTTGTCGGCTGTAGTGTCTTCTTCGATAGAGACCATCGCAATGTTGCTGTTGGTCTGAATGATCTAAAGCTAAAACCCGGCCCATTGTTCGTAGTTGTAGCCAATTTGGGCACAGGTAAGCTCATCAGCAACTTCGTTGTCTCGCCTAGCGCGGCGACGGGAGACTCTCTAAAGTTGGTTGGCTTTTTGCAGCAAGGTCCCGACCTCGTTGTGCTCGGAAGTGGAACTCCTGATCATCCGACAAAGACGTTCTTGACGACACTTTTTCATGTCAACGGTCAACAGGTTCAGCCGTCGGAAACACGAGATCTCCCGGCGACTGCTCTTGCTGTTGGAAATGCTAACTTCGTCGACGTGGCGAACAATCGTCTCTGGTTCAAGAGCAGTCCTCAGTTCTGCCCGCTGAGCTACGTGCCCTTGGTTGGCAATGGCCCGGTGAATGCTGCAGTCAATGAGGCCAGCGCAAAAGCTGCTTGTGATGTTGGGTCGGCCATAGGCTTCCCGGATCAAAGTACGCTCATCACTGCAGCAACAAGAGAACCGAACGACTTGGTAACTCGTGTTGACCTGACGCAACACATGGTCGATGAGATTGTGCTCCCCAGTGCCAGAGGAAGCCGCGCCTACACGTCGGTCGGACGTGGGATAGTGTCCCCCGACGGCAAGGTTTTTGCTGTCGTCAGAACGCTGCTAGAAAACTCCGTATCAGGAGATGAGCACAGTCGGGGGATGGAACTTGTTGCCGTGCAGGTCTCCCCCCTAAAGATCATTGGAAAGGTTGGGCTGAAAATAGGCACCGACCCTGCGAGCTTATCCATCGACCATCGAGGCGCAACTGTGACAGTACTAAGCTTCCAAAATGGAAAATGGAGTTCGCAACCCCTGAAAGAGCCATAGTTCATCTATGATGCAGACCGCATACAAGTACGACTGTACGCCGCATTTTGTGCACTTCGCGTACAAGTTCACCGGCAAAGAACGAGATACAGAATCAGGCAACGACTACTTCGGAGCGCGGTACTATGCAAGTTCAATGGGCCGTTGGCTGAGTCCTGACCCGGGATGGTTCATGTTCGCGAACATGAATAATCCTCAGAGCCTGAATCTCTACAGTCATGCACTCAATAGTCCCCTTGTATGGATTGATATTGATGGGCTTGAACTCGTGAGAGCCGTTTTGTCGAATGGGCAGAGTGTTGTGGTTGATGATAGCATCGCTGGCAATGTGATGAGCCTTGTGGATGATGCCCAAGCGGCAGGTATTAGGGTGACAATTACATCGGGTTTCCGGAGTGTTCAGGATCAGCGCAGCCTTTACAATGCCTACAGAAGTGGACGCTCACGTTATCCTGCTGCCCGTCCGGGACACAGTGGGCACAACTCTGGACAATCAATCGACATAAGCACTGGAAGGATGAACCGGGCCCAGCGAAACCAATTGGCTGATATTGCGAGAAGAAATGGGCTGCCATATGCTGGAGCAATCGATGCAGTACATTTCGGGGCAGGTTTTGGGGTTGCAATTGATCCTGCATTGCTACAGGAGAATGGGATCGATCATCCAACTCCACAAAGCACGATTGTCGATGGCGGTGTAACTACAGTTATTGTCACCGATACTGCCACGACTATAGACGTGGACAACAGTACTGTCATCCCTGATCAAATTACGCCTGTTGATACCGAGAATCTTGAACTGACACCACAACCTTTGCCACCGCCGCCACCGCCACCAACACCGGAACCCGCCCCACAAAGTTAACAGTAGGAAGCTCTATGCCCTTTGAACTTGCATCAAGAAAAAAGTGGTTTGCCGCAATATTTGCCGTGGTAGCTGTTGCGGGTATTGCAATGGTGGTCTGGAATGTTCGTGCCCACAAGGCATCCAGCTCGTCCACTACAACTATTGCTCAGAAAGAAGTTGCGGTGCCTAGCACTAGCCCAAAGCCTGCGGAAGAGGTGGTTCCGCAGATTCCGAAACTTGTACCAGGGGATACCTGCGAGAGAGCAACCGAGCTTTACGGAAAAGCCACAGAGAAAGATGAGTTTGGAGGCACATGGGAATCGCGAGACTGACCTGCTCCCCCAAATCTCTACCACTGAAAACTAGGATTCTCTCGTAATCTGGACGGGAGGAAGCGGGTATGAAGAAGAGCCGATTTACGGAAGAGCAGATTATTGGGATATTGAAGCAG
>Ga0302274_10000035_pt1 | contig 148511 bp, 108 predicted proteins | sample III_Bog_N2_1_FD_198755 | JGI IMG/M metagenome (GOLD analysis project Ga0302274, IMG submission 198755) | Peat permafrost microbial communities from Stordalen Mire near Abisko, Sweden - III_Bog_N2_1 | ecosystem: Environmental > Terrestrial > Soil > Wetlands > Peat | place: Sweden: Abisko...
GGGCTTCGCCCTCACTCCGCTGGGGATGGACAAAAAATCAACAAAAACATAACCTCAACCATGTCCCAGGACTAACTCATGGACTGGACCAGAAAAACGAAGCCGGTCAAAAAAATCCAAACCCTTGCTCGCCGCCCGGTGAAAAAGGCTCCGCCGAAAGCAGCGCCCGAGTGGCCAATTAAAACTTTGGATCAGCGGCCGATTGTTGTGGCCGTGGCGGGACCCAATGGTGCAGGCAAAACCACCTTCTACGAAGCGCACTTAAAAGCCAGCGGCCTCCGCTTTTTGAACGCGGATGTTTTGGCCGGAGAACTGGGAATTGACGCCTATCAGTCGGCGGAGGTCGCGGCAAAATTGCGGCAGGAATTCGTGAGCCAAGGCGAAAGTTTTGTTTTCGAAACAGTGTTTTCCGATCCGGTGGGAGACAAGCTGTCGTTCTTGAAACAGGCAGCACAGCAGGGTTCCACGGTGGTGTTATGCTTCATCGGCATTGCCGACGTGGACCGCTCCGAAGAACGGGTGGCCATGCGCGTCAGCCAAGGCGGACACGATGTGCCGACGGACAAACTGACGGCACGGTTTCCGCGCACCCTGATCAATCTCAAGCAGGCCATCCGCGAACTTCCCTGCGTCCTCGTCTTTGACAACGACGACTTGCGACATCCTTATCGTCTCGCGGCGGTTTTTCAAAATGGCCAGCATACGCATCTGGCCAAATCAATCCCCACCTGGCTCAGATCCGTTTTGTAAAGCGGTGCCGCTTGCTCCAATCCCACCACTTTGCTCTTGTGACTTTTTCTAATGAAACTTGCTCTTGCGAAATCCAGGATTCGGAAAAATTATCACTTTTTGACTTGTCATCTCCGGGTTTCTTTTTTAAGGTAAATTCCGGTTAAAAAAGACATTCTTGTCGAGGGCACAAATCATATGGAGTGGATTGATTTATTAATCGCAGGGTCGGTTGGGCTGGCCACCAGCTACAGCCTCATCACACTTATTTTATACGCCACCCGGCGCTATGGCGTGCCGGATCGGACGATTGAGGCGCATCACACCCACAAGATTCCCATCCCCCGATTCGGCGGTGTCGCCCTGGCCGGTTCCATGGCCGTCGTTTTTTTGCTCTTCTCCTTCCTGCTGGGCAAAGATTTTTGGGTTCAAAGCCAACGTGGCCTGATCGTCGTTTTGACGCTGGCGATGTTCTTTGTGGGCTTGTATGACGACCTGTTTGTCTTGGGTGCCAAACGCAAACTTTTTGGCCAGCTGGTCATCGCCAGTCTCGCCTATATTTATGGCATCGGCATCCATGAGTTTAAAATTCCGATCACCTATCAGGTCATCGATTTGGGGCTTTGGTCCGGGCCGATAACAGTGATTTGGCTGGTGGCCATGACCAACCTGATCAATCTGATCGATGGGATCGACGGTTTGGCGGGCGGCATCTGCCTGATGCTCATGTCCCTGTTTTTGTATGTTTCCATGCAATCGGGCATCGTGCCGATCATCAGCGCCGGCCTGGTGGGTGCGTTGTTGGCCTTTTTGCGTTTCAACTTTCCGCCGGCCAAAATTTACATGGGCGATGGCGGGGCTTACATGCTCGGATTTTTCATCGGTTGCACTACGATTGTGACTTCACAAAAAGGCACCATCGTGGCGGCTCTGGTGGCTCCTTTGTTCGTGCTGGCCTTGCCGATCATTGATACCTCGCTGGCCATCATCCGCCGCGGCTTGAAAGGCTTGCCCTTGTTCCGGCCAGACAAACGCCATATTCACCACCGCCTACTTGCCGCTGGCCAACTTCTAAGCAAACTCAAACGGCCAAGTGCATGGGTCCTTGCTTCCCCGGTCAAAGCCTTCGCCTGTTTGCCAATTCGCTCCAACCGAGTCTCACTGTCGTTCAGATGAGTCGAAATCTGCTGCCGTAGAAAACTTCCGGCCAAATTGCGTAATTCAGCTACAGCGGCAAAATGTGTGCGCCGGGAATTTGGAGTTTCCACGACCCGCACCGCCCCCAACTCCCGTAAAAATTGCAATCCCTGGCTAGTTGAGCCGAGGCTGATGTTAAGGCGTTCTTTGAGGTCTTGGAGGGTAAGCGGCAAATGGGAGACGAAGAGCAGGCCGTAGATTTCAGCAACGGAACGGGGCTGACCGAGCGCACGGGAAAACTGGACGAACAGTTCAATTACCTCGGCCTCCATCGGCGATAGCCGGGAAACCGAACTGTTTTTTGATTTGGCACCACTATTATCCATGGTTTTAATAGTCTTCACCCTGCCTCACGCGAGCGATTAATACCGACCCGCAAATCCTTTTCAACAAAAATTGAAAGAAAAGTGAATATTTTTTCAGGCGATTAAATTTCCACTGAAAAACCGCGCTTCTCACAATGACTCCAAGGCTGAGATTTTCTGAAATTCCGCCAAAATCTCCGCATGACCGGCTTTTAACGCGGCCATTCATTCGATTATTTGAATGATTTATTCACGCGTCTGCCCGCCGCCAAGATCACCCAAATCAAAGAGTTCACACGAGCGGCATGGGCCAAGGCCAAAACGAGAGAGCAAGTGGTTGCCCAAGCGGCTTGAGCCACCACGCGCTAACGCAGAATTGTTGTGCTCGGTGCCAAATAAGTTAAAAATATCTTTATTATAAGACAAGGAAAGTTGTATGGTCTGCTCGTTGCCAGTTTTTCTGGTTCCAAGGCCGTGAACCTCCAATTTTGGTGACACCGGTGTTAAATGATGAGCTCACAGCCAACGAATCCATGAAAATCAGAATACTTGCAGTCTTGGCGCTGACCCTGCTCGCCGCTATCAACGTTCAAATCTCCACCGCGGACGCCCAGAACACCGTGTTCACCTATCAGGGACGCGTGTTGGACAACGGCACCGCCTTCACCGGCATGGGGCAGTTCCAGTTCGCGCTGGTGTATCCCCAACCCAACCAGCAGGCCGGCGCGACGGCGATCATGGGCGGCAACCCGCCCTTCGAGTATGTCACTGGTTTCACGATCGGCCCGTTTGGGTTTGGCTATCTCACCGCTCCGGCGGTGACCATCACCGGAGGCGGCGGCTCCGGCGCGGTGGCCACGGCCAGCCTCCTTGGGAGTTCCCTGACGAGCCTCACCATCATCAATCCGGGCTCCGGCTACTCCAGCGCGCCGGCGGTGACCATTGCGCCACCGCCGAATTCCTATTATACCTACTGGAGCAACGACGGCACGAGCGTGGACGGCAGCGAACCGGCGACGAAGGTGACTGTGGCCGTGACCAACGGCCTGTTCACGGTGGTGCTCGGGGACACGACGATAAGCAACATGGCCGCCATCCCGGTTTCGGCTTTCAACCAGCCGAACCTGGAATTGCAAATCTGGTTCAGTGACGGCACGCACGGGTTCGCCGCCTTGAACCCGCCGCAACCGCTCACGCCCACGCCCTATGCCGTTTATGCGACCACGGCCGCCAATGCAAATTATGCGACCACCGCCGGCAGCGCCGGTTCAGTTCCCGCCGCGAACATCACGGGAACCATTTCGGTTGCCGCCACTAACATTACGGGAACGATTCCAACCACCGAGCTGCCGGTCAGCGTCATCACCAATGGCGCAAACGGGGTGAACATCACCCTGGCCACTCCGCCGGGCATGGCAATTGTTCCGGCGGGTTCGTTCACGATGGGGGACAACCTCGATGGTGAAAGCGACGCGATTCCAACCAACATCTACGTCTCGCAGTTTTACATGGACATCAATCTGGTGAGTTTGAGCCAGTGGCAGTCGGTGTATTATTGGGCGACGAACAACGGCTACAGCTTTGACAATGCCGGTTCCGGCAAGGCGGCGAACAATCCGGTGCAGACGGTAAATTGGTATGACGCGGTGAAATGGTGCAACGCCCGTTCAGAACAAGCAGGTTTGACTCCGGTGTATACATATACTGAAAATCTTCTCGGGCATAACTACATTTTCGTTTATCGATCATCTGGAGATATTGATGCGGTCAATGTCAATTGGACGGCCAATGGATTCCGGTTGCCGACGGAGGCGGAGTGGGAGAAGGCGGCGCGAGGCGGGTTGAGCGGGCAGCGGTTTCCGTGGGGCAACATAATCACGGAAAATCTGGCCAATTATTATGGATTCGCCGGCTCGCCTGATTACGATTTAGGGCCTAGCGGTTACAACTCCATCGGGAGCGTGGGGGGAACGTCACCGGCGACGAGTCCGGTGGGGTCGTTTGCGCCGAACGGATATGGGCTATACGACATGGCGGGAAACGTTGGTGTTTGGTGTTGGGACTGGTATGGAACGCCGTATGGTCAACCGACGACTAATAATCCAACCGGAGTAGGTCCGGGATCGGGCTTCCGTGTGTTGCGCGACATCAGTTGGGCCAGCTTCTCCTACTACGTCCGTTGTGCCGATCGCGAGGACGTCCTCCCGACCGACGCCTACAACACTTTCGGGTTCCGTTGTGTGAGGGGGCATTAGTTTTTGCTCTTTTTATGCTTTAACCCTTTTGAAAGCCGGCGCAGCGGTGAATTTTTTTGAGGAAAATATGATGGCAGAAAGCGACAACATATTAACCAAGCTGCAAGACTTGAGTTTGTGCTGGGCGACCGGATCGAGACCAATCCATTTCAGTCGGGATGCGAACGGCGGAGGCAACTGCATGATCACCCACAACGATGGGGGGAGTTTAATGAAATGAAACCAGGCGAAACCGATCAATTTCAAAAATGAAAAATAATATCCTAACCGCTTTCCGGATGATTGCGGGCTTGCTGTTGGCACTGCCCAAACTTCACGCGCAATCATACGCCATTGACTGGTATAAGGTCGCTGGCGGCGGCGGCACCAGCACGGGTAGTGTTTATTCCATCAGCGGCACCATCGGCCAGCCGGATGCGAGCGCCAACAATGCCATGTCGGGCGGCAACTATGCATTAACCGGTGGTTTCTGGTCGCTCTACGCCGTGCAGATGCCCGGCGCACCGTTGCTGACAATCACCCATGTCGGCAATCAGGCCATCGTCTCGTGGTCGCCTTCGGCCACGGGCTGGACATTGCAAACGAACGCCAATCTCGCCACCGGCACCTGGGGCAATTATCTCGGCACCGTCGTGAACAACAGCGTCACCAATTCGCCGCCCACGGGAAATTTATTTTTCCGTCTGGCGAATCCGTGAGCACCGGAAGCAATTTATCGGAGTTCCGCTGTAGTTGACACTTGGATTTACCATGGTGATGGCAACACCGGAAACCGTAGCAACCGCCACTGCACCTGTGCCCCCCTTGCCGGCCACTGCAACATAGGGTGCAGTCGTATAACCGGCGCCCGCTGTAGTAATCGTCGGGCTGCTATTTTCGGGTCAACATTTAAGAGGAAATCCTTCAATCGTCCGCCATTGATGCAACTTGGGTCATCGTATGAGGGAGGTTCGCATTTGCCGAGTTTCGCAGCTTATTTTTCCAACACGCGATAAAAGCGCGCGCTGTTGGTTGCCTGATTGTCTTGGATAAAAAATTCGTTGCCGGGGAAATTCGTGATGGTTGTGATCGTGAACCAATTGGGCGACGCGAGATTGGTGGTGGCTTGCACGGTGTAATTGAATCCTTGCGAACCAATCAAGTTGAAGCCGAACTCTGTTGCTGAGATTTTTTCCAGTTCGCCCAGAAACGGCGTGCCGAGGGGATAGGCGGTGATGTTGACGATGGCGTTGTCCGGCGGGATGGTCACGCTATGTAAACTCACCGGATCATAATAACCCTGGCTGTTCAGACTGTCGCCGCTGCCATTGTTGGCGCTGACATACCACACGCCGCTGGCCGCGCCTACGGAATAATCGCCGTTGTCGTCCGTGTCCACGAAGGTTGTCACATATTGCAAGCCATTGATGGTCGCACTCGCGCCGACGCTGATGCCGGAAAGCGGGATTCCTTGATTATTCACCAACTGGCCGGAAATGGTCGCGGTGATGGACAGGCCGACCAAATCATATTGATATGCTTCGCCGTTGGTCAATTCAACGCCCATGCCATCGCCGTTAACCTGATTGAAAATGAAATTGAGCAACGTCGCGCCGCTGCCGCCGTCGCCGAGATCCGCGGTGGATTCCCAGCCAAAATCATTCGTGCCCAGAAGATTCGTGTCCACCAGCGCGACCACGGCGAAATTGCCGTTCGCGTCGGTGTAACCTTTGGCGTTCAAAATCCCATCGTTGTCGTTGTCTTGCACGATGATGTTCGCGACCGGCGTGTTCGTGACCGTGAGTCGCCCGTAAAAAAGTGCGTTGCCTTTATACAAACCGATGTTGGCGTTGGTCACATTGCCGAGCGTCGCGTTCACCTTCAACGCATAACCTTGCGGCGTGACGTAACCGCGACGCGCCAACCGCTCCGGCGCCACGTCAATTTTCCAATTGTTCGAAGTTGCGCCAAAAGTGTAATCGCCATTCGTATCCGTGAAAGCCACCTCAAATAGACTGTCGGCCTGCGCCTGCAAAAATACGCCGCCGAGCGCATTGCTGTTGCCCGCGTCAAACACCTGGCCGGAAACGGCAACGGTTCCGTTCGTCAAAAATAAATTGTTGGTGGCGGAAACGCCGCTCGTCAATGTCACTTGCGGCGTAAGATTTTGATCCGTAAAAAAGCCGGGCAATACGGCCAGCAAAACGTAACCGCCGGTCGGCAGCGTCAAATAATATTGCCCCGACGCGTTGGCGATGGTCGAAGCGAAATAAGTCGTGTTGGTTGCCGTCAACGCGACGACAATTGCGTGAGCCAGCGGGGCGATGCCATTGCTGTAAACGATGCCGCTGACGGATTGCGACAGCGCAGCGTTGGTCACGTCGAGTGTTGCCGTCACGGGTGTGAACGCGCCGGATGGATTGCTGATGACGCGATAAATTTTTTGGCCGACGATATTTTCCAGCGTCGTCGCAAAACTCAAGGTCGTGGTGATCGCGCCGGTCGCGGCATTGCTGTCGAACGGCACATTGATGTTCGTGATTCCGCCGATGGTCGTCACGCCGCCATCAGTGAGGTTGAAAGCATCAATCAACGGTTCGCCCGCGTCCACCACGCCGTTACTGTTCAAGTCGAGATACGTTTGCACCTTGACGGCTTCGCCATTCGTCAAGCCGGCGATATTTAAGGTGATGAAGCCCGTGTAATTATTTCCGACCGCCGACGGGCTGACGCTCAACGTCACCGCCGCGTGACATATTCGCCCTGCTAACACTCCGAAAACCACAAATAAAAAACCAACTTTCTTCAAAGCAGTATTCATCTGACATTTTCCATATGGTTTTTGGCCCTCGACCGGCGTGGGCCTTTTTCGAGATTTTCTTCCTGTTCCACTGGTTTGCAAGAACTTTTTTCCAGTCCGCGCCGGTGATTCTCTGGAACAGGGGTGTTTCGTTGACTGTTTTGGCTCCCGACGCCCATTTTCTCCCGAATGCGAAGACACCTCTTCGCTGAGTCACGTCAGGGTTTACCTTGATGCCTACCGTTTTCAAAGGCATCCACGAATTCGTGAGAACACCTTCACCTCGCCAAAGGGAATCGCCTTAGCGGATCGTCCACACAGATAAAAACACGAAGTTTAGTGCGAATATCCCTCAGTCGTCTTGCTGTTCGCGTGACCGAGCAATTGCTTAATTTCCGTGATGGATAACACGCTGGCTAGTTTCTTGGCTAGAGCCTCTTTGTCGAGTTTGGCGTAACTGATGGTGGCTTTGTAGTGGCGCAGAGAGTGAAAGCTCTTGCCTTTAATCTTCAGCCGGTCACAGAGCCGCCCGAACTGCACGGACAGGCCAGCGCAACACTGAATGGCCTGCCCACTGCGCGCTGCCATCCAGCATACCCTTGAGCCGCAGGCGGCAGGGTGAATTATTGTCGAGGCTGAGGTTTACCACCTTGCCGCAAATGTCACAGAACTATTGGTTTTTAGTGTCCCGGGAGTCAATGGTTGCGCCGAGCTCAGCCGTGTGAACATCAGAACCGACAGCGCAAACAAAAATTGCCGCAGCCCACGGGCAACTCGTGCCGGAAAATTGTAAAAGTTGCCAGAATACCAAGAGGGAATCGTCCTCGAAAGTGTTAAGTCCGGGGCCCCATGTTGCTCTACGGCCTTTTGCAGCCAATGTAATACGTCCGCCGCCTTCAACGCCCGCTCCGCCCACAGCACATGGCATTCACGCGTGTGTTCATCCAGGATCGTCAGCAGCTTCAAGGTGCCGCCACGCACCGTCGCATCGGCAATGAAGTCCCAGGTCCAAACATGGTTCCGATGCGTTGCCGTTGTCGGCAACCCCGTCGAAACCCCGCGCCGAATGATTTTGCGTTTGGTCGGCGGCACCCGCAGGCCTTCGGCTCGCCGCAAACGCTGGATATGCCGCTGGCCCACACGTCACATGCTATTGTAGGTGCGTTTGTTGACTTGCAATCGCGTGTGCTTATGTCTTGTCCAGCCAACTTCACAAAAGTAGGCTGGGCGTGTTTTAATAAAAAGACAAAACCCGTGCAGACATCAAAGCGATAAAAATATGAATCCAAATATTGCTGAGTTAATCGTTAAAACTTTGGCAGCGGCGGGCGTCAAGCGCATCTATGGCGTTGTCGGCGATTCGCTGAACGGCCTCACAGAAGCGCTCCGCAAACAGAAAGTCATTGACTGGATTCCGTTGCGTCACGAGGAAGTCGGGGCGTTCGCTGCCGGCGCGGAAGCGCACCTGACCGGTTCACTCGTGGTGTGCGCGGGAAGTTGCGGTCCCGGCAATATGCACCTTATCAATGGCCTCTATGATTGCCATCGCAGCCGTGTGCCCGTCCTTGCCATCGCCGCGCAGGTTCCAAGCCGCGAATTGGGTAGCCAGTATTTTCAGGAAACCCGGCCCGAAATTTTATTCAAAGATTGCAGCCATTATTGCGAAGCGATTTCGAATGCAGCGCAGATGCCACGGGTTTTGGGTCTCGCAATTCAGGCCGCGATTGGTTTGCGCGGTGTATCGGTGGTGACAATTTCCGGCGATGTCGCCTTGCTGGAAGCTCCGACGGACGAACCGCGTCTCGCTTGCGTCAAACCTGCACTTCCCACAGTCCGTCCAGCGGAAGCAGAGCTTGCCAAGCTCGCCGCCATTCTTAACGCGGGCAAGAAAGTGACGATCCTGGGCGGCGCAGGCTGTGCAGGCGCACACGCGGAATTGATTGCGACCGCCCAAGCATTGCAGGCACCGATTGTCCATGCCTTGCGCGGCAAAGAATTCATCGAATACGACAACCCGTTCGACGTTGGCTTGACCGGGTTGCTCGGCTTCTCGTCGGGCTATTATGCGATCATGGACTGCGATGTGCTGCTTATGTTGGGCACGGATTTTCCCTACCAGCAATTCTACCCTGATCGAGCCGCCATCGTCCAAATTGACATTCGCCCTGAAAATTTGGGGCGCCGCGCGCGGCTCGCTCTCGGTCTTGTCGGTAATGTTCACGACACACTTTCAGCGCTCCTGCCATTGCTTCAACCGAAACAGGATCGTGTCCATCTGGACAAGTCCCTGAAGCATTATGCCAGCACCCGCGCCGCGCTCGACGACCTTGCGACTGGCAAACCCGGTCGCAAGCCGATTCATCCGCAATACCTCACACGCATCGTCAACGGACAGGCCGCGCCGGATGCAATTTTCACCGCCGACGTCGGCTCGCCGACTTTATGGGCTGCACGTTATCTCACGATGAATGGAAAACGCCGGCTGCTCGGTTCATTCAATCATGGATCGATGGCGAACGCGATGCCCCAGGCCATCGGTGCGCAATTAACATTCCCCGGCCGGCAAGTCATTTCGCTTTCAGGCGATGGCGGATTCAGCATGCTCATGGGCGATATTCTGACAATTCGCCAGCTCAAGCTGCCGGTGAAAATCGTCCTCTTCAACAATGGCGCGCTTGGCTTTGTTGAATTGGAAATGAAGGCGGCGGGTCTTTTGGAATTCGGCACCAGCCTCGACAATCCCAATTTTGCCAACATGGCGGAAGCCATCGGCATTCGCGGCATTCGTGTCGAAGATCCCGGAGAGTTGCCGGATGCGATTAAATCGGCGTTCGCCCACGAAGGGCCAGTCTTGGTTGATGTTTTGGTTAATCGCCAGGAGCTCGCCATGCCGCCGAAAATTGAACTGGAACAAGCCAAGGGATTTACCCTCTATATGCTCAAAGCCATTCTTAGTGGCAAAGGAGATGAAATCGTTGATCTCGCGACGACCAATCTTTGGCGATAACCGCGACCTAACAGGTGTCGCTGTAAGTTTCAAAGCCGCGGCTTCAGAAGCCAGTGGTTAAAGCGAATTGTCGCGACAATCAGCAGTGGTTTTCACGCATTTAGTTGTATTAAAACCCTAAACTTAAACTGAAAAAATAATGAAAATTGTTTTAACCATCGCTTTAGCTTCTGTTCTGGTTACATCCGTCCGCGCGCAGTCGGATGTCATTCAACCATCGGCAAGAGAATCCATCGAATGGTGCGACATCTGGATTCCGCACGCCGATGAAACTAAGTTGCCGCGCGTCCTCTTAATTGGAGACTCCATAACCCGGGACTACTATCCCGAAGTTGAAAAGCATCTGGAGGGCAAAGCTTATGTCGCGCGGCTTGCAACCTCGCGTTTCATTTCCGATCCAGCGTTGCTTCAGGAAATTGCTTTGGTGTTGGACAACACGAAATTTGACGTCATCCATTTCAATAACGGCATGCACGGCTGGCAGCACAGCGAGAAGGAGTATGATGACGCTTTTCCGAAACTGCTTGCAACCATTCAAACCCACGCTTCCAACGCCAAGTTGATCTGGGCCAGCACGACCACGTTAAAAGCATCCAAAGTTTTGCCGCCGGGCGATCAAAGCCAGCCATCAGACGAACGCATTGCTGCACGAAACGCCATCGCGCTCGCATACATCAAGCCAGCGGCCATTGATTTGGATGATCTGAATTCACTGATGAGCGGACACCCCGAATATCATAGTGACAACGTGCATTTCAACGAACAGGGAATTGCCCTGCAAGCGGCACAGGTTGCCACGAACATCGAAAAAATGCTGAAACCATGAGTGAGCGTTCGTTGGCAGCTTGACCTATATTTTCAACAAGCATTCTGCGTAGTCCAACGACCTAGATTTCCAATTTTCTGTGGCCAGGCTAAACAAGGGAAATGCCATCGGGCTAAAGATTGCCGAAATTCGCCAGGAACGCGGCTGGTCGCAGGACGAATTGGCCGCGCAACTTACGCTATTTGGATGCAATATGACGTCGCGAAATCTCGCTATCATCCAAGCGCATCGAACTGGATAAGCAAACTCTGGACAATCGCAGTGTCGCCGGCGAATTTTGGCGCTTTCGCAAACGCGGACGGAAACGGAAGACCGTGCATAAAATAGTTGCCTCAATGTGATACTGGCGACGATCAACATCCGCGCACCGACGGATGCGTAGGCCACGATCACCACGACCGCGCTGGAATCAAGCTTGGGGATGGTGCCCGCGCCGAAGCACTCCGCCCCGTCACTTGGGGCGACTGGATCACGTTGCCGATTCGCGACGGCGACGACGCCGTGCGTACCGTGCATGGCGCGATCCGCGTGCCGCCTTCATCGTGGCCGTGAACTAAGCGCGCGTGCCGAAGAATCGCCCGAAGCTCTTTGACCGCCATCGCGAGCACGACGGCAACCGATTGCCAACCTGCACACAATTGCAAATTTTTTGGCACTAATTGTCACCAAATTTTGGCAGGCTTCGTGACGGAACTCCATAACCGACTTTTCCGTTTTGAGCGAAGCCTCGATCGCCGCAATAAGCGTTGCCCATTCCGTCTCCCGCGAAATGCTGTCGGAGATATTTGCTAGTGATTTAACATTGAGCAGTCTTCGTCAAAGCACAGCAACCTCCCTTGGCCGCCGCCGAATAAAACCAACCGCGCCCAATGCCGCCACCGCGAGCGCGGCGAACTGATACCCTGAGAAAGGTCCGATAATTTGCGGCGTGTCGCGGAGAAATTCGTGGAAGAAACGAAAAATGCCGTAGGCCATGAGGTAAATGTGAAACAGTTGTCCCGGCGCAATCCTTCCCCAGCGCAACAGCAAAATCACGCCGAGCATCAATGCGCTGAAAAGAAATTCCATCTGCGACGCCGGCCAGCGCGGGATGCCATTGCCGTCGTTGATCGTGAACCAATTTGCTGCGCAGACTTTGCCGAGACAGCAACCTTGAATCATGCAGCCGACGCGGCCCAGCATGATGCCGACGGGCGCAATAATCGCAAACCAATCGCCGGTCGTGCCGTTGTATTTCAACAGGTGCTTGGCGATTTCGACGGCGAGATACCCTCCGAGCAACGCCCCAGTGATGGATTTGCCAGTGGCGAGAATCACCCAGCGATGTGGATCGTGCCAGTGCAGCCAGCCCTCCGCGCCCAAATACACGAGCTTCGCACCGAGGAACGCACCCGCCAACGCTGCGATGTAAATCAGCACAAGCCGATCATCGCGCCTTGCCAGCCGCGACCAGAACGCGATGCTCACGAAAATCCCCGCTAACATCAGCCAGCCATAGGCGGTGGTTTGGATTGCTGCGAACATTGCTAGTGAAAATTCAACGAAGCGCAGCAGCCAAAAAAGAACGCGATAAAGCCGTTCAACAGCATCAGCAATATGGCGCCGGCAATCGCCCCGCCGGTTCCCTGCCGGAAAAGCATGGCGGACGAAACAAAGCAACACACTATGCTGACGGCACAACCCAGCCATAGAAATGTTTGCTGTTGGGAACCAGAAGTATTGCCGCCCAGGCCGGTTACGAGCGTAATCAAAATAGCTGCCGGGGTGAAGCCAAGGAACAAAGCAATGGCCGGATTGCCTCTGGGCTTTTGTGGTTCGTTTGAGTTGGTTTCCATAGAACTATTTTCTCATTTCACTTTGCAGTCCGCAAATCCGGAGTAGTAACGGCAGAAGGAATCCAGTTTGCCGTCCGGGCGGATGACGTGGGTGCAACAGCGGTCGATACGGTCTTCGTCCCACGTTGCGGCGTCCATGAACGGTTTGATGAAGAGCCGGAACGTGTGCGATTCGTCCAACTCGAACTGCTTGAGCAATTCACCGAGCGGTTCGGATTCACAGCCGCACTTCATCAGGTCTTCCAGCTTATAGCGGACTTTGGTGCCGAGAAATCCCTGCACATTCTTGAAGTCCACGAAATCGCTGACGGAACGGATTTGACCGCCCACTTTGAGCAAATAGCCGATGGTCGCGCAATTGGGATCACCGCATGGCAATGGCGTGAAATCTTCGAAGCTCAGTTTCCCCGACGATTGGCCAACGGCGGCGAGAATGATGTCCGCAGTGTTAAGGCTGGATGACGGTTGGGTGTTAAGTCCTGTGTGATTTGGAATCCGGCCGCTGGTGAACATCGGCTGAAAAGAAATTCCGCGCACGTTCGGCCAGCGCAGACCGAAGTCAATTGCCTCCCATAGACACGGCAGGTTTTCCGACGTCACGGTCATGGCCAGTGTGACCGGCAATTTAATTCCCCGGCAGCGTTCAAGGCAGCGCTCGCGCGTGGCGCGCAAATCCGCGCCGCGAAGAAATTTCTGTCCCGCCTCCTGCGTGCCGTCGAACTGAAGGTAAAGCTGGAATTTTCCGTAACGAAACGTCGCGGCCAACTCGGCGGCGAAAGCGTCATCGTGCGCGATGCGGACGCCGTTCGTGTTTAGTAAGACGTAATCAATCTTCGGATTCGCATGCAGCCAGCGGAGCAGTTCAAAGAATTGCGGATGCAGCGTCGGCTCACCGCCGGAGAGTTGGAGGATTTCAATTTTGCCTTTCCGGTCAATCACGCCCTGGATGCGCCCCTGTAAATCATCGAGCGGCACGGCATCCACTTTTTGCCCGGTTCCGACCGGCGAATCGGCGAAACACGTTGGGCACGCCAGATTGCAGGAGTTGACGATTTCAATCAGCGCGAGGCAGGTGGAAAGCTTTTCCATTACGCCCAGGGCATCACCCGGTTCGGCATTGCGACCAAGCGTGCCAGCGGGTTGCCCATCGGAGGCGCAGCAGGCTTGCCCGTCGCAGCAACCATTTTCCGATTTGCCTTTTGAGAGCCAATAAAATCTGGCGTCAGATGCGATGCAGACGCTGACCTCGCCGTGTTCGGAACAAGTCCGTTTAAGCAAAACTTTGGAAGAAATTCCGCCGGTGCGCCAAACTTCCGCGGGACAAGGAGCGTGGCAAACCGGACAGCGTGACGTCGTGCGTTTCAGGAGTTCGTCGGCGAGTTTGAAATTCACCGACGTTTTTAAATTGGATTCACTTTTCATATTCCGTGTCTTGAAACCGTCGAAGCGCTAACACAACCAACGAAGCAAAGGAAAAAACTCAAACCGCACAAAAGCATCGCCAGTCCAAAATAGACAATGGATCTTTTTAAACCGATCGGATTGAAGGCTGCCATGATCATGCGAGCACAGACAAGACCCGAAACAACACCACCGATCAATCCAAACAAAACCGCCAATCCACCAATATCCACCGCCAGGGCAAGAAAACAGCAAATCGCAGGCGCGAGCAAAACGATGAAAAACTTCGGCCAATGGATGCATTTTGGTTCAAATGTTGGCTGAAACAGCGAACCCGTTTCATTGGATATCAAATCTCTTCCACAGAATGGGCAATACACCGCGCCATAATTATCGGGCAGTTCCTTTTGGCAATGCGGACAGTTCATCGATGGGCGTTGCTGATTGGTTTCACCGTGATCGCCACCAAAAAAGGACTGCTGCCAGGTTGTCCTGGAGCAAAATCGATCGTCTCCACCGGTTGATCGGGAAAGGGATTGATCCAGCGGCTGATAAAGAACGCCCGGAAAGGCTGCGGCGGAGTGTTGGTGGAAATTCGTTCCTGCCAAAGGAACATGTTGGTTGGCAGGACACCCGACCTGGTTTTTATTCCCAAGTATTCACTCGCCACATCTCGGCCGTATACCATCGGCATGGTTTCAACATTTGTCCCTGCGAGATGAATAACAAATTTGCTCACAATATTTGAGGACATTCCCCATTGCACACCATGCAGGAAATACAATTCGGAACATTTCTGGCCAACCGGAATGCCTTTGACTCCCTGTTTGTCCTGCCACATCAATTGAACTTTGGCGCGAACATCAAACTTGACCCCGTTCCAGACTTGGGTTCCCGGCGAGATGGCCCGGAGGCTTTCCGAATTTTGAATACCCAACAAGGCGTCATAATATGGCGATAAATCCAGCATGGTGCTGTCAGCCAAAACATCGCGAGGAACGATCCGACTGGACACCCAAGTTTTCATGCGGCTTTCCTGCTGTGCTTGTTGAGCTCCAATTTGAGCTGCGGACATGTGCCGTTGGGGCATCGGCAAGCAACCTAAAAATGCGACGCTAAAAACCAAGCAAAGGCTGCTGCCCGTAAAAAATAATCCGCCGAGCAAGCGTTGCCAAGGCATTGCAAAAACCTTCAAGGAAAGAGCAAATCCGCCCACTAAACAAAAAGCGCTGATGACGATGACTTCCATCCAAAATGTCATGCCGCCCATTGGTTTGAGGAAGTAAATTAAAAGCCATGAAAACGCCGCCGGGAAAAGCCAGAGCCAGAGTACATGTTTCCGTTTAATTATTTTCGCCGGGATCATATGCGGATGTTTGTTGGCATTTTGAGGTGAGGCAAGCGAATAGCCAGTTCGATTTCGCTGACATGCAGCGAATCACCAACCGCCACGCCAGCCTCGAACCGCTTGCCGAACCGCAGCTGAGTAACGCCCTTCGTTGGTTTTTCGTTTTGCACAGAATATTTAATAGCTCAATTCTGCTTCCGGCATGAATTGATAAAAAACACTGTGACATCAATTGAAACGATGAAGGCATGTTGCTTCGGAATTCTGCGGCTACTACGAATGCGGCGTGGTCGTGCAGCTTGGTGAGAAATGGCGAAATGGAGGTTGGAACCCGCCAGAAATCTGGTCCGTCAAATTTAAAAAAAACGATATCAGCAACGAAAAAACAGAACCCGCAAGGACTATTGATTTTCTCAATTTCCAAAATTTCTTTTCAATTCACGCCTTGGCGTCATACGCGGTTAATGTCGCCGCATGACATTTATCAAATCGTTCCCAAAACTAAATCTCACCGCCAGCTTGGCCCCAAGTCCTCGTCAGATTCCGCTGGCGATCAAACTGGCGTTCACCGCATTCATGGCTGTGCTGGTGCCGGTTTATTGGAAGCAGTATGGCCCGACCAACTTTTTATATTTCTGTGACTTGGCGCTGTTCATCACCCTGGCCGCGATGTGGCTGGAAAATCGTCTGCTCGCCAGCATGGCCGCCGTGGGTATTATCCTTCCGCAGATGCTTCTTTGGTGTGGCGATTTTGCGGCGCATCTGGTCGGGTTGAAGTTTATCGGGATGACTGATTATATGTTTGATACGCATCGATCTCTGTTTCTGCGCGGCCTGTCGCTGGACCAGAAAAACGAAGCCGGTCAGTCTTGGTTGCCGATTCAGGCAGCAGTATTCTCTGTTTTTGATGCGTTATGCGCATGCAATGAAACTTGCACGCGCATTCTTTTTGTCAACGCAAACAACTTGAAATCAGACTCTTACAGTTGATGCTTGATGATGCCTGCGGACACTTTGTGATGCTTAAGGATGATAGGATCGGAGGAGTTGGCAGGAAAATTGGCTATTGACCGGCAGGTGTATTTATGAATTGGGATCTGACCAACGCGAAAAGCCGTTAGTATTTGGCAGGGATTTTTGCACGAACTCGGGGTAATTTTTTACGGAGGTAATCTTCGATTTGTTGGCGGTTGATACCATTTAAAATTATTTTGAAGCCGTTGAGTTGATAATTTCCATCGCTTACCAAGTCCACCATAACACCACTTTTTTTGAGGTGTTCTTTGTCTCGATACCATCGTCTTGCAACGTCAGTGGAAACTCCATGGGACAACTTGACGAAAACGTTAGTATCGACATTTAGTTCTGTCGTAGTTTCATTTGCCAATGCGGCTAGGGCTCGAAGTGCAGTCGCTGGACCTTTTGGAATAATTCGTTCTCCATTGACCAACACAACGAAAGACGAATTGATCTTGACCTCTACCGGATTGCTTTTATTTTTCGATGAGGTGGATGTAGGGGCCGATTCATCTTCATAAAATGCGACCTTTTGTTGCGGTGCCGGCTGCCCCGTTCTGGAATCCTGAGGTGCGAGGGCATTGATCTCGGTTGGGGCTTTCGTCGTAATCACAGCGGTTGTATCATTTTCAGCTGTCGGCAAATCGGTTGGCGTTTCTGGATGGAAACAGGAGTCAATGAATTTTCGCAAAGCCGGAATGAATGCATCCAAAATGACCTGCAGTTCCTGATTGAAAGGATCCGAGGGTTCATCTGTCGGCAAATAATACCGCTCGTGTTTGCATTCGACGAATAGCCGCTGTTGTAGTTGGAGTGCAGAAGCTTCTTCAGATTTAAGTTGGACAGCGGTTTCGCCGGTGTTGACCCTGGAAATACGGTAGCAAAGACGGACAATCGGTTGAGCCAGCGCCAACCCAATTGGAATACCAATCCAGCAGTCGTTTGCCGCCCCGAGCCAGAATGGAGGTTCGCGGTCCGGCGGGGCGACAGGCGGATTTTTCACTTTCCCGGTTTTTGAGGAGATCTGCGCTTTTTTCCACAATTTGACGGTGATTTGGTGATGCAACTTGGAAGCCTTAATACAATATTCTACAAACGCTGAGGCGCTATTGGCTTCCGAGAGATCTGCAAGTAGTTTTTTGGCGGCACTGGCAAAGGGTTGAGGAGCATTCTTTTTATCAGCCGTGCGGGGGTTTAGCGGGACGCCGATTGCCTGAAACCTTGAGTTGATTTCCTTGATTACCTCGTGCCGTTGATATTTTTGATCCGCAGCCATTTTCAGCAGGATCCGGCTTGCCGCCTGAACAGCGTTCCGGGACGGAAAATCAATATGGATAATATCACACTGCGTTTCCTTCACCTGAGCCCAATCAATAAGATTGTAAGTCGAAGCAACGATGTGAGCATCCTGCACGAGTCCCGGATTCAAAAACAACCTGCGGGTCCTATCGCTCGCCGACTTCGTCTGCCGAGTCTGTCGCATCACGGAACCCATAGTGGCCATTACAACTGCTAACCGCAAGCAAACTGCGCCGGCTGCCTATTCCTTGCATAAGCCAATCACTTTACGACCTGTGGTTGCGGCAGAATTGAGAACCACTTCTTTGCTTCGTCCGCCGTCACCAGTTCGCGGTAATGGCCGAAAATCATGCCGGGCGAGTTGCCCGCCTCAAGCGCGACTTGCGCGACGTTTTGAATATCGGCCACGCGGTAGGAAATGAAGCTATGCCGGAGCGCGTTATGTTTCCACGTCACGGCGGCAAGTTTACCCTTTGCCGTCCGCTTGGAAATTTCCCTTTGCAGTTCGTGGAAATAGGCGCGTGAGGATGGAAAGATTTTACCTGATTTTTTCGCCGCGTCCTTCAGCCAAGCGGCGAGATTTGGCAGGAGCGGCACAATGCGCCGGCTGGCGGTCTTGGCGTTCGCGGCGGTGATCTCAATATGTCCACGGTCAAGCTTGACGTTTTTCCAGTCTAGCCGCATCACCTCGGCAGAGCGCAAACCGGCGAAAGCCTGAATTGCCAAAACGGGCTTGAACGTATCCGGCGCGGCGGCGAGCAAACGGCCAAGTGCGTCGGGGGTGTAAATTTCAATGGCATCGACGTTTTTCGTTTTGATCTTCTCGGTTGACGCGACGGGGTTGTCACCTCGGCCGATATACCCCCGGGCCTCGGCAAATTTGAAAAGCGCGCTCGCCGTGTTCCGCACGTTGCGAATGGTGCGCGGCGCGGCGTCCATGCCGTCAAGCCATGCCTGAATGTCGGCGGTCGTCACGGTGTCCACGTTCACAGAAAACTTGGTTGCCAACGTCCCCAGCCGGCCTTTTAAGTCCTCGACATAACGCGCGCTGGCCTTCCGGTTGGTTTTCAGTTCAATCAATTCATCGGCAACTTGACGAACCGAGCGGGCAGGGCGTTCGGTCGGATTGCGCCGGATGAGTTCCTGGGCGGCCTCGACTACCCTGTCCGCGCCGATGATCTTCACGGCCTCGGCGTAGTGCGCGACGGCGATTTCAAGCGGAGTATCGTCCAGGCCGGCATCTTTTAAAATCTGCCGTGCATTGCCGTAGCTGGCGGCGTCGCGGTTGTCTATCTGCGCGGCGAGCGTGTTGCCGGAAGCTAAACGCTTGGCGATGGCCTCGGCCTCGGCGACGGCGCGGTCCAGGACTGTAAAAGAGCGCATCCGACGTTTGCCGTGCGTGAAGTCCGCAACCTCATAAACGGGGTAGTTGTAGTCATTCACTTTTTTCACCCGGCTGTAAATGTCCACGGTGGAATTTCCAAAGTTTACAGAACGAACCTTTCCCCCTTTGCTGGTGTCGCGAGTTTTGAGCTTAATACCCATGTCAGAATACGGTAGCTAAACAGTAGGCAAATGTCAAATTCGACTTTTTGCCTACAGGGGCAAGGCTCACCATTTAATTGATTCCATTGGGGATTATTGGGAAAAAGAATTGGCGACCCTACCGGGAATCGAACCCGGGCTACCTCCGTGAAAGGGAGGTGTCCTAACCGCTAGACCATAGGGTCGCAAAAGGGCGTGAAATATATCCGTCGTCATGCCAATGTCACGCAAATTTACCAATCAATTTTGCCGCGTCCTTTTTGCCTGATCCACCGCGACAACTTCCGGTTTGCTTCGCTGCATTGCTTCGCGTAGTTTGACCGCCATTTGCATGAAGATTTTCATTGATGGTAAATTATGCAGCGAGCAGGACGCCAAAGTGTCCGTGTTTGATCACGGCTTGCTTTATGGGGACGGCATTTTCGAGGGGATCCGCATTTACAACGGTCGCGTGTTCAAATTAAAGGAGCACATCGACCGGCTGTTTTATTCCGCCAAGGCGATCCTATTGGACATCCCGATGTCGCACGCGGAATTGATGAAAGCCACGGTCGACACTTGTCGTGCGAACGAATTAAAAGCCGGCTACATCCGCCTTCTCGTCACGCGCGGCGTGGGCACGCTCGGCTTGAATCCGCGCAGTTGCAAAAACCCGTCCGTCATCATCATCGCCAGCACCATCCAGGTTTATCCGGCGGAACTTTACGCGCGCGGCATGGAAATCGTGACCGTGCCGACGGTGCGCAATCTGCACAGCGCGCTGAATCCGGCGATCAAATCGCTGAATTATCTCAACAACATTCTGGCGAAAATCGAGGCGAACAATGCCGGCGTGGAAGAAGCCGTGATGTTGAATGCCGAAGGCTTTGTTTCCGAATGCACGGCGGACAATCTGTTCATTTTGAAAAAGGGCGCGTTGCTCACACCGCCGCTTTCGGCCGGCGCGCTTTATGGCATCACCCGCGGAACCGTAATGGACCTTGCGGAAAAAGCCGGTTTGAAAGTTTCGGAGCCGAACCTGACGCGCTACGACTTGTTCAATGCGGACGAATGTTTTCTCACTGGCACCGGCGCGGAAATCATGCCGGTCGTCAAAATTGACGGGCGGGTCATCGGCACCGGCCAGCCCGGTCCGCTCACGCGCCAGCTGGTTGACGCCTACCACGCCTTGACCAATTCAACCGGCGAGCCGATATATTAATCCATGAGCGCAAAAAAAATCTGTTCCGTCTGCAAGGAAAAACCGGCCACGGTTTTTCTGACCAATATTTCCGCCGACAACAAAGTTCAGGCAATGGATTTGTGCGATGACTGTGCGAAAGCCAAGGGCGTGAACGACCCGGCCACTTTTGGCACGGCGGATCTGTTGTTCGGTCTGGGTGCCGCGCAAGGTTTGGACGCGGCGGCGGGCGGCGCGGAGCTGAAATGTTCGCGCTGCGGTTTTTCGCAGGCCGATTTCAAGAAGTCCGGCCGGCTCGGCTGCCCGGAATGTTACCGCACCTTCGCGGAAGGTTTGTCCGGCTTGCTCAAGACGATGCACAAAGGCGTGCGGCACGTTGGCAAAGCGCCCGAAGCCTTGCGCCAGACGCGCGAAAATGTGGATCGCCTGAAGACGCTGCAGAAAAAACTGGCGAAAGCCGTTGAAGAGGAAAATTACGAAGCGGCGGCGACGTTGCGCGACGAAATCAAAAATCTGAGCGGCGCGGCTCCGGCAAAATCGCGTTGAAAAACAAATGAAAGACATTCATTCCTTCCTTTGTTCGCCGGCGGAATCCACGCATCGGCACGGGCCGAACGACCGCATCGTGATGTCCAGTCGCGTGCGCCTGGCGCGTAATTTGCGCGACGCGGCGTTTCCCGGCTGGGCCAAAAAACCGGAGCGCGTGAAAGTCTGGGAAACCATCCAGCCGGCCGTCAGCGCCTTGCCGGAAATGGCGGATTCGTTCGCCGAGGCGATGGATAATTTGACCGCGCTCGACAAACAAATTTTGGTGGAGCGCCATCTGATCAGCCGCGAACACGCCGCAAAAAATGTCGGCAGCGGCGTCGTTTTAAATCACGACGAAACGTTTTGCGTGATGATCAACGAGGAAGATCATTTGCGCATGCAGGCGTTGCGCCCCGGTTTTCAAATCCGCGAGGCGTGGCAGGCGATTGACCGGCTGGATTCCGGGCTGGAGAAAAAATTAAATTTCGCCTTCGACAACGAACTGGGTTATTTGACCGCGTGCCCGACGAATCTCGGCACCGGCATCCGCGTCAGTTCCATGTTGCACCTGCCGGGCCTCGTGCTGGCGGAGCAGATCAATCCGATTGTGCAATCGGTCAACAAACTTGGGCTCGCGGTGCGCGGACTTTACGGCGAAGGCACCGAGGCGCTGGGCAATGTTTTTCAAGTCTCGAATCAAATGACGCTGGGCGAAAGCGAAACCGTCATCGTCGAACGTTTGGAAAAAGTCATGGCGCAGATCATCGAGCACGAGGAAAATGCGCGGCAAACGTTGTTGGAAAAAAAACCGAAAGTGGTGTTCAACCACATTGGTCGCGCTTACGGCGTGCTGGCGAACGCGCACAGCATTTCATCGAAGGAAACGATGAATCTGCTTTCGTTGATGCGTCTCGGGGTGGACTTGGAATTGTTTCCGGGCGCGCATCGCGGGTTGATCGACGAATTGTTTTTGATGACGCAGCCGGCGCATCTGCAAAAATCGTTGTCGGACAAATTGTCCGCCGAGGAACGCGATCTGGTGCGCGCCGACATGGTGCGCGACCGTTTGAAAAACGTGAGCCGGCCGGTGACCAAGCCGCCGGGCAGCGCGGCGAATTGATGCCGCAACATCATTTTGAATCGTAACAAAAGCTGGGTCGGCGGCCGGATTTTTCTGTGCCCAAGATATTCCAGCCGGTAAAATCGATGGGATTGCGGCCGCGCCGACCAGGGCAAGTTTCAATTGCTTTATTTCGTGGCCCAATGAATTTGTTTGGACAAACCTTCACTTTTTCCTGTTGGCATTGGACAAATCTGCCGATTCATAGCAGAATGTTTTAAGTATGAGCGATGAAGCAATGAGCAATTTTACGCCGCGGGCGCAGCAAGTGCTCGCGCTGGCGCGCAAGGAGGCCGACCGGCTGAACCACAATTTTCTTGGCACCGAGCATCTGCTGCTCGGCCTGATCAAGTTGGGGCAGGGCGTCGCGGTCAATGTTCTCACCAAGATGGGACTCGATCTTGAAACCGTGCGCCTCGAAGTGGAGAAACAGGTCGGCACCGGTCCGGATCAAAAAATGATCGGCAACATTCCCTACACGCCGCGCGTGAAAAAAGTCATCGCGCTGGCGCAGAAGGAAGCGAAGAATCTCAATCACACTTACGTCGGCACGGAGCATTTGTTGCTCGGATTGCTGCGCGAGGGCGACGGCGTGGCGGCGAAAGTGTTGCGCAGTCTGGACGTGGACATCGAAGTCGCGCGGCAGGAAACTTTAAAGGAACTCGATCCAAATTTCACCGGCCAGCCGGGCGAGGAGCCGCAGCAGCCGGGCGAACCCTCGCCAGAAAAAGCCGCGGCGGGCACGGAGAAAAAAGGCGACGTGAAAACGCCGGCGTTGAAAGCATTTGGCCGTGACCTCACCGAAATCTGCCGCAAGGGCGACATGGATCCGGTCATCGGTCGCAAAAACGAGATCGAGCGCGTCATCCAGATTCTTTGTCGGCGCACCAAAAACAATCCCGTTCTGCTCGGCGAAGCGGGCGTGGGCAAGACGGCCATTGTCGAAGGTCTCGCGCAGGAAATCGTCAAGGGTAACGTGCCGGAAATTTTGTTGAGCAAGCGCGTCATCACTTTAGACCTCGCTTTGATGGTCGCGGGCACGAAATATCGCGGCCAGTTTGAGGAACGCATCAAGGCGGTGATGGATGAAATCCGGCGCGCGAAAAATATTATTCTTTTTATCGACGAGTTGCACACGATCGTCGGCGCGGGTTCGGCCGAAGGCACGATGGACGCGAGCAACATCATCAAACCCGCGCTCTCCCGCGGCGAAATGCAATGCGTCGGGGCGACGACCTTGACGGAATATCGCAAATACATCGAGAAGGACGCCGCGCTCGAACGCCGTTTTCAATCGGTGAAAGTCGAAGCGCCTTCGATTGACGATGCGATTGAAATTTTGAAAGGCCTGCGCCACAAATACGAGGAGCATCACAAGGCGGAATTCACCGATGCTTCGGTGGAAGCGGCCGTGAAACTTTCTGACCGCTACATCACCGACCGCTTTTTGCCGGACAAGGCGATTGACGTTTTGGATGAAGCCGGTTCGCGCGCGCGCATCAGCACGATGACGCGGCCCCCGGAAATCAAGGCGATGGAAGCCGAGATCGAAGAAATCAAAGGCAAAAAAGAAAAATCCATCAAGAACCAGGATTTCGAAGGCGCCGCGCAGATGCGCGACAAGGAAAAGCAGGCGAAGGAAAAAATGGAAACGCTGCTGAAAGAATGGCGCACCAAGGGCGATGAAAAACGCATCAAGGTGGATGAGGAAGAAATTTTGCACGTCGTCTCGAAGTGGACCGGTATTCCGCTCCAGCGCATGGGCCAGGGCGAAATGCAGCGGCTGCTCACCGTTGAAGTGGAGATGGAAAAAGTGGTAGTCGGCCAGCGCGAGGCGGTTTCGGCCTTGTGCCGGGCGCTGAAGCGTTCGCGTGCGGATTTGAAAGATCCGCGCCGGCCGATTGGCACTTTTCTGTTGCTCGGCCCGACGGGTGTCGGCAAAACCCTGCTGGCGAAAACTCTTGCGGAACAAATGTTCGGCGACAAAAAATCGCTCATCCAGCTCGACATGAGCGAATACATGGAAAAATTCAACGTGTCGCGGCTCGTCGGTTCGCCGCCCGGTTATGTCGGCTACGAAGAAGGCGGGCAGCTCACGGAAAAAGTGCGGCGCAATCCATATTCCGTCGTGCTCTTCGACGAAATCGAAAAGGCGCATCCCGACGTATGGAACATGCTGTTGCAGATTTTGGAAGAAGGCAAACTGACGGACAGCCTGGGCCGCGTGGTGAATTTCCGCAACACGATCATCTTGATGACGTCGAACGTCGGCTCGGACACGCTGCGCAAACAAAGCACGCTTGGCTTCGGGCCGATCACGGACGAAAGCAGTTACGAAAAAGCCCGCGAACGCGTTTTGGAAGAAGCCAAGAAAACGTTCCGCCCGGAGTTTTTGAACCGGCTTGATGACTTGATCGTGTTCCGCTCGTTCACCAAACCGGATCTCATCGCCATTTTGAGTCTGGAAGTCGAAAAAGTTTTGGAACGGCTGCGCAAGAAAAATCTCAAGCTGGAGCTGGACGACAAGGCAAAAGATTTTCTCGTCGAGAAAGGCTACGACCCGCAATACGGCGCGCGGCCGATGCGCCGCGCGGTCGAGCGTTTCTTCGAAGACCCGCTCGCCGAAGAAATTCTCAAGGGCACTTTGCGTGAAGGCGAATTAATTCAAGTCACCGCCGCCGCGGACAAGCTGGTGTTCACCCAGAAAGCGGCGGCGCAAGATGCCGTGCCCAACTGAAACCATGTTTTATTCACAAGCCGCGTGGAAAACGCGGCTTTTTTATTGGCGAAATGGCGCGGAAAAATTTAACCTGACTCAATCATGAAAGGCATCATCCTCGCCGGCGGCGCGGGCTCGCGGCTGTATCCGCTTACCCTTGTCGCCAGCAAACAGCTCCAGCCGGTTTACGACAAGCCGATGGTTTACTATCCGCTCACGACCCTGATCGAGGGCGGCATCCGCGAGCTGTGCCTGATTTCCACGCCGCACGATCTGCCGCGTTTCCGGCAACTGCTCGGCGACGGCAGCCGGTTCGGGCTGACCATTGATTATCGCGAACAGGAAAAACCGGCGGGCATCGCCCAGGCCTTTTTGATCGCGGAAAGTTTTATCGGCCGCGACAGCGTGACGCTGATCCTCGGCGACAATATTTTTTACGGCGGCGACACCTTTCAAAATGCGTTTAGCGAATTCAAAACCGGTGCGACGATTTTTGGCTATCACGTCAACGACCCGGAACGCTACGGCGTGGTGGAGTTCGATGCGCACGGCAAGGCCGTCTCCATTGAAGAAAAGCCGAAGGCGCCAAAGAGCAATTACGCGGTGCCGGGACTTTATATTTTTGACAATCATGTAGTTGGCATCACAAAAAATCTAAAACCTTCGGCGCGTGGCGAACTGGAGATCACGGCGGTGAACGTGGAATATTTGCGCCGCGGCGAATTGCGCGTGCAGCGGCTGAACCGTGGTTTTGCTTGGCTGGACGCCGGGACGAGCAGCAGCTTGCACGACGCGAGCGCGTATGTGCAGACGATTGAAAAGCGCACCGGCGTGAAAATCGGCTGCCCGGAAGAAACATCATTTCACCAAGGTTTTGTTTCGCTCGCGCAGTTGGAACAAATTGTCGCGGCGATGCCCAATTGCGAATACCGCTGTTACCTTGAAAACGAAGTCGTGGCCGAGGCGAAACGGCTGAAAAAATAATTATGATCTTACTTCTCGGAGCCACGGGCTACATCGGCGAAGCGTTTGCGAGCGAATTACAACGCCGCAAAAAAGATTTCCTGCCGCTTTCGCGCGCGCAAGTGGATTACACGCGCTTCGATCTGCTGCTCGAATTTCTGCGCGCCAAAAAACCATCGTTTGTCGTCAATGCCGCCGGCTACACCGGCAAACCGAACGTGGATGCGTGCGAACTCGACCAGGCGGGCACGCTGGCGGGCAATGCGCTGTTGCCGCAGACCATCGCGCACGCCTGCGCGGCGGCGGGAATTCCGTGGGGCCACGTTTCGAGCGGTTGCATTTACAGCGGCGCAAAAGTTTTGGAAAATGGAACGCTGCGCACCGAAAAAGATTTCAGCAAACCCGAATTGCGCGCGCTGGTGGAAAAAAATCCGGCGGCGATCCACGGCTTCACCGAAACGGACGCGCCGAATTTTTGTTTTCGCGACCAGCCGTGCAGTTTTTACAGCGGCACCAAGGCGCTCGGCGAAGAAGCGATGGCCGGCATCGGTCAGAGTTACATCTGGCGGCTGCGGATTCCGTTCGATGAGTTTGACAACAAGCGCAATTACCTGAGCAAGGTGCAGCGCTATGCAAAAGTTTACGACAACGTAAACTCCATTTCGCATCGCGCGGATTATGTGAAGGCTTGCCTAGACACATGGGAATTGCGCGCGCCGTTTGGCATCTACAATGTGACGAATCCCGGCTTCGTCACCACGCGGCACGTCGTGGAAACTTTGGAAAAAATGCTGCGGCCGAAACATAAGTTTGAATACTGGGCGAGCGATGAGGAGTTTTACAAAGTGGCCGCCAAGACGCCGCGCTCGAACTGCGTGATGGAGGTTTCCAAACTGCTGGCGGCGGGCGTGAAAATTCGCGGCGTCGAGGAAGCGCTGGCGGATTCACTTAAAAATTGGAAACCGGAAACTGTTTAAACTCAATTCAACATGAACCTTCTTATCACCGGCGGCGCGGGTTTTATCGGGTCCAATCTGATCCATCACGTCATTGACGACGCGCGGATCGCCAAGCTTGTGAACCTGGACTGCCTGACTTATGCGGGCCGTTTGGAGAATCTGGAAACCGTTTCGCGCCATCCGAAATATTTTTTTGAGAAAGTGGATTTGCGCGACAAGGCGGCGACGTTGTCGGTCGTGGAAAAACACGCCATCACGCATGTGATGCATCTCGCGGCGGAATCGCACGTGGATCGCTCCATCACCGGGCCGGGCGATTTCATCACGACGAATATTTTGGGCACGTTTAATTTGCTCGAAGCGTGCCGCGGTTTTTGGAACGGCAAATTCGACGGCAAAAAATTTCATCATGTTTCGACCGATGAAGTTTACGGCTCGCTCGGCGCGACGGGTTTGTTCACCGAAACCACGCCTTACGCGCCGAACTCGCCGTATTCTTCCAGCAAGGCGTCGTCAGATTTTTTGGTGCGCGCGTATCATCACACTTACGGTCTGCCGACGGTCATCACGAATTGCTCCAACAATTATGGTCCGTTTCAGTTTCCGGAAAAACTGATTCCGGTCGTCATCCAAAGCGTGCTGGCGCGGAAAAATGTTCCGGTTTACGGCGATGGCATGAACGTGCGCGACTGGCTTTATGTGCGCGATCACGCGGAAGCACTGTGGACCGTGGCGAAACGCGGCGCGCTCGGCGAGACTTACAATATCGGCGGCCACAACGAATGGGCGAACATCCACATTGTGCAGTTGATCTGCGACACGATTGATGAATTCGCGCCGGAGCTGGGCGGCAATTCCCGAAAACTGATTATATTCGTCACCGACCGGCCCGGCCATGATCGCCGCTACGCGATTGACGCGACGAAGATTCAGCGCGAGCTTGGCTGGACGCCGGCGCACAAATTCGAGGACGGCATTCGCGAAACGATTCGCTGGTATCTCGACAACCAAGCGTGGGTCAAAGTCGTGACGGCGAAAAAATAGTGAACGCGGAAGTCCGCAGTGCCCTCCAAACCACCAATGTTTAAACTGCGCCAATTTGTTTTTTGCCTCGCGCTGACGGCGGCGCTCGGGGCGCAGGCAGCCGGAACCAATTCGCTGGTGTGGCTGCTGCAAAATGATTCCGTGAGCGCCGAGATGCGCGACCAGCCGCTCTGGCCGTTGCTGGAAAATATCGCGCATCAAACCGGCTGGCATATATTTGTGGAGCCCGGGGCGACGCATGTTTCTTCCACCAAATTTTCCGGGCTGCCGGCCGGCGAGGCGTTGCACAAATTGCTGGGCGATCTGAATTTTGCGCTGGTGCCCAAAACGAATGGCCCCACGCTGCTGTATGTTTTCACGACGACAATGGAGAATGCGACGCAGCCGGTGCGGCTGGCCAAGCCGGTGGTGAAACGGCAACGCCACGTCGCGAACGAACTGATTGTGAAACTCAAGCCCGGGGCGAACATCGATGCGCTGGCAAAATCCATCGGCGCGAAAGTGGTCGGGCGCGATGACAAGCTGGGAATTTACAAATTGCAATTTGACGACCCATCTGCAACGGACACCGCGCTCGCGAGTTTGAAAAATAACGGTGACGTCGCGGCGGTTGATTATAATTATATTTTCGATCCGCCACCGACGCCGCAATTGGTGGCCAATCCACCGCCGAATGCGACGCCGGCACTGACGCTCGATCCATCCACGCCAAATGATCCGTGCAGCCCAGTGGTTGGCCTGATTGATACGCAGGTGCAATCGCTCGGCAGCCAGCTGGATCCCATCATGCTGCCGCCGATTTCCGTGGTCGGAGATTTGCCGGCCAATACCTCGGCGGTGCCGACGCACGGCACTGCGATGGCGAATGCGATGGCTCAAGCCATCTCGCAAGCGTCGAACGGAAAAAGCCCGGTGAAAATTTTATCCGTGGTGGTTTATGACCAGAGCGAAACCACGACGAGCTGGAATGTCGCGCTCGGCATCCAAGCGGCGGTTAACGGGGGCGCGACCGTGCTTAACATGAGTCTCGGCGGCACGACGGACAGTCCAATCCTCGACGACGTCGTGAATCAGGCCCTCGCCAAAGGGGTCGTCATTTTTGCGGCGGCCGGCAATCAGCCGGTCAGTGCGCCGAGTTATCCGGCGGCGATTCCCGGCGTGAATGATGTCACAGCCTTGAGCCAGCCGGGGCAGTTGGCGTCGTATGCGGATTTTTCGCCGCAGGTGGACATGGCCTTGCCGGGCACGGCCATTTTTAATTACAACGGACAATCGTTTGTCGTGCAGGGAACATCGCCCGCGACGGCGTATGCCACGGGAGTTGCGGCAGGAGCAAAAGGATTGAACTGTCCGACGTGGCCGCAAATTCAATCGGCGATGCAGCAAAAATTTCCGGTGCCCGCCGCCCCGCAGTGAATCAGTGCGCGAGGCAACCGTATTTGATGAAGGTTCCCAAAAATGCCACGAGCGCGATGATCAGCAGCAGCGGATGGCCCGCGAGCAACAGGATGATGCCCCAGCCGATAAAGAAGGCGAACAGCGCGAACACCAAAATTGCCATGGCAAATTTCATTGGCATCATTGTATGATTTTTTTTCCGGCACGCAAGAATTTGCAACGTCGTGAAAATCGGCGAAAGAATCTTGGTGCATCCGCCGGAAAAATTATTATTTTGGAACTGCCATGATCAAATTAAGTTTTCCCTTCACCGAAGCAAAAATCCGTGCGCTGAAAGTCGGCGACGAAGTTTTGATCACCGGCACGGTGTTCACCGGACGCGATGCCGTGCATAAATATCTGCACGAAGGCGGCGCGCTGCCGGCGGGCGTGAATTTCAAGGACGGCATCATTTATCATTGCGGCCCAGTGATGATGAAACAGGAAGACGGCTCGTGGAAATGCACCGCCGCCGGCCCGACCACGTCCATCCGCGAAGAGCCGTATCAATGGCAGGTCATCCGGGATTTCGGACTGCGGGGCGTCATCGGCAAAGGCGGCATGGGCGAACGCACGCTCGCCGCGTGCAAAGAATACGGCTGCGTTTATCTGCATGCCGTCGGCGGCGCGGCGCAGGTGCTGGCCGAGTGCATCAAAAAAGTGCGCCATGTTTACATGATGAAAGAATTTGGCGCGCCGGAAGCCATCTGGGAATTGGAGATCGTGGAATTTCCCGCCGTCGTGACGATTGACGCGCACGGCAACTCGCTGCACAAAGAAGTTTTCGCGGCGAGCCAGGCGGCGCTCGCGGAAAGGCTTTAAGATTTTTTGACAGAATTGACCGAATGGCCAGAATTTCAATTCCGGCAAGCAAAGCAGTTTTTTAATTCTGAATAATTATTTTAATCCTGTCTAAAGTTTAGAATTTAAAATTCCATTCCCGCGTCGAGTATTTTTCGCGGGCAAGAGTTGAAATCTCTGCGTTTGGAAATTCTTTTAATTCCTCATTGGCGGCCCAAGCTTCGGCGAGCGCGTTTTTTATTTTTGCCGCCGGCAAAGGCAGGTTGGTCACAAAATCCGCGTGACCACGGTTGGCCCGATAATCCGGTTGCAACGACGGCATGGCCAGCAGTTCACTGACGAGCGCCAGGTCGCAGGCGAGCAGCAACGTGCCATGAAAGAGCAAAAAGTTTTTGCGCCGGCGCTGCGAATTGCCGGCGAATTTCAAATCGCCCACGCAAAGATCGGTGTGGCCGCGAACGGAAATTTTTAATTTTGAATTTTTAATTTTGAATTCTTCTTCAATCGCCGCGCGGTTTTTTTCCATTATGAAGTTATTCGCCGCTGGGATGTTGCGCGTCGGCCCGGCTTCGGTGATGCGCAAAATAAGCGAATAATTCAGTCCGCCGCGCATTTGCACGATGGTGCCGCCGCCGGAACAACGGCGAAAAATGGGGACGCCCTTGGCTGCGCACGCCGCGAGATCCACCTCGGTCGCCACTTTATTCGCGTAGCCAACGACGACGAACGTTTCGCGCGGTTCCCAAAACATCAGCGTTTCCTCGCCGTGACCGGCTTCACATGCGTCCAGCAAAACTTCGTCCGCCGCAAGGTTTTCGGCGGGCGCGGGGAGATCGGGCTGGAACAACTTCATCGGGTGATCATTTCGCTGTTGTTGCGGAGATAATTTCGGTTTATTCTGACTTGCGTCGTTTTGCGTTCGCAAACGAATTTAACCCAGTGAAAGCAACTAAAAAAGAAATTTACAGTCCGCGTGGCGGGAATACCGCAACGGCCACCAACGGCGACAAGTGGTCGCAATCTTTGCAGTCGGTTTTTGAACTGTCGCTGCAAAGTCAGGGACCGGAGCGGACGGCGGAGCTGCTGGAAAAACTCGCGGATCAGTTGCGCACCACGCCGCGCGCGGCGACGGGTTTGACCACGGCTTACGTCAACACGATTCCGCCCGACCAGCAGGCGCCGTTTCCTGGCGACCGCGCGATTGAACGCCGGATCAAAAGTCTCATTCGCTGGAATGCGATGGCGATGGTGGTGAAGGCGAATTCCATGACGAACGTCGGCGGTCACATCGCGTCGTTCGCATCGTCGGCAACACTTTACGAAGTGGCGCAGAATCATTTTTTTCGCGGCGCCACGGAAACTTTTCCCGGCGACATCGTTTATTTTCAAGGTCACGCCGCGCCCGGCATGTATGCGCGCGCCTATCTCGAAGGCCGTTTGGATGATAAACATCTGCAAAATTTCCGGCAGGAACTTGCCGAAGGCGGCGGGCTCTCTTCGTATCCGCATCCATATTTGATGCCGGAGTTCTGGCAGTTTCCAACCGTCTCGATGGGCCTGGGCCCGATCATGTCGCTGTATCAGGCGCGGTTCAATCGCTACCTGCAAGCGCGCGGTTTGGTGAACTGGAAAGAAGAGCCGAAAGTCTGGGCGTTTCTGGGCGACGGCGAATCCGACGAGCCCGAATCGCTCGGTGCGATCACGCTCGCCGCGCGCGAAAATCTCGACAACATTATTTGGGTCGTGAACTGCAATTTGCAGCGGCTCGACGGGCCGGTGCGCGGCAACGGAAAAATCATTCAGGAACTTGAGGGCTTGTTCCACGGCGCGGGCTGGAATGTTATCAAAGTCATTTGGGGCACCGAGTGGGACGAAATCATCAAGCGCGATAAATCCGGCCTGCTGCTCAAGCGCATGGAGGAATGCTGCGACGGCGATTACCAGAAATACATCGTCGAGCCGGGCAGCTACACGCGCAAACATTTCTTCGGCAAATATCCCGAACTGCTCGAACTCGTGAATCATTTGAGCGACGAGCAAATTTCCAAATTATTGCGCGGCGGGCACGACGTTCGCAAAATGTATGCGGCCTACAAAGCCGCGATGGATCATAAAGGCCAGCCGACCGTCGTGCTCGCCAAAACGGTCAAGGGCTACGGCCTCGGCGAGGCGGGCGAAGGCAAAAATATTTCGCACCAGCAGAAAAAAATGAACGAGAAGGAACTCCGCGAGTTCCGCGCGCGTTTTGACATTCCGTTGAGCGACGATGTGATCGCCGACATGCCGTTTTATCGTCCGCCGGCGGACAGCCCGGAGATGAAATATCTTTTGGGCCAGCGCAAAAAACTTGGCGGCTTTGTGCCGGCGCGCATCGTCAAGCCGGCCAAGCTCGACGTGCCGACGATGGATCATTTTGCCGAATTTGCCAAAGGTTCGACGCGCGAAGTTTCCACCACCATGGCCTTTGGTCGTTTATTGAGCCTGATGCTTCAGCACAAAGGTTTGAACAAGCATCTCGTGCCGATCATTCCCGACGAGGCGCGCACGTTTGGTCTCGACACGCTGTTCCGCGAGATCGGAATTTATTCGTCCAAGGGTCAGCTCTACGAACCGGTGGACAGCAAAACGCTCTCGTATTATCACGAGGCGAAGGACGGTCAAATCCTCGAAGAAGGCATCAGCGAAACCGGCGCGATGTCGTCGTTCATCGCCGCCGGCACAAGCTACGCCACGCACGGCGTGCCGATGGTGCCGTTTTATATTTACTACTCGATGTTCGGTCCGCAGCGCGTCGGCGATTTGTTCTGGCTCGCCGGCGACATCCGCGCGAAAGGATTTTTGCTCGGGGCCACTTCGGGCCGCACCACGCTCAACGGCGAAGGTTTGCAACATCAGGACGGCCACAGCCTCCTGCACGCGAGCACGATTCCGACGTGCCTGCCTTACGATCCTGCATTCAGTTACGAACTCGCGGTCATTGTCACCGACGGCCTGCGCCGGATGTATGTGGAGAACGAGGATGTTTTTTATTACCTCGCCGTTTACAACGAAAATCATCCGATGCCCCCGATGCCGGCCGGTTGCGAAGACGGCATCTTGAAAGGCCTGTATAAATTCAAACCCGGCGTGGAAGGCAAAAAAATCAAGGCGCACATTTTCGGCAGCGGATCAATCATGCAATCCGCTTTGAAAGCGCAGGAAATTCTGGCGGACAAATACGGCGTCAGTGCCGACATCTGGAGCGCGACGAGTTACAAGCTGCTGCGCACGGACGCGATTCGTTGCCAGCGCTGGAATGTTTTGCATCCGACCGAAAAGCCGCAGAAAGCTTACATTGAAACGTTGCTTGCCAAAGAGCAGGGGGCATTCGTCGCGGTTTCGGATAACATTCGCACTGTGCCGGATCAAATTGCGCCCTGGGTTCCCGGCGGACTCTTCACGCTCGGCACCGATGGTTTTGGCCGTAGCGACACGCGTGCGCGTTTGCGCCGGTTCTTCGGTGTGGATGTCGAGTCCACGGTCATCGGCACACTTTACGCGCTGGCAGAAAAAAATCTGATCGAGCGCAAAGTCGTGGCGCAGGCTATCAAAGATTTAGGCGTTGATCCGGAGCAAGTCCTGCCGCAACTCGTCTGATAAAGATTTGGCGCATCCGAAACTTGGACCTCAACCTTTAAGGCCCGCATGGTTGTGCGGCTTGTCCCGCGGTTTCGTCGCGGGCAAACTCTCTTTCCATTCGAATCCCATGCAAAAACCAATCCTATCATTCTGGCAAGTCTGGAAAATGAGCTTCGGCTTTCTCGGAATTCAGTTTGGGTGGGGATTGCAAATGGCGAACATGAGCGCCATCTATAGTTATCTAGGCGCAAATGCTGATTCGCTCGCGATCCTATGGCTGGCCGCGCCGGTGACGGGCGTGATCATCCAACCTTTGATTGGCCAGTCCAGCGACCGCATGTGGACCCGGCTGGGTCGCCGCCGTCCGTTCATTCTGGGCGGCGCGATTCTGGCATCCATCGCGTTATTGCTGATGCCCAATTGTTCATCCGTCTGGATGGCGGCGGGATTACTTTGGGTATTGGACGGAACCATCAATGCCAGCATGCAACCGTTTCGGGCTTTGGTGGCGGATAATTTGCCGGAAGAACAAAACTCGCAGGGTTTTGCCATCCAGTCCTTGTTCATCGGGTTGGGCGGAACAGTCGCATCGGCGTTGCCGTGGATGTTGACGAATTGGTTTGGCGTCACATTCGACGGTGGGGGGATTCCGCATTCCGTGCGGCTCTCGTTTTACCTCGGAGCGGCCGCGTTCATGGGGGCAGTGCTCTGGACGGTTTTCAGCACGACAGAAATTCCGCCCACAGAGTCAGAACTGAAGGAAATCCGCGCCCGCAAATTCGACTGGACGCTCGGCTTAGGCGATATTTTTGCGCTGGTTTTTCATCTGCCGCGGCGCATGTGGGAGCTTGGGCTGGTGCAGTTCTTCACTTGGATCGGGATGTTTTCAATGTGGGTTTATTTTTCACCCGCCGTCGCCAAAAATATTTTTCACGCCGCGCCCAATTCACCGGCGATGGCGGTGGCCGGCGCGTGGGCGGGATTTTGTTTTGCCGCCTACAACCTGGTCTGCTTTGGTTTTTCTTTCGTGCTGTTGTGGGGCACAAAATACACCGGGCCAAAACAGATGCACTTTATCTGCCTCGCGATCGGGGCGGCTGGGTTGGCTTCCGTGCCGCTGGCGACGGACAAACATCATTTGCTGTTTGCCATGGCCGCCGTGGGCATCGCTTGGGCTAGTATTCTCTCGATGCCCTATGCGATGCTGGTGCCAGCATTACCCAAGGATAAAATCGGCGTGATGATGGGGATGTTTAATCTATTCATCGTGCTGCCGCAGATCGCCGCGTCCAGCCTCTTGGGCTACATCTTGAAAAACTTCCTGCACAATGAACCCGTCAACGCGCTGGTGCTGGGTGGCGGCAGCATGGGCTTGGCGGCGTTGCTGACATTGCTGGTGGTCAGCTACAAAAAGTCTTCCACGGAAACCGTTGTTTATCAAACTGCGCATTGAATTATAATTATTTTTCCGCCGTGTTGGCCGGAACCGTTCGATGCCAGATGCGCCAGCCGAAGCCGTCCAAATGAAAACGCGGCAGATTTCCCGCCGGGGCTTCCTGCCCCGAAATATTCACAGGTTGAAATTCTGCCGCATTCAAAACTTTGAGTGAGCTAGTCACGGGCTGGTTAGAAAGATTGATGGCGACGACGAACTCGTCGTTATCATCCAGCCGCATGAAAGAAACGACCTTTGTGTCATCATAGTTGGGCAGCCAGATGACGCGGTCATTGCGGAATGCAGGATAATCTTTGCGCAACTTGATAAGATCATGGTAAGTGAACTGCAGCGGGCCACGTTCTTTTGGATTCCAGAAAATATTCAGTTTGTCAAAAAGTGCGGGGTCACCGGATTCAGTGGCATCGCCGACTTCCATGCCGTTGTAAAGCAGCGGCACGCCGTCGAGCGTGAACATCAGGGCGGAGGCGGCGAGCGCGCCATTGAGTCCATAACGGGCGACGGCCCGGGCCTCATCATGGTCATCGGACATCCGCAGGTGCAGCGCGCCTTTGGGGAATTGGTCGAGACTTGCTTCCCAACACTTGCGGATATCTGAGGCCGGAGCGCTGTGGATAAGAACCTTGTTTAGCGTGGCCAGCAGCGGCCATGAGTAGTCTATATCAAAAGCATTAGTGAGTAGTTCGGGCTTGCTGGCTTCGGCTAGCATCATGATGTCCGGCTTAACCTTCGTAAGCTCGGATCGAACCTCTTCCCAGAAATCGGTAGGCACCATATAGGCCACATCGCAGCGGAAACCATCGACATCCGCTTCGGCAATCCAATATTTCAACATGGCAATCATATACTCGCGAAGTTCCCTGCTGTGATAGTTCAATCCCGCCACATCAGTCCATTCCGGCACCGGCGGAATCACATGGCCGGTTATGTCCTGCTTGTAAAAATTCTTATTCGTCATCATCACGCTGTCCCAGGCCGTATGGTTGGCCACGAGATCCATGATGACCTTCATGCCGCGCTGGTGGGCGCCGCCGACGAGTAGTTTGAAATCTGCCAGCGTTCCGTAATGTGGGTCCACCGCGTAATAATCCTTGATGGAATACGGGCTGCCGAATTCACCCTTGCGGAATTTTTCGCCGATCGGATGGATGGGCATCGTCCACAGCACTGTTACCCCCAAGTCCTGCAATGCATCCAAGCGAGCGGCCACACCGGCAAGGTTTCCGGCGACGGAAAAATCACGCGGAAAAATCTCGTAGATTGTCGCCGCCCGCAGCCAGTCCGGTGAAGTGCGAGCACTAATGTTGGAAAAATTATTGCCCGGCTGCGCCGCGGACGTAAGTGCAATCCATACTGTGGTCAGTGCGAGCAGTGTTTTTCTGAAACAATTGAAACTCATAATTAATCAACCCTTTAAAACCAGTTTGCGCATTCGAGTGAAGCAATCGGTAAGCAAATGTTGGTCATCAAACATCCCTTGCAAAAAAATCAGTTTAGCGGAGTGTGCTGGGCCAGCCATTTTTCGTCAGTCTGGCTGCCGGTGTCGCTGCCAATTCCCACGCTTTGCAGATAGGAAGTGTAACCGGCATTAAACGGCTGCGTGGTTGTGGCGCCACTCCATTTATGCAAGTCCGAATGGCCATCGGCGTAAACGATGCCGGCGGACTTGCCGTGCAGACTACCCGGTAATTCAGTGATGGTGGTGGGTGTCGCGGAGGCGTCAACCGGGTTGACGTAAAAACAGGCGTCGTCATCGCTTTGAGGATTTTCATCCAACATCACGAAGCAATCGGCAGGTCCCGGGGAATGCATATCTGAAGTTTTTTTGGCGTTGTAAAATAGAGCCCAGTTGCCGCCATTTCCTGGCGCAAACCATTTGGAGCCATCCCCCATGGCTCCGTTCATGGCACACGTGCGAATGCGGTTCGCCCAGCCCCCTTGGTTGACGGAAAGTTTATTGTCCGCCGGGCAGACAAAAATTTTCAAGGACCGGGCAACGTATGGACCGAACAAGGCGGTGCCAAGCACCGGGTCGTCCAAGGTGATATAAAGCGTGTTGGTGTTTTTATTGTTGGCTCCCCCGGTCCAGTCCATGGACACACCGTAAGGGCAAATCCAATTATACTTATTGCCACCAACATTGCGATCCGAGTTGGTAACGAGTCTTTCTGTGTTATCGTTGGAATACATGAACCAAGTAAGTCCGAGTTGCTTGTAGTTACTTAGACAAGAAATGCCCAGCGCCCGCATTTTGGCAGCCGACAAAGCCGGCAACAACATAGCTGCGAGAATAGCGATGATGGCAATTACCACAAGCAATTCGATCAGGGTAAATGCGGAGCGACGGTTTTTCATGTTGTTCTGCCGCCGGACCGGCAATATGGCGGTTAGGCGGAGTTTAAACTTTATGTTAATTGGACTGGATGAGTCGGAAAAATGCCGTTCCATTGGTGGACGGCCAGTTGGTGGAGCTCGCACCAGTGGTGTTCGGCAGATTCACCCAATTCACCAAGTTACTGCTCGTTTGCAGACTGACATTTGGATAAGGCAGCCAAGTAACCGGCAACGCCCCGGCCGAAGACGTGCTGATGGTCAAACCGCCGACTTTGGGTTCAGTGTATTGCGTGCCGAATGTGTCCATCGGCAGATAATAGACTCCATTCGTGCTGCGGATGTAGCGGAAATGGTTTTGCGCATAACCGGCTTCATCATCCGCACCGTTGATGGAATATTTGTAAGTCAGTGAACGGGAGTGACCCTTCGGAAATAGCATGGAATAATTATAGACCTCGGTGGTTGGATCATTTTGCGTCAATTTCAAACCGGCAGAATATAGAGCAACCGGATCCCAATTCAGCCAACCGACAAAATCGCCGTTGATATAGACATAGTCGGTGCTGGGATTGAAAACTTCATCCACCACGCCGTTGGTATGCCCCACTGCATTGGTCATGTTGAGACTGAAATACACAGTGGTGTCCATATTTAACAAATCCGTGGGCAACGCATCATTGAAATAAACTGTCGGCACATTAGTGCTACCAAAATTTTGCACGGTGAGCGTGCGGTTGACACCACTAATGCCGCCGAGTCCATCATACACGGTGCTGCCGCCGCTTGAATAACGGAACTGATAATTCACAGTCGTGCCCACCACTAAATTAAAGTAGGGACTGGTATAAACATTGGTATTGGCAGCCGTCGGATTATTGGTGCAGGCGGTGCCGCCCCAAGCATTGAGCGCATCGCCGTTGATGGTGACCGAACTCGGGTTGAATCCTGGATCTGTCTGGGCCACCAGCGTCATGTCCACCGAAAACTGAATGTTGCAAAAGACTGGCGGAACGGAGGCGGTCACGCGGCCATTTGGCAGATCGAGCCAGAAAGTCACCGCTTGATTCGGGGTGGTGGTGGTGAACGCCAGAGTTCCAGGGTTGTCCGAAAAGTCGGTTCCCGCCTGCATATCATTCCAGGTTCCGCTCGTGCGGCATTTCCATTGATACGTGCCCGGGGCTGCGACGACATAGATGTTTGTATAAACACCTGCGGAACCTGCCACCAGGCTCATCTGGGCATTCGGATCACTGCCATATTGCGGCGTGGTGAGCGTTCCGGTGACTTCCCAAGGCGAGCCATTGTCTGAGTAACCAACCCTTTTAGATGTCGGGAACCAGCCGTCCGTGAAACTTCCGGGATAGAAGTAAACCGACAGAGTTCCCGCCGCACCATAATAAACATACATGTTATTGCCGGGCCAGGTATTGTTCCAAGTGCCATCGGTCACCTTCATGCCGTTATTATTATTATCGTATGAATTGGGCGTCTGGCCGGAGATGTCATATTCATATTGATGGCTGCCTTGGATGCCATTTGTGCCCACCAAGCCGTTATCGGTCATCACCGTGCAATTGTTGCACCAGCCTTCGAAGCGGCCCGCCAGGTAATAGGGCTGCGCCGTCGCGACGCACACGGAGGCAGCGAGGGCTCCGGCCACTGCGAGTGTTTTGAATATTGGTTTCATAGAGGTCTGTTACTTTAATGTCACTTGAGCCGGCTCAACCAAAAAATTCGTTAGTTTCAGCTGATATGGCGGCAATGGGTTTCAGGGATACAATACACCACTGTGAAGAAGCTGCTATCGCACGTTTGTGCGGGGCGGGGTGGTTAGCCGCGTAGATACTTAACCACGGCTTCGGTGCGTGAATGCACATGAAGTTTTTCATAAACCGTCCGCACATAACTCCGCACGGTGTCAATGCTGATGCCCATGCGGTCGGCGATCTCCTTGTAGGCATAACCTTTCGCGAGTTGATCCAAAAACTCCCGTTCCGCCGGCGTTAACCGGGCGAGCGAGGCGTTGGCCGGGGCCGGTTGCGAAAAAAATTGCACCACGCGCCGCGCCAGTTGCGGCGACATCGGGGCGCCGCCGCTGAACACGTCCTGGATGGCCTCCAGCAACCGCGCCGACGCCGTGCGCTTGAGCAGGTAACCGCTCGCGCCGGCGCGCAGGGAATTGAACAGCGAATCGCTGTCTTCATAGACCGTGAGCATCAGAAACTGCACCGCCGGATGCGCCGTCTTCAGTTGGCGCACGCAATCATAGCCTTTCATGCCGGGCAAGTTGATATCCATCAACACCACATCGGGAAGATTTTTCGGGATTTCCGCCAGCGCATTTTCACCGTTGGCGAATTCGCCGGTGAGCTTAAATTCTTTCGCACGCTTGATGAGGGCCGAGAGACTGCTGCGGATGCCTTCGTCGTCATCCACGATCGCGACTTTGATTTGCATAAGTAATGGGGGTGCGTCAGACAATAAGCGCGTTCCGGCGTTGGTCAACCGGGAAAATCCACCGTGAACACCACGCGCGAACCACCGCCGCGTTCGCTGTTCAACAGCAGTTTGCCGCCGACGGCCTCGGCGCGTCGTTTCATGTTGTCCAGCCCGTTGCGCCGGCCGTTCGCGGTCGATTCGCCAACGTCAAAACCTTTGCCGTCGTCGGCCACCACGAGTTTAAAAGCCAGCCCGTCGGTCTTCACCTCCACATGCACGACTTGCCCCCCTGAATGTTTCAACGCGTTGTTTAACGACTCCTTCGCGATCAGAAAAATATTGTGGCGCACATCGGGCGGCAGGGCGCGGGCCGGCACGTTTGGCGGCAAATCGAGCCGGCAACGCGTCGGGCTGTCGGCAAACAATTCGGTGGCAAAGTGCGCGATATATTCCACGAGACTCTGCAACGAGTCGCTGCCGGGACGCAACGCCCAGACGATTTCCTCGAGCGCGCGCACGGTCTGATCGGCCGCGTGCGAAATTTTCCCCGCATGTTGCGCCACTTGTTCGGGGTGATCTTTATCCGTGTTCAGCAAACCGCCGAGCAGTGAAATGCGGGTGAGCAGCGAACCCAGTTCATCGTGCAAATCCTGGGCGATGCGCGAACGCTCCTGCTCCAGCGCCCGTTCCTTTTCCGCGTGTTGGAGCCGACGCTGAAACTTTTTTTTCTCCAGAATGCGAACCGAGGCGACCGCTCCGAAAAAAATCACCAAGATCAAAAACCCGTCAAACCACAGGCGCTGCCAGAAGCGTGGCTCAATAAGATCGTTGAATGATGTGGCGATTTCCAAATCGCTGAAATACCAGCCCCCGCCGTTGCCATTATGTCGGAGATGGAGGGCGTCGAACTTGCCGTCGGCCTTAAAATGCGTGGTCAACTGTTCCAACTGACTCTCCTCCGTTGCCCCGGACGTCAGGTTGGGATTCATCCAGACCGTCACCTTGTCGTCGTCCCCCGGGATATATTGCACTTTGAACACAATGGTCCGGCCCAGCCCGCGCCGGGGCAGTTCATAGCTGACAATTTTGCCGGTCTCAAACGCCTCAGGGCTGGCAGTGTGCAAATCCACGTCACCAAAAACCTTGTTGTTGTCGCCTTGTTCCAACGTGTTGAAGGCGCTGTAGGCCCAAGCCTTCAGCGCGTTGCCCACGCCGAATTTTGCCGTGCCGCCCTCGAAAAATTGCACGCCGGCGAGATATTCTTCCGTGCCGACGTCGGAGAGCGGATCCACATGGAATTTGAAATACAGCGTGTCGCTCGCGTTCGTGCCGCGGCGCACTTCACCGTGGAGAATATTTATACCCTCGCCGTTTTCGTGCACGAGCACCTTGCCGCCAGCTTCCCAGAGAACCGTGGCGCGCGCAGCGGGGGAACAAAGCACGGCAATTAAAACTAATGCCAGAATGATCGCGGGGCGGGACATGAAAAAATTATGCGTCGTAAAGGCACGGCGCACAAGCGCGGAGCTTAAGGGGTCATCATGGGCTGATTAACGTCAGCCTATCCCAAATGCGTGGGCAGGCAACCGCACATAGATGCGATGGCAACGCATAAAATTTGGGTTATGTTACAGGCAATTCCAGCCATGGCCGCGTATGGGCGTTCAACGTCGTCGGTCGGGGCCGGATGTAGACACAACCAAGCCGTTGCCATTTGTGAAATTTCTTTTGCCGTCCAAGCCCGTCGTTTTGCTCCGGGCCATTTTTATTTCTGTCCTGATTGCCGGCGCGGTGCAAACCGGCCGCGGCGAGGCCATGCTTGAATTATTCCAACTCACGTGGCCGCAGATTTCCCAAAAGATGCCGGAAATCGCCGAGGCCGGCTACGATAGTCTTTGGCTGCCCAATCCCGGCAAGGGCAACAGCGGCGCGAGTTCCTACGGCTACGACATGTTTGACCCGTTTGATCTTGGCAGCACCAATCAACAAGGCACCGTCGCGACGCGCTGGGGCACGCAGGCGCAGCTCATCGCGATGGTGCAGATGGCCCACCGCTTTGGCATCCGCGTTTATTTTGACAACGTGATGAACCATCGCGCCAGCACCGTGCCCGGCTATCCCGGTTCGGGCACGCCGGTGAATTACTATCCGGGGCTGACGGCGCAGGATTTTCATTTGCAGACCGTCACCGGCGGCTATTACAACTGGCCATCGGTCGGCGATCCGTATTGGTGCACCACGTCCGTCGTGCAAAACCAGCCGTTGCTTGGCCTATGCGATCTCGCGCAGGAGCCCGGCACGCTGAACTGGAATTTTGGCACCAGTATCGGTAGCACTACCAACAAACCGTATTACATCCGCTTTCCGGGCCGAACGGATATATACATGGACACGAACCTGCCGAGCATCGGCGGTAACTGGCATCCGTTCGATGGCAACGGCCAGCCCGTTCCGGAATATGTGCAGGACTATCTTTGCCGCGCGGTGGCATGGACGCTTTACACGACTAAGTGCGATGGTTTCCGACTTGATGCCGTGAAACATGTGCCGGTTGGATTTTTCGGCGCGGAAACCGGCCAGACGGACGACCCTTCGTTCAGCGGTTACACCGGCGCTATCCAGGCGATGTATGATTACGTTCACGGCTACGGCAGCAACGTCTGCGGCAACGGCTATGTGGAAACGGACGGCAATCGCAACAGCCTTTTCAATACGGAAGCGCCGCGCAACGATGCGATGATTTTTGGCGAACACGTTTCACCCGCACCGCCGTTTTATGATTATCTCAATTCCGGGATGCGCCTGCAAAACCAGCCGCTTTATTCGCAATTGAACAACGCTTTCGGCGGCGGCTCCTCGCTCGCAGGAATGGATGGGCGAGATTACCAGCCCAACTGGGCGAACTGCGACGGCAGCGGCAATTTCAGCATGGCGCAAGCGGTCAATTTTCCGTTGAACCAAGACTACGGAACTTATGCGAATCTGGGTTTGGAGGACGCCTATAATTTCATGCACGAAGGATTGCCGATGGTTTATTCCGACGGTTTTAATCATAACACCGCCGGCGGCACACCCGTGGTGAGCTATGCGGATTATCTCGGTGAATTTTCCGACAATACCATTCCCGACACCATGTATCTGCACAACCAGCTGGCGCGCGGCGGCACGTGGTCGCGCTGGAGCGATCAATATGTCATCGCCTATGAACGCTACGATTACCGCGAAGGCAGCAGTTCCAGTCCCCAGACGCAGGACGTGGCGCTATTAGCATTGAACACCAAGACTAATTACCCCGGCGACATCACGTTTGACGATGGCGTGTCGCGCACAAGCGATGGCTACTACGGCAGCATCAGCGTTTCCAACAGCAAGGCTCAGGGGCTGGCCGTCGGCTTTGCGCCGGGTTCTGTGCTGGTTCAACTGGCCAGTTCTTCGCCGACCGGCGGACGCGCATATCAAAAACTCCTCGTGCATGGCGCGACTTCCAGTTTGTCCGCCGCGCAGTCATCCGCCAATAATTCCAGCCCGACGCAACGCCTGATTTATGTCGGCAGCCAAACCATTCCGTCTGGTGGCGGCGCGATTGAACTCAATCTGCCGAGCGGCGCTTGGGTGATGTATGGCTATCAATGGCCGCAGGCAAGTCAGGCCAATCCTTCCACCAACGCCATCCTCTTCCGCCAGAATGGAACGGACGTGCCGCACCTCGTCGTCTACCGCACCGACGGTCCGAACGGCGACACCAATTACAATCCGCTTTTTCCATTCAAGATGCGCGGCAGTGTGGATCAATACGGCAACGTCATCGGCGGCGTCAATGTCTCCAATCTGACTTACGCGATTGATATTCCCGTTGTGACCAATGGCAACTTTGACATCATCGCGCGTTGCGACGCCTCCTGCGCGAATACGCTTTTGAAACTCGACGGCGGCATGGATTTGAACAGCCAGATGAATCTCGGCCCGACGAATTTTCAAGCGGGCATCGCGCCGACGAATTTTCTCGACTTGCGCGACAATCCGCCCGGCTACGCGGACGATGTTTTTCTGGGCTACGAACAGACGGCGTTTCAATTCCGTGACAACCCGGAAAAATTTGCCGCTAAAAACACCTTGAGCAACAACATCGTTTCTCTCGGTGCAGAAACGTATTGTTTCACGGTCGGCAATGTAAATTCCAACACCATCGTTTCCGGCAGCGGTTATGGTCAAAGCGCCGACCAGACGGCGGCTTTCGTCTATCACGATCCGGCGGATGTAGTGACGGCAATGAATAATTCCCTGGCCAATCAGCGCAACCCGTTAACGCCGACCAATGGTCAGTCTGTGGATGTTTACGTCAAGATCGGCTACACGAACTATTTCAACACCTGTTACCTGTATTACACCACGGATGGTTCAAATCCGGAGGGCGCGTTTGGCATTTGCAAAGGGACCACTAAGTCAGTGCTCGCCTCGTTCGTGGCCGGGGATACATCTGTGCCCAGCATCCTATGGTATAAAATGACAATTCCTGCCCAAATAGCCGGAACCCAAGTGCGTTACAAGGTGGGCGCATTTTACGGCGGCAGCGCAGGCAACGCCAGCGGTGGAACGATTTCAGATACGGACAGCGCGAAACTTTTCGGCCTCACACAAATGGCCGTCACCAATTTCAACCCCGCCACCGCCATCGTCTGGCTGCACAATGACTTGAACCCCGTCAACACCGTGACCGGTTTGCAATCCGGCTTCCACATCGTCCGCGCGCGGACGTTCCTGTCGCGCACCAATCAGTCGAGCGTTTATAACACCTTCTTGCAGACGTTTTATTACGATGGCGCGCTGCCAAGCGGCGTGATCGCTTATCCCGCTACCGGCAGCACCTTGGGTAGCAGCAGTTACACCGTCGTCGTGCGCGCGGACAGCACGACCACCGGCGTGGACTTCAACATCCAGGACAGCAGCACGAACAACGATGACATTGTCACCGGCCAGGCCAACGGCAATGGCAACGGCAGCAATGGCGCGCCCGTTTTTGTTTCCGTCACGTCCGTCTCGCCCGACCCCACGCTCACCGCGCAATACCCGAACTACCCGCAGGAATTTCGTTTCACCTACACGAACATCCCGAGCGGCGGCAGCAATGCCACCATCACCGTGCGATTGAAGGAATTCACCACCAGCGTTTATACCAACCGCCTCACCACGCTCACCGTGCCGGTCGTTACCGCCGCGCCGACCTCGGTGGTGCAGATTGTCAATCCTCCCACCAACGGCACGCTGCTGACTTACACCACCAACCTGACTTATCTCGTGCAGGCCGGTTTCAGCCCGTCGCTCACCAGCAGCGCCAACAATTTCAATGTGCTCATCAACGGCATTCTCCAGCCGCAAGCGTCCTACATTTTGCGCCCGACCAACAACGCGAGCGGCAACCTGAAAATTCTTTATTACAACTGGAACAATCCGTCATTTGGCACAAATCTGGTGCAAGTCATCTACACCAACGCCCTCGTGCCGATTGCCGACGCGCGCACCGTCATCGCCATGCCACCACTGCAGATTTCCGGCCTCGCCAACCACAACCAGTTGTTGCTCTGGAACAGCGTATCCGGCGTGAACTATCAGGTGCTGGCCACCACCAATCTCACGCAGCCATTTCAAGTCATCAGCGGCATCATTCCCGGCCAGGGGGCGACGACCTCGTTCTATGACACCAACCCCACTTCGCAAAAGTTTTACGAGATTCAGTTGGTGCAGTGAGCGGCGGCTGATTTTTTCAAATGAAAAAACATTTCCGGATTTGGCTGACGGTTTTGATTTTGACCGTTGGAAATTTGGCTCGCGCCGCACTTGCGACGTGCTGGCACATTCCTGATGACAACACCGATCTCGGTTTCAATATGCGGAATCCGGAGACCGCCATCAGCGCGAATACGGCGGTGATGTTTTACACCGGCGTCTGGAAGTGGAACAGCGGCGTGCAATTATGCAACCAGACCGGCGGCACGCTGTATTACAAGACCGCTGCGCAGACCAACTGGAACAGCACCGCGCTTGCTTTTTACTCCAACACGACGGCAAATCAATACTGGCAGGCTGCGCTGCCGGGTGGATCTTTCAACACCGGCGACACGGTGCAGTATTTTTTTCTGCTCGCCTTCGACGGCTACGGCGGCGTGACGAACACTTGGCTGTATGGCAATAACGCGGCCAGCACCGCCACCGGCTCGTCCAACCTGGCGGCGGCAAGTCCATTCACTTACACAATCACCAACGTCGCTGGTTCGCCCGTGCTGACGGTGGACGGCGTGAACGCGGAATATACCACGGAACATTTGTTTGTGAACGAAGTCGCGGGCGATGCGCTGCCGGTGACAATTTTATTTTCGCCGAACACGAACAACGTGTTGGAGGCCGATGTTTATTCCAATCTGAACCGCCGCAATCTCGCAACGTTGCCGGAGATTGACAGCAACGGCGTCGCTTCCGAGGAAGGCATTTCGCCGCCGAACGGAAACGCGCTCGCGACCGGCGACGACTCGCATTACTACAAGGCCTACGCGATGACGAACCTAGGCGGCGGCCAGTATGGGCTGACGCTTTACGCGACCAACTGCGGCGTGTATCGCGTGACGGCGCGCTACAAAATTTCCGGCAACACGAACTGGTTTTGGTATGGCCTGCGCGACCACGTCATCGTGGTCACGCCGGCGCGCGCGCGCAACGTCGTGATGTATGAGCTGAACGCGCTGAACATGGATGCGCAAAGCACGAATCAAAATGACCGCAGCACCTTCGCGGATTTTTACGGCGGCCCCGGCGCGCGGCCCTACGACGCGGTGACGAACCGGTTCAATTTGGGCTACGTCACGAACCTCGGCGTGAACTGGCTGTGGCTCCAGCCGATTCATCCGATTGGAATTGTGAACCGCCAGACAGATGCCAATGGCAATCCGTATTCGGTCGGCAGTCCGTATTCGATTAAAAATTTTTTCCAAATCAATCCGCTGTTGAGCAAGGCCAACACGCGCAACGCCGCGATGATGGAGTTCACCAACCTCGTGGCCGCCGCCAACGCCGCCGGCGTGAACGTGATGCTCGACGAGCCGTTCAGCGACAGTGCGTGGGACTGTGAACTGGACAATGCGGGGACAAATTATTTTGCCGCGAACGGCCAGCCGTCGGATTCGATCGGCAACGATGCGCCGCTGTTTTTTTCGCGCACGAACGAATACGACCAGCGCGCCACCAGTGCATCGCTGATGACGGTCGCGCCGGACCGCACCGACTTCAAGTGGTCGGACGTGGCGCACATTTATTCCGGGCGCTACGCGGCGCTCGTGCCAAATGCGGCGCAGTCCACCAATTATTTGAGCGAAGGTGATTGGTTCGATTATTCCATCGGCCTTGAAAACGGCACGGGCAGCGGCAACGGCCATTTTGACCTGATCACGCAAAATGTCTGGCGCTATTTTTCCGACTGCCTGCTGTATTGGCTCACGCAAACCGGCTGCCCGAGCAACACGCCGCCGAACCTCACGGCCAACTTGGGCATCGGCGGTTTGCGCGCAGATTTTGGCCAGGGTTTGCCGCCGCAATTCTGGGAATACGTCATCAACAAAGTCCGCACGCGCAAATGGGATTTCGTTTTCATGTGCGAATCGCTCGATGGCGGCAACGTGACTTACCGTTCCAATCGTCAGTTCGACATCCTGAACGAGAATCTGATTTTCGATCTGCAATCCGCCGCGGTGGCGAGCGATTATCGCAATGCGTTTGACGCGCGGCGCAACGCTTACGGCCAGTCGCTGATCCTGCTCAACAATGATTCGCACGACGAACAAAGTTACGCCGACCCGTTTCAGGCGCTCATCCGCTACATGGCCTGCGGCGCGATTGATGGCGCGCCGATGACGTGCTACGGCGAGGAGCTGGGCATCTCCACCACTTTTGGCTTCGACCAATATCAGGTGAATGACGGTAAAACGATTCCGAATTTCATGGTCTTCAACGATCTTCAGCCGATCTGCCAAAATCAGACATTTGGTTTGCAGCAATTGTATCCGGTTTATGCCGCCATCAATCAGGCGCGGCAGTCCAGCCCCGCGCTGAAAAGTTCCAACCGCTATTACCTCAACCAGATCGGCAGCGAAACGCCGCAGTCCGAAATTTTTTCCGTCGCCAAATACCAGACCGCCAATGGCGTGCCAAATTTTAGCGATGTGATTTTTGCGTTCACCCCGCTGGACCGCACCAATCCGCAGTCGGGAACGTTCGATGTCAACATCGCGCAAAACGGCACGAATCTTTTCGGCATCCAGCCGAACCGGATTTACAACGTGAAAAATATTTCCGCCTACACGATTGCCGATTCGAACCGACGCAATTACTGGCTCTGGCCGACGAACACAATCGGCGGCATCGCCGGCAGCAACCTTCTGGCGAATGGAATTTTTGTCGCGCTCAATCCGGTTCCGACCAGCAACGCCGGTTGGACCAACGCACCGTTCGAGGCGCAGTATTTGAAACTTTACGACGTGACGCCGCCGCCCGCGCCGTCCGCGCCCGGCATCGGCTCGACGAACAATTACGTTTTCGGCAACCGAGTCACTTTCACCTGGCCAGCCGTGAGTGACGCGCAAGGCGGCGTGAGCGGCTACCATGTTTTGATCGGCACCACGCCCGGCGACTCGGATGTGACCAACGTCACCGTCAGCATCACATCATTCACGGTGGCGAATCATTTTGGCGCGCATCTTTACGCGACCGTCACGGCGGTCAACAACGCCGGCATCGAGAGTTCCGCCAGCAGCAGTGGCGGCATCGCGCTGGTCAATCCGGCGTGGATTCCGGTGGCGAGCATGACGACGCCAAATTTTTTGAACTGGTCGAGTGTGTCCGGCCAAGTTTATCAAGTCTGGTCCACGACGAATCTGGCGCAGCCTTTCACTGCATTCAGCGGCATGGTGACGGCCAGCGCACCGACGCTGGTTTTCACAAATTATCCCACCAATGCGACCCGCTATTTCAAAATCCAGTTGCTTCCTTAACCGCATGAATGTGCGGTTGCACCGGAAGAACATTAAAATATTCTTGAGCCACACCAATCCAAAACATATGGGCGTATGTCACCCAAGCCATTGGTTAGTTTCAGAGCCGCAGTAAATTTTTGTGTATGAAATCAAAACTTAAAATCCCTTTTTTCAACGCAACCACATTTTGCCCGTTCATCCTAGCGACATTGGGGATCTCTGGCGGCATTGGCTTTGCCGCCGGCACGGCCAGTGACATGGCTTCAAACTATAGCGGCGGCGGCTGGGGAACCACGCCGCCCAACAATGGCAGCGGTTTTGGAGCATGGAATATTTCTTTGGCTAATGCCAACAACCCGCCTTACGTTGGCACTTACCTGGACACGGGCAGTGCGGTGGCGATTGCCGGAAATTCTTGGGGCATCTATGCCAACGGCAGCCCGGGCAATGGAGCCATCACTCTGACGCGTCCCTTCACGGCGGGACTAAGTGGTGCTACGTCCCTATATAATCAAACTTTCAGCTTTGAGCTTGCGAGCGGCGGGGTCGGTCCCAGTCAGGGACTTTTAACAGCTTTGATTGGGAACGCCTTCTCCCTCTCTTACAACGGGGCGGGCAGCGACAATTTTCTTCTCAGTGTTGATGGCGGGACGGCGGTGACCGTGCCAGTTGGTTATTCTTCATTGAGCGCCGGACTGGCCATCTCTTTGACCGTAAGCGGTCCCGTGAGCAGCACGTCCGAGGCATACACTCTCACTGTCAGTCCTTTCGCCGGCGGCAGTCCGCTTTACTCCAATTCGGGGACTTTTGACAGCAGCAGTTTCAACACGGCTAGCTTCGTTTTTACGGATGCAAACACAACCGGGAATTCTTACTTGAATGGCCTCAGCATTTCCCCGGAGGTTGTGCCTGAACCCTCCTCGCTCGCGCTTTGCGGAATTTCGGGTTTGGCGATTTTGCACCTGATTCGTCGCCGCTAAAATTTTTCAAAACCAAAAGCCCCGGAATTTCCCGGGGCTTTGTTGTTTTTGAATCCGGTTGAATCTAGCGTCCGCTCGCGCGCAGCAATTGCGACAGCCGGGAATTAAATTCTTTTGCGCGTTGCAGCATTCCAAATCCAGGTGCAGCCGGTAGCGCCCGTAATAATTGGGAATGGCCGGCAGGTTGATGCGTTCTGCATCCACTTCTTTTCGGCGAAGCTAGGCATCCATGCCGAGCAAATCCGGCAACTGGAAAATGCTCCACATTGCTGGCGACGCAAGATGCTGCCGCACTGGAGCCTCAACGATTTCCGGCGTAGCTTTGCGAAGAGCCTCGCCCGATTGACGAAGTTCGCCGTTGAAAAATTTCTGCGAGAATGCGCGATCCTCTGTCCACCAGCCGCGAATGGTGCTCATGTCGTGCGCGCCGGCCGTCACCACGCTCAAATACGGTGCGTCCGCCAGCCGCGAAAATTACTGACCGGGATTTTTCGGCATTCGCTGGATTTCGAGGCTCAACAAGCCGAGATTGCGCATCACCCCGGGCAACGGTTCTTTCACGGAAATCGGGCGCGTCAACGTCGTGAAATCTGTATAACGAACCTTCACTTTCACCGTCGGTGCGCCCAGTCATTATGTTTGAGTCGCGCCGATATATCCGCCGCCTGTTCTTTCAGGCACGCGCAGAATCTCCCGGTCGTCCGTAGCCGGTCAACACCAAGCCGGTCACATGTTTTGATCGGGGAATTTGTAAAGCGCGGTATCCACGCAGACGGTCCTGATTTTAGTTGCGCGAAACCTCCTATGATTGATATTCAGCCGTCGACCAGGGCGGATCGCTGCCCGCCCATGGCCGAAGCAAACTCAATATCCATGAACGAACTTATTCCGATTTTCCCGCTCGAATTGGTGGTCTATCCGGGGGAGCAACTGAACCTGCACATCTTTGAACCGCGTTATAAACAGTTGATCAACGATTGTGCCAAGACCAAGGCCCCTTTTGGCATCCCAACCGTCCTGAACCAGAAAATTGCCGGCAGGGGAACATTGGCTCAATTGACCGAAATCATGAATGTCCAACCGGACGGCCAGATGGACATTCGCGCGCGTGGGCTCAAGGTCTTTCGCATCGCACGCTTGATAAAATTGTATCCGGGCAAATTATACGGCGGCGCGGAGGTGGAATATCCTGCCGACCAGACCGGTGGAGATTTAAATTTGGTGGCATTGGTGTTGGCAGACCTTAAAAAACTCCATCTGATTTTGAAACTTGAGAAAAAATTCCTTGGGAACGAAACGGCTCTCACGAGCTATGACTTGGCCCATCACGCCGGCCTCTCCCTCAAACAGGAATATCAATTATTGGAACTGGGTGAGGAATGCCAGCGCCTGGCCTATTTGAAGCGCCACTTGGAACAGGTTTTACCGGTGGTCGCGGAGATGGAAGCCTTGAAGGAAAAGATCAAGCTTAACGGTCATTTCAAAAATCTGCCGGGCTTTGAGCTTTAATGACCAATGCGCCAGGCTGTCAACATGCGGTGTAAGTTGATTGATTCAAAGAAGTGCTGCCGTGCTCCTTTGGTTTAATGGCGATGAACGCATTACCATCCACATTTCGACTCTGGGTCCGCTCCGTCCGCCAGCGTTCGGGCAATTTCCTCGCGATACACTTCACGAAAACGTTTGCGCAGGCGATGCACTTCCACGCGGGCCGCGCCTTCGTTCACGCCCAGTCGCTGCGCGATGGCCGCATAGTCAATCGTGCCGCGCACCGCCATGAGACGGTTTTTCTTCGCGTCGTATTCGCTGGCTTTGCCGCTCGCGGCGAACTCCGGCCGAAGCCGGTTGACGGTCGGCCGAATCAAGCCAACCGTTCAGAGCCAGTTCGCGCGGCTTACTGCCGTCACTGACAAAATATTGCCGAATCATTGCAGCTGTCAAATAAGGGACGCCATCCCAGCAAGCGTTTCAAGACAGTCGCAACTGGCAAATGAACATTATCCGGAGCCGATCAAGGGCGGGCTGAACGCGGCTGCGGCCAGTTCATATTTAATTGGTTCGAGTTTTTTTCATTCTAAAGAGAAGCGCAGCAACGATTGCCATGTAAAGCGCAGTTTCCCAGTGGATATAGATAGGCGGCGCAAAGCCGCGATGCGCCAGAATGACCAGCTCGTCGCTAAAGGGGATGAAAATTGCAATTGCGAAGAGGATTGCGATAGTGTGTCGGTCTCCCCTCCAGAGGAACGAAAGGGCTACAGATCCTGAGAAAATGTCGCGAATACCTTTGATCCACATAAATGGAAAAAGCCGCGGCATCGTGGATTGGAACCCATAGGCGGTCGAGGCTCCTCTCGGGTTAAATATAAAGTTGATGCCGATTGCGATGATCGCGAGCGGCACCACGAGAGCGCATCAGAACAACGGTGAGTTTTTTTCAACGTCGCATTGTCGAAGTTATTTCCATGTTCATTTGTTTGTTTACGTCGCTTGAGCAGGGAGCTTGTTGAAGGGATAGCTTTCCCGTTTGAGTTTATTAGTTGCGAGGGAATGCTAATTCCTCGCATTTTGTTTTTTGGCAAGCGTTACCAATGATGGTTGTTCGACAGTTTCCCAGCCGCCGCCGAGAGATTTGTAGAGCGAGACGAGATTCGCCGAAACCGCCCGGTCGCTTTGGACGAGCGCGTCCTGCGCCTGATACAACGAACGTTCGGCGTCCAGCACATGGAGAAAATCCGTCAGGCCGTTTGCATACAGTTTTTTCGCCAAGTCCAAAGATTTCTGGCTCGAAGTCACCGCATCAGCCAGCGAGCGGCGGCGGATTTGTTCGTTCGCGTAAGCACTCAAACCGTTTTCAACATCTTCAAAAGCAGTCAACACGGTTTTTTCGTAAGCGGCCAAAGCCTGTTCCTGCCGCGCGTCTTGAACGCGGATGTTGGCGCGGATACGTCCGGCATCAAAAATCCGCCATTGAACCGTCGGGCCGGCTGACCAAAAACTGCTCCCGCTCGTGAACCAGTCGCTCGCGCTGACGCTTTCAAATCCCGCCGCGCCCGTCAGGAAAAATTTCGGAAATAAATCTGCCTTCGCGACGCCGATGTTTGCGGTCGCCGCCGCGAGCTGCTGCTCGGCGCGTTGCACATCGGGGCGCCGCAACATTAAATCGGCAGGCAAGCCCACGGGAACTTCCGGCAGCGCGGCGGGAATGGGCGCTGGCTCGGATAATTCCGCCAGCAACGCGCCGGGTTGTTGGCCCAGCAAAACGCCGAGCCGATGAATCGCAGCTTGGAGCAAAGTCTGCAGCGTGGGGATTTCCGCCGTGGTGGTCGCCAGCAAAGTGCTGGCCTGCTGCACGTCGAGATCGCTCGTCAGACCTTTGGCAAAACGATCGTGCGTGATCGCCAGCGCGGTGGTTTGCGCGTCAATGTTTTGATTCGCAATCGCAATCCGGCGTTGAAAGCCGCGCACGTCAATGTAATTGCGCGCCACTTCACCAAGCAAACTCACCAGCGTATCGCGCCGGCCAAACTCGGAGGCGGCGACTCCGGCCCTGGCCGCTTCTGTTGCGCGCCGCGTGCCGCCGAACACGTCAATTTCCCACGAAGCGTCGAAGCCCGCCTGATAGACATCATTTTCGAAGGGGATATTGGCGGGAATCGGCAGCGAGCCGAGCACCGGCTGGTTGTGGCTGGTTTCAGTTCGCGCGTAGGAACCGGCAGCGTCCACCGTCGGCAAAAAATTTGCGACGGCGATGCCGTATTGCGCCCGCGCCTCGCGCACGCGAGCCTGCGCGATTTGCAAATCCAGATTGGATTGCACGGCGCGGTTAATCAGCGAGTTGAGTTCGGCGTCGTGAAAATTTTCCCACCACGCGGCGAGTTCAATGGCGGAATTCGTTTCGCCGCCGGCCAGCGGCTCGCTCCATTTCGTTGGCGCGCTGACTGCGGGCCGTTGATAATTTGGCCCGACGGCGCAACCGCCGGTCGCAACGGCCACAACGGCCAAGATTAACAAAGAATTATTTTTCATGGTTTTTTTTCTTTCAATGCGCCACTACCGGGCGGCTGGGTTTTACATTTTTCAACAACAGCGCGCCGACGAGACACGCCAGGCACATGCCGGCGAACAGGCGGAAGTTGTCGAGGTAGGCGAGCAAGTTGGCCTGTGAGAGCAGCGTGTGATAAATCGAACCGACGGCTTGCGATTGCGCGGTCACCGTGTCGCCGTGCGCGGCAAATGTCGTGGTCATCGTCTGCAAGCTCGATTGATAAGTCGGGTCGTAAGGCGTCAGATTGCCGACGAGATTAGTTTGATGCACCTGCGCGCGACGCGCGGCGAAGGTGGTTACCAACGAAATGCCGACGCTGCCGCCGACGTTGCGCATCAGATTGAAAATGCCGCTGGCGTTGCCCATCTGTTCCGGCTTGAGCGCGCCGAGCGCCAGCGTGTTCAGCGGCACGAACATGAACGCGATCGAGACGCCGGTGAAAAACAGCGGCCAGAATAAAATCCACGGCGTGAGGTCGAGCGAGAGATTCGCCAGCGCATAGGTCGCGGCACCGAAGGACAAAAATCCGCCGGCCACGAGATAACGTCCCTGAATTTTGCCGACCAATCTGCCGGCGAGCGGCATCGCGATGAGCGCGCCAATGCCACGCGGAATCATGGCCAGCCCGCTCTGCAAAGCCGTGTAGCCCATCAGCGTTTGCAGGAACACCGGCACGATGGCGGTCAGGCTGTAAAGCGTCACGCCGGCGAAAAACATCAGCACCGCGCCGAGGCTGAAGTTGTAATTATTCATGACGCGCAGATCCACAAACGGTTTGTCCGTCGAGAGTTCGCGCACGATGAACACAATCAGTCCAACAACCGCGAGCACCGCCATCAAGAGGATAAAGCGCGAGCCGAACCAGTCGTCTTCCTGGCCTTTGTCGAGCAGCACTTCCTGACAGCCGAGCCAGAGCGACATGAAGCTCAAGCCGATGACGTCCAGCCGCGAAGCGCGGGCGCTGCGAATCCAGTGCGGGTCGTGGATGAAGCGCTGGATGAGCCACAGCGCCAAAAATCCGGCGGGAACTTTGATGAAGAAAATCCAGCGCCAGCTGTAATTATCCGTGATCCAACCACCGAGCACCGGGCCGATGATCGGCGCGATCACCACGCCGATGCCATAGACGCCCATCGCCATGCCTTGTTTTTCTTTCGGAAAACTTTCGAGCATGATGGATTGCGCAATCGGCTGGAACGCGCCGCCGCCCGCACCCTGGACGACGCGCATCGCCAGCAACATCGGCAAACTCGTGGCCAGGCCGCAGAGAAAGGACGCGCCGGTGAAAACGATGACGCAGAACATCAGGAAATTTTTCCGACCGAAACGCTGGCCGAGCCAAGCTGAACAAGGAATGATGATGGCGTTGGAAATCAGATAACTCGTCAGCACCCAGGTGGCTTCATCCGTCGAAACCGACAGGTTGCCGGCGATGTGGCTCAACGAGACGTTCGCGATGGTCGTGTCGAGCACTTCCATGAACGTCGGCAGCATCACCGCGAGCGTGATCATCCACGGATTTATTTTTGGCTGTGTGTTGTTGGCGTGCATGGCCGGAGATTTTTAAAGATTAAAATTATTTGACCCGCACTTCGGGCACGACGGACATGCCGGGGCCGAGCACATAATTATTGGCGGCGACGTCATCGAGCACGATCTTGACCGGCACGCGCTGCACGACTTTGACGTAATTGCCCGAGGCATTTTCCGGCGGCAGCAAACTGAAACGCGGACCGGTGCCGGATTGAATGCTGTCCACATGCGCTTTGAATTTGATCTGCGGATACGCGTCCATCGTGACTTCGACCGGCTGGCCGGCGCGCATATCGGTCAATTGCGTTTCCTTGAAATTGGCGACGATCCAAACTTGGCGCGGAACAATCGCGAGCAACGCCTGTCCGGTCTGGACATAAGCTCCCGCCTCGACGGTGCGATGCGTGACATAGCCCGCTTCCGGCGCTTTGACCTGCGTGTAAGATAAATTCAACTCGGCCTGATGAACGCCGGCCTCGCTGCTTTGAACTTCAGCAGCGGCTGTCTGGATGCTGGCTTTGTCCAGGGCCGATTGCGCTTCGGCGGCGAGCTCCTTGTTCTGGGCAGCATCCACTTGCGCCGCCGCTGAACGGGCCTGTGTGCCAGCGAGATCCAACTGGCTCGCCGAAATCGCAAAACTGCCGACGGCCTGATAACGCTTATCGTCCGCCTCGGCCTGTTTCGCTTCGGCTTGGGCAGCGATGACATTGGCCTTTTCCTGTTCGACCTTGGCCTGATCCACCGTGAACTGCGCATTCGCCTGTTCGAGCCGACTCTTGCTGGCGGCGAGATTGGCGCGTTCCTGATCGAGCTTGGTTTGAAAATCGCTCGGATCAATTTGCAACAGCGCATCGCCCGCTTTGACTTCCTGATTGTCCTGCACCAGCAATTGCGCGACTCGACCGGCGACTTGCGGCGCGATCGGCGTGACGTGCGCTTCGATGAATGCGTCGTCCGTGGATTCGTAAGGCGCGACATATTCGAAATAATAAATTCCCGTCGACACGCCCACCACCAGCGTCGCTACGCCGGCGATCAGGTTGCGCCGGCGATTGTTTTTTTTCGGCGCGCCGGCTTCAGGCGAATTTTCAATTTCAATCTGTGGCGGCTCCGGCGTTGGCTCGACAACCGACCGGTTGGTGGGCAACCGCGCCGGAGTCACTTTGCGGAAAGTCAGGGCATCCTCTTGGTTTAGTGTGGCGGCATTCATATTTTTGATGACGTTCAAGGTTTTGTTCATGTCACTTTCTGAGGGACATAAAACAGTTTGCGTGCCAACTGGAAAAAAACTGTTTAAGTCATTTGTTTTCTGATTATTGTAAGATTTCTGTCAGGAAAAAATACTGGGTCGAAATGTCGAACGTCCGAAAATTCGTCCCGTTCAAGGTTGAAATATCGTTCGACATCGGCTACTTATTGGGCGTGGCCGGAAAAACCGAAAATCGTTTTGATTCCGAATTCGCGAGCAAGCTGCTGCTGGAAATCGCGCAGGAACAGTCGCTGGAGGAATTGTTAAAAAAACTGGTGCGCCGGATTTTGGATCGTCCCGACGTCGCGCGCGTGCGCATCTGGCTGATTGACAAAGGTGATATCTGCGCGACGTGCGTGCGCCGTCCGGATTGTCCCGACCAGACCCGCTGCCTGCACGCCGTCGCCAGCGGCGGCAATTTGTTCAGCAGCCAAGGCGAAGAAGAAGAATACGTGCGCATGACGGATCGTTTTGCGCGGATTCCCATCGGCGTCGGCACCGGCGGAAAAATTGTCGCGACGGGAAAGCAGGTGGTGTTGCGCGATTTGGACAAGGATCCGGGCGAACTCACCTATATTTCCTGGCTCAGGCCGGAAAAAATTCGCGGTTACAACGGCGTGCCAATTATCTACAAAGGCGAAGTCCTGGGGCTCATCGCCGTGTTCAGCCGCGCCAACGTGCCGACGGGCGCGGAAGTATGGGGGCGCGTCTTTGCCGATCACATCGCCGGTGCCATCGCCAACGCCCGTGCCTTCCAGGAAATCCAGCGGTTGAAATCGCAGCTCGAACAACAAAACGCCTATTTGCAGGAAGAAGTCGTGGAGGCCAAAGCGTTCGGCGATCTGGTCGGCCAAAGCGCGGCGCTCCGGCAGATCGTCAGCCAGATTGATCTGGTCGCGCCGACCGATGCCTCGGTGCTCATTCTGGGCGAAACGGGGACAGGCAAAGAATTGGTCGCGCACGAAATCCACCGGCGCAGCAAGCGCAAAGAAAAAGCGCTGGTGCGCGTCAACTGCGCTTCCATTCCCAAGGAATTATACGAGAGCGAATTTTTCGGCCACGCCAGAGGTGCTTTCACGGGAGCCATCAAAGACCGCGCCGGACGTTTCGAGGCCGCCGAGGGCGGGACTTTATTTTTGGACGAAATCGGCGAAGTGCCGCTTGAATTGCAAGGCAAGCTGCTGCGGGCTTTGCAGGAAAAACGTTATGAGCGCGTGGGCGAAGACCGCACGCGTTTTGCCGACGTGCGCATCGTGGCCGCCACCAATCGCGACTTGAAAAAAGAAGTCACCGCCGGCCGTTTTCGCGAAGATCTATATTACCGTCTCAATGTTTTCCCGATCCAAGTTGTGTCTTTGCGCGAGCGGAAGGAAGACGTCGCGCTGCTGGCGCAATATTTCATCAAGCTGTCGGCCAAGGAACTGGGCTGCCCCAAACCGCGATTGACGCCGGCGGGTATGGTTCAGCTACAGAGTTACGACTGGCCAGGCAACATCCGGGAGCTGCGTAATGTGATTGAACGCGCCGTCATCCTCGCACGCGGTGGCGCACTGGAATTTGATTTGCCGACCGGCAGCGAAGTCTCGCCGGCTATTCTTCCAACCCGGGCTAATGAAGCAAACCCTGAGCGTGAATTTTTCACGGAATCAGAAATGCAGCAGCGGGAACGTAACAATATTCTGGCGATCCTGAAAAAATCCGGCTGGAAGATAAAAGGCGCAGACGGCGCGGCGGAACTCTTGGGAGTAAAACCGACCACCTTGCTTTCGCGGATGAAAAAGATGGGGCTGAAGCGACCAGTATAATCATGCGTCGATGGTGACCATCCAAACGATGCCGAAGCAATTGCTCGGAAAGGTTGACTGACAAATCTTAGGCCTGCTCAAACGTCAGAGTAGCATGTTCACTCAACATCTCCGAGTGCCTTTACAAAGCGCTGAAGTATTGGTGCATCCGGAGGGACTTGAACCCCCAACATTTTGATCCGAAGTCAAACGCTCTATCCAATTGAGCTACGGATGCACAAATCTTTAAAGAAAGTTATGCCGCGTAAAATTACGCCGGCAATTTCTTAAGAAAAAATCATGGACGCTTTGCAGGAAGTATCAAGCGAATTGATTGCCAAACGCTATTACACGCCGCGAATTTTAATGCAGCGCCAGTCGGTAGCAACGAGAACCAAACGCGCTGCTGTTCGTATCGGCAAACTGCAGCCACTGGTTGGAATTCACCACATCCGTTCGCCAAATGGTTGTCCACGTTTGGAAATCGCTCGTGGCTTGGATTTCATACCAATGGCCCGGTTCGACAGGAAACTCGATGAGCATCGGGTCGCCGGGATTGGTGCCGGCGCTCAACTGCAGGACGCCCGGCACGATGAAAATGTCTTCGTTGGAAAAACTGCTTTCGTCCGCATTGTTATCATAAGTTGTCGCCGTGAAATAATATGTGACGCCGGCGCATAAATTGGAAATGGTGGCTGTCGTCACGTTGCCCACGTCAATTTTATTGGGATAAATTCCGCTCGTGGTTCCGTAATAAATGTTATAGCCCGCCGCGTTGGTGGACGAACTCGGATTCCAGCTCAACGTCACATTGGCGGCGGCAATGCGGACGAGGCTCGCGAGCCAGAACACCAAAATGAACGGGGAAATTTTTTTGCATTTCATGCCTGCCTCCAACGCAGGAGAAATGCCAATCAATAATTGTCGGAGGCGCGGGAAGGCGGCCGACCCTTAAATGAGTTCTAAAAATTTCCGCGCGCGGGCAACGGACGAAGTTTTCCGTCGTCAGGCATTGATGAGCTGCGCCGGTTTCAACAGCGCCCATTGCAAACTGAGTTGCAAGGTCATCGCGCTGAAATTTTGGAAATCCACCGGCTTGGCGATGAAAGTTTCTGCGCCGAGCCGCTTGCAGATGGCGATGGCGTCGTCATACTTCGAGGCCGTGAGCACGACCACGGGGATGTCCCGCGTGCGTGTGTCGGCCTTGACGCGCCGCAGCACTTCCAGCCCGTCAATCTTGGGCAGATTCAAATCCAGCAGGATCACCTGCGGATGATCGTTCGTGCGGCGATAGGCGAATTTTCCCGTCGCAAACAAAAAATCCAAAGCCTCCGCGCCGTCGCGCACCGCAAAAATCCGGTTGGCCAGATGCGCCTTGGTCAACGCCTGCACCACGAGCAGCACATCGTTTTCATTGTCCTCCACCAGCAGGATGTCCACCATTTCATCCGACCGCAACGCATCCGTGGGCGACTTGCTTTCCACATCGGCGAACAGCGTCTGGATGGAGACCCCGAGGGCGCTGGCCAATTTTTCAATGCTCTTGAGCGAGATATTGCGCGCGCCGCGTTCCACATCGGAAATATAACTGCGATTGAAGCCCGAGCGGCGCGCCAATTCTTCCTGCGGAATGTCCAGCCGATGCCGCCAGCTGCGAACCGAAATCCCCATCCGTTTTTCAATGCCAAGTTTTTCCATGCGCGATATCAAAGTTTGTCCACTTTGATGGTAGGTGAACCGTAGATTAGATCCGACCTTTTTACAAATAATTTTTCCCGCGCCAAGGCGTGCTGCTGGCAATTTCTGACCGCTCAGGTTTGTTTTGAGGCAAATTTTACCGGGCGAATCAGAAACTTGCTAAACTTTCTGCGCTTCTTTCGCCCAATTGTCTTTCAACGTGATGGTGCGATTGAAGACCAGCTTGCCGGGCTTTGAATCGTAATCCACCACGAAGTAGGCGAGACGCTCGAATTGGTAGCGTTCATTGGCGTCAGCATCTTTCAAGCTCGGCTCGCCCTTGGCGGTGATGACTTCAAGCGATTTCGGATTGAGGACAGTTTTGAAATCGCGCCCGTCTTTTTCCGGCTCGGCTTCGGTGAAAAGACGGTCGTAAAGGCGCACTTCGGCATCCACCGCGTGCGCGGCGCTGACCCAATGAATCGTGCCTTTGACTTTGCGCGCGGCCGTGGCGCCGCCGCTTTTGCTGTCGAGATCGGCGGTGCAGCGCAGTTCAATCAGATTGCCCGCCGCGTCTTTGACGACTTCCTCGCACTTGATGATGTAGGCGTATTTCAACCGCACTTCGCCGCCGGGTTTGAGGCGGAAATATTTTGGCGGCGGCACTTCGGCAAAATCGTCGCGCTCGATGAACAGTTCGCGGCTGAACGGAATTTTGCGCCCGCCGGAAATCGGATTTTCCGGATTGTTGATGGCGTTGAGTTCCTCGACCTTGCCTTCGGGATAATTCGTGATGACCACTTTGAGCGGCCGCAGCACGGCGAGCCGGCGCAGCGCGCGCTTGTTCAAATCTTCGCGGATGGCGTGTTCATAAACCGCCACGTCGGTGAGACTGATGTATTTGGTGACGCCGATATTGTAGGCAAAGTTGCGCAAGGCCTGCGCGGTCACGCCGCGTCGTCGAATGCCGCTGATGGTGGGCAGGCGCGGATCATCCCAACCCGTGACAATTTTTTCCTGCACGAGCGTGATGAGTTTGCGTTTGGAAACGATCGTGTGACTGGGAATGAGTTTGGCAAATTCGTATTGATGGGGCAGGGGACGCGGCAAATCCAGGCTTTCCAAAATCCAATCGTAGAGCGGCCGATGCACTTCAAATTCCAAAGTGCAAATCGAGTGCGTGATGCCTTCGATGTAATCGCTCAGGCAATGCGCGAAATCATACATCGGATAGATGCACCATTTGCCGCCCGTCTGATGATGGTCGGCGTGCTTGATGCGATAAATCAACGGATCGCGCAGCCAGATGTTCGGCGAATCCACCGTGATCTTCGCGCGCAAAACGCGCGTGCCATCGGGAAATTCATCGTTTTTCATCCGCGTAAAGAGGTCGAGGTTTTCCGCCACGCTGCGATCGCGGAACGGCGAGGCTTTGCCGTTGCGCCGATAATCATCCATCTGATCCGGGGGCATGTCGCAGACAAAAGCTTTGCCCTTTTTGATCAGCGCGACGGCGAATTCGTAAATCTGGTCAAAATAATCGCTCGCATAAAATGGTTCGAGCTTCACCGCCGAATGCTTGCGTTCTTCCTCGGACGTGCCAAAAACCGGCGGCATGAAGAAATCAATTTTGCCGTCCACATTTTTTGCATCCGGCGTTTTGCCGTTTTGCTTGAGGCCGAGCCGGTCTTCCGCCCAGCCGCCGATGAGCCAGTTCACGTCCGCCTGGATGGACTCGACGTATTCGAGGTCTTCCTTCGCCGGATTCGTGTCATCCATGCGCAGATTGCAAATGCCGCCGAACTCACGCGCGATGCCGAAATTCAGGCAAATGCTTTTCGCGTGGCCGATGTGCAGGTAGCCATTGGGCTCCGGCGGAAAACGCGTGTGGATGCGCGGATATTTGTGTTCGGCCACGTGCGCGGCGACGATGTCGCGAATGAAATCGGACGGGGCGGCCGCGGGCGGGGCGGGGATTTTAGAACTCATAAAAATGTGGCGCAGATTAACAAAGGGCTTTGTGGATGTCCATGGACTAGCCGAGAATGTCGCCGGTAAAAACAAATGAACAGTATCGAAACGATCATCTGCCTCATGCTGTTGCTGATGGCGGTGCCGGATTATTGCCGCAAATTGGGCCGGCCAGCACTGGCGAATGTGGGCTTCGTGATTTTTGGACTGGTGCTCGGACCCTTGGTGCAGACCGACGTGGCTACGATGATCAAGCAGGCGGGCGAAGTGGGTTTCTTGCTCGTGCTGTTCGAAGTCGGCCTGGAAATTGATTTGCCGAAATTGCGCGAGCTGCTCCCGTCCTTACGGTTCGCCGCGCTGTGGTCCCTGATCCAATATCCGTTGGTGCTGGCGCTGGCATGCGCGGCGGGGCTGAATTTGCCGGCCGGCCTGCTGGCCGCCGCCGCCTTGTCGAGCTGCTCCATGAGCATGGCCTATTTTGGCTGGAAACATTATCCGGGCCTGCCGGAAACGGCCCGGACGTTCACACTGCAAATCATGATCGCATTGGAAGTGCTCGCCATCGTTGTGCTCAGCGTCGGTTCCGTGGCGGCCAAATCCGGCATCGGCTGGCTGATTGTTATAAAACTGGCCGGCATGGCAGTGACGGTTTTTTTGATCAGTCGCTTCGCCGCGCATGTCGTGAAGTTGTGCCAATGGATCATCACCAAAACGACGCACTGGCGGGTGCATTTTCTGGTGCTGCTGGTGCTGGTCATCTGCGCCATTGGCGAGCGACTCGGGCTATCGGCGGCGAAAACGGCATTTTTCCTCGGCCTGTTCATGAGCCGCGCGCAATTTGAAGGCATGAGCGTGGAGGAATACATCGCCCCGATCAGCCGCCGATTTCTGATCCCTATTTTTTTCATGTCCCTCGGATTGTTGATCGATGCGCGAATGTTATTTTCCCATATGGCGCTGTTGGCGTTATGCGGCGCATTTCTGCTCATCGGCTTCCGCGAGGTCCTGCACCGGCGCTGGCTGAAAACCGGCGGCGACGCGCAAACCTATCTGCTGTTTTGTCCCAACCTGACGATGGCGGCGCTGGCGGCGACCGCATTGTTGAGCAACGGCAGCCGGGACGCCGCGACCTGGGTGGTGTTGAGCGGACTATTTATTTCGGTGATATCGCTGCTGTTCCTGCCGCGAGGCATGGAAGAAAACGTGGAATTGCCAGTGAATAAAAATTGAAAGCCAACGGATTTGGCATCGCGCGACCAACTAGTTTAATTTATGCAAAAAGAACGCCGCCGCCAAGCTTGCGTTCGGCGACGGCCTTTAAAAACGACTTGGAAACTTATTTCAATTTCGCCAGCGTCGCCTTGATCGCTTCAAAATTCGGCAAGTCTTTGGGCGTCGGCGTCTGTTCACTGTATTGCACGACGCCGTTTTTATCGATCACAAAGGCCGCGCGCGCCGAAGTGTCGCCCACGCCGGCGAGCATCGGGAACACCACGTCGTAAGCTTTGGTGACGGTCTTGTTCAAATCACTGGCGAGCGTGATTTTAATGTTGTTCGTCTTGGCCCACGCTTCCTGCGTGAACGGGCTGTCCACGCTGATGGCGATGACTTCGGCGCCGGTGAAAGAATTAAGGCCGTTGGAAACATCGCACATTTCCGTGGTGCAAACGCTCGTATAGGCGAGCGGGAAAAACAGCAGCACGGTGTTTGTTTTGCCAAGGTTGTTGCTTAACTTCACGTCCGCCAGGCCGGAAGCGTTTTTGGACTTGAGGGAAAAATCAGGAGCTTTGGAGCCGACAGGAATTGCCATAATCGTATTTTGGTTTGGTTTGGTTTAAAATTGCCAACGTCCGATTCTCCGTATTCGCTCCGCGCGTGTCAAATGAGGATTTTTTGGAAAACCCGATCCGGGCCGCAGTCGCCAAGGAGGCGGGACAGGGGATGTCCACGGAAGTAAACGACTGCGCGCCCGGATCAAAATTGTGTCGGTTGAACAAATACGCGGGAACGCGGCGGCGCTTCGGTGCGATGGGTTTTGGCGTCCGGTTCATTGCCGTAGTGAAAACCCGTGCGGTCCTGATAGCCTTCGGGGATTTGCAGCGTGATCGCGGCGCGGAACTGCATGGCCGCCTGGCTCAACCAATCACGGTTATTTTCCGCCGTCAGTCCGCCGTCGTAGCGCGCGGTTGCCGAATGCGTGGCGAATTTTTTCGGTGTCATGCAGCCAAGAATCATGTTTCTACTATCGGCTGCCGCCGCCGATTGCTCCAAACTTTTCTTGGCAAAAGAATCGCAATTTTTGTCGAAAAAAATCTGCCGGCGCGCCAGCCACCGCCGGCGGGAATTTATAGTGCCGCGAGCACTTCGGCGGCGTGTTCCTCGGGCTTCACCAACGGCCAGATTTTTTTGATCTTGCCGTTGGGCCCGATGAGAAACGTGACGCGGTGTGTGCCCAGATATTTCCGGCCCATGAAACTTTTCTCACCCCACACGCCGTAGGTTTCGACAATTTTTTTATCCTCATCGGCCAGCAGCGGAAACGGTAATTTAAATTTTTCCACAAACTTGTCGTGCGACTTCGCAGAGTCCGTGCTGACGCCGAAAATCACGGCCCCCTTGTTCTTAAAATCCGCAAAATAATCGCGGAAAGCACAGGCTTCCTTCGTGCAACCGGGCGTGTCGTCACGCGGATAAAAATATAAAATGACGTTCTGGCCTTTGTAATCGGCCAGGGAAATTTTTCCGCCGGCGCTCGTGGCGGCGGAAAATTTCGGCGCGACGTCACCTTCCTTCAGTTTGAGTTCAATTGCTTTGGCCATAATGTATGTTCACAGATTTACACAGATCCGATGCAGAGAAAGAAAAAATTGGCGCCACTTTTTTAAAGCGGATTTTCAAACCGGTTTATCTGGCGATGGAATTTTTGCGGAGCTGGACGGATGCGCGCCCAGTTGTTTGATGCCGTCCCAGACATACAGCAAACCGGAGGCGGCGGTGAAAATGCCGGCGCCAATAATCCAAATTCTTAAGTAGCGGCCGGAAAAAATGCTGTCCCAGCGCAGCAAAATCCAGACGACGGCGATCATTTGAAAAACGGTGGCGATTTTTCCGGTCAGGCGCGGATGCACCGCAAGTTTGCCGACCGTCAGACGCACAACGAACACGCCGAGCAGGATGACCAGATCGCGGCCGATGATCGTGCCGGTGAGCCATAAAGGAATCTGGCCGAGTCGCGGGGAATTATCGAAGCTCAAAATCACGATGGCCGAGACCAGCAGCAATTTGTCGGCGAGCGGGTCCAGGATTTTTCCCAGTTCGCTGATCTGATGATAATGCCGCGCGATGTAGCCATCCACCCCATCCAAAATCGCGGTGATCGCGAACGCCAGAATCGCCACCAGCCGATGAATTTCATTTCCCGTTTTAACGTAATACAGGGTCTCGACGACGAAGAAAGGGATCATCAAGATTCGAAAAATCGTGATTTTATTTGCCGTCGTCATGCCCTTGAAATATGCCATGGAAATTCCGTGTGCGCACGAAGGGAATTTTGACCCGCAAAGTTCGGAAGCCAGTGGCCTGCTTTTTTCTGAACACTTTTGACCGCCGGGGCCAATTTGCACCAACGGAAAACCCGCCGCTCTTGAAGAAGGGCTCAAAACTCCAATAACCAGAGGTAATCGAACTTGGCATGTGAGTTGCATGTAGTAGTTCAATGAATCCGGTGTAGTCTGCCAGCAATCCTGCCCAGCAGCTTCATACTTCCCGTTCCGGCCAGTGGACCACTCCCCAAGGCCGGAGCCTCGACTAAAAGCGCCGCCAATTTTTTTCAAAATATTCCGGGATATTCACGCCACTTAATTTCTCAATCGGAATTTTACAAAGCCGCTGCGCTTGGTTATATCTGCTGCCACCACCTGCACGCTGCGGCAACAAAATTATTGCCGCAGGCGCGGTCGGCGAACGGAAAGAATTGGATTATGAAAAGTTTAAAAATAATTGCCGCGACGGCTTGGTTCCTTTCGTCGTTCGCAACCGCCCGCGCCGATGAGCCGGTGCTGGTCATTGATGCGGGCGCGCCCTTGGCGAAAAGCAGCCCGGTGCTTTATGGCCTGATGACCGAGGAGATCAATCATTGCTACGATGGCGGACTTTACGCCGAGCTGTTGCAGAACCGCGCTTTTTTGGACGATGCAAAGGAACCGGCGCACTGGTCTGTGGTGCAAGGAAACGGAGCCGTGGCGACGATCGCGCTGGATCGCACGGTGCCATTAAATGAAAAACTTCCGACCAGTTTGCGTTTGGACGTGGCCACGGCTTCCGTTGCCGCGCCGGCCGGCGTGGCCAACGAGGGTTATTGGGGCATTCCGGTGAAAGCCGGCACGCGCTATCATGCGTCGTTTTACGCCAAGGCGGGGAACAATTTTTCCGGCCCGCTGACGGTGGCCATCACCAGCCCGGATGGAGCAACAATTTTTGCGGAAGCGAAAGTGCGGCATCTTTCCGCCGACTGGCAACGCTATGAGGTCACGCTCAAAACTGGCGCAGTCACGCCCACGACGGATGCCCGGCTTGTCCTGTCCGTGACGCACCCGGGAACGGTTTGGTTCAGTTTGGTCTCGCTGTTTCCGCCGACGTGGGGCAATCAGCCGAACGGTTTCCGCAAAGATCTCATGCAAATGCTGGTGGACCTCCAGCCCAAATTTCTGCGTTTTCCCGGCGGCAATTATCTGGAGGGCGACACGGTGGATAAACGTTTTGACTGGAAAAAAACGATCGGGCCAATTGAACAACGAGCCGGTCATCGCGGACCGTGGGGTTATCGCTCGACCGATGGCTTGGGCTTGCTGGAATTTTTGGAATGGTGCGAGGACATGGGAGCCGAGCCGTTGCTCGCGGTGTATGCGGGTTATTCCTTGCAAGGCGATCACATCAATCCCGGTTCTGGTTTGCAACCTTATGTGCAAGACGCGCTCGACGAGATCGAATACGTCAGCGGTCCGGTCAATACCAAATGGGGCGCCCAGCGCGCGAAGGACGGCCATCCGAAACCGTTCAAACTGCATTATGTCGAGATCGGCAACGAAGATTGGTTTGACAAATCATTGAGCTACGACGGGCGCTTCGCCCAATTTGCCGATGCGATCAAGCAGGCGCATCCGGAACTCAAATGCATTTCCAGCGTGGGCGGCGAACAGCCGGCGCAGAAACGGGTGCATAGCCGCCAGCCCGATTTGATTGACGAGCATTATTACCGTTCTGCCGATGCGTTTCTGAACGACGCGGGGCATTTCGACAAATACAAACGCACTGGGCCGGAAATTTTTGTCGGCGAATGGGCCGCGTATGAAACGCCCTTCGTGCCGTGGGACAAACGTTCCCAGAAAGAGCCGCCGACACCGAGCATGAAAGCGGCCTTGGGCGACGCCGTCTGGATGGCGTCCATGGAACGCAATTCTGACATCGTAAAAATGCAATGCTACGCGCCGCTCTTCGTGAACGTGAATCCTGGCGCGCGGCAATGGCGGCCGGACATGATCGGTTACGATGCGCTGAATTCTTTTGGTTCGCCGAGCTATTATGCGTTCCGCATGTTCAGCCGGAACCACGGCGATGAAATTTTGAAGACCTCGCTGGACGCCGGGCCGTTGACTTGTGCGGTGACCGAAGACAGCAAACGGGGAATCATTTTTGTCAAACTGGTCAACCCGCAGTCGGTGCCGCAAATGCTGACGCTCGATATCAAGAACGTCCGGGCGCTAAAATCCACCGGGACGTCCACGACCTTGGCCGCAGCTCCGGAGGACACCAATTCGATCAACGATCCCACGAAGGTCGTGCCGGTCATCGCAAAGATTTCGGACATCAAGCCCGTGTTTCATTACACGCTGCCGGCGAATTCGATCACGGTGCTGAAACTCAACATCCGTTGATTATTTTTTCGCAGCAATTTTTTTTCGGAAAATAAACCACCAGAACCAAAGCGTGCCGAGCGCGCCGCAAATGGCCGCGCCGACAAAATTCGCCTGCGGACTCACGCTCCACAGCCACGCGCCGAGAAACGAGCCGCTCGTCACCGTGCAATCCCGGATGAGATAATATGCACCGTAAGTCCGCGCGCGCAGTTCCGGCGCGGCCTCGCCGATGATGAGCGCCTTGCGCGCCGGTTCGCCGAATTCCTTCAGACCGCGCACGACGAACGCCAGCGCGAGCCATTTGAAATCATGCGCGAACAGCAGCGTCACCGGAAACAGCGTGAAAAAAACGAAGGTGATGAGCACGAACGGGCGGCGGCCGTATTTGTCCGCCAGATGCGCAACGGGAATGTAGCAGAGCATGGCCGTGACCATTTCAAAAGTGACGAGATAACCGAATTGCTGCGCCGTGACACCGCCGGAATCCATCGCCCATAAAATGATGAAGGCATACGGAATGCGTTCGCAGAAGCGGATTAAAATATCGCTGACGAGCAATTCGCGCAGCGCGGGCGTGAAGGTTTTGACGACGCCCAAAAATGAAAGGGCCGCTGCGTTGTTGTTTTCCGCAAAATTTTTTTCTTCGGGCTCGAACATGAACCATTGAAACGCGAGCGTCAGCAGGCTCATCGCGATGCACAGCGCGAGCGCGTAACGCACGCCGTCCGTCCAGCCGAAGCGCGTCAGCAGCCAGCCGCCGAGCAGCGGGCCAAGCATCATCGGCACGCGGCGGATCATGGATTGCACACCCACGCCCATCGTGTGCCGGTTGCTTTTCAGCGACGTGGCGATGACTGACAATGTCGCCGGCAACGACAATGCGCTCCACGCAAGAAATAAAAACGACCCGAGCAGCAGGGCCAACCAGTTTTGCCAGATCAAAACCAAAAGGTAACCGGCAATGGAAATCAAACTGAACAGAAGCAGCGATTTTCTTTGGCCCCAATGATCGGTGAGCCAGCCGCCAGGATAGGCGTAGATCGCGCCGAGAAAAGTTTGCAGCGCGTCAAAAATGCCGATGACCAAAATGATTTGCGCCGCCGACAGGGTGCCGTGTGCCAGCACCTCGATGTATTTTGGCGCGAAGCCGAGCCACAATTTTTCGCCCGTGCCCGCGAGCACGAGCGCGACGAGCAACAGCGTGGTATTGCGCCGCAGGGCGAGAAATTCGGAAATTTTTTTCAGACTCATCGGCGAAAAAATCTGGCAGGAATTCCGCGCGTTGGCACGAACTGAATTTGCGACTTGCCAAGCGTCCGATTTCTTCGCTCAATTTTATGTTGATTGAAAAATTCAGCTGACAACTTTTTGGCCGGCATTTTGATGGGCAGCGATTCGGACTGGCCCACGATGAAAGCGGCCGCCGATGCGCTGAAAGAATTCGGCGTCGCCAGCGAAGCCAAGGTCGTCTCCGCGCATCTGGCCGGCGTCACGGCGGCGTTCACGATTTTGCCGGTGATCGGTGTGCCGATTTTGGGAGAATCGACGGAAGGTCTCGACTCTCTTTTATCGGCAGTCCTAGAAAAACTGAAGCAGTTCAAAGTGCTGCTGACCGAAGAATCACGCGCCAAGAACCAAACCCTCGCGAAATAATTTTATGCAACGGCTCATTGAAGGCGTCCACAAATTCCAAACCCACCAGTTTGGAAATTACCGAAAACTTTTCCGCAAACTGTCGCAGGAAGGGCAGAATCCGCACACGCTGTTCATCACCTGCTCGGATTCGCGCGTGCTCGCCGAGCTGATCACGCAAAGCAAGCCCGGCGATTTGTTCGTCGTCAAAAACGTCGGCAACATCATTCCGCTCTCCAGCGTGACGGGCAGCACGAATTCCACCGCCGCCGCGATTGAATTTGCCGTCGAAACCTTGCGCGTGAGCGACATTGTGGTCTGCGGCCATTCCCAATGCGGCGCGATGGCCGCACTGCTCGGCAATTTGCCGAACGGCAACGCGATGCCGCATCTGCGCGAATGGCTGAAGCTCGCCACGCCCGTCCGCGAAATCATCCAGTCGCAATACGCGCACCTCAGCAACGACGCCGTGCGCATCGACACCGCCGGCGAGGAAAATGTTTTGTTCGGGCTGGAAAATTTGCACAGCTATCACTGCGTGCAGGAACGGCTGATGGACGGTTCGTTGCGCCTGCATGGCTGGTTTTTCAAAATCGCCACCGCCGAACTGTTCGCCTACGATCCCGAAACCAAACAATTTTCGCCGCTCCTGGCGGAAAAATAATTTCAGGTTGCGCCGTCGCGGCTTGGCGAGTTGAAAAATTGTTGCCCGTTCGTCACCTGCTTTTAACCGCGCCGCCTTTGCGTTCGGCAAAAGATAAGCTACGTTGAAGGCATGGTGCCGCGCATTTTGATCGTGGATGACGAGAACGATTTTATTGAATTGTTGCAATACAAACTCGCGGGGCGCGGTTACGACTTGATCGTCGCCAACGACGGCGTTCATGCGTTAAGCCAGGCGCGGACGCAAAAGCCGAACCTCATCCTCCTCGATATTTTGCTGCCGGATCTCGACGGCTTGTCCGTTTGCGAAATTTTACGCCGCCAGCCGGCCACCAAAAAAATTCCCGTCATTTTCATGAGCGCGCTTTCGGGCGACATCACCAAGCGCACCGCGTCCATGCACGCCGAGGATTTTTTCACCAAGCCGCTGGATTTGAACCGGCTGGAACAGCGCATCAGCGAAATCTTGCACCTGCCGCCCACGGGAAATTGACCGCTGCGCCGCGCGCTTCGATTCGGCGGGGAACCGGAATATGCCGCCGAAATAGAACGTCCGGTCCAATCGCACGCGCACTTCGCTTGACACCGTTGGGTGTAATCTTCATTTTCTTGCGAGGAATTTTTAATCATCACACTAAATGAGCAATTCACACAACCTTTTCAACACGTTGCAAGCCTTTGAACTTGGCAATGGCCAGCCGGGAAAATTCTATTCTCTGCCCGCTTTGGAAAAAGCCGGCGTCGGGCCCATTTCAAAATTGCCCGTGTCCATCCGCCTGGTGTTGGAATCCGTGCTGCGCAATTGCGACGGCAAAAAAGTTTCCGAAGCGAACATCAAAGAATTGGCGAACTGGAAAGCGACCGAAACGCGCACGGCGGAAATTCCGTTCGTGGTCGCGCGCATCGTGCTGCAGGATTTCACCGGCGTGCCGCTGCTCGTGGACTTGGCCGCGATGCGCACCGCCGTCGCGAAAATTGGCAAAAATCCCAAAATCATCGAGCCGCTCGTGCCGGTGGATTTGGTGGTGGATCATTCGGTGCAAGTGGATTTCGCGGGCGGCGCGGATTCGATGGCGCGCAACCTGGATTTGGAATTCACGCGCAACCGCGAGCGCTACCAGTTTTTGAAATGGGGCATGCAGGCGTTTGACACGTTCAAGGTCGTGCCGCCCGGCATCGGCATCGTGCATCAGGTTAATTTGGAATATCTCGCCAAGGGCGTTTTGAACGCGGGCGATGTTTATTATCCCGACACACTCGTCGGCACCGATTCGCACACGACGATGATCAACGGCCTCGGCATCGTCGGTTGGGGCGTCGGCGGCATCGAAGCGGAAGCGGGCATGTTGGGCCAGCCGGTTTATTTTCTGACGCCGGATGTTGTCGGTGTTCACATGACGGGCGCGATTCGCGAGGGCGTGACGGCGACAGATGTCGCACTGACCGTCACGCAAATTTTGCGCAAGGCGAAAGTCGTCGGCAAGTTCGTGGAATTTTTCGGCCCCGGCGCGGCGGCGTTGCCGCTCGTGGATCGCGCCACCGTCGCGAACATGGCGCCCGAATACGGCGCGACGATGGGGTTTTTCCCGATTGATGCCGAGTGCACGAATTATCTCCGCGCCACCGGCCGCACCGACGAAGCCATCAAGACCTACGAAAATTATTACAAGGCGCAAGGTCTCTGGGGTATTCCGAAAAAAGGCGAAATTGTTTACTCGCAGGAAATCGAACTGGATCTCGGCTCGGTGCTGCCGAGCGTTGCCGGTCCGAAACGTCCGCAAGATCGCATTGAATTGCCGAAGCTGAAAAACGAATTCATCAGCGCGTTCAGCAAGCCCGTCACCGAAAATGGATTTGGCATGAAGGCCGAAGAATTGTCGCGCACCGTGCACGTTTCGGCGGAAGGCGAAATTCATCCGGGCGGCGGCAGCCAGCAGCGCGTGCCGAACAGCGAATTGCCGCCGAGCGAGCGCGAGATGGCCATCGAGCATCCGACGCCCGATCCGGTTCATGCGAAAGCGGCGCGATTGGACGGCAATGTTCGCAACGGTTCCGTGCTCATCGCGGCCATCACCAGCTGCACGAACACGTCAAATCCGAGCGTCATGCTGGCCGCCGGTTTGCTCGCGAAAAAGGCCGTCGAGCGCGGACTCACGGTCAATTCCACCGTCAAGGCGTCGCTCGCGCCCGGCTCGCGCGTCGTCACCGATTATTTGAACAAGACCGGTTTGCAACCGTTCCTCGACAAACTCGGTTTCAACCTCGTCGGCTACGGCTGCACGACGTGCATCGGCAATTCCGGTCCGCTGCATCCGGCGATCGAGGATGCCGTGGTGAAAAATAATTTGATCGCCGCGTCGGTGCTTTCCGGCAATCGCAATTTCGAGGCACGCGTCCACCAAAACATCAAGGCGAATTTCCTCATGTCGCCGCCGCTCGTCGTCGCGTTCGCGCTCGCCGGCCGCGTGGATATTGATCTGGCGAATGACGCGCTCGGCACCGGCAAGGACGGCAAGCCCGTTCATCTGCGCGACATCTGGCCGAGCCTGAAAGAAGTTCGCGACCTCATGCAAGCCGCGTTGCAGCCGGAGATCTTCCGCCGGCTCTACAAAGATTTCGCCGCGCAAAATCCGAAGTGGAACGAAATTCCGTCCAGCACCGGCAACGTTTACGAGTGGGATCGCCAGTCCACTTACATTCAGGAACCGCCGTTCTTCACGAACTTTTCGCTGCAACCCGGCAGCATCGCCGAAATAAAAAATGCCCGCGCGCTGGCGATTTTTGGCGACAGCGTGACGACCGACCACATTTCGCCTGCCGGTGCGATCAAGAAATCGTCGCCCGCCGGAAAATATCTCATCGAGAATGGTGTGACGGCGGAAGATTTCAACAGCTACGGCTCGCGGCGCGGCAACGACCGCGTCATGACGCGCGGCACGTTCGCAAACGTGCGCATCAAAAACCTGATGCTCGCCGGTCAGGAAGGCGGCGACACGTTGTTGCAGCCCGAAGGCAAAAAGGTTTCGATCTACGACGCCTCCATTGAATATCAAAAACGCGGAACGCCGCTGGTGGTTTTGGCCGGCCAGGAATACGGCACCGGTTCATCGCGCGATTGGGCGGCGAAAGGAACTAATCTGCTCGGCGTCAAAGCCGTCGTCGCGCAGAGCTTCGAGCGCATTCACCGCAGCAATCTCGTCGGCATGGGCGTGCTGCCGCTGCAATTCAAGGACGGCACCACCGCGCAAAGCCTCAAGCTCGACGGTTCGGAGACTTACGACATCGTCGGCCTCGACGCGAACATCAAGCCGCAGCAAGACCTCACGCTGAAGATCACGCGCAAAGACGGCAGCGTGGAAAACGTGAACGTCCGCTGCCGCATTGATACGCCCATTGAAATTGATTATTACCAGCACGGCGGCATCTTGCCTTATGTGTTGCGGCAGCTGGTTGCCAAAGCTTGAAATAAAAATCACCAGCTTTTTCGGAAGGCGATCTTCGGAAACGGAGGTCGCTTTTTAATTTATTTCTGGTCCAGTTTTTGAATGATCAGCGAGTGCCAGCCGGTGGCGTAGGTTTCGAAGCCGGGCGAAAAAGCGTGGGCGATAAGCGTCGGCTCGCCTTTGTAATTGGCGACGATGTGATTTTTTTTCTGCGCGAAAAACGCGCCCTGTTCGGGCAGCGCGAGGGTTTCCTCGATGATTTTTTTCGCGCTGTCGGCCAGCACCAAACCTTTGGCATCCACGATGCAGACGCGCGTGGAATTTTTTTCTTCCGCGCCAATCAGCGTGCCACACACGATGGTCTGGCCGAGCGCTTCCCAGTTGAAAACAATTCCCAGCACGCCGATCAGCGGGCCGTGCGCATCGCCATTTTCGCGAACGCCGCAGGAATAAACCAGGATGTGCTGGCCGCCGGCGAGGGTGGACGACCGATGAACCCCTTGAAATCCGAACTGCGTGCCGTCGCTCGTTTTCATCGCCGCCCGGAACCATTCGGTGTCGTTTTGTGAACTGCCGATGGAATGGAATTTATTTTTGCGGCCGTTGGCGATGACGTGACCGTCAAGATCGCATAACACGATGTCAAAATAGACCGTGTAAGAATCCAGGATCACTCCGAGTCGCTTGCAGGCGTGGGCCCGCGCTTCCACGGTGTTTTGCGTCAACGCATCCACCGCACTGCTGTCGGTCGCCCACCAGCGCACGTCGCACGAACGTTCATAAAGATTGCGGTCGATCACATCAATGTTCGTCATCGCCAAGTCGGAAAGCCGGGTGCCGCGGATTTCCCGGCCGAGATCGCCGATGATTTCGTTCAGTGCATTGATTTTGCCCTGCGTCTCGGTGGCCAATTTGTGCGTGACTTCCGTGGTCTGGCCTGAAAGGGCGACCATTTCCATCGCCACCACGCCAAACGCATTGCCGATCACTCCCGCGCGCGCCGACTCAATCTGGGCATTGAACGAAAGAATTTTTGTCTGGAGATTGATCCGCTCGATTTCGCTGACGGCATGCTTGAAATGAATCGCCACCGATTCCGCCAGCTGGCCGATTTTTTTCAAGCCGCCGGCCACGTTCTGTTTTGCTCCGGTGCCATCCCTGTCCGCATTTCGCGCCGGGCTGTCAGAAATCACGTTGGAACCCGGCAAAAAATTTTTTAGCGATCCGGACGCCGGCGCGGCGAAATCAGATTTTTTTGAAACAGCAGCTTCGGTCATAAATAAAAAAAAGGCGGCTTTAGTCCAGGATGGTTGCCTCCTTGTTAGCAAAGTCTTCGTCTAAAAAGGGAGAGCCTTAAACAAAAAATGTGTAAATATTCCAACAATGTAGCCTTAAAGTGACAATGTTTACAATGGTTTTATCCGTTTCCCATTTTTTGCAGCTTTTGCCGAGGTGAGGGGCACTTTGGCGGAACTGCTTCAAGTTTTATCCACTTCATCTGTGCCAACAGAATATTCCAGCGACAAAATGTCCGGCCGCGCAATCTTTTCTCCGCGTTGTGTTGCCGCCATTCCATCGCTTATGCTGCGGTCTGTGATTCACAACGTTCATGAGATCGCCGCCGAAGTGATCCGCCAAACCGGTCGCGACAAACCCGCCGACGCCGCGCTGCGCGCAGTGCTCAAGCTGCACCGCGAACTCGCGCCCTTCGACGCGACCGAAATCGCGAGAACAGTTTTCACTTATTATCGCTGGCATGTTTGGTTGCGCGAAGAACGGGGCGTGGAAGCCAAGATGTGGCTCGCGTTGCGACTGGATGAAAAATTTCGCGCCAGCGAAACGAATATTCCGCTGGCCGAACTGCGCGCCAAAGCCGTGCCCGAATGGACCGCGACCCAACTCGATGTGAATGACGACTGGCTGCGTTCATTGCAACGCTCGCCGAAATTATGGCTGCGGGCCAAGCGCGGTCAGGCCGAGCCCCTCGCGCGGAAATTGTTCGCGGCGGAAGTCAGTCCGTGGGTTACGGACGCGCTGGTGTTTGATGGCGAGACGGATTTGTTCAAGACGCCAGAATTTCACGCCGGCGAATTTGAGATCCAAGACATCGCCTCGCAAATGGTGGGCTTGCTCTGTGCGCCATCGCCCGGCGAAACGTGGTGGGACACCTGCGCGGGCGAGGGCGGAAAAACCTTGCATCTGTCCGACCTGATGCAGAACAAGGGAATGTTGTGGGCAAGCGACCGCGCCGAATGGCGTTTGACCAAGTTGAAACGCCGGGCTGGGCGGGCGAAGGTTTTCAATTATCGCTCCGCGTTTTGGGATGGTGGAAAAAAACTCCCGACGAAAACAAAATTTGATGGCGTGCTCGTGGATGCGCCGTGCAGCGGCATCGGCACCTGGCAGCGCAATCCGCAGGCGCGCTGGACGACGACCGAGAATGACGTGCGCGAACTTTCGGCGATCCAAAAAAATTTACTGGCGCATGTCGCGCCGAGCGTGAAGCCGGGCGGCAAACTGATTTTCTCCGTCTGCACGCTGACGCGCGCCGAATCAAACGAAGTCGTGGAACATTTCAACGCGAGCCAGCCGGAATTTGAACCGCTGATTTTTCCGGAAATAAAATTCAGCGAACGCACACTTTCCGGGGCTTCGGCTTTGACCATCTGGCCGCAGGATTTGGGCGGCAACGGCATGTTCATCGCCGGCTGGCGACGTAAAAAACCTTAGTCAACATTTCGTCGGGCGGAGCGGCCCGTCCATTCATTTTTCCGTGGTTGCGAAAGGCAAGCAGCAGCTTTGCCCATCCGGTCAAGCTTCTGTCGCTTCCAAAATTTTGCCAAGAATTTTCTGAATGTCCTCGTTGTGCTGTTGTGACGCCATGCCGAAGGCGTGGATGATGGCAAGCAACAGCGCAGTGTTGCCGCGGTTGAAATCATAATATACGGTTTCCTTGGGATGTGCCTTGCCCGCCGGGCGCGGCGTGTCGTCCATGGTTCGCACTTCACCGAGCGGCAGGCAGACATAGACCATCGCTTGATAACCGACGGCGCGCTGTTTTTGCTTCAACTGGATTTGCACCCAGCCGTGCGGCGTGTTTTTGGTGAATTGCGGCAGGCGCTCAACGGCGCTTTGAAAGCCGTCCGCCGCCGCGTTAGTTGCCGTTTCCACCTGCACCGGTTGATTTTCTTCGAAGGCCGCTGGCGGAATTTTCTTCAACGCTGCAATTTCGCTGGCCAGTTCATCCGTTGAAATCAAACCGATGCGCAGCGCTTCAAAAATAATTTTTGAAAGCTCGTGCCCGTATTTCATCTCGCCGTTGCGAACAAATTTTATTTCCGGAATCGCGGTCGGACTGTTCGTGTTCGGACTGTCGTAGCCGATCTGCCATTCAAGATAATGTATTTTACCCAGTGAAGTTTTGGAGGGCGCGACGGGCAAGCCAAAGCCGTCGGCAGCCTTCTCTTTCACGCGCACTTTGCCGGTCACATCCGTGAGCGGCAGGCGGACGCGCACCGCATTGGTCAACGTTTCAATGCGGACTAATTTGTAGTCCGCATCCGCGCAAAACGCGCGGCACACCAATAAAATCAAGGTGAATAAAATGGCGCCACTTTTTCGCATAAGAAGCATTTAGAAAGAATTAGGACACTCCCGAATTATTTCCTAAAATTTTTTGTTAATTCGGTAAATTCCGCCTCAAGAATTTCCCGGCTTCACAATCGAAACCACCAGCGCTTCCGGCTTGAGATATTTTTGCGCGGCCGCCTTCGCTGCTTCGAGCGTCACGGCTTCGTATTTCGCATCGTCCAGATCACCGTGCTGCCAACCCAGACCGTAAAGTTCATCGAGTGCGCTCGTGGATGCGAGATTGCCGAGGTCCTGCCGCGAGATTTTTTTCTGGCCGATGATTTTGGCTTTCGCGCGTTTCAATTCTTCCGCCGTCAAGCCTTCCGTTCGCAACAATTCGGCTTCGTTAAGCAACTCGGTTTCCACCTGCGCCGCCTTCGTCGGTTCCGTGCCGGTATAAAACGCGAAGTAGCCGGGCGCGACGCCCACGAAATTTTGCGCGCCGACGTAATACGCGAGGCCAAGCTGTTCGCGGATGCGCAAAAACAAGCGCGAGCCGAGGTCGCTGCAGCATTCCTGCAAAATATCCAGCGCGTAACGATCGTCGCTGTGCATCGTCGTGCCCGGAAAGCCGATCACGAGCACAGCCTGTTTTTTATCGCGCGTTTCCTCGACGCGTTGCGAGGTGTTGAAGCTTGAAGGTTGAACGTTGGAGGGTGAAAACGCGGCGCCTTTTTTCCAGCCGGCAAAAGCTTTTTCCACGGCCGCTTTGACTTCAGCCACTTTCACATCGCCGAAAATCGCCAGCACGCAATTGTTCGGCACGGCGAATTTTTGATGGAATGTCTTTAAGTCCGCCGGTTTCAATTTCGTGATCGTTTCTTCCGTCCCGAGCGAATCGAGCCCATAGCCGATGTTGCCAAAGAGCGCCTTGCGCATCGCGAGGCTCGCGCTCTTGAGCAGTTCGTCTTTGCGCGCTTGAATGCTCGCGACCTGCAATTCAATTTCGCGTTCCAATTCTTCGGCGGGAAAAACCGGATTCAAGATGACATCGGCGAGCAGACCGAGGCCGGTGGCGAAATCGCTGCTCAATACTTCCGCGTTCACGCCAAAACTGTTGTTGCCGCCGTAGCTGTCAATGTGGCCGCCGACGGATTCGATTTCCGTCGCGATTTTTTCCGCGTTGCGCGTCGTCGTGCCCTTGATGAGCAATTTCGCGAGCAGCATCGTGGTGCCGTTGTTCTCGGCGGTTTCGGCGAGCACGCCGCCTTGAAACATCGCGCGAAATTCCACGAAGGGCAGGCGCGGATCTTCCTTCACCAACAATCGCAAACCATTCGGCAAATCAATTTTCTGAATCGCGTTGTCCGCGTTCGTCTCGATGTTCGCTTTCGCTTTCGGCGCGGTGCCGGTGGGCAGCAGCGCGTAAAGCGTGCGGTTTTCGGGCGTTAAATATTGCCGCGCCACGCGCTGCACGTCGCCGATCGTGATGCGCTTGACGGCGGCGAGATAGCGCTCGGAAAAATTGAGGTCGTTCGCCGCGAGCCAGTTGCCGCCAAGATTTTGCGCCTGGCCTTCCATCGTCTTGCGCGTGGCCAGCGTGGCCGAAATGAATTGCTTCACCGCCTTTTGCAATTCGTCGGAAGAGACGGAAAGCGATTTGATTTTTTGCACCTCCGCCAGCACCGCTTCGCGCGCGGCTTCAAACTGATCCGCATCAGTGACCGCGCTCATGCCAAAAAGACCGGCGCTGCCGGGATTGTAGGTCCACGCGTCCACGTGATGCACCACGCCGAGTTTCTCGCGCACATTTTGAAACAACCGCGAACTGCGGCCGCTGCCAAGCAGCACGGCGAGCACGTCAAGCACCGGCACGTCCGCGTGCCGCAATTCCGGGATGTGCCAGGCGTAATGAAAATGGCCCATTTCAATCGCCGCCTCCTCGATGATTTCGCGCGCCGCCGTCTGCTGCGGTTCCTGTGGCAGAACGACCGGCGACATCGCGCGCGCCTTCGTGGTCGCGTAAGCCTTTTTGATCTGCGCCACCACGTCATCGTTTTTCACATCGCCCGCGACGACATAGAACATATTGTTCGGCGCATATTTTTCCATGTAATATTCGCGGATATCCGCCGGCCTGAGCTCGTTGAAAATATCAAGATAGCCGATGATCGTGAAGCGATACGGACTTTTCGTGTAAGCGACTTCAAACAGCCGGCGGCTCGCGCGGCGGCCCGGATCATCCTGGCCCATGTCCATTTCGCGGCGGATCACGTCGAGTTCCTTCGCCAGTTCTTCCGGCGGCAACGACGCGTGCTGCATGATGTCGCACAAAATATCGATCGCCGTCGTCGCGCCCGTGTTCGGCACGTCAATGTGATAGACCGTGCGATCGAAGCTGGTGTAAGCGTTCATGTAACCGCCCGCTTCCTGCACTTCCTGATCAATCCGGCTGCCGGGGCGCGTCGTCGTGCCCTTGAACAGCATGTGTTCGAGCACGTGTGAAAGTCCCGCGCCCAGCCACTTGTCCTCGTGAATGCTGCCGGCCATCGCCCACGCCTGCGCCGACACGACCGGCGCGCTGTGATCTTCGCGCACAATGATGATGAGGCCATTGTCGAGCGTGGTGAGTTTGACGCCGGGCGGCATCGCGGGAATGGCGGAAATATCTTTGGTCATTGTGAATAAATGTCGAACCGTAAAGATAACCGCAAACGCGGTCGGGGCAAATTCAATTTGGGGGAGCGGGCCATTGCCGCGAATGACTTTTCGTTCATCTTTCTTCTCAGTTGCATAGATAATCTGTAAAGTGCGCGTTCGATGGCCGCCACGCTTTACGATCTGATCCCACGCGGAGAAAATGTGACCAACGATTTGTTGCTGGAACGTTTTCTCGAATATGCGGAAGGACGCCGGTTGCAATTATATCCCGCGCAGGAAAATGCCATTCTGGAATTGTTCGACGACAAGAACGTCATTCTCAACACGCCGACTGGTTCTGGCAAATCGCTCGTCGCGACCGCGCTGCATTTTCAAGCCATCGCCAAAGGCCGGCGCTCGATTTACACCTGTCCGATCAAGGCGCTCGTGAACGAAAAATTCATGGCGCTCTGCCGCGAGTTCGGGCCGGACAACATCGGCTTGAGCACCGGCGACGCCTCGGTGAATCGCGACGCGCCCCTCCTTTGTTGCACGGCGGAAATTCTCGCGAACATCGCGTTGCGCGAAGGCGCGAAGGCGAATGTGCGCGATGTGGTCATGGACGAATTTCATTATTACGCCGACCGCGAACGCGGCGTGGCGTGGCAGGTGCCGTTGCTCACGCTGCCACAAACGCGTTTTCTGCTGATGTCCGCTACGCTGGGCGACACCAGTTTTTTTGAAACCGAACTCACGCGCGTCACGGGCCGACAGACGGTGACAATTTCTTCCGCCGACCGGCCGGTGCCGCTCGCGCATGAATATTCCGAACTGCCGCTCGCGAAAACTTTGGAGAGCCTCGTCGCCGATGGTCGCGCGCCGGTTTACGTCGTGCACTTCACGCAGCTTGAAGCGGCGCAGAGCGCGCAGGATTTCACCAGCATCAATGTTTGCACGCGCGAAGAAAAAAATGCGATTGCCAGCGCGCTGGAAAATTTTAAATTCACCAGCCCTTACGGACCGGAAATCAAGAAGTGGTTGCGTCATGGCATCGGTTTGCATCACGCCGGTTTGCTCCCGAAATATCGCGTGCTGGTCGAACAACTCGCGCAACGCGGTTTGCTCAAGGTCATCTGCGGCACGGACACGCTCGGCGTCGGCATCAACGTCCCGATCCGCACGGTGCTGTTCACACGGCTGTGCAAATTTGACGGACAAAAAACTGGAATTTTGAGCGCGCGGGATTTTCATCAAATCAGCGGTCGCGCCGGGCGAAAAGGTTTTGATGACAAAGGCTGGGTCGTCGCGCAGGCGCCGGAACACGTGATCGAAAATCTGAAGCTCGCGGAAAAATCCGCGCGCGATGGCAAAAAGACGGTGAAGCGTCAGCCGCCGGAAAAGAATTTCGTGAACTGGGACAAGAACACTTACCTCCGGCTCATCGCGGCGCCGCCGGAAAAGCTGGCGTCGCGCTTCAAGGTCACGCACGGCATGTTGCTGAATGTTTTGAGCCGCAAAGGCGATGGTTGCGCGGCGATGCAGCAGCTCATCCGCGATTGTCACGAGACGCCGCGCCAAAAGCAGGCGCACATCCAACGCGCGTGGCAGTTGTTCCGCTCATTGCTCGACCGCAAGATCGTGGAGTTCATTCCGCCAACTCCCGACGGCGCGACGCTGCGCGTGAACGTGGATTTGCAGGAAGATTTTTCGATGGATCAAGTGTTGTCGTTGTATCTCCTCGAAACGATTCCGCTGCTGGATACGCAAGCGCCGGATTACGCCTTGAGTTTGCTCACACTCGTTGAATCCATTCTCGAAGATCCGGACATCATTTTGCGCAAGCAACTCGACAAGGTGAAGGATCAGAAGATGGCCGAGATGAAAATGGCAGGCATAGAATACGACCAGCGCATGGAGGAACTCGAAAAGTGCGAACACCCGAAACCAAACCGCGAATTTATATATTCCACCTTCAACGACTTTGCCGCGCGGCATCCGTGGGTGGGCCAGGAAAACATCCGTCCGAAATCCATCGTGCGCGAGATGTTCGAGGAATTTCGTTCGTTCGCCGACTACATTAAACTTTATGAATTGCAGCGCGCGGAAGGCGTTTTGCTGCGGCACTTGAACAGCGTTTTCAAAGTCCTCGCGCAAACCGTGCCGGATGCCGCAAAGAACGATCAGGCGCGCGAAATGGAATTGTATCTCAGTTCAATGATCCGGCAGGTGGATTCCAGTTTGCTCGACGAGTGGGAGAAGCTGCGCGACCCGAATTATCGCCCCGGCGAAACGAAGGAAGTTCGCCCGCCTGGCGCGGAAGAAGCCGCTGTGGACATCACGCGCGACGTGAAAAATTTCACGGCCGCAATTCGCAATCAAATATTTGTTTTTCTGCGCGGCTTGGTCGTGGCCGACTACGAAACCGCCATCGCCAATCTGGCTTCACCGCTTGATAGCGAAGGCTCGAAGTGGACGACGGAGCGTCTCGATGAAATCATGAAACTTTACGAAACCGAACATGAGCAGCTCTGCCTTGATCCCAACGCCCGCAATGCGCGCCATACCTATGTGACGCCTTCCGCCGATAAAAAAATCTGGCGCGTGCAACAGATGCTGGTCGATCCGCAGAACACCAACGACTGGGTCGCTGAGTTTGAAGTGAACTTGGTCAAGTCTCAGGCCCTAAACCGGCCAGCCTTGCAGCTGAGACGGATCGGAAATTTGGCCTAACTCAAAAGTCGCGCGAGCGACGTGACAACCCGCCCCGTTATGTCTGCCACTGAATCAATGGATTCGTGCCTCAGCGACGGAACCACTGGCGGTTCGCCCTGCGCGGATAATTTTTTTTTGACAGAATGCCGGAGGGGAATCGGCTGTGGCGTGGCCAGCAGAAAACGGATTTTGATTTTTCTTCGCCGAGGTCGAGCCTTCGCAACAATGCTGCTCTCGAATGAACACGGCTGCGTCATAAACTTATTTTGCCGCTTCGATTTTGCATTTGCCCGCCTGGCATTCATTCGCGCCAGGTGCAGAATTTTTTTCACTTTGCCCGCTGCGTTTTTGAATGCGACCGAGCAATTCAGCTTCTTTTCCTTCGGCAAATTCCAGGGGGTCCGCCGTCAGTCGTGCGATTTTCTGCTTCAATTTTCCTCTGACGATGTTCCAGTTTCCTTTGGCAGTGAGTGTGGTCATAATTTTTTTTGTTTTGCCGCCATCGGCGGCCGCATGATTTTACTTTTGCAATTAACGTGCCGTCGAGAAGAGGAAAAATTGGCGGTTAATTTCAATAATTCCTGCGCACCTGATTTCAATGCATTGACTTTGTCTGCTAATTGCACTGCACCTCCTTGGCGAGTTTGCAAGCTGCGATGAAAACTGCTTAACCTTAAAAAAAAATCCCAGCGCGACGACACAGTCTGATTCGGCCGGAAAATTTTAAGTGGTTTGCCGGGCGCGCAGTCCCTTGCCAAATTCCTCAATCATCTTTTGATTGAAGGCGGCCAGATCATCCGGTTTGCGGCTGGTGACCAGCCCTTCATCCACGACCACTTTTTCATCCACCCACTTCGCGCCCGCGTTCATCAAATCAGTTTTGATGGATGGATAAGAAGTGAGTCTGCGGCCGACAACCACATCCGCCTCTATCAGAATTTGCGGACCGTGACAAATGGCCGCCACCGGTTTGCCCGCGTCAAAAAATGCGCGGACAAATTCAACCGCTTTCGGGATTTGCCGCAACTTGTCCGGGTTCATCACGCCGCCCGGCAGCATCAGGGCATCGTAATCATCGCTGCCGGCAGTTTCCAACCGGACGTCCACTTTGACCACGTCGCCAAAACGGTCTTTGTCCCAGGACTTGACCGCGTCCGCATTGGGCGACACCACAAATGTCTCCGCATTCACCGCTTGCAATGCGGCCCGGGGTTCTTCCAATTCGCTTTGCTCAAAACCGTCCGTGACCAATATGGCCACTTTTTTCCCATCGAGATTCGCTGCCATAATTTTGATGCGGGTATAAAAACGGAGGGCGAGATTTTTTTGACTGGATTGCCGGCTTCGTTTCGCGGTTTCCCGTTTTGTTGCCAGCTAGCTTTCCGATTCGCAATCTCGCCTTCCACCAACATCAAGCTTGGATTGTGCCAGTGGCTTTAACGGGTATTCATGTAGTTTTTTAAAATAAAATTTATTTCAGTCTATGCAGATTGCATCGGTGCGGACGAAAACGGAAGGCGTTTTGCATCTCCAACTTTAATTTATTTCAGGACCCGAGAGATATTTTTTGGACGATTCCATTTTTCAATTTAAAAATTTTAATGTGAATGTGGGCTGCAATTAAAAGTGCAAATTTCAAAGATGCATCTTGCAAAAAACAAACGGAGCTCCGCCACCAGGTTGGAAATGCGCTGAAAAGCTGCATTTTTGCCCCGGATTGTTTGGCACGCACCAAGCTAACCAGTTTGGCGTTTAAAAAACTTGAATACTCATATGAAAATTTTCAAATGTTGCTCGATTGCTTTAATTGGCACCGCCGGATTTTTGGGCTCAGCCTTCGGTCAGATGACCACGACAAACAGCTTGCCTGGTGAAATCAGCCCGCTCTACCATGCGCAGGAACTTTCCATCGATGGTTTCGCGAGCGGCTCGCTCGGCCAGCATTATATCGATCACGTTTCCGGCCACGTCTTGAGACACGACGCGCGTTTGGGTGCGGGCGTGGGCGTGAATTATTTTTTCACGCGTTATTTGGGCGTGGGCGGCGATATTTACAGCGAAGACACCAAAGATCACTTTATTGACAGTGCGTCGGGAAACTTGATCGCGCGGCTGCCGATTTCCGATACACCCATCGCGCCCTATATTTTTGGGGGCGCGGGCCATCAATTTGACCAAGTGCAGCAGACGTTTGGCCAGGCCGGTGCGGGAATGGAAATTCGGGTGGCGCATCACATTGGTTTTTTTGTGGATGCCCGGTATATTTTTGCTGAACGCACCGAAGATTATGGCCTGGCGCGCGCGGGTTTGCGCCTGAGTTTCTAAATCAGTGAACGCCATTTCGATAAAAATTTTGACGGACGAAAGTCCCCAATTTTGAGTTCCATTTAATAATTCATCTGAAAGGAAAAGATATGTCGCAACCTCAAACTAAAAATGTTCACGGCAAAAAAGCCGACCGCGCCGGGACAGATTCATTTGATTCACAAAATTCCGCCGCGGAAAATCCCAAAGGACAACAGAGCGGAAAACCAATGCGGTCGGTAAAAGACCAAGGATCTGGAGGTAAGAATAATAATCAGGATGATGTTTACGACGGCGAGTAGGATCGGATTCGGAAATCATTTTGGGCGGGAATTTTTTTGCGCGGTAAAAAGTCATCGTGGTGTTTCGTAAAATGAGCGATGGCGTTTTTTTGGGTTTCGCCGCGCAAGATGATGGGCCAACTTCGGGCTGGGTTGATTTTCAAATTTATTAACGATCTTGCCGGCGGTGTTCTCGCCCGTGGACATCTCTTCTGAATCGGTCATTGCGAATGGCGTGGGCCCGCCAATCGGCATGGCCACGTTCCCAGCCGTGAAATCGTTGCAGACGGATCGGATCGCATACCAACCACACGTTGCCCGGGCCTAAATAATAATATTGATCGCCCACCACGCCGACGTATTCATTTCCGTCCCACACATAATCGTCGGGGACCTCGGCGGCAACCACGGGCGCCGGCGCGACGACCGTGGCTTGGTAGGCCACGCGACCATTGGGTTCAACCACGCAGCCTGACCCCAGCATTAATCCGGCGATGGCCGCCATCAGGCCACACGGCAAACAAAATTTCGTTTTCATATTTTTTTCTTTCCGTTGCGAGACAAGTTTCAATTTCCTGGTGCAGATGATATGCCAAACGCTTTAAACCCTCTTTTGTTTAAAATAGACCTCTTCTGTTTTCACGAGGCGCCTCTCGGTCTACAGACTGCAAGTTTGTGGAATTTGTGAACGTGCAAACTGCATTGTGGTTTATTTGATTCGCGCCATAAAAGTCTTCCTTAAACGACAATGTTTAGTTGCCATTTTTCAGAAAATTAGAAAGATTGGAATCATTCATGGAAATGAATGTTTCAATCGTCATGGATAAGGACAAGAACGATTCCAGCCAGTTCACGTTTTTGGCCAATGGCAGTGAAATGAGCGAGCTGATTCGCGCTCATGATTGGGCGCAAACTGCATTAGGCGCGATGGAATCCTGGCCAGCCGCGCTGCTTTCCACCTTGAGCATCTGTTTGAGCGCGCGATTTCCGATGGCAATTTATTGGGGAGCGGAAGGTTTTCTGCTCTACAACGATGCTTGGCGACCGATCTTGGGCAACAAACATCCTTGGGCTTTGGGGCGCGGCGCGCGCGATGTTTGGCCGGAAATCTGGTCCACCATAAATCCGCTTTTTGAAACCGTCCGTGCCACCGGCCAGGCGACTTGGCGGCCGGACGAACTCCTGCCCATGCACCGTTTCGGCTATCGCGAAGAATGTTATTTCGATTACAGCTTCAATCCCATCACCGGCCAGACCAAAACCATCGAAGGCATCCTGAACATCGTCCAGGAAACCACCTTTCGCGTTTTGAACGAACGCCGCACGCATCTGTTGAGCGAACTGGCGGCGCGCTCGGCCACGGCCAAAACGGAAGCGGAAGCGTGCCGGTTGGCCATGAACGCCATCGCCACCGACCCCGCCGATGTGCCGTTCGCATTTTTATGCAACGCTGAACCGGATGGGAATTTTCGCGTCATCGCCAGCACTGGTTTTGCGGGAAATGTCCCGGTGCAATTCCCAGATCACGACGGTTCGATTTTTGGCAAAATAAAATCGAAAACCGAGCTGATAATCCTAAAAAATTTCATCGGACAATTTGGCTTGTCGCCCAGCGGATTCTGGCCCGAACCCGTGACACAAGCGGTTTTGCTTCCCATCGTCCCCGCTTCGGAAAATCAGATGGCGGTGGTGTTGATTGCCGGCGTCAGTCCGCGTCGCCATCTGGATGAAGCTTATACGCGTTTTTTTGAATTGATCGCCTCGCACGTCGCCAGCACTTTGGCCAACGCCAAAACATTTGAAGAAGAACGTAAGCGGGCGTTGGCACTGGCGGAACTGGACCGCGCCAAGACCACTTTTTTCAGCAATGTCAGCCATGAGTTGCGCACGCCGTTGACGCTGATTCTTGGACCGCTGGAAGACGAGTTGCGCGAACGCGGCGGCGCGAACCCACGGCTTCAACTGGCGCATCGCAACAGCCTGCGCTTGCTGAAACTCGTCAACACGCTGCTGGATTTTTCGCGCATCGAAGCCGGCCGCATCGAGGCCACGTTCGTCGCGACGGATCTCGCGGCTTTCACGGCGGAACTGGCGGCCGTATTCCGTTCCGGCGTGGAACGCGCCGGCCTGCGCCTCGTCGTGGATTGTGCGCGGGTGGCCGAACCGGTTTATGTGGACCGCGACATGTGGGAAAAAATTGTTTTCAATTTGTTGAGCAACGCCTTCAAGTTCACGTTCGAAGGAGAAATAGAAATCAAGCTGCAGGTCGCGCCCAATGCCGTCGCCGTCCCGGCGGACGAAAAAGTTGAAACGGGAACATCAACCCTGCCGTGCGCGTGCCTGTCCGTGCGCGACACGGGCACGGGCATTCCGGCGGCGGAATTGCCGCGCATTTTTGAACGGTTTCATCGCGTGCACAACGCGCGTTCACGCTCGCACGAAGGCACGGGCATCGGCTTGGCGCTGGTGCAGGAATTGGCGCGGCAACACGGCGGCGGTGTCGGCGTGGAAAGCAGCGAGGGCAAGGGCACCACGTTCACGGTTTGGCTTCCGCTGGGCCACGCGCATCTGCCCAGGGAACGCATCGGCGCGGCGGGTTCGCTTGCCTCGACTCATTCCGGCGCGTTGCCGTTCGTCGAAGAAACTTTGCGCTGGCTGCCGGAGATTCCCGAAAGTTTTGCCGACCACGATGGCAAGGGCGACGCGGTGATTTCAAAAGATCCTGCCGGAAAAATTTTTCGCGATGGCGCGAACCGACGGATTTTATTGGCCGACGACAACGCGGACATGCGGGAATATATGCGCCGCCTGCTGGTCGCGCGCGGCCATGACGTGATCGCCGTGGAAAATGGGGAAGCCGCGCTGGCGGCGGTCCGCGCGGAACCGCCCGCGCTGGTATTGAGCGACGTGATGATGCCGCGCCTCGATGGTTTTGGTTTGCTGCGCGAAATGCGAAATGATCCGCGGACGAACACGATCCCGATCATTTTAATTTCCGCGCGGGCCGGTGAAGAGTCCCGGGTCGAAGGCGTCGAGGCCGGCGCGGATGATTATTTGACGAAGCCGTTCAGTGCGCGCGAATTGCTGGCGCGGGTGTCAACCCATTTGGACCTCGCCCGCCGGCGGCGCGAAACGGAAGAAAAAATTCGGGCGACGCTGGAGAGCATCACCGACGGGCTGCATGTGGTGGATGCGGCCGGCCGCTTTATTTATTTGAACGCGGAGGCGCGGCGTATGATGGCGGAAAACGGCCTGGTTCCCGAGGCGATGATCGGGCGCGAATATTTTGAACTGTTTCCCGAAAATTATCACCAGCCGATTGGCGAGGCATTCCGGCAATGCCTGCATGAACATGTGCGAAAGGAAACGGAAAATTATTATCCGCCGTGGCAGCGCTGGTTCAACGTGCGGCACTATCCGCGGGCCGAGGGTGGCGTCTCGACATTTTTCCAGGATATCACCGAGCGTAAGCGGGCCGAGGCCGTGATGCTGGCCGGCCAACGACGCTTTCGCCAGCTCGCGGACACGATGCCGCAGATGGTGTGGATCACCAAACCCGACGGCGCGCATGAATATTTCAACAAACGCTGGTATGAATTCACCGGCATGCCGGAGGGTTCGCTCGGCGGCCCCGGCTGGGCGGAATTGTTTCATCCCGAGGATGACCAACGCGTGCGCGCCCATTGGAAAAAATCGCTGGCGACCGGCGCCCTTTACGAAATTGAATACCGCTTGAAAAGCCGGGCGGGCGATTACTGCTGGTTTCTCTGCCGGGCGTTGCCGGTGCGCGACGAGGCCGGGCGCATCATTAACTGGTTCGGGACCTGCACCGACATCGAAGGCGTCAAACGCGTCGAAGAAGCTTTGCGCCACGCCAACGCCTCCGCTGAAAGCGCCAACCGCAGCAAAGACCATTTTCTCGCCGCCCTGAGCCATGAACTGCGCACGCCGCTCACGCCCGTTTTGATCACCGCCGCCACGTTGCAGGAAGACGAACGGTTGCCCGCCGAAGTGCGCGGACAGCTCGCCATGATGGAACGCAACATCGCATTGGAGGCGCGCCTCATTGATGACCTGCTGGATATTTCCGCGATCTCCACGGGCAAACTGCATCTGCACTCGCAATTATGCGACACGCATTCGCTCATCCGGCTCGCGCTGGAAATGGTGCAGGATGCCGCGCTGACCAAGGAAATCAAACTCGTGTGTGAGTTGAGGGCCACACGCAGCAGCGTCTTGACCGACCCAGCTCGGTTTCAGCAGATCGTCTGGAATCTCGTGCGCAACGCGGTGAAATTCACATCGCCCGGCGGCCAGGTCGCCATCCGCACCACCGAACGCGCCGCTGGCAATACTTTTTGGCTGTGTCTGGAAGTAACCGACACGGGCATCGGCATTGCGCCGGAACTGTTGGAAAAAATTTTCCGACCTTTTGAACAAGGTGCCGTGACGGGCGACCATCGCTTCGGCGGCATGGGCCTGGGTTTGGCGATTGCGCGCGCCATCGTGGAATTGCACGGCGGAAAAATCAGCGCGCACAGCCCGGGCATCAATCACGGCGCGACCTTCGTTGTCGAATTGCCCGGTGCCGTCGTGCCGCCGCCCAGTCCGAGCGACGATGGAAACACGGCGACGTCATTTACAAAATTTGAGCGAAGCAAAACCGGCACCGCGCCAACCACCGGAAACGCACCGCGCATTTTGCTGGTGGAAGATCACGCCTCCACGCTGCAAGTTTTATCCACCTTGCTCCGGCGCGACGGCTATGAAGTGTTGCCGGCCACCAATGTCGCTGAAGCCTTGGCGCAGGTGGCGGCCCAGCCGTGTGAACTGGTCATCTCCGATCTGGGGTTGCCCGATGGCTCGGGGATTCAATTGATGCGCCAGTTGCGCACCAATTATGGTTTGCGCGGCATTGCGTTGACGGGTTACGGCATGGAAGAAGACATCGCGCGGGCGCGCGAAGCCGGCTTTGCCGCGCATTTGGTCAAGCCGATTCAGGTCGCCGAACTGCGCAGAATTCTCGCCGATTTAAGCTTGTCGCGCGCTTGATTCTCTTTTTTGCCAGCAGCCGACTTCGGTCCAGATTGAATCGTTCCGTTGCCGGCTTAAACAAGCCCGTAAATTGGCAACTCCAGTTCAGAGTCCATTGACTGGTCCCGATGAGTAATGAATAAGCCGGCTCAACTGCATAAAAAATCTATTCCGCTTATTTAAAAAAATTCGCCGCATCAGCGTTGCAACATTAACGCGTCACCTGCGCGTTCAAGAGCTTTTGAAAGTCACTGAGTTGCGCGCTTCCGACCGGCGTCACGTTCCACGCCATTTCCGCATGGATGCCATACCATCGCCAGCGTTCTACATGACCATCGGCAAACGAGAATAGACAACCGCGGTGGCGATACGTTGGAGCATTCTGCCAATTGCTGAAGTTAATGGCGCAGACACCATCCTCGATTGAGCTGGCGCTTTCATCAATCAGCACGATGGCATCTGCCGGCCCGGGCTTTATAATTTGCCCGGGTTTCCGGAATGCCGAATAGCCGGATCCCAAGGTGCCGCCAATGGTATCATAGACGCTCGATTGAACGGCGGCATTATATGAAGAAACATCCGAGGGCAGGGCGGCCCCCATGCGTTCCGCCATGGATACCGAGCGTTCCCATAACTGACCGCCCACCGGTTGCAAATCCGGACACACATAAATGGCTGTTGAATGGTGGTAGGAAAAAATGGTTCCATTGGTCAATCCATCCACGGGGCTAGAAACCAGGACACTGCCGGTGACCCATGAATCATGCGGCGATTGCCCGGCAAAAGAAGTCCAGTTGAGTGGCAGTTGATCCGTGTTGTCGCCACCATACATCGTCCAAGCGAGAGTTAGTTGTTTAAAGTTATTGAGGCATTGGGTAATGCGGGCCTTGTCCTTGGCCTGTGCCAACGCAGGCAACAAAAGAGCCGCGAGAATCGCAATGATGGCAATGACCACCAGCAACTCAATGAGGGTGAAGGCCCTTCGTTCGCAGCTGAATGAAAATCCTTTTCTCTGTTGTTTTGTAAAGCCCATAAAAAGGCCTCGCATAAACTTGACTAAAGACACGACAATATAGGGGGCGGCAAGAAAGTCACCTTCAAAAGATGCAACGCTGGTAAAATGTCCAAACCGGCACACGCCGGTTCGAGAGCGCCGGAATCAAGGCTATCAATTTTGACATCGCTGTCCGCCGGCATTACGTTCGACTCCAGCGAACAACAGTGATAAAAAAAATTGATGGCAATTTTTAACCATGAACAGGCGCGGCTTATTTGATTCCATCTGCCTTGTCACTTTGATTCTTGCCAACTGTAGCATTTTTGCACCGCTGAACCGCGCTCGCGCCGGCGAAATCTCGTGATGAAGCAGGAATCAAACATGGCGCTTTCGGTGCTCGATCTCGCCACCGTGCGCGAGGGCGGAACGGTGGCGGAGAGTTTCCGCAACACGGTGCAACTGGCCCAAGCGGCGGAGGCGTGGGGTTATCACTGTTTCTGGCTGGCGGAACATCATAACATGCCAGGCATCGCGAGCGCGGCGACTTCGGTCTTGGATTGTTATCAACTGGCCGACCGACTGCATTCATACGAGATTGTGGCGCGTCTGTTTTTGAAACCCATTAAAGAACAAAATTAATATGGAATATCGACAACTCGGCGGTTCGGGATTGAAAGTCCCGGTTTTGACACTCGGCACCGGCACCTTTGGTGGCCAAGGTGAACTCTTCTCGGCTTGGGGAAACAATGGCGTGCCCGAAGCGACGCGACTTGTGGACATCTGCCTCGATGCCGGGTTGACGATGTTCGACAGCGCCGACATTTATTCGGCGGGCTTGGCCGAAGAAATTCTTGGCAAAGCCATCGCGGGGCGGCGAGACAAAGTGCTAATTTCCACCAAAGCCACCTTTCGCCTCGGCGACGGACCCAACGATGTTGGTTCCTCACGTTTTCATTTGATCCGCGCCGTGGAAGGTTCCCTGAAACGTTTGGGCACAGACTATATTGACCTGTTCCAACTGCACGGCTTTGATGCCCTGACCCCGATCGAAGAAACCTTGAGCACCCTCGACGGTCTCGTGCGCGCCGGGAAAATCCGCTATCTGGGTTGCTCGAACTTTTCGGGCTGGCACGTGATGAAATCGCTGGCGATCGCCGAGAAATACGGCTATTCCCGTTACGTGGCGCACCAGGCTTATTACTCACTGGTCGGTCGTGATTATGAGTGGGAGCTGATGCCGCTGGGGCTGGATCAAAAAGTGGGCGCCGTCGTGTGGAGCCCGCTGGGCTGGGCAAGGCTGACCGGTAAAATCCGGCGCGGCCAGCCGCTGCCGCCGGGCTCGCGCCTGCAATCCAAGTTGAATGCGGATATTGGACCGCAAGTCGCTGACGACCAGCTTTACAAAGTGGTGGACGCGCTTGATGAAATTGCCAAGGAGACCGGCAAGACCATCCCGCAGATTGCGCTGAACTGGCTGCTCCAGCGGCCTACCGTTTCCACGCTCGTCATCGGCGCGCGCAACGAAGATCAGCTCCGCGCCAACCTGGGGGCGGTGGGTTGGAACCTGACCCGCGAGCAAGTGGCCAGACTCGATGCGGCGAGCACTGTGCCATTGGCATATCCCTATTTTCATCAACGCGGATTTACCGAAAGAAATCCACCGCCGGTTTGAAGTTTAGGTGGAAAAAATTGTCGAACTCCCGTTTTGAAGTGTTGGCGCAATAGTGTTTCGTGCCTTAATTCCAGAACCATCGATGGTTTGGAAAGAATTTTTTCGACTCCAAACTGAATGGCCGAACCTCTAATAAATGGGGAATGCCGTGAACCCCCTCGGGTTTAGCGCAATGGCGGGTGAAAAATCCCGCCGGCGTTAAGCAAGGAAAAAACGATTGCCATGAATGTGCCTCCATCAAAACCGTTGCACACGATTTCGGTGCGCGACTTGGTGGCGTTTGTCTTGCGAACAGGCGATCTCGGCGGTGAACGTGCATTCGTCGGTTCGGACCGCGCCGTCGCAGGCATCCGCGGTCATCAGCAAATCCAGCGGTCGCGCCCGACCGGTTATCTGACCGAGCTGCCGTTGGAACATTCCATCGAGACCGAAGAATTTACGCTGCTAATCCGGGGACGCATTGACGGTCTGCTAATTACGTCCCAAGAAGTTTTGTTGGAAGAAATCAAAACCGTGCAGGGGAACTGGGATCATCAGGCCGATCCACTGCACTGGGCGCAGGCAAAATTTTACGGATTTATTCATGCCAAGAAATCCAAGCTGAAAAAACTCGTCATTCAACTGGTGTATCTGGAATTGCAAACCGGCAAAGTTACGGAGTTCCGCGAGACTTTTTCACCCGATGATTTATCGGTTTTTTTCGCCGCGACGACCGCCGTCTATTTGGACTGGCTGCGAGAGCGCCACGAGTGGTGGCTCGCTCGCGATACCTCCATCCGAACCTTGGCATTTCCTTTTTCCAATTACCGCGCGGGCCAGCGTGAACTCGCCGTGGCCGCCTATCGGGTGCTGGCCACTGGCGGGCGTTTGTTTCTCGCCGCCCCGACGGGGATCGGCAAAACCATTTCCGTTTTGTTTCCAGCGGTCAAAGCCTTGGGTGAAGGAAAACTGGCGCGCATTTTTTATCTAACCGCCCGCACCGTTGGCCGCACCATCGCCGAGAAAGCCTTGGGAGATTTGCGCCGGGTCGGTTTGAAGCTTCGCGTCGTAACGCTCACCGCCAAGGAAAAAATATGCGTGCGCGACGGCCACTCCTGCGACCCGCTGACGTGCCCTTTGGCGCAGGGCTATTATGATCGCGTCAAGCCCGCGATCCGCGAAGCCTTGGCGCAGGAAGAAATCAATCGCGCCACACTCGCAGCCGTCGGACAGAAACATCAGGTGTGCCCGTTTGAATTGGCGTTCGACGTTTCCGTGTGGGCCGACGGTGTCATTGGCGATTATAACTATGTGTTCGATCCGCAGGTTTATTTGCGCCGGCATTTCGATGCGGACGGTGGTGCCTATGCTTTTCTCGTGGACGAAGCCCACAATCTGGTGGACCGCGCGCGGGAAATGTTTTCCGCCGAGCTGGAGGGGCAGGCAATCTTGGATGTCAAACGCGCTCTCAAAAAATCCGTGCCGCGTTGCACCAAGGCGCTGACGCAGTTGCACGCGGCGTTCAAACAATTGGGCGACCCGACGACCGTTGAACCCATTGAAACTTCCGATCGCGCGTTTGAGCTAAATTTATTTCCTGCGAAAGTGGTCGCGGTCACCGATGCCCAGCATGGAACTCGCACCAGTCATGAGTTTCCCGATTCGCTGATCGAGCCGTTGGAAAGCGCGCTGGCGGAAACCGAACTCTGGCTGGCAAAAAATCAGCCGACGGATTTTCGCGAAGCGTTGCTGGCGCTTTACTTTCAGATGCACGCGTTCCGGCGCACGGCTGAACTTTACGATGAACGATTCGTGACGATCATCGAGAACGCCCCGAGCTTGAAGGTCCGCCTTTTTTGCCTGGACCCATCCGTGTTGCTGCGACGAGCCCTGGCGCGTGGCAAGACCGCGATTTTCTTTTCCGCGACGCTTTCTCCAATCGATTATTATCGTGCCCTTTTGGGCGGAGAGCCGGAGGATCCCGGGCTCCAACTGGCTTCGCCCTTCCCACCGGAAAATCTGGCCGTGCTGATTCAAGACCGGATTCAAACCCATTTCAAAGGCCGCGCGGAATCACGCGGCGATGTAGTGGAAGCCATCGGAACTTTGGTGCAAGGCCGACGCGGCAATTACCTCGTTTATTTTCCTTCCTATCAATACTTGAATGCCGTGTTGGCGGAATTCCAAAGTCATTTTCCAACAATCTCCATTTTGGCCCAGCGACCCAACATGAACGATCGTGAACGTGATGCGTTTCTGGCTGCATTCGGGCTCGAACACGGCGAAACACTGGTCGGTTTCGCGGTGCTGGGCGGAATTTTCGGCGAAGGCATTGACCTCGTCGGCGAACGACTGATCGGCGCGGTCATCGTCGGCGTGGGGCTGCCTCAGTTATGCGTTGAGCGCGATTTGATCCGGGATTATTTCCAAACGCAGAACGCGGCGGGATTTGAATATGCTTACACGTTTCCCGGTATGAACCGCGTGCTGCAAGCCATTGGCCGCGTCATCCGTTCGGAAACGGATCGCGGCGTCGTGCTCTTGATTGACGCCCGGTTCAATGAATTGCGATATCGCCGGCTATTCCCGGTTTGGTGGAAACACCTGCGGGTTCGAAACGCCGACGCCCTGCGTCATACGTTGGATAATTTCTGGCACGAACTGAAAACGTGCGATGATTGACATTGAGCCGGTGACCTCGGGGCACAACCAACACGCCCTGGTGGACGCAATGACACTTGCCCAGACTTTTTTGTCATCAAACCAAAAATTGCCGGAATCATGTCGTCGAGTCAGACTATTGATCAGCATCTACCTGGTGGCAAAATTGATGGAACTTAAAATCATAATATGCCCGCGCGTCAATCTGGCTATTCGAGATGCACAATGCCCAGGCGGATGGCGGTGATGGCCGCTTCCGTGCGATCTTGCACATCGAGCTTGTGAAACAAGTTTTTGAGGTGCGTTTTGACAGTATCCTCCGAAATGAAAAGGGCGGCGGCGATTTCCTTGTTGCTGCGGCCCTTGACCAAAAATTGCAGGGCTTCCAATTCCCGCTGGTTCAATTCCTGACGTTGCAACCGGTTGGCCAGTCGGCTGGCGACATTGGCGGACAACGGTTGCTCCCCGTTGTGCACGGCGCGGATAGTCTGCACAATTTCCTCTTTTGGCATGTCCTTGAGCAGATAGGATTGGGCGCCAGACTGGATGGCGCGGTAAACATCCTCATCCGCATCATACGTCGTGACGACAATAACGCGGCAACCGGGAAACTCTTTGCGGAGGGCGATGATGGCTTCAACGCCACTGAAGCCGGGCAGGCGCAAATCCATGAGAACTACGTCTGGTTTTTCCCGCCGGAAAATCTCCACGGCATCCTGTCCGTCGCCGCTCTCCGCCACCACGGTCATGTCCGGCTCGCTTTCGATCAAAGCCGCCAGTCCCATGCGAAACGCCGGATGGTCATCCACGACAAGCAATCGGATGGGATTTTTTTTCTTCATCGTGAGTTTCAACCGGCAATGGGCACGGCCAGTGAGATTTCCGTGCCGCGTCCCGCCGCGCTGCGGACGGCGAACTGGCCGTGCAATTCTGCCGCGCGTTCGCGCATGCCGATCAAACCAAAACCGCTGGGCCCGGCCGATGGTTGCGCGGAGTCAAAGCCCCGGCCGTTGTCCTTGACGCGTAGCCGTGCTTCTTTGTCCACGAATTCGAGCTCCACTTCGATGAGTTTTGCCCGTGCATGTTTCATGGCATTCGTGATGGCTTCCTGGCCGACGCGCAGCAGATTGTTTTCGGTGACCGGGGGCAAACGCCGCGGGCGACCGATCACCTGCATTCGTCCACAAACTCCGGTGTCGCTGGTGAGTTGTTGTAAAATGCCGGCAAGGGCAGAAACCAGATCGCCGGTTTCGAGCACCTGCGAACGCATGTTCCAGATGGAATTGCGTGCCTCGGCCAGGCTGGTGCGCACGAGTTGGTGCGCCTGTTTCAGATGTTCGCCGGCCCCGTTGGAATCGGGCGCGAGCCGGCTTTTGGCCAGTTCCAATTGCATGGAAATCGCTCCCAGCCCTTGGGCCAGCGTGTCATGGATTTCACGCGCCAGACGATTGCGCTCCGAAAGAATGGCGCTGAATTCATTTTCAGCCATGTCCCGCCGACGCTTTTGATCATGCAGACGCCGCCGTGAGAGCAGAATAATCCAACCGGCCACCAGTAATGTCATCATGGCCCCGGAGGCCAACGCGAAAATGACATGCCTGGAGGTCCACCACGACGGCGAATGAATGACCGCCAAATCGGCCGGCGAACGCAGGAGAATTTCGAATGATTGCGCCTGGGCAATGCCGGCATAGGGACGGTCTTCATCATGGATCAAGGAACAAATGCCTGTGACGCGGACATTGCTGCCGGTCTGCCAATCCGGAGGCACCTGTCCGCCCGGAGATGTATTTAAAATAGCTTTGAAAGATCTTCCGTCTTTTTCCAATGTGAACGCCAGCCCGTCTAGCACGGGTTGTATTTCAGCGAGCGTTCCTTGCATTGCCACCAAATCATCGCCATGGTCGTAGGCGGCATCAAAATTGGTGAGCGTCAGCGGAGCGGGCGGAAGGGTCGTGCCGGTTTTGAGAAATATCGAATCCTCAAGGACCGAAGAGTAAGAGCCGAAAGTGGGAAACCCAAGGACGTCAATTTTATCACCCGGCAGCAGATTCTCCAACTGATGGGTTTGAATGTGCAGGCCCGAAACGCCGTCTTGAATCCAAATGGAGGAACCGGATTGGGAATAGGTCACCACGCCGCGGACATGCACCCGATGGGCGCAGGAGTAAAGGTTTTCTGGCGTGAACATCAACAGGCTCGTGATGGAACGCACCGGAGCCGCAAATGGGTCAGAGGGCGCGGCTTTTTCAACGGTGATCGGCACGCCGCGCGGGATTTGCAGCACCGGATTCAGGACTTGGCGTTTTTGGTTGAACTCGTAAAAACAAAGTGCCCGCACCCGCACTTCCGCGTCGACTTGGATTTGTGCCCCCGATTGCACAAAGAATCTGACTGATACGGGACCGCCTTCCACGGCTACGGATATTCTCCGCACTTCAGACAAGGCCCCCGGCTGATACCATCGGCGGACGACTCCTTTGATCTCCACCCATTGGGCATCCATGGCACCGCTGGCCAATTGTTGATAAGTAACCGGGCTGGGTTCTGGAATCGGCGCGGTGGCCAGCTTGCGCACGGTTGCCGCTTTGACGATGGGCGCAAAGCCGCCCGGGTCGGTGACCCCGGTGATTTCCACCCAGTCTCCGCGAAAACAATTGGTTAACAAATTTTGCGTTCCCAACACATAAATTCCCGCCGTGTGATCTGCCAAAATTATCGCCTGCTGACTGGGATCGGCGTTGCCCATCACCACCCCAGTTAAGTTCACTGGCAAGGCTCGGCCTGCCAGTGCGGGGGTCAAACCACGAACCTGCGCAACATTGGTAAACACTTCCGTCGTCAAAGATTCGTGGGCCTTCGACTCAGCCGTGTAACTTAAACCAAGAAGCAGCCCGCTCATTCTAATCGCATGAAAAAGCGCGCTCATTATGATTATGCCGCCGTCAACCTTATGCCGCGCGCGGCCTAAAGTCGATTATTAATGTAGCGGACCCACGATAGACAAATAGCATGCCTCTGCAACGATTTCATTTTCACCCGTTCGGGTGATGGACGCCGGCAGCACTGTCTTATAAGTTGTTTACCTGATTCCCAAAACCCTATCATATCTCTCAACCCCGTCGTGATCATGAAGCTAACTCCAAAAGCCATAATTATTCTGCTTTCGCTCATTCTTCCGCTGCTGACGCAGGCGGCCAACGTCTTTCTGACCGCAAGCGATACTTCCGGCACTACCTCAATGACCAATACCATCGGCAAATGGGGACCTGATTCGACAGGCCATGCGGCTTTGCCGCCGCAAGCGACGAATGATTATTTTACCGGGCCATACTTCTTGCGAACACCGCCGAATGGTGGTGGCGTCATATTTGCCGGGCATTCGCTGACGCTCGGAGATGTATCAGGCAATCCCGGCAGCGGCGGCCAAGGTTTACCCTACCGAAGCATGCTCTATAAGGGCACTGGCGGCGATACCATCACCATCAACAACCTCACCAACCTCGCCGGCAGCGTTATCAACAACGGCGGTAGTGGCAACGTATCGCCCGTGCCAATCTTTACGGGCAATCTGTGGACAATTGCCGGAAATTGCACAATTATCTCGGATCAGGGGCCGACGATTATCGGCTATCCGATTTTTGGTTCAGCCATTTTGACTAACAGCGGCAGTGTTCAAAGCGGAGTTCATCCCATAACTTACACCGGCAATCTATCGGGTTTTACCGGCAAATTGCTCATTGCAAATGTCAATGGCGGTATGGTGGTCAATCTGAATGCTGGCAGCAGCAATCTGGGAAATCCGGCCACCGCAACGCCCGACCAGATCACGATCGCCAATGGCTGCGCCTTGACTGATAATGTCGGTCTACTTTTTAATAATGCCAATGGTGGTTTTACACTGAATGGAGGCAACGGGTCCATAAACGCGGCGGGAACCACCGTAATTGCGGAGGCAATCACCGACGTGACCAATGGGGTTCCTGCCGTCGCGTCGCTGACCTCGGGTGGTGCGGGCACTTTGATCATGAGCAATGCCAATAATACATACTCTGGTGGCACGACTATATCCGCCGGCGTTTTGCAAATGGGCGTGGTCAATGCCCTGCCGGCCAATCCCATCGCCGGCGATGTGACGGTCACGGCCACTTTGGACTTGAATTCTTACAACACCACCATCAACGGCTTGAATGGCGCGGGAACCGTGGATAATACTGCCAGCAGCGGCACGGCGACTTTGACGGTTGGCGCCAATGGCGATAATGGAACTTTCACCGGAAACATTCAGAATTCCTCGTCCGGAATCCTGTCCTTAGTCAAGATTGGTGCGGGAACAGAAACTCTGTCAGGTTATACCTATAGTGGCAATACGGTGGTGGCGGGCGGAACATTGAATTTGAATACTGCGGGTTCTTTGCCGTCAACTCCCGGCAATTTGATTGTAAGCAATTTGGCCAACTTGACTATCAATGCCTCTGGTGGCACATCATTGCCGGCAAACAATGTGGTGCTCGCCACGAATGGAAGCGTCAGCCTTACGCTTAATCCGACGGCAGTCGGTATAAGCGCTGCCGGCAATCTTATCTTGCAGGATAATGCCACCAATAACTTCGCTTACGGCACCGTTCCCTCTAATCCCAGCGCTGCCGCCATCAGTGTCGCCGGCGGCATTTCCGCGCCGGGCTCAAATGTGGTTATCAAAATCACCGCGACCGGCTTGAAGGCCGGCACATTTACCTTGATTAAATACAACACTGGCGCACTGGCCAGCCTCGCGAATTTTCAATTATCTCCACCGCCGGGAGTGGGTGCTATTCTGGTCAATAACACGGGGAATCATTCGATTGATGTCACCATCACTTCAACTCCCAATCAACTGACTTGGAACGGGGTGAACGGCAACCTCTGGGATCTTTCGACCGCCAATTGGACAAATCCTGTCACGGGAGGAATAACGCTATTTCAGCAATACACCAATGGCAGCGTGATTGCCGGCGACGCGGTGACTTTCGATGACTCGCTGACCAACGATTTCGTCAATCCGCAGCCCACTAATATCGTCCTGAACTCCAGGTTTTATGCTTTCCCAATCGTGATGAGCACTTCTTTGCCGTATAGTATTGCCGGGTCGGGAGGTATCGCGGGAGTTACTTCTCTGTTAGTATCAAATTCAGTAAATGGCTTCGGCTCCCTGACGTTGCTGACGAGTAACAGCTTTAGCGGCGGTGTTACTATCGCCGGCAGCACGTTGATCATCACCAATGATTCCGCGCTGGGAGTGAGTTCGGGCGCGGTGACCCTCAACGGAGGCACCTTGCAGATCAACGGCGGAATCACCAACAACCGCGCACTGCCCATGCCGGCTACTTCCACCATCGGGGTGGGTGTGAACGCCACCGCCAGTTTGGGCGGCGTCATCAGTGGTCCCAGCACCTTTAACAAGTCGGATCTGGGCACGCTTATTTTGACCGCCCGGGAAACCTTCACGGGCGACTTATTCCTGCATAATGGAACCACTATTATTGACACCGGCGGCTCAATCACCAATGGGAGCTATGAAGATGTCGGTCAAAATACCACGGACTCGGCAACCCTCACCTTACGAGGCACCGGTTCACTGTCCACCACCTCTGATTTCAATGTGGGCGACCTGGATAGTTCCATTGGCATACTGAATGTTACCAATGCAGCGACGCTGACCATGAACGCGTTCTATATTGGTTCAGCCAACGCGGGCGGCTCGACGGCCATGGGCACGGTGAACCAATCTGGCGGAACCATTACTGAAGTGAGCACCGCCGTGGGAACCTTTTGCATCGGCGGTCGCACTTCGGCTTCAGCGGTTGGTATCTATAACATGAGCGGTGGCACGCTGACAGCGAATGCAGGTATTCGTGTCGGCTCGACCGGTATCGGAACCTTGAATCAGACTGGTGGCACGATCAACGCGCCGGCTGGCATCAATATCGCGCGCATTGCCGGCTCTTTCGGCACTAATAACCTGAACGGCGGCACGCTTTCGACCTATAACGTGGCCTCCAGCACGGGAGTCAATGCCGTCTTCAACTTTAATGGCGGCACGTTGCAAGCGAATTTTGCGCCTCAAACGACGACGTGGTTTACCGGTGGCATACAAGCCAATATTTTGGCCGGCGGTGCCGTCATAGATTCATCCAATAACAACGTCACCATTTCTGTGCCGTTGCTGGCAGGCAGCGCGAACGGTGGATTGACCAAGAAAGGCGCTGGAACATTGAATTTGACCGGCACCAATACCTTTACCGGGCCCATCACCAACAATGCCGGCACGCTGGTTTTAAACAGTCCGAGCACTTACTCAGGCGCGGCGTATGTGAATGCCGGCACCATTCAATCGACAACTGCGTCCACCCTTGCCGGTGGCGCGGTAATCGCCACGAACGCGGTGCTCTCGATCAATCAAGTGGGTAGCGCGGCCGCCAATCTCGGCAATTTGACGTTTAACGGAACAGCGGGAGCTCCGGGAGCCACTCTGGCGCTGGCACCCACCGTGGCGAACAATCCGGCAGTGGCGCTGGTGAATTGCGGCACGTTGACTCTCAACGGCACGAATACCATCAGCGTGCCGCTTGAGACTGTCGGCACGATTGCGCTCATAAAATATACCGGCACGATCGCCGGTTCCGGTAATTGCACAAACTTTGCCCTGCCTCAGGGCGCGACCGGTTACATTTCAAATAATGCGGCGAATTCGACGCTGTATGCGGTGATCACCAGCACCGGTCCGGGGATCTTCTGGACGGGCACCAACAATGTTGCGGGGCATACTAACCTGTGGGACATCAGCACCACGGTCAACTGGTTGCTGGGGGCCACGGCCACGACCTACCATCAAGTGGTTATTCCCGGTGATGCGGTGACGTTCAACGACAGCGGCAGCGGCACAGTCTTATTAAGTAACAACGTCGGTCCGACAAGTATTACAATCAGCAACAACAGCAAGCCTTACACATTCAGCGGATCTGGTGGCATCACCGGTCCGACCGCCTTGCTAAAACAAGGCAACGGCACGGCCATTGTTTATCTGACCAACAGCACTTACATTGGGAATACTACAGTCAGCAATGGGACGTTGCAATTGGGATCTGCCACCGCCATTTCATCATCGGCCAATCTGGTTATCAGTTCCGGCGGCACGCTGGAGCTGGCAGGGGTTTCGCCAACCGTTGGCGAATTGACTGGATCGGGCATCATTGACAACGCCAGCGGCATCAATCCGACCCTGACGATTGGCAGCAGTAGCGGCGGCACCTGGAACGGCACCATTCAGGATCACGGCGCCGGCGGAGTTAGCTTGCACAAAACGGGCAGCGGCACTTGGTTCGTTGGCGGAAGCAATTTCCTGAATGATGGTCAGCCTTACTCCGATCAAAGCCAGATCAATGCCGGCACCGTTATCATCACCAACAGTGGTCTGTTGAGTGTGGCCAATTTGCAATTACAGATTGCCAACGGAGCTGGAAATACCGCCGCAGTCGTTGTCGCTGGCGGCACCCTGGCGGTCAGCAACAATGTTTTGTCCGTGGGTTATTCAACCAATGCGACGGGCACCCTCACGGTCAATAGCGGCACCGTGTTGCACGCTGGCACGACCGCGGGCGCGGGCTTTGCGTCATTGCCTAACAGCATTGACGTCGGTGCCCTCGGCTCCACCGGCACACTAACTGTCAATGGTGGGCAGGTTCTCAATAATTTGCCGCTGTATTTGGGCGATGGTTCGACCTCGAGCGGCACGCTCCAACTCAATGGCGGTCTGGTGCAGGCGAGCCAAGTGATTGGCAACGCTTCGCCGGCGACTTCAACCGCTAATTTCAACGGTGGCACACTGCAAGCCACGACCAACAGCATCGACTTCATTGATGGTAGCACGCTGGCAAATATCCAAACCGGTGGCCTGATCTTGGATGATGGCGGCTGGTCCATCAATCTGCCGGTCACGCTCCAAACCGATCCGGCCTTGCTTGGCGGCGGTTTAATTAAGAAAGGCGCGGGAACTGTTTACCTCGATTCGGGCAACACCTACACCGGAAACACAGTCATCACGAACGGGACGCTGGCCGGTGTCGGCAGCGTCAACGGCAATGTTGTGGAAGGTCCAGCGGGCAGCCTTGGCGCGGGTGATGCGGCGGACGTTGGCACATTTACGGTTGGCGGCAATCTTACTTTGCAAGGCAATGCCAGCTTGCGCGTCAGCAAAACCGGCGGGACCCCGGCGCAAGACAATGTCACCGTCAGTGGTAATGTAATCTACGGTGGCATCCTGACGGTCACTAACATTACGTCTGATGCCACCACATTGACGACCAGCGATACCTTCCAATTATTTAGCGTCAGCGGTTCGCACACTGGCAACTTCAGCGGAATTGTCGGTTCACCGGGAACCGGGCTGGCCTACAGTTTCAATCCAGCCAGCGGCATATTGACTATCATCACGCAAACCATCGCTCCAAATTCGACCAATATCACGTTCGGCATCAGCGGCAGCAACCTGACGCTTTCGTGGCCTGCGGACCACATTGGATGGATTTTGCAGGCGCAGACTAACAGTCTCAGCACCGGCCTTTCGCCGGCGGTCGGTAATTGGTTTGACATTGCCGGCAGCAGTTCCAGCAATACCAATGTCATCAGCATAAACCCGGCAAACCCGGCCGCATTCTATCGTTTGCGCCACCCGTGATTGCGTGAAAGCGGACACAGCTTGAGACCAGCCGGTTCGTCGTTCGATCGGATGACGGCGAACCGGCTAAAATGGCTGCATGGAGAAATGAGTGGGATTTTTATTTGCCGAACGCCGGCAAATTTATTTTTCAAAAATCCAACACGCCGCCCAATTGACCACAGATTTTGGCATGAGTTCGTTTGCCCGCATTGCGTTGGTCGTTTCCAGTGAGCACCATCGCACCGCCCGTCGATGCGACCTTAGCAGCGGAGATAATGAGGGCTGAAAACCATTTTGTGACGTTACATTCTGGCAGATAAATGAGAACAACCAATACTATGCGGAATGCCACGTGCGGATTATTCCTGAGTCACCTTATTGCTGCGATTTTTGCCCTGCGATCTTGGGAGAATGGATTGGCAAGATGTATTGGAGGCAATGCTTCCAGCGCGACTAAACAAACGTCGTCATCAAAACTGCCGGTCGCGGAAAAATTTCGCGCCGCGACAAACAGATCATCCAGCAGCGCCTCCATCGGCAATGCTCGCCGTTCCTGTAAAAGTGAGGCGAGCTTCTCCGGGCCAAATTCATTATTCGCGGCGTCAAAGATTTCGTAAATTCCATCCGTAAACATCAAAATCAAATCATCGGACTCCAACGAATCTTGACAGTTATGGAATTTCGCGTTGCTGACCATGCCCAATGCCGGCCCCTTACAGCCAGGTGGACATTTCAAGGTTCTGACTTCGCCGGTTAGTCTTCGCAATAAAAGCGGATTGGGATGGCCTGCCTTGGCAAACCGGATTTCCTTGCGAGCGGCATCGGCCACGAGGTAGAAGGCTGTTGCGTAAAGCGGGCTGTCCATCGGTTTAAGGATGCACATCAGCTCGGCGTTGACGCGGGTCAAGAGCTCGCCTGGATTGTTGCCGATAGCCCTCAATTCCTCAACGAGGGCGCGTAACATCGCGGTGACAAAGGCTGAGCGAACGCCGTGCCCCATTACGTCGCAAATGAAAACGCCCACCGCACTCTCCGAGATTTGCAGCACATGGAAGAAGTCGCCGCTGACCACCCCCGCCGATTCGTAACGATGGGCGAACCGCAGCGCGGCTTCCCGTCCCGCACGCTGTCCCGCGACCACGGGTATTTGCGTCGGCAACATAGCCAGTTGGATTTCCCGCGCCAAATACAAGTCTCCCTCCATCTGCTCATTTTTTTTGTTGATCTCGCGCTGCTTGCTTTCGAGCTGCACAATTTTTTCCAAGAGCAATTCATTTTGCAGCCGCACAAGTGTTCGAGAGAATATCACGCCGAGCACCTTTCCCGTCTCGTCCACCAGCACAACATCATCGTAGAGCCTGGTATCCGGGCGAGAAAAAGCAGCGGCCAAAACTTCCGGCAATGGTTGATTGACTTTGAGAATGGTGGTGGCCGGCAGCATGGCTTCGCGCACTGGCTGGCGCGAGTGCATCGCAAACCCGAACCGAGCTCCGAGCACCATCCCGATTTTTTGCCGTTCGCACAACCCCAGCAACTTTTCCCCGGCCATGACCAACATGAATTCATACTCATGGCTGGCGAAACGTTTATGCACAGACTCCAGCGAATCCGAATCCTGCACGCATTCCCGATGCGCGATCAAATGACGCAGGTCGGTTTGTTCGATGATGGTCGGGGAATTCGGCATTGTCTGAAGATATAGCTAGTGCCTGCCTGCTTTCAACCATCGTTAGCATTTGTTGCTTAATCTTTACGTCATGCGCGACTCCAATAAATAAAATAGTTACCGAAATGGCACATGGAAACCATGTTCGCGAAACAAATAGATTCCATTCTTGCGACTGATTATGTCTGCGCCCACTCAACCGCTGGTCGAGCCCGCCACGTCCACCGGCGAAATCCGCTTGTTTTCATTACACGTTGATTTTCCCGCTTCGGTGCATGTCCGCTGGTTGACTGGTAAAATAATTGAACTGGCGGGGCCCCACTGGAAAACCTCCTCGGAGACCTGGAAAATTGACGCGCTCAAGGCCAGTGATGGAATCCGGAAAATGCTCACCAGTGACGCAATTAATGCCGACGTCGTCATCGTCGCATTCAGTTTATTGGCCCAGCCCGAGCCAGCCCTGATTCAATGGTTGAATGCTCTGGGCGCAGAACACATCAGCCGCCCGACTCCCGGTGTGCTTATCGCTCTGCTTGGCAATGAAGATAGCAAAGCTCAGGAACTAGACGAAGTGGTGAAGCCGTTGATGGTTTGCTCGCAACAATTGGGGCGTGATTTCATCTGGCAATGGATGGGTGAAATCAGGACGCTGGATGGGGCTTGGGTCACGGGGAATATCAACACGCTATTGGCCCGCAAAATCCGTTTCTCACAATTGCGCGAGACGAACCCGCAATAATTTTCCAAGCGTTCGCCAGCGTTAAACTTGAATCCGCCGGTTGAGATCATTTTTATTTGCCGGCGCTTCGGCCATAAATTGCTACCGCCGAGGGCAAACCACGTGTGGACTTGACGTTGGATTTCTGGTTTGATGGAGACTGCCATGAATACTTGCCTCGTGAAATTGGTGCCGAAAGGGGATTTTGCCGAAGTCAGCGCGCTAACGCATGGCTGGCAAACCAAATTGCAGCTGCTCCTCCAACAAAAGCAGCCCATCCGGTATGACTTTTATCCGCTGTCCAGCTTTCCTCAAGAAGTAAAGGACGACCTCGAACTTCTGGGCTATCACGATTTAGTTTTGGAACAAGATCAATGGCAGCACTTTTTGGTGCCTCATTCAAATTCAATCGCTGCGCGAACAAATTAAAAAAGAAGGCATTTTGGTTACTCAATAACAAGCCGTGCGGTTAGTTTATGATCACATCAATCGTCCGTGTCATCCTGGCCAGACAAGCCGAAAATGATTGTCATCAAGTCGTGGAGCGGCCATATCGGGAAGATTCCGAATGCGAGCAAAAAGTTCTCGGCGGCGGACCTTGTTTGGTGTCGCGCGCGGATGGCAAAACTTTCAAGACCGGGGCAACGCCACCGATGGAGGATCTTATTCTGGCGCCGGCGCAGAAGGTTCAAAGCCAATTCCACTATAGAGCTTGACTGGCTGCACGGCGGTTGACCGCTGACGATGAATGCAATTGTAACTTTAAGTTGCTTGCTTTTGTCATCGCCGGGCTGTCTTATTGCTCAATGTTCGCACAGGTAAGCTTAACCATGGGGAAGCAGTAAATTTAAGAGAAAGGCTGGACTATGAAACTAACCACGCTGTTGAATAGCGCCCGCAAGGAACTTGAGATCGCGAAAATCAACGTGACGCATGATGCTAAGACGGCGCAAGCTGCCCGAAAAACGGCCAAGGCGGCCAAGTCAAAATTCAAACAAGCGCGCAAGCTGGTGAAATTTACGCGGAAGGTGGCGCGGAAATGCGAGGATCAGGCCGATGCTGCGATCGAAGTCCTCGAGCGAGCACAAGCCCGCGTGGAAAAGCTGGAAAGGCGCGCTCGCAAAAAAGAACGGAAGCACAAGAAGTCCGCTAAACCCAAGGCGGCAAAGCTGCTGCTACCGCCCGTTCAAACGCCTCTGCCAAAAGCCTAGCGAAAACTCATATGGGTTCCGGCCAGAACATCATTTCCCGCATATCATGAAACTCATGCGGCTTGTGGGCGACGGCTTGTTAAGGCGCACGCGACTGCTCATCCGCCATCTTCAGGAACAGCAGAAACGTCAACTTTTGAAATAATCGCCCCAGGACACACCCGCATCGTGGAGGAAGTTACAGTAGTTCCAAAGTTTTTGGACGAGTTGCGGTGCGGGATTGCTCATTTCTGGGAACGTAAAAGTTTGCGCAGCCGCGTGGTTGTCTGCTGGCGGTCAAGCCGGCTGGCCGCCACACCTACCGTCAATGCCTCCCATGCCTCTAAGTCCAGCTTTTCGTCCGGCAACAAATCGTTTTCGCTCAAGAAGACCAGACACGTCGCCAGCGCCGTGCGCTTGTTGCCATCCATAAAGGGACGATTGCGGCACAGGTAAAACAGATACGCCGTCGCGATTTCCGCCGGATCGGTGAACAGCGGCTCGCCCATCATCGTCGCCCGGGGCGCGGCCACCGCCGATTCCAGTAACACTTCTTCCCGCCGGCCCGTGCCGCCGCCATGCGCGGCCAGCACTTCCGCGTGAATCGCCTTCACGGCCTCCACCGTGGGATGCGCCAGCGGCCGCTTCATGACAGCCGCCGGAACAGCTCCGCATTCTTGTTGATCAAGCGCTTCACCGTGGCCGTCGATGACCTCAAGCCACTTATGAACCGGGACTAACTCCTCCGCAAGCGCATCCGATGGCTGACTGGCCTCTTTATTTTTGGACTCGCCATCAGTGGTGTGACCGCGATCCCTCTGGTTACAGTTCAAGTGGTCCGAAAAAACAGTCACGTCGGTGGCTATATTCACGGCTATTCCAAACCCGATCCGGGTGACGGGCTTTGTTCAAGTTGGCCGATTCGGAACAGCTTCCGCGCCGTCAAATATCTCCAAGGTTTTGACAGCCGGCCGGTCGCAATCTAAAAACTGTGGAAAACTGGGTGTTTTTTTGCATTTTGCCGTTGCGTTGTCCTCCCTTCCCTGGCGGCAAACAATATGCTTTGATTTAATTGTGAAATCGGCCAGCTCCATTGCTCGGTCGCGTTTGCCATTGTCCTGGATTTTTGCCGGGTTTGGGGCAGGGGTTGCATTGTCGTTTATTCTGTTCGCCACGATCCGAAACTGGGAACAGAGCGAAGTGCAAAAACGCGCCGCTGATCTCGCGCATGAGCAGGCGGAAAAACTCGAAGTCACCATCATGCACTCGATGGAGGTGCTCTATTCCATCGCGTCGCTGCACGCGGCGCAGGGAAAAATCGAGCGCAATGAATTCCGGCAATTCGTCCAGCAAGCACTCACGCGGCAGCCGGAGTTGCAGGCGCTCTCGTGGAATCCGTTGGTGCCGGCGGCGCAACGCCCGGCGATGGAAGCCGCCGCCGTTGCGGATGGCCTGATAGATTTTCAATTTCGCGAAAAAGATGCCGCCGGCCATTTTCAACCCGCCGCGCCGCGCGAACTTTACATTCCGGTTTATTTCATCGAGCCGCTGGAGCGCAACGCCCCCGCGCTCGGCTACGACCTGGGTTCGGATGCGGAAAGGCTGAGTTCAATGGAGCGCGCCCGCGACACCGGTTTGCCGGTGGCGACCGCGCCGATTCAACTCGCGCAAGGGCCGGACAATCAATCTGGTTTCCTGGTGCTGCTGCCGGTTTTTTCCGGGCCGACTCCGAAAAATATTTCCGAACGCCGCGTGCAACTCGCCGGTTTTGCCGTCGCCGTTTTTCGCGTCAACGATCTGGTCAGCGGCATGTTTGCAGATTTCAAACGGAAGGGCATTGCGGCGGAATTGTTCGACGAATCGCGCGCTGGAAAATTAATTTTTTCCGCCGCGTCCGCTGAAATCAAAACCGGCGCGACAGTCAACTTGACGGTGGCCGGCCGGCCGTGGGTGATGGTGTTTGAGCCGACCACGGAACTGATCGCCTCCGAATCGCATTTTCAATCATCGCTCGTGCTCGCGGGCGGCCTCGCGTTCACGTTGTTGACGACGGCTTATCTTTACGGCGGCTGGCGGCGGACGAAACAGGTCGCTGCGGCGAACGCGGCGTTGCAGGAGGAAATCATTGTGCGCCAGCGCGCGGAGGCGGCGGCGGACGCGGCGAACCAGGCGAAATCCGATTTTCTAGCGAGCATGAGCCACGAAATCCGCACGCCGCTCAACGCGATTTTGGGCTACACGCAGCTCATGCAGCGCGATCCGCAATTGCCGCCGGAACAGCGCGATTCCGTTTCCGGCATCAGCGCGAGCGGCCGGCATCTGCTGGGCTTGATCAATGAAATTCTCGATCTCGCAAAAATCGAGGCGGGCCGGATGGAATTGAACGTGGCGGACTTTGATCTGGCGGCGCTGGCGAACGGATTGACGGCGACGTTTCGTCCTTTGTGCGCGCAAAAAAAAATCGGTTTCCGCCTGGAATTTTTCGGCGGCAAAAAAACCGGCGTGCGCGGCGACGAAGGCAAATTGCGGCAAGTGCTAATCAATCTCGTGGGCAACGCGGTGAAATTCACGCACGCGGGGGAAGTTTTTTTGCGCATCCAGCCGCTGCCGGAATCGCGCTGGCAGTTTGAGGTGATTGACACCGGGCTGGGCATTCCCGAAAACGAACAGCAGGAAATTTTCAAGCCGTTTCATCAGGGCAGCGGCGCGGCGCACCAAGGCGGCACCGGCCTCGGCCTCGCCATCGCGCAGCGCCAGGTGGAGTTGCTCGGCGGAAAATTGGAGCTGCAATCCGAGCGCGGCATCGGCTCGCGTTTTTTTTTCCATCTGCCGCTGCCGCCGGCGGTTCATGCGGTCGAGGAAATTATTCCGCGCACCACGCGCCTCGCGCCGGGCCAATCCGTGCGGGTGCTGGTGGTGGACGATCATTGGGAAAACCGGAATGTGCTGGGCGGCATGCTTGCCGCCGTGGGCTGCGAGGTTTTTTTTGCCAACGGCGGCGGCGAGGCGTTGAAACTGGCGCGCGCGCAGCGGCCGGAAATTATTTTCCTGGATTTGCTGCTGCCGGTTTTGAGCGGGGTGGAAACCGCGCGGCAAATGCTCGCGGACAAATCCTGCGGTTCGCCAAAAATCATCGCGCACACGGCGTCGGCGCTGGGCCGGCATCGCGACGAGGCGCTAATGGCGGGCTGTGTGGATTTCGTGGCCAAACCATTTGATTGCGAGCGGATTTATGAGTGCGTGGCGCGGCATCTGGGCGTTCGTTTTGAACGCACCGCGCCACCGGGCGAAACGCCGGCCGCGCCACTGCAACGCGTGTCGCTGCCGGACGGACTTTGCGCGCGGCTGTTGGTGGCCGCCGAATTGCACAGCACCACCGCGCTCAAGGCAGGCTTGCAGGAACTGCGTCAGCTCGGGCCGGACGCGACGCGGCTCGCGGAGGAGATTCGCCGGCTGATGCACAGCTACGACATGGACGGCATCCAGCGCCTGATTTCGCAGCTCGCCATTCCCGCCGGCGCAATGAACATTAAAAATCCTGAACATGCCGCTCTCCGCACTTAAAAATTCACCGCCGGAAAAAATTTTGCTGGTGGACGATGTGCCGGCCAATCTCGCCGTGCTGACGTCCGCGCTCGAACCGCAGGGCTACGAAATTCTCGCCGTGCCCAACGGCGCGACGGCGTTGAAAGTTGCGGCCAAGGCGCAGCCGAGCTTGATCTTGCTCGACATCATCATGCCGGAAATGGACGGACTGGAAACGTGCCGGCGGCTGAAACAAAACGAGGCGACGCGCGACATTCCGGTGATTTTCATCACGGCGCGCGGCGAAATGGAAAGCGTGGTCGAAGGTTTTCGCGCGGGCGGCGTGGATTATATTGTAAAACCGTTTCAGGCGGACGAAGTGTTGAGCCGCGTGAAAACGCATCTGCGCTTGAACCGGCTCACGCGCGAGCTGCTGGAAAAAAATCACGCATTGGAAATTCGCACGGCCGAACTCACGGCGGAAATACAGCGTCGCGAACGCGTGGAAACGGAATTGCGCTACGCGGATCACAAGCTAGCGGCGTTTTCCGATCTCGAGGCCGCGCGCGGCAATCTGGCCGGCATGGTCGGCGGCAGCGGGCAGATCCGCAAAATCATCGAGGAAATCCGGCGGCTGCATCAATTTGCGAACACGAGCGTTTTGATTACCGGCGAGAGCGGCACAGGAAAAGAACTTGTCGCGCGGGCGATTCATTTTGGCAGCACGCGCGCAAAAGCGCCGTTTGTGCCGGTGAATTGCGTCGCGATTCCCGCCGAACTGGCGGAGTCCATTTTGTTCGGCCACGTCAAAGGCGCGTTCACAGGCGCGACGGCGGATCGCAAAGGCTGCTTTGAACTCGCGGACGGCGGCACCTTGTTTCTGGATGAAATCGGCGACATGCCGGTTTCGCTCCAAGTGAAATTGCTGCGCGTGCTGGAGGACGGCTGCGTGACGCCCGTGGGCGGCGCGGAAACGCGGCGCGTGGACGTGCGCGTGATCGCGGCGACAAACGCGGATCTGGCGGCGCGCATCGCGGCGGGAACGTTCCGGCAGGATTTATATTTCCGGCTCGCGCGCTATCTCGTTGCAACGCCGCCGTTGCGCGACCGCTGCGAAGACGTGCCGCTGCTGGCGGCGCACTACCTGAAAATTTTTTCCGCCGAAATGGGCCGGCAACCGCCCGCGCTGGGCCGCGACGCGCTGGCGGCGCTCAAGGCTTATGAATTTCCGGGCAACATCCGCGAATTGAAAAACATCATTGAGCGCGCGTTGATCGAAAGCGGCGGCGAAACCATTTTGCCGGAACATCTGCATCTGTTGCGCACCGCGGGCGGCGTGATCGCGCCGCTCAACACCGCCCCCAAAAAAGATTTTGCCGCCGCGCTGCCGTTGAATTTGGCGGAGGCGGAAGAGGTTTTGATCCAGCGTGCGCTGGATGAAACGGGCGGCAACATCGCGGAGGCCGCGCGGCGGCTCGGCGTGCATCGCACGCGCATTTATCGCAAGCTCGCGCAGGAAGAAACGGCGGCGGGCTGAAAGTGTTTCAAGTGTTTCACCGGCGACAATTGAAACAGAAAAATGGGCCGGCGACAAAAGGAGTGTTTAGCGAAAACCATTGTCATCATTGATTAGAATGCATGTGCTGGAAGGTGGCACGCGGCTGGCTAAGGGAGTGACATCAGGAAATAAAACCTGGTGCCCAAACAAAGGAACAAATTCATGAAGACAAAAAAACTCAACGTCACTCCCTGCCGGCCATCCCAAAATGTTTCCTCCAAAACTGCGTCAAAATATCTAAGCCTCGCCGCGGCGGTGCTGCCGCTGGCGGCCACCAGCGTTCGCGCGGATGATGCCGCCCCGCCGGCCCCGGCACCGCTGCCGTCGCGCGTTCACGCGCTGGTGGACATTGAAGTTCTCAACGAATATGTGACGCCGCGCGGCCAGATTGTGCGCGACAAAGGCGTGACCATCCAACCGCTGTTCCTTGGTTTCGTGAATCTTTACAGCGGGGATTCATTCATCAACAGCCTCACGTTGATTCCCGGCGTGTGGAACGACCTCGGCACCGCCACGGTCCAAGGCAACACGGGATCGTCGCCCACGCACTGGACGGAAATTGACCCGATTGCGGGCATTGAACTTGGTTTCGCCAAGCATTTCACCTTGGATGTGACTTACACCGAATTCGTGGAACAAATTAAGAACATCGGCACTTCGCAACATCTCGACACCAAGTTGAGCTTTGATGACAGCTCGTATTTCGACTCGTGTTTGAAGGGCTTTGGCCTGCATCCGTATGTGGAATACTGGCAGGAATTGAGCAGCAAGGCGACGGCGGCTGACGTGCCTTACTTGGTGGATCCATTGGGCAAGCATCTCGGCGCGGGTCCGGGTTCGAGTTATTACTTCGAACTGGGCGTTGATCCCACTTACACCTTCAACGTGCTGGGCGGATTGAAAGTCGAAGCGCCGATTGATGTGCAATTGGCGGCCCCGGATTTTTACGGCCAGTATTACAGTTCGGCTTCCACCGTCAGTTTGTTTGACGTGGGATTGAAGGGAACCATCCCGCTGAATTTCGTGCCGCAAGGCTACGGTCACTGGAGTTTTCACGCGGGTTTCAAATACATGTATTTCGCGGATGACAACCTGGCCAACATGCAAACCTACAACGCCCCTGGCAGATCCACGCGCGACAACTGGCAGGTGTTCACCGGCATCTCGGTTTTTTTCTGAAAGAAATCATCGCCCTAAAATGCAATGAAAAAAACTGTCGCAGCCGATCCGTATCCGTGGCCGTTCAATGGCGATTTGCGCCCGGCCAACACGGTGTTTCTGGTGATTGACATGCAGACGGATTTTTGCGGCGCGGGCGGCTATGTGGACAAAATGGGTTACGATCTTTCATTGACGCGCGCGCCCATCGGGCCGATTCAGCAAGTGTTGCACGCGACGCGGACAAAGGGTTTTCACATCATGCACACACGCGAAGGACACCGGCCCGATCTCGCGGATTTGCCGGAAAACAAACGCTGGCGCAGTCAGCGCATCGGCGCGGGCATCGGCGACGCCGGCCCGTGCGGAAAAATTTTGGTTCGCGGTGAGGCCGGTTGGGAGATCATACCCGAACTACAACCTTTGCCCGGTGAGACGATCATTGACAAGCCGGGCAAAGGCTCTTTTTACGCGACCGATCTGGACATGGTGCTGCGGGGAAAAGGCATTCAAAACATCGTGCTCGCCGGCATCACCACGGATGTATGCGTGCATACCACGATGCGCGAGGCGAACGACCGCGGTTACGAATGCCTGATGCTCTCCGACTGCACCGGCGCGACGGACCACGGCAACTATCTCGCCGCGCTTAAAATGATCAAGATGCAGGGCGGCGTTTTTGGTGCCGTGGCGGATTCGACGGCTTTCATTTCTGCCATTTCATGATCGCAATCATTCAACATTTTATTTGCGATCAACTGGCTGTGGCGGCGGCAATGGGCTCGACGCGCGGTCGTTCCTCCGACGCACGCCGACGCTTCATTGCCGCCAAAACTTTTTTGCCGCCGCCATGAACTTCAACGACGTCATCACGGTGGAAGCCGAACCTTACGCGTTCGAGTTCGTGCCGGCGACGTGCGCGCTGCTGATCATTGATATGCAGCGCGATTTTCTCGAACCCGGCGGCTTCGGCGAAATGCTCGGCAACGATATTTCGCAACTGCGCCGGACGATTGAGCCGAACCAAATTTTGCTCGCCGCCTGGCGCGCCAACAGTTTGCAGGTGATGCACACGCGCGAAGGCCATCGGCCCGATCTCGGCTGTCTGCCGCGTTCAAAAAAAGTGCGCGGCCGCAGTCCGACCAGCATCGGCGATCACGGGCCGATGGGACGCATCTTGGTGCGCGGCGAAGCGGGCCACGACATCATTCCCGAACTGTATCCATTGCCGAACGAGGCGGTGATTGACAAGCCGGGCAAGGGCGCATTTTACGCGACCGACCTGCACGCCATCATGATGAATCGCGGCATCAAGCAGCTCATCGTCACCGGCGTGACGACGGAAGTTTGCGTGAACACCACCGTCCGCGAGGCCAACGACCGCGGCTACGACTGCCTCGTGCTCGAAGATTGTGTCGGTTCCTATTTTCCCGAATTTCACGAGGCCGGTTTGAAAATGATCAAGGCCCAGGGCGGCATCTTCGGCTGGGTGTCGCACTCAAAAAATCTTTTGAAAACGCTCAATTAAATTTCTCCAAACCTCCCAACCTTCAACCAAAAAACAAAAAGGAAACAAATGAACAAACCAAAAATCTGGGTGCCGGGCGACTGGAATGCCTATTTCGGCTTCGGCACGAACATTCTCGTCAACCTGCTCACGCTCACGGCGCTGTTGCGTTTCGTGCTGAAAATGCCGGACGACCTTGTCTTCGGCCGCATCCTGCCCGCGACCGGGTTGATGATGTGTCTGAGCACGGCGTATTATGCGTTCCTCGCCTATCGTCTCGCAAAAAAAACCGGCCGAACCGATGTCTGCGCGCTGCCTTCGGGCATCAGCGTGCCGCACATGTTCATCGTCACGTTCGTGGTGATGATGCCGATTGCGCTGACGACGAAAGATCCGATGAAAGGCTGGGAAGCCGGCCTGACGTGGGTGTTCGTGCAAAGCTTCGTGCTGATGGCCGGCGGATTTATCGCCCCAATCATCCGAAAAATAACTCCGCGCGCCGCGCTGCTCGGCACGCTCGCCGGCGTTTCCATAACTTTTATTTCAATGGCACCCGCACTGCAAATGTTCATGACGCCGGTAATTGGTCTCGTCTGTTTTGGCGTCATTTTGTTGAGCTGGTTCGGCGGCGTGAAATACGGAAAAATTCCGGCGGGGCTGGTCGCCATCGCGGTAGGCACCATCATCGCGTGGGGCTCGACGGCGCTGCATTTGAATTTCGGCGGCATGACGCCGGCCAACTTGTCGGCGTCCGTGGCGAACTTCGGTTTTCACGTTCCGCTGCCGGCGTTCTCGCACGTGTTTGACGGCTTCCAATTTCTCGGCGTCATTTTGGTGACGGCGATTCCCTTCGGCATTTACGATCTCGTGGAAGCGATGGACAACGTCGAGAGCGCGTCCGCCGCCGGCGACAGTTATCCGACGACGCGCGTGCTGACCGCCGACGGCGTGGTCAGCCTGATCGGCTGCATGATGGGCAACCCGTTCATCAACGCCGTGTATATCGGCCATCCTGGCTGGAAAGCGATGGGCGGCCGCATCGGCTATTCGGCGGCGACGGGCCTGACGGTCATCGTGCTTTGCTGGTTCGGCACGATCTCCGTGATCTCCGCGATCATTCCGACCATCGCGATTCTTCCGATTTTACTCTACATCGGCATGTTGATCGGCTCGCAGGCATTTCAGGAAACACCGAAGCGCCATGCGCCCGCCATTGTGCTCGCGATTGTTCCTTCGATTGCGAACTGGGGCTTGACCATCATCAACAGCGCGCTCGCCGCAGCAGGTATTTTTGCGGTATCCGATGAACTCGCCGGTGGGATGTTGAATCAAGGCGTGTTTTATCACGGCCTGCAATCGCTCGGCGGCGGCTCGACGCTCGGCGGATTGGTTTTGGGCGCGACCGCGGTGTGCATCATTGACCGCCATTTCATGAAAGCCGCCGGCTTCGCGCTGGCTGGGGCGATTCTGACCTTCTTCGGGTTGATGCACGGCCAACAAATCGGCGTCGCCGTCAGTCCGATTGTTGCGGCCAGTTATCTCGGCGTCGCTGGACTTTTATTCGGTTGTGCGAAACTGGCCGTCGTCGCGCCGGCGGCGGAAGAAGAACATGAAGTGGAAGTTTCCGAAGCCAGCCCCGCGTGATTTTGGATTCGCGCACAAATCGGATTGTTCGTCATGGAACGCGTTGACTTTTTGGAAGACCGACCTTCCAAATCCGCCGACGCCGCGCTAAGATAAAATTCATGGCGAACAATCCAGAACGGGTGCTCAAGCTCAACGACCTTTTCCAGATTTCCGGCTGGCAGCAGAAATTAAAGTGGCAGCCGTTTTGCGAAGGCGTGGATATTTACCGGCTTTACGAAAACGGACCGGATGGCCCCACGGCGGCGCTGCTGCGGTTTCATCCCGGCGGCCGTGTGCCGCTGCACGAGCACACGGGTTATGAGCATATTTTTGTTTTGTCCGGCGAGCAGGTGGATGAAGTCAGCAAAGCCGAGACCGGCTCGCTGATGATCAATCCGCCCGGCACGAGCCACAGCATCCTGAGTCAAAACGGTTGCATTGTGCTCGCCATTTATGAGAAGCCGGTGAAATTTCTCGAACCGGCTGAAATTAAAAATGAGTCCGCCGACTGAAACCGTTTTGCTCGCCGTCAATGGCACGTTGATGCGCGGGCTGGAATTGAATCCGAACCTGCTCGAAGTCGGCGCCACTTTTGTGCGCGAGACCAAAACGGAATCGGCTTACCGCCTGTGGACCATCAACGACCGGCATCCCGCGATGGTGCGCGTGAAAACCGGCGGCGTCGCCGTGGTCGTGGAAATCTGGGCCGTGCCGCCGGCGGGACTCGCCAAAATTCTTTTGAAAGAGCCGCCCGGTTTGAGCATCGGCAAAGTGAGATTGGCGGATGGCTCGGAAGTTTTGGGCGTGGTTGGCGAGCCGGTCTTGTGCGACGGCCAAAAAGAGATTACAGCTTTCGGCGGCTGGCGGGAATACCTTGCCAGCTCCCCAAAATAATTTCAAGGCGATGCACAAATTTACGCCGATGGATTTTGAGATGATGGTGGAGTGGATAAATCAAAAACTGAAACGCGACGGAGGTGCTGGACCCATAATTAGTGACAATTACTGCTTGACGTGACTTCGCTTTTTCGGGCCATTTGATGTGTTAGTCTGGGACTTTCGTGCGGACTGGGACCGATGTCCCGCTGCAACGACCCTGTTCGGATCGCTGAACGCCAGTCGCGAGGCGGCGAGTAAAACTTGAGCCGTCTGCCGCACTCCTCGTTGAGTGACGGCGCATGAAACAACATCGCCGTAAAAGAAAATGCAGTTGCTGCCAGCACTGGTTTCACCCCAACCCCAAAGCCGCCTTCCGCCAGAAATACTGCGCCCGCCCGCGCTGCAAATGGGTTAGCAAGGCGGCGAGCCAAAAGAAGTGGAAGAACAAGCCTGGCAACCGGAAGCTGGCCGATCCGGCCAAAGAACAAGAGCGCGTCCGACGCTGGCGCGCGGGAAAGCCAAAATATTGGAGACGTGTTTTCGCCAGATTTCACAAGGGTAAAGTTGTGTTACGGAGAGATGATAGCTTGGCGCGGTGATAATGGTTATCCTGTGGCGATTGATGATTTTCAAGTAGCCAGACCATGAACCGGGACGACGAACAACTTCGGGCCAAGCGGGCGGCGCTGTATGTGCGCATGTCCACGGAACATCGCTACCGCCAGCCGGCCAAGTGATGAGAAAGCACCATTCCACACGCTGGAGCCAGAAGCGTTTTTCGCGGCCATCGCGCCGGGTCAGGACATGAAAGCTCTATGGCGCTGGGGAAATAGCAAACCACTCCGCCGCTGCCGCCGGCCTGATCCGCTTCAAATAATTCGTGCGAATTACCTGCGGACTGTTGCCGGCTTCGTCGGCGACGCGCGGCACGTCGCCACACTCGGCCACACGGGCGGAGATGTAGGTGTGTCGAAGCGCGTTGTGTTTCCATTCGAGTGCCTCGATTTCATTCTCTGCGTCGGCGGTATCCGTTGCGGTTTTCAAAAGCTGCTTCGTCGTGTTCACGATGGTGATGACAGGCCCACTTTTTTTGGCGAGCGGCAACAGGAACGCTTTCAAGTTCGGTTTCAACGGCACAATCCGGCGCGTGTCAGTTTTGGCGTTCTCAGCTTTGACCTCGATAAAACCTTCCTCCAGGTCAATGTCTTGCCACTCCAGCCGCGCAATTTCAGCGTGACGCAATCCGGCAAAACCACCGATTACGACCATCGGAAGAATCCGGTCGTCGGCAGCTGCAATCAGCCGGCACATTTCATCGGCGGAATAGGTGGAGATTTGACCCAGCTTGCGCGCGGTGTAGTTTTGGACGCCCTCCAGCCAATCAGTGCCCTTCGCCAGATAGCCGCGCAGAACCAACCAGCGGTTGAAAAATCCGATCACGTCGCGGTGATTACGGCGTGTCCGCTCGGACAAATCCAACGCGGTCAAATAATCGGCCATCAATTTCGGCGTGAGCGTGTGGACTTCCTGATTAAAATTTTCAGCGAAACGATCTAGCACATTTGCCAACTGTTTCAGGCGTAGTGGGGATTTGCCATCTGACTCGGCCTGACTTTTCATTTGCTCGACGGCGGCGGCCACGGTCACGCGGGGCAAGGAGACGGCGTGACGCTTTAACCAGTCGCGGGCAACTCCCAAGGGTGTTTCCCGTCCCCCCAACATTCGGCGGATTTCGCAAATTTCCCCGACAAGTTCGTCTATCTCTTTTTCTATCTTCGTCTCACCCTGTTTCCCTTGGATAAAGGCGCGCGCACGGATAATTGCGTGAGCATCGGCTGATTTGAGATTTAGGACTTCAGATTGGCCTTCGGTGATCTTGTCAACGGCGGCGTCAGCGGCTTTTCGGGCTTCAGCCATTGTTGAGCGCCATACCAATTTGCGCTGCCCATTTGCTCGATAATCCAGTATAAAACGGGTGACGCCATTCTTGATCGTGGGGCGAATACGGACAGAAATTCCGTTTTTCTTGAACTCTTTGACCTCGCCAGCTTCGGAAACTTTGGTTTTGGGCAATTTCTTAACGGAGGTATTTGCGTCTGCTTTCATCTATCTGCATGATAGACAGTGGATAGATTTTAGTCAATACTTTGTTTTTACGTTTAAAAATGGTCGGGGCGGTGAGATTCGAACTCACGACCTCTTGTACCCGAAACAAGCGCGCTACCAGGCTACGCTACGCCCCGACATCAGTAAACACGGACTTATCCGCTGTAAGTCTTGTTTCTTAATTTTGCCTTATCCAACGCGAAGGGCAAGCTCATTCGTTCCGCCAAAACAATTTCATTGCCAAATTGTGCCGCAAGTTCACAGGAAGAAATTAAATTACCGCCAAATTTTTTTAAACGCAAATGGCTGGCTGAGCTAAACGCGCCAACCCTGATGATTTTTTTGAATGAAAAGACGATTCTCAAACCAGAGTGGCAAGATGGCTAATCAGAAGCCAATTTGCGGGCTGACCTTGAATAATTTGAACTCCAGAAGTTGGTCCAGCTTGGAGATGATTGTTTGTTTGCCGACACACCCGACAAGTTGTTCCCAGACCAGCCCTTTGGAAAAGAAAATCAAGCTTGGAGTAGTTTGGACATGGTGTCGCCCAGCCAGCATGGAGTTTTAATGCACATCGATCCTGACAATTTTTACGCGCCCGGAATACTCCAGAGCAATCTCTTTCAAAATTGGCGTCATCAACTGGCATGCGCTGCACGACTCGGCCCAAAATTCCGCCAACACCGCTTGATTAGAATTGAGAACCTCCCGGTCGAAATTCCACTGATTGACTTCCGTTTGACTTCCGTTGTCAGTTTCATTGCCAAAATTAAGTTAATTTAAGGACTGGCCCGGGCCAGAATTTGCGATTCACTCCAGCCACCGCCAAGCGCTTTGATCAATTGCACGGCGGCGATGAGCCGTTGACCCGCTAGCTGGGCATTGGCACGTTCGGCACTGAGCGTGTCCCGACTCGCGTCCACGACTTCGATATAAGCCACGATGCCGGAGCGATAGCGGTCGCTGGCCAAATCCGCCGCGCGCCGCGCATTTTTCACCGCGCGGGTTTGGGCCTCGGACTGATCGGCAAGATGGCGGATGCCGGACAAACTATTTTCCACATCGCCAAACGCGACCAGCACTTGCTCGCGATACAGCGCGGCCGCTTCAGCGAATGCCGCCTGCGAGCGCTGATAATTCGCTTGATTGCGTCCACCCGCAAAAATCGGCAGCGACAAACTTGGCCCGATGGACCACGTGCGGCTTTCCCAATTGAACAATGAGGAAACATCGCCGCTCAAATAACCGCCGGAACCGGTCAACGTGAGCACGGGAAAAAACGCGGCCTTCGCGACGCCGATTTTCGCGTTGGCCGACGCGAGTTGACGCTCCGCTTGCGACACATCCGGGCGGCGTTCCAGCAAATCGGCGGGCAGGCCGGCGGGAATTTCCGGCGGCGACGGATTCCAATTGACGTTCGCATTTTCCAGCGCGGCGAGCTTGAAGTTCGCCGGATTTTCGCCGACCAAAATCGCAATCGCATTTTCCAACTGATCGCGCCGTTGCGCCAGCGCGGCGACTTCGGCTTCCGTCGTCGCCAATTCGGTTTCCGCCTGCGCTACATCCAGTTCGCTGCCGATGCCGCCTTCCAAACGGCTGCGCACGAGGCGCACTTGCTCGTGGCGCAAATCCACCGTGCTCGCGACTGTCGCGATTTCCGCGTCGAGCGAACGCAGCGAAAAATAATTTTGCGCGACATCGGAATTCAGCGTGAGGAGCACGTTGTAAAATTCCGCGAGCGACGCCTGCGCATCGGCGCGCGCGCTTTGAAAACTGCGGCGGACGCGACCCCATAAATCCACTTCGTAACTCAAATCCAGCGGCGTGCTGAAAGTGTTAGCCGTTAAATTTCCAAAACTCGGATTCGCGTTCGGCGAATAACGTTGGCGCGTGTAATTCGGATCGAAGCTGAGGCTCGGCAGCAATTCGCCGCGCGCGATGCGGGCGGTGCTGCGCGCCTCATCCACGCGCGCAATCGCGGCTTTGAGTTGCTGGTTCGCCGCCACCGCTTGCGTTTCCAGCGTATTCAGATTCGTGTCGCCGAAAATTTCCCACCAATTTCCTTTGGGCACATTGTCGAGCGGACGACCTTCTTTCCAATTTCCCAGTTCGGCGGCTTTGTAATTTGCCGGAACAGAATTGCTCGGCGTTTTGTAATCCGGGCCGACGGTCAACAAACCGGCGTTTGCCGAAACAATTGTGAACAGCAACGTGATTGTAACAATTCCAGTCGCAGCGGCGTTTGAGCCGGGCAAAATAATTTTCGGCTCCGTCGCCGAGGTTTTTTTCTTCCAGCCGAATTTCATCAGCGTGACATAAAAAACCGGTGTCAGAAACAAACCGAAAATGGTTACGCCGATCATGCCGGAAAAAACGGCGATGCCCATCGCCTGGCGCATTTCCGCGCCCGCGCCGCTCGCCACGACGAGCGGAAAAACCCCCGCGATGAAGGCGATTGAGGTCATCAAGATCGGACGCAGACGCAGCCGGCACGCTTCGATGGCCGCGTCGAACGGCGTCAGGCCTTCGTCCTGTTTGATTTTGGCGAACTCGACGATCAAAATCGCGTTCTTGCACGCGAGGCCGACCAGCACGATCAAACCGATTTGCGTGAAAATGTTATTGTCGCTGCCCTTGAGCCACACGCCGGTGATGGCGAAGAGCAAACACATTGGCACGATCAAAATGATCGCGAGCGGCAGACGAAAACTTTCGTAGAGCGCGGCGAGCACAAGGAACACCAGCAACAAGCACAGCGGCCCGACGTAAACCGCCGTGTTGCCGGCGAGGATGCGCTGATAGGTAAGGTCGGTCCATTCTGCCGTCATGCCGCGCGGCAGATTTTCGTCGGTGAGTTTGGTCATCAACGCCTCGGCTTGTCCGGAACTGTAACCGGGTGCGGGCGCACCGTTGATTTCGGCGGCAGGATAACCGTTGTAGCGCATCACGCGATCCGGCCCATGCGATTCGGTGACTTTGACGACGGCGCCGAGCGGCACCATTTCGCCTTTGTCGTTGCGCGTTTTCAAACGTGTAATGTCGTCGGCGTGAGCGCGGAACGGCGCGTCCGCCTGCGCGATGACTTCGTAAGTGCGGCCAAAACGGTTGAAATCATTGACGTAAAGCGAGCCGAGATAAATCTGCATCGTCTCAAAAAGATTTTGGAGCGGGATGCCTTGCGTCTTGGCTTTAACGCGGTCCACGTCGGCGTCCAACTGCGGCACGTTGACGGTGAACATCGAAAACACGCCGGCGAGTCCGGGCGTTTGATAACTTTTGTGAATCACGTTTTGCAAATTTTGATAGAGCGCGTCGTAACCCAGATCGGCGCGGTCTTCGACATACAATTTGAAGCCGCCAATGGTGCCTAGGCCCATCACTGCGGGCGGCGGCACCGCCAGCACGAACGCATCCTGGATCACGCTCAGTTTTTGATTCAACGCACCCGCAATGGCTGGACCACTCAAGTTCGGCGCGGTGCGTTCTTCAAACGGTTTCAACGTGAAGAAAACGATGCCCGCGTTCGGCGCGACGCTGAAGCCGCTGATGCTTAAACCGGGAAATGCAACCGCCGATTCGACGCCGGGCAATTTCATGCCGATGTCCGACATCCGGCGAATCACCGCTTCGGTGCGGTCCAGAGATGCGCCGTCGGGCAATTGCGCGAACGCGACGAGATATTGTTTGTCCTGCGTCGGCACAAAACCGGTCGGCACTTTGTTGAAACTCCACCCGGTCAACAGAACGAGTCCGCCGTAAACGATGAGGGCGACCACGCTTTTGCGCAGCACGCTGGCAACGCCGGCGGAATATTTTTCACCGGCCCACGCGAACACGCGGTTGAACGGACGGAAAAACCAGCCGAAGAGCATTTCCATCGCGCGCGACAACGTGTCTTTCGGCGCGTGATGATCTTTCAACAACACCGCACATAGCGCAGGCGAGAGCGTCAGGGAATTGAACGCCGAGATGACCGTGGAAATCGCAATCGTGAGCGCGAATTGTTTATAAAATTGTCCGGTCAAGCCGCTGATGAAGGCCGTCGGCACAAACACCGCGCACAGCACGAGCGCGGTCGCGACGATTGGGCCGGTTACTTCTTTCATGGCCTGCCGCGAGGCATCAAACGACGACAAGCCGCGCGCAATGTTGCGCTCGACGTTTTCGACAACGACAATCGCGTCATCCACCACGATGCCGATGGCGAGCACGAGGCCAAAGAGCGAGAGCGCATTGATGCTGAAACCAAAGGCGAGCATCAGCGCAAACGTGCCGACGAGCGAAACGGGCACGGCGGCCAGCGGAATGATCGCCGCGCGCCATGTTTGCAGAAAAATAATCACGACGATGACGACGAGCAAAATTGCTTCGCAGAGCGTGTGAATGACGGCTTCAATCGAATGCCGGACGAAAACTGTCGGGTCATAAACGACGTCGTAGTCCAAGCCTTCGGGAAAATTTTTCTTCAACTCCGCCATTTTTGCGCGCACGTCTTTGGAAAGTTGCAGCGCATTCGCGCCGGGCGTTTGGAAAATAGGAATCGCCACGGCCGTTTTATTATTCAGCAACGAATGCAGAGCGTAGCTGCCCGCTCCGAGTTCGATGCGCGCGACATCTTTCAACAAAGTTTTCGCGCCATTCGGCCCGGTCTTCACGATGATGCTCCCAAATTCTTCCTCCGAAATGAGCCGGCCTTTGACGTTCACTTGTAATTCAAAATTGACGGGATTGCTCAACGGCTGTTGGCCGATGACGCCGCCGGCGACTTGCACATTTTGTTCGCGGATGGCGGCGACGACATCGCTCGCGGTGAGATTGCGTGCGGCGATTTTGTCGGGGTTGAGCCAAACCCGCATCGCATAATCACCGGAACCAAAAAGTTCCACGTCGCCGGCTCCGGGAATGCGCGCGAGCACGTCCTTCACCTGCAATGTCGCGTAGTTACGGATGTAAACTTTGTCGTAGCGGCCGTTCGGCGAAAACAAGTGCACGACCATCGTGAGATCGGGCGATTGCTTGGTCGTGGTGACGCCGAGATTGCGCACTTCCTCGGGCAATTTCGGCAGCGCCTGCGACACGCGGTTCTGCACCTGGACTTGCGCCTTGTCAATGTCCGTGCCGAGATTGAACGTCACGGTCAAGGTCATGACGCCGTCGCCCGTCGCCTGCGAAAACATGTAGAGCGAACCTTCGACGCCGTTAACGGCTTGTTCGAGCGGTGACGCGACGGTTTCAGCGATGGTTTTCGGATTCGCGCCCGGATAGGTTGCCTTCACGACAATCGTCGGCGGCACCACTTCGGGATATTCGCTGATCGGCAGCTTGAACAGCGCCAGCAATCCCATCATGAAAATGGCGATGGACAGCACGCCGGCAAAAATCGGACGCTTGATGAAAAAATCTGAAAAGTTCATAAGTTTTTTAGGGCAGGGCGGAGCGCAAAACTCCAATTTTTTGGAATTTCCTTTTTTAATTGGGCGAAATCTTTTACCGCTTGGCAAGTTTCAGCGTTTCCGCCTGCAACGATTCGGCGGCGGCCGATTCTGTCTGCGGCGTCACGGGCATTCCCGGCCGCACATGCGACAGCCCATTGACCACGATTTGTTCACCCGCCGTCAACCCCGAGCGCACGATGCGTTTGCCGTCCGCCAGCGGGCCGAGTTCCACGGCCTGATATTGCACCGTGTTCGTCGCCGACAACGTCAGCACAAATTTATTCGCCTGATCTGTGCCGATGGCGGATTCATCCACGAGCAGCACCGGATGCCGTTCACTCAACGGAATGCGGATGCGCGCAAACAAGCCGGGCACGATGCGCTCATCGTCGTTGGCAAACACCGCGCGCAACAGAATGCTTCCCGTATCCGGATCAAGTTTGTTGTCGAACGATTCAATGAAGCCCTTGTGCGGAAAATTAGTTTCGTCCGCGAGCTCCAATTCCACCGGAATTTTCCCACCAGCCGTTGTCCCCAATTTTTTTGCCGCCACCAGTTCGTTGAATTTCAGCAGCGTGTCCTCGTCAATGTCCGCATAAACATACACCGGATTCACCGAGACGACGGTCGTGAGCAAAGATGCCGAACCCGCGTTGCCGCTGACATAATTTCCTTCGGTCAACAGTGCGCGGCTCACGCGGCCATTGATCGGCGAGCGGACTTCCGTGTATTCCAAATCCAGCCGCGCCGAATCCAACGCCGCCTTCGCGACCTGCGCGCGCGATTTTCTCGCGCCGGCTTCCTCGGTGGAAATCGCGCTGTTCGCGAGCAATTTATCCGTGCGATCCGCCTCGCTCTTGGCTTGATTATATTCGGCCTGCCGCTGATCAAATACCGCCTGATTCCAGCGCGGATCAATAACGAACAGCACATCGCCCTTGTTCACCAACTGCCCGGATTGGAAACGCACTTCTTGAATATAGCCGGAAGTGCGCGGGCGGATTTCCACCGATTCCACCGGTTCGGTGCGACCAGTGAAGCCGCTCCACTCGACGATTTCCTTTTGTGCCACCGGCGCAATGGTCACGGTCGGTGGCGGCGGACCTTGCTGTGTTGTTTTCTGGCCGCAACCGACGGTCAGCCCGGCAACAATCAACGTGGCTACGGATGCAAATGAAGAGGATTTAAATTTCATGCAGTGACTTGGACTTCAGATTTGGGTTGATGTTTTTTATTTTTAAAAAGCCTCGGCCAAAACCATGCGGCGCTGGCGCAGCAGTTGTTGCCGCGACTGCCACGCCGACACCGCCTGAATTTTTTCCATTGCGAGCGTCGGAAAAAGCAGATGCGGATACTCTGTTTGAAAGGCCAGCGCCTCCGCTTCATTCAAAGCCAGTTGGAAAAGCTGTGCGTGCGACTCCAAAGTTTCCTGAAACTCGTTCGCGATTTTATTTTTGGCCTGCTCAATTCCCGCGAGCCAGTTTTTGCAGGATTGCACGCAGCGCCCGGCGACAGTTTGAGCGTTGGTTTCATTTTTAAATGGAGGTTGTGGAATATTCATATTTTGCCTCGGTTTTAATAGTTGTCCGTTTAGTAAAGTATCTAGTCAAAAAATCAAATCAGGCCGCGACCGCTTCCTTCACGCCGAGAATGGCAAACATGCCATCGGCCGTTTCGCGCAAGACATTCACGTCATTGTGAATTCGCGCCTGCGTCAGCAGCCCTTCGTAATAAGCCAAAAGCATCCGCGCCTTGACGCTCGCATCGGGCGCATGAATCACGCCGGCAGCGTGGGCATCGCGGATGGCGGACTCCAGATATTTGCATTTTTGATCCATGACGCTCTGGATTTTTTGTTGCAAACATTTCTCCTGCGTGCAGACTTCCGAACCCAAGGAAACTTGCGGGCAGCCCAGCACTTTGCCATGCTCCAGCTTGATTTTCCGCTGGAATTCATATGTAAAATCGCAGAATTTTTGCAGCCGCTCCAACGGCGGCACGGTCGGAGAAAAGATCGAGTTCAACTCAATCCGGCGCGCCTGCCAGCACGCCTCGAATGCTTCCACCGCCAGTTCTGATTTGGAATCAAAGAAATAATAGAAGCTGCCTTTTTTAACGCCGGCCTTCTCGCAAATCTGATCGATGGTGGTGCTGCCATACGAGCCGGACCAGATCAGTTCCAGCACGGCGTCCATCAATCTTTCTTTGGCATCACTCACGCGGCCCATAAAATCATTTTGTTAACGCTTCGAACGTTGATGGCCGAAGCGTGATATCAATTTAGCGAAGTGGACTAAATAGTCAACTACTTTTTTATTTTAAATGTTTTTCGGATTTTTCCTTCAAAAAAACCTGCGCATAAATTAACCATGGACTGAAGAAAATTTTCAAACGAACAACGAAAGCTGGGCGTCGCCGGGACGGCGAAAGGCCGCCGTCGAAAGTTCGGCGGACTGGTTTTTGATTCCCGCTTTGCGCCGCGCCACGGCAAACAAGGTTTCGATTTGTTCGGCGAAAACACCTTCGCCCCGCATGCGTTTGCCCCATTGCGCGTCATACAATTTGCCGCCGCGCAGCGCGCGCAAGCGGTTCAGCACTTTTTCTTTCCGGTCGGGAAAATGCGTGGCCAGCCAGTTTTCAAACAATGGCGCCACGGCGTGCGGCAGCCGGAGCACGGTGAAATGGGCCGAAGTCGCGCCGGCTTCGGCTGCCGCTTGAAGAATCGCCGGCACTTCGTGGTCGGTGAGTCCGGGAATGATCGGCGCGATGTTCACGCCCACGGGAATTCCCGCCGCCGCAAATTTTCGGATCGCTTCCAGTCGAGCCGGCGGCGGCGACGTGCGCGGTTCCAAAATTTTTCGCAACCCGCCATCCAGCGTGGTCACCGAAAGCGTGACAGATACGGCGTTATGCCGCGCCAATTCGGAAAGCAGATCAATGTCCCGCGTCACCAGAAAATTTTTGGTGATGAGCGCGACCGGATTGCGAAATTCTGCGAGCACTTCGAGGCAGCGCCGCGTCAGTTTTAGTTTCCGTTCCACCGGCTGGTAGCAATCCGTCACGCCGCTCATCACGATCACCTGCGGCGGCCATTTTGCCGCCGACAATTCGGCCCGCAATAATTCCGGCGCATTGCGTTTGACCATGATTTTGCTTTCGAAATCAAGGCCGGCGGAAAAGCCAAGATACTCATGCGTCGGGCGCGCGTAACAATAAACGCAACCGTGCTCGCAGCCGCGATACGGATTGACGCTCGCGCTGAAACCGAGGTCGGGACTGTCATTGTAGGTGATGGCGGACTGGCTATGGTCCACGAGAAATTGCGTGCGCGGCAGCGGATCGTCTTCGGGATTCCACTCCGCATCCGGCTCGAGGTGGATTTTCTCAAACCGGTTGGCCGGGTTTTCCGCCACGCCGCGATGCGCTGAAATCAGTTGGTCCGCTTGCACAAATTTATTTTAGCACACGCGGGCAGCTTTGAAAAATTCAGCCTCGGGCGCAGGCTCCAAAAAAATTGTATCCGCCGCCGCCCTTGGAAACACCGTGCGCGATTGTGCAAAAATTGCTCAAAGAATCGCCAGATTGGATTGGTTTATTTTTTGGCCGCGGCAGAAAGTGAGAGCGAATAAAAATTTAAACCACCCCAACCGCCGCAAAATATGTCCACCAACTCCCGCCCCACCATTTGGGAACATGCCCAGTCCAAGGGCGTTTCGCGCCGCGACTTTCTCACGGCCTGCGCGTGGATGACCGCCATGCTTGGCCTGCCGGTCAGCGCCGTCGCGCAAGTTACGAAGGCGCTCGAAAACAAACCGCGCCTGCCGGTGCTGTGGTTTCATTTTCAGGAGTGCACGTGCTGCTCGGAATCGTTCATCCGTTCATCGCATCCCGGTGTGGCCGACATCATTCTGGACCGCATTTCGCTCGATTACACCGAGACCTTGATGGCTGCTTCCGGACACCAAGCCGAAGATGCCTTGCGCGACGCGATGACGAAATACAAGGGCGAATACCTCATGCTTGTCGAAGGCTCGGTGCCGACGGGAGCAGATGGCGTTTATTGCTGCATTGGCGGTCGCACGTCGCTGGATATTTTGCAGGAAGCCGCGCTTGGCGCGAAAGCCGTCGTTTGTTGGGGCAGTTGCGCGAGCAACGGCTGCGTGCAAAACGCCAAGCCGAATCCGACGCAGGCGACGCCGATTCAGAAACTTATTTCCGGCGTGCCCATCATCAATGTGCCTGGTTGCCCGCCGATCGCCGAAGTGATGACGGGAACGATTGTTCATCTCCTCGCGTTTGACCGCATTCCGCAGCTTGACGGCTGGGCCGGCCGAAGGCCTTTTATTCGCGCCGCGTTCACGACACCTGTTATCGCCGTCCAAATTACGACGCCGGTTTGTTCGTCAATTCGTTCGACGATGAAAATGCGAAGCGCGGTTATTGCCTTTACAAAATGGGCTGTCGTGGCCCGGTCACTTATAATTCCTGCGGCGTCATGCGCTGGAACGGCGGCGTAAGTTTTCCGATCCAATCCGGCCACGGCTGCATCGGTTGCAGTGAGGGAAATTTCTGGGACAACGGCCCGTTTTACCGGCATCTGCCGAATTTCCCCGGCTTCGGCATCGAGACCACGGCGGACAAAGTCGGCGTCGGTTTGGGTGCGGCCACGTTGGTCGGCATCGCGGCCCACGCCATTTCCACCAATATTCGCAAACGGCATTTGATTGATGAAGAACTCGCGTCCAGTGAAGACGTGAAGGACGGACGCGCCGAGCAGGGCGGTTCGGATTCCTGAACCTAGTTTTCCAAATAAAATTTTATGGCTGCCAAAAGAATTGTCATTGATCCGGTCACCCGCATCGAAGGTCACTTGCGCATCGAAGTCGAAGTGAAAGACGGCTTTGTCACCGACGCGTTCAGCTCCGGCACGATGGTGCGCGGGCTGGAAATCATTTTGCGCGGCCGTGATCCACGCGACGCGTGGGCGTTTGCCGAACGCACCTGCGGCGTCTGCACCACGGTCCATGCGCTCGCGTCCGTGCGCTCGGTCGAAGATGCGCTCGGCATCGTGATTCCGCCGAACGCCGAACTCATCCGCAACCTCATGTTCTGCACGCAATACATGCAGGATCACGTCGTGCATTTTTATCATTTGCACGCGCTGGATTGGGTGGATGTCGTCAGCGCGCTGAAAGCCGATCCCGCGCAAACCGCCGCGCTCGCGCAAAGCATTTCCAACTGGCCGAAAAGTTCGCCGGGCTATTTTTCCGACGTGCAAAAACGCATCGCCAAATTTGTCGCGAGCGGGCAGCTCGGAATTTTCGCCAATGGCTATTGGGGTCACGCCGCGATGAAACTGCCGCCGGAAGCGAATTTGCTCGGCGTCGCGCATTACATCGAAGCGCTCGACTGGCAGAAAGAAATTGTCAAAATCCACGCGATTTTCGGCGGCAAAAATCCGCATCCGAACTATCTCGTCGGCGGCGCGCCCTGCTCCTTCAATCTGGACGAAGCCAACGCCATCAACGCCGAGCGTCTCGCTTACGTCGGCAAATTATTGACCGATGCGAAAATTTTGTGGAGCAGGTTTACATTCCCGATCTGCTGGCCATCGCGTCGTTTTACAAAGACTGGAGCGCGATCGGCGGCGGCCTGAAAAATTACATGGCTTACGGCGATCTGCCGACGAATGGTTTTCCCAATCCGGCGCAATTCAAGTTTCCGCGCGGCGTGATTTTGGACCGCGACCTGAGCAAAATTCTGGAAGTGGACGCGCATGATCCGCAGCAGGTCAAAGAATCCATCGCGCATTCCTGGTATGAATATTCCGATGGTGACGGCGCGGCGAAACATCCGTGGGATGGCGAAACGAAATTAAATTACACCGGCCCGAAACCGCCTTATGACCAGCTCAACGTCGAAGGAAAATATTCCTGGCTCAAGACGCCGCGCTGGAACGGCCACGCGATGGAAGTCGGCCCGCTCGCGCGTTTGCTGGTCGGTTACGGCACCGGCCGCGCCGATATCAAAGACGCGGTGGACATGGTTTTGAAAAAATTGGACGTGCCGGTGACCGCGCTGTTCTCCACGCTTGGCCGCACGGCGGCGCGCGGCATCGAAACTTATTTGGTCGCGCAATGGGCGCAGGAATTTTACAGCGACCTTTTGGCGAACATCAAAAACGGCGACTCGCGCACGTTCAACGGCGAAAAATGGGAGCCGGAAACCTGGCCGACTTTGTCCAAAGGCGTCGGGATGAGCGAAGCCCCGCGCGGCGCGCTCGCGCACTGGATTGTCATCCAAGACAAAAAAATTGCTAACTACCAACTCGTCGTGCCTTCGACGTGGAACGCTTCGGCGCGCGACGCGGCCGGCCAGCGTTCCGCCTACGAATCTTCGCTGATCGGCATGCCGGTGGCGGATCCCGAAAAACCGCTCGAAATCATCCGCACCATTCATTCGTTCGATCCGTGTCTGGCGTGTGCCGTGCATCTTTACGATCCGCACGGCCGCACACTCAATCGCGTCACGGTCGGCGGCTAGGAGGCATTATGCAAAAAACCACGCTCGGCCGAGTCTATGTCTGGGAAATTCCCGTCCGATTTTATCATTGGCTCAATGCGCTGAGCCTCGTCGTTTTGTGCGTGACCGGCTATCTCATCGGTGCGCCGCTGGCCATCCAACGCGCGTCCGAGGCGTCGTTTTCCTACTGGTTCGGCGAAGTGCGGTTCATCCATTTTGTCGCCGCCTATGTTTTCTTTTTCAATTTCCTGTTCCGCATTTATTGGGGCTTTGTCGGCAACCGTTACGCGAGCTGGAAAAATTTCATTCCGTATCGCAAAAAACAATGGAAGGAAATCAAGGACGTCGTCGCGGTGGATTTTTTGCAGGCGGACAACAAACCGATTGAAACCATTGGTCACAATGCCGTTGCCGGCGTCACTTATTTCATCACGTTTCTCGCGTTTTTATTTCAATGCATCACCGGCTTCGGTCTTTACGCCGCCATGAGCAAAGCGTGGTTTCCAAAATTATTTGCGTGGATCGTGCCGCTGATGGGCGGCGATTTTGCCGTGCGCCAATGGCATCACGCGTTCATGTGGTTTTTCATTCTGTTCGCGCTGGTCCATGTTTACATCGTTTTTTATCACGATTACGTCGAAGGTCGCGGCGAAATTTCCTCGATGGGCGGCGGCTGGAAATTCATCGAAAAAGAATATCATCCGATTTTGAAGGACGAAAAAACCGCGGCAAAACCAAGAAATGAAGCCTGATTTCGCCAACCAAAAAACGCTCATTCTCGGCGTCGGCAATCTGCTCATGGGCGATGAAGGCGTCGGCGTCGCGGCCATCCGGCATTTGGAAGCAAAAGGTTTTGCCGAATTCGCCGAGCTTGTGGATGGCGGCACGAGCGGTTTTCATCTGCTCGGTTTATTTCGCAATCAGCAGCGACTCATTTTGATCGATGCCGCGACGGACGACCATCCCCTCGGCACGGTCTCGCTCATCCGCCCGCGTTACGCGATGGATTTTCCGCCGACGCTCACTGCGCACGACATCGGGTTGAAAGATTTGATCGAATCCGCCGCGCTGCTCGGTTACTGGCCGGAAGTGGACTTGATCACCATCTCTATCGGCGATCTGGGTTTGATGACGATGGAACTTTCGCCGGCCGTTGCCGCCGCGCTGCCGCAGGTGGAGGCGCTGGTGAAAACCTGCCTGAAAAAAACGGCACCGCACGCGGCCGAAATCACAGCCGCTTTCAGCAAGAATTAAACCCGCCATTTTTCAGGCCGGGCCAAAGGAATTCATTTCCCTCGCGCGTGGCTGCTTGACGTCCGCCGTGGGGTTGTTTATGTAAGCAGCCCCATGAACAAAACCGAGACGCATCATTTTCAGGCGGAGATCCAGCAACTGCTGGACATCGTCATTCATTCACTTTACACGGACAAAGAAATTTTCGTCCGGGAGCTGATTTCCAACGCGGCGGACGCGTGCGAAAAACTGCGGTTCAACCAATCTTCGGGCGCGGCGGTTTTTCAATCGGAAATTGCCGCGGGCATCCGCGTGACCACGGACGAAAAAGCGGGAACCGTCACGTTCACCGACACCGGCTTGGGCATGACGCACGGCGAACTGGTCGAGAATCTCGGCACCATCGCGCATTCCGGCACCAAGGCTTTTCTCAAGCAACTCGCCGGCGAAAAGAAACCGGACGTCGGCTTGATCGGCCAGTTCGGCGTGGGCTTTTATTCGGCGTTCATGGTCGCGAAAAAAGTGACCGTGTTGAGCCGCTCGTTTGCGCCGGACGAACAAGGCTGGCAATGGACCAGTGAAGGCATGGGCGGCTACGAACTGGCCGCCGCCGCTGATTTGCCGCGCGGCACCAAGATCATTTTGGAACTCAAGGACGACGCGAAAGATTTTGCGCGCGAAGGCACCATTGAGCGCATCATCGAACGCTATTCGAGTTTTGTGCCGTTTCCGATCGAGTTGAACGGCAAGCGTCTCAACACGGTGCAAGCGATTTGGGCGCGGAACAAAAATGAAATCAAGGACGAGGAATACAATGAGTTCTACACCTTCGTCGCGCACGACCATGACCAGCCGCTGTTCCGGCTCCATTTTACGGCGGACGCGCCGCTGGCGATCCAGGCGCTGCTCTTCGTGCCGCAACGGAATTTTGAAACGCTCGGCATGGGCCGGATGGATTCCGAGGTGAATTTATATTGCCGCAAAATTCTCATTCAAGCGAAGGCCAAGGGCTTGTTTCCCGAATGGCTGCGCTTTCTCAAAGGCGTGGTGGACAGCGAAGATTTGCCGCTGAACATTTCGCGCGAGACGATGCAGGACACGTCGCTGATGCAGAAATTGAACAAGGTGCTGACGAGCCGGTTCCTGAAATTTCTCGACGAGCAATCCGAGAAGGATGCCGCCGCCTATGAAAAATTTTACACGGAATACCAACGGTTTCTCAAAGAAGGCATCGTCACCGATTTCACGCACAAGGACGCGCTTGGCAAATTGCTGCGGTTCGAGTCGTCGTCGCTGGACAAGGGCAAGCTCACGTCGCTCGCGGATTATGTGAAACGCATGGGCTCGGAGCAGAAGGAAATTTATTGCCTGCTCGCGGCCAATCGCGCGGCGGCGGAGGCCAGTCCGTATTTTGAAGTTTTTCGCGACCGCAAATTTGAAGTGTTGTTTCTCTACGATTCGTGGGACGAATTTGTGGTTGAACATCTCCATACCTTCGACGGTAAGCCGCTCAAGCTTGCGGAAAAAGCGGAATTGAACATCGCCGAAATGAAGGCGGAAAAAAATTTGCCGGCGGAGGCCGCGAAGTCGCTCACGCAATGGCTCAAGGAAACGCTCGGCGACAAAGTCGGCGAAGTGCGGCTTTCCCAGCGGCTCGTCGAAAGTCCCGCCGTCGTGGTGGACGCGGATAAATTTATGACCGCGAACATGCGTCGCCTCATGAAAGCGATGAAACAGGACGGCCCGGAAATTGCCCCGGCCAAGCAGGACCTCGAAGTGAATCCCGCGCATCCCATCATGGCGCGGCTCGAAGCGATGCGGCAGACGGACAACGCCCTCGCCGCGAGCGTCGCCGAGCAGATTCTCGACAACGCGCGCGTGGCGGCCGGCCTGCTCGAGGACCCGCGCGCGATGCTGGCCCGCCTGAATCAATTGCTCGAAAAAGTGCTGACGAAAAATTAGCCGCGTTTCCAATGCGTTTTTCTTCAGGCAGCAACTTTTTTGGAAAAGAGTTGACTAGTCAGTCAAATGACATAAACTGCACTTGCTTGGACAAAAAAAGTCTAGCCGATGTTTTTTAATTTTTATGGGCAAAATTTCCGACACTAAAGAAAAATTGCTGCAGGCGGCCTTTGATCTGATCTGGAACCAAAGCTACGGTTCTGTCAGCGTGGATCAGATCTGCGAGCTGGCGGCGGTGAACAAGGGGAGTTTTTATCACTACTTTCCATCAAAATCGGATCTGGCGGTGGCCGCTTATGAAGAGCATTGGCGGGAGAAACAGCCGGAACTGGACCGGATTTTTTCGCCGCAGATCCCGCCGTTGGAACGTCTGGTATTGTGGTGCCAGAACATCTGCGAACGCCAGAAATTAAAGGCCAAAAAATACGGCCACGTCTGCGGTTGTCCCTACGCCAGCCTCGGCACCGAGCTGGCCACGCAGGATGAAAGAATCCGCGCCAAGACCCAGGAGCTGGCGGATCGCAGCATCCGCTACATTGAAAGCGCGCTGCGAGACGCGAAACGTCAGGGGCTCATTTCCATTGACGATCCCCCGGTCGTCGCCCGGCGGGTTTACTCGATGGCACTGGGCCTTTCGCTGCACGCCAAGATTCGCAACGACCTCAAACTGTTTCTGGACCTGGAGTCCGCCGTGATGGAAATGATCGGTGCCAAGGCACCTGCGATGTGAGCCGTTCCGCTCATCAAATTGTCATGAGCCAAAACTAACTGCGCATTATTGACTGATTGGTCAAATCATAAATTAATTTATGTGGATTGTTCTCCTAGCTTTGCGCCGGCCTTACACGTTTGTGGTGGCCGCGTTGCTGCTGGTGTTGTTGACGCCGTTCATTTTGATCCGCACGCCGACGGATATTTTTCCGTCCATCGACATTCCCGTCGTCAGCATCATCTGGCAATATGCCGGGTTGGATGCGCAGCAATTTGAGCAGCGCATCACCTACACGCACGAGCGCATCCTCACGGTGACGGTCAACAACATCCGCCATATCGAGTCCACTTCTTACAACGGTATCGGCGTCGTGAAAGTTTTCTTGCAGCCGGGCGCGTCCGTGGATGCCGCCGTCGCGCAAATCACCGCTTCGGCCCAAACGGTTTTGCGGCTGATGCCGCCGGGGATGCAACCGCCGCTCATCATTCAATACAACGCCTCGTCGGTGCCGATTTTGCAATACAGCTTCAGCAGCGCAAAAATGTCCGAGCAGCAATTGTTCGACGTGACGGCCAACCAGGTGCGCGTGGGCTTGTCCGGCGTGCGCGGCTCGATGATTCCCTGGCCGTATGGCGGCAAGACGCGCGTCGTCTCGGTGGACTTGGATTTGCCCGCGTTGAAGGCAAAAAATCTGCTCGCGCAGGACGTCGTCAACGCCATCAACGCGCAGAATTTGATTCTGCCCAGCGGCACGACCAAAATCGGCGGCAACGAATATGACGTGGCGGTGGATTCCAACCCGCGGCTGATTGACGACCTAAATCATCTGCCGATCAAAGTCGTCAACGGCGCGACGATTTATTTGAGCGACGTGGCGCAAACGCACGACGGCTACACGCCGCAGCAAAACGCCGTGCGCCAGGACGGCGTAAAAGGCGCTTTATTGACCATCATGAAGGCCGGCTCGGCTTCCACGCTGGATGTCGTGCGCAACGTCAAAGCCGCCTTGCCCGGCGTCATGGCCACCGTCTCGCCCGATTTGCACGTCAAAGAATTCGCCGATCAATCACTCTTCGTGCGGGCGGCGGTCAGCGGTGTTTTGCGGGAAGGCGCGATTGCGGCCGCGCTCACCGCGCTGATGATTTTGCTCTTTCTCGGTTCCTGGCGCAGCACGTTCATCATCGCGCTTTCCATTCCGCTTTCGGTGCTGTGTTCCATCGCCACTTTAAGCGCGCTGGGCGAAACCATTAACTTGATGACGCTCGGCGGCCTTGCGCTGGCCGTCGGGATTTTGGTTGACGACGCGACCGTGGCGATTGAAAACATTCATCGGCACATGGCGCTCGGCCAGAAACTGGAAGACGCCATCATCACCGGCTCGCAGGAAATCGCATTGCCCGCGTTCGTTTCGACGCTGTGCATCTGCATCGTGTTCGTGCCGATGTTTTTTTTGACGGGCGTCGCACGTTATCTGTTCGTGCCCCTGGCCGAAGCCGTCGTGTTCGCGATGCTCGCAAGTTACGTCATTTCGCGAACCCTCGTGCCGACGCTGGTGATGTGGTTTTACCGCAACGTCAAATTGCACGGCGAACACATTGATGAAGCCAGCGTGCCATTTTGGTTGTCACCATTTGTCAAATTTCAGCGCGCCTTTGAAAATGGCTTTGACCGTTTGCGGAATAATTATCGCGCGTTGCTCGCCAGCTGCTTTGAGCACCGCCAGCCGTTCGCGATTTTTTTCCTGATTTTTTGCGCGGCCTCGTGGCTGCTGACGCAAACGCTGGGCCGGGATTTTTTCCCGACCGTGGACGCGGGGCAATTTTTGCTGCACATGCGCGCGCACACCGGCACGCGCATCGAGGAGACCGAGCGGCTCGCCGATCAGGTCAACGAGTCCATCCGCAAAGAAATTCCCGCGCGCGAGCTCGGCGGCATTCTCGACAACATCGGCATTCCGAACTCCTCGATCAATTTGAGTTACAACACCAGCGGCGTGATCGGGCCGGCCGATGCGGATATTTTGGTTTCGCTCAAGCCCGGCCACGCGCCGACGGAAAGTTATGTGCGGGCGTTGCGCGAACGGTTGAACCGCGAATTTCCCGGCACGCTGTTTTATTTTTTGCCGGCGGACATCGTCAGCCAGACCTTGAATTTCGGTTTGCCCGCGCCGTTTGACGTGCAAATTGTCGGACGCAACCAGGTCGCCAATCGCGCGCTGGCCGTGCAGCTCGCCGATGAAATCAAAAAAATTCCCGGCGCGGCCGACGTGCGCGTGCAACAGCCGGACAACTGGCCGCAACTGCGCATCACCGTGGACCGCTCGAAAGCCGCCGACCTCGGTTTGACCGAGCAAAACGTTGCCAATTCGCTGTTGCTCGGCTTGAGCGGCAGCAGCGTGGTGCAGCCGGCTTACTGGCTGGATCCGAAGGTCGGCATTCAATATCTCATCAACGTCCGCGCGCCGGAATATGAAATGAATTCGGTGGCACAGCTCAACGCGCTGCCCATCAGCGCCAATCAACCCGGCACCACCGATGCGCAAATCCTGGCGAACCTCGCCACGATTTCGCGCGTGAATGTGTCGCCGGTTTTATCGCATTACGACGTCATTCCAGTCATTGATGTTTATGGGAACGTGGATGGCCGCGATCTTGGCGGGGTTTTGAACGACCTGCAGCCGCTCGTTGATAAAATCAAAAAAGATTTGCCGCGCGGCAGCAGCATCATCGTGCGCGGCCAGGCGGAAACCATGCGTTCCAGTTTTTTTGGGCTGGCCGTGGGATTGGTTGGCGCGATTGCGCTGATTTATTTTCTGCTCGTGGTGAATTTTCAGAACTGGCTGGATCCGTTCATCATCATCACCGCGCTGCCCGCCGCGCTGGCCGGCGTCGTGTGGGGATTGTTTTTGTGCCAGACCACGTTGAGCGTGCCGGCATTGATGGGCGCGATCATGAGCATGGGCGTGGCGACGGCGAATTCCGTTTTGGTCGTGACGTTCGCCCGCGAAAATTTGAATCGCGGCCTCGATCCGATTGCCGCCGCGCTTGAAGCCGGGGCAGGGCGCATCCGCCCGGTTTTGATGACCGCGCTCGCGATGGTCATCGGCATGTTGCCCATGAGCCTCGGCCTCGGCGAAGGCGGCGAGCAAAACGCGCCGCTCGGTCGCGCGGTGATCGGCGGCCTCGTGTTCGCCACCGTCGCCACGCTGTTTTTTGTGCCGATCGTTTTTAGTTTTATGCACCGGTATCACGCGCCAACCAAAACTACTGTCACGCCATGAACCCAAATCCTAACGCACCAACGCCGCCGCCGGTTCGCCTCGCGCGCATCGTTGAAATCATCGTCGTGCTCATCATCATCGGGCTGATCTTGGGCTTTCTGCCGCGTTGGATTCATCGCCGCGATTTGCAAAAAGAAATGCACGCCGACGCGGTTATCACTGTGGATGTGATTTCACCGGTCGCGTCGCAGTCTGATTTTGGCACGCCGCTGCCGGCGGAAGTGGAGGCGTTCATTCAAGCTTCGATTCACGCGCGCGCCAGCGGCTATCTAAAAAAATGGTATGTGGACATTGGCGAAACGGTGACCAACGGCCAGTTGCTCGCGGAAATTGACACGCCGGAATTGGACCAGCAAATCGCGCAGGCCAGGGCGCAACTGGATCAGTCCAACGCCGCCTTGAAACTGGCGAAAACGACTTCCGACCGGTGGACAAATTTGCTTCAGACCGCCAGCGTGAGCGAACAGGAGACGGCGGAAAAAACGGGTGATTACGCCTTGAAAAAGGCGGACGTGGAAGCCGTGCGCGCGAACCTGCAGCGCTTGGAAGACTTGAAAAAATTCGACCGCATCACCGCGCCGTTTGACGGCACCGTCACGCTGCGCAACACGGACATCGGCCAATTGATCGCGGCGGACAGCGGACCGGAATTATTCCGCGTCGCGCAGACGAATCCGTTGCGCATTTACGTCCGCGTGCCGCAGCCGCTTGTCCACGCCATCGCGCCCGGCCAGAAAGCAGAGATGACTTTTCAGGAATTGCCGGGGCGCATTTTCGAAGCGACCGTCACGCGCACCGCCGGCGCGGTGGATCCGAGTTCGCGCACGTTGCAGGTGGAATTGCAGGTGCCCAATCCGCACGGTGAGATTCTCGCGGGCAGCTACGCGCAGGTGCGTTTCACGCAAGCCACCGACACGCACGGGTTGACCGTGTCGGACAACGCGCTGATTTTTCGCGCGCAGGGAATGCAGGTCGCCGTCGTCGGCACGGACAACAAAGTGCAGTTGCATTCGATCACGTTGGGCCGCGATTCCGGCAGCACCGTCGAAGTGCTCGCCGGGCTGAAGGCCGATGATCGTGTCATCGTCAATCCGCCGGATTCCATCGCGGATGGCATGACGGTGCAGATCGCGCCGCCGGCGGAAACCAATTCAGCGGCCCAATGAAAAAATATTTTTTCATCTGTCTCGTCACGTTGATCGCCGGGATGACGGGTTGCGCCGTTGGGCCGGATTATAAACGTGCGGCGCCCTTGCCGCCGCAGCCGCTACCGGAAAAATTCAGCGACAACAATCCGACGAACGCCACGATGTGGAAAGTGGCCGCGCCGTCCGCGAATGCTCCGCGCGGCGAATGGTGGCAGATGTTTGCTGATCCGATTTTGAATCATTTGGAAACGCTGGCGTTGACGAACAATCAAAATCTTTTGGCGGCGGCGGCGCGGTTTGCGCAAGCCCGCGATTTAGTGGCCGCCGCGCGCTCGGAATTTTATCCGCAACTGTCTGCCGGCGGCACTCCCAATGGCGATATCACGCGTCAGCGCACGAGCGTCAATGAACCGCAGCAGGGCGAAGCGGCTGGTGTGGCGCACACTTACGATACGTTCACTGCGCCGGTTTATCTCGGCTGGGAACTCGATTTATGGGGTCGCGTGCGCCGGTTGTCGCAGGCCGCCCACGCGCGTTTTGTCGCGAGCAGGGATGATTTCGAATCCGCGCGACTGGCGGTTTCGGCGGAAGTCGCGGCGGATTATTTTTCGCTGCGCACGATGGATGACCAATACGCTTTGATCACCAACACGATTGAAACATATCGGCGCTCGCTGGAACTCACGCAAAATCGCCGGCGCGGCGGCGTGGTTTCCGATCTGGACGTGGCGCAGGCGGCGACGCAATTGCACGCGACGGAAGCCGAGTTGCCGGACATTCAACTGCACCGCGCGCAAACGTTGCATGCGCTCGCCGTGCTGTGCGGTCAATCTGCGGTGGATTTTTTTATTGCGCCGGCGTCCTTGCCGGAAGCCATTCCGCAGGTGCCGGCGAGTTTGCCGAGTGAATTGTTGGAACACCGTCCGGACATCGCGGCGGACGAACGTCGCATGGCCGCCGCGAATGCCGACATCGGCGTCGCGCAGGCGGCGTTTTTCCCCACGGTCAAAATTGACGGCCTCGCGGGTTTTCAAGCGGTGAGTTTCAGTTCCTGGTTTAACTGGCCGAGCCGTTTTTGGGCGGTCGGGCCCTCGTTGGAATTGCCTTTGTTCACCGGCGGTTTGAATCGCGCGAACCTGGCCGCCGCCCATGCGGCTTACGACGAAACGGTCGCCAATTATCGGCAAACGGTGCTGACGGCGTTTGGCGAAGTGGAAGACGAGCTGGCCGCGCAACAGTTGCTGGCGCAGGAATGGCGCGCGGAAAACGAGGCCGTGGCGAGCGCACGCCACGCGTTGCAAATCGCGACCAATCGCTATCAAGCTGGTCTGGTGACTTATCTGGATGTGGCGACCGCGCAGACGGAGGCGTTGGATCAAGAGCGCAGCGCGGTGCAATTGCGCGGCGCCCGGCTCACCGCCGCCGTCAATATGGTCAAAGCGCTCGGCTGGGGCTGGCAGACGTTAGAAAAATAGCGCGGAAAAATTCGCCGGTGCTAATTTTTTTTCGCTCAAGAAATCGTTGCTGAAACTTAGTAACTGAGCCGGTCAATTTTCACCTTGCCACGAAAAATCCAATAGATGCAAATCGTGTAGGCGATCACCACCGGCACGCCGAGGCACGCGATGATGAGCATGATGCCAAGTGTTTTGGAAGAGGAAGCGGAATTGTAAATGTTCAAACTGTTTTCCGGATGCGGCAGGCTGTAGATCATGTTGGGAAAAATGTTCAGCGCGAACAGCATCATCAGCGTGATGATGGTGGCACAGGAAGAGAGAAACGCGTTGCCGTCATTGGCGAGGTGGAATTCGCGCGGGATGTTGGCGATGGCCAGCATGTTCGCCAGGGCGACGGAAAAGAGCCATGGATTTTCGCGGACACGCGCGGCCATGTGCGGCACATACAGCAGCGTCGCCATCGTGAGCGTCACCGCGCAGATGACGAAGAAAATAATGCCGCGCACCGCCCAGACGCGCAGTTTGTCGTGCAATTCCCCTTCGGTTTTCATCACGCCATAGATCGCGCCGTGCATCATGAAGAGCGCCACGGTCGTCACGCCGACGAGCAAAGGATACGGTGTGAGCAAGCCCAAAAAAGTTCCGGCGAATTCGCCATTGGCATCCACCGGCACGCCCCATGCGATATTGCCGAGCGCCGTGCCGATGAGCAGACTCGACACGATGCTGCCGACGGAAAAGCTGATGTCCCACATTTGCCGCCACCATTTTTCGGGACGTTTGCTGCGGAACTCGATGGCCACGCCGCGAAAAATGAGCGCCGCGAGCAGGAGCATCAAGGCGAAATAAAAACCTGAAAATGCCGTCGCATAAACATTCGGAAACGCGGCAAACAGCGCGCCGCCGCCGGTGACGAGCCAGACTTCATTGCCATCCCAAACGGGTCCGATGGAATTGAGCAGGATGCGCCGCTCTTCATCCTTGTTGGTGAACAAATGCAATGCGCCGATGCCAAGATCAAAGCCATCGAGCACCGCATAACCGGTCAGCAAAACGCCGATGAGGACAAACCAGATGGTGTTGAGGTCAAGATGCATGATTTTAAAAATTCCCGATTTTGGATTTGCCGTAAGCCGGTTTCATTTAAGGGATTTTTTTATCGGATCCGGCAAAGCCAGTTTGCCGGACGGAATCAAATCATCCTCGTGCGGACCGTGCTGGATTTTGTCGTTGAGCAGGTAAACGAAAACGGCGAACAGCAGCGAATAAATCAGCGTGAACAAAATCAGCGAGGACAGAATGACATTCGCCTTGACGACGGCGGACAAACCGGCGGGCGTGCGCATCAGGCCGTAAACAATCCACGGTTGCCGGCCGACTTCGGCGGCGAACCAGCCGAATTGATTGGCGAGCTGCGGGCCGAGCACGGAAAAAACGAGCAGCCACAAGAGCCAGCGGCGGTGGTGCAGCGAGCCGTGGCGGAAATAAAAAAATCCCAACGTCGCGATGGCGATGAGCGCGAAGCCGATGAAAACCATGCCGTGAAAAAATATAAACGACGCGGTGACGGGCGGACGATCTTCGGGCTTGAACTGATCCAGGCCGATGACCGGCGTATGAAAATCGTTGTGCGTGAGAAAACTTAACAAGCCCGGGGCGGTGAGGCCGCTGACCGTTTCATTTTTTTCATCCGGCCAGCCGAGCAAAACCATCGGAGTGTTGGAGGTCGTTTGATAGAGCGACTCGAACGCGGCGAGTTTGGCGGGCTGATTTTTTTCCAAGCCCTGCGCGCTTTTGTGGCCGGTGACGGCTTGCAGCAAGGAAGCCGCCAGCGCGACGGTCAGACCAACCTTCAGCGACTTGCGGGCGAATTGCAGATGTTTTCCTTTGAGCAAATACCAGGCGCTAACGCTGACAACGAGAAATGAGCCGGCGCACCAGGCGCCGCAAATGGTGTGGAACAAACGGTCCAGCATCGAAGGATTGAAAATGAGCTGCCAGAAATCGGTGATTTCCGCGCGCGCGTGCAAACCTTCGCCGACGATGTGATAGCCGGCGGGCGTCTGCATCCAGGAATTCGCGACGACGATCCAGACTGCGCTGAAATGCGCGCCGAGACAAACCATGCACGTGGCGAAGAAATGAATTTTGCGGCCCACTTTGTCCCAGCCAAACAACAGGACGGCGAGAAATCCGGATTCGAGGAAGAACGCGAAAATGCCTTCCGCCGCGAGCGCGCTGCCAAAAACGTCGCCGACGAAACGCGAGTAGGCTGCCCAGTTCGTGCCGAATTCAAATTCCATCACGATGCCCGTGGCCACACCGATGGCGAACGTGAGCGCGAAAATTTTCGTCCAAAACCGCGCCATCTGGTGATAAAGATTGTTGCCGGTTTTGAGCCACGCGCCTTCCATCAGCACAAGCATGAGGCCCAGCCCGATGCTGAGCGGCGGGTAGATGTAATGAAACGCGATGGTTCCGCCAAACTGAATCCGCGCGAGGGTGAGCACATCCATAACAATGGGTAACTTCTACTAAATTTGGCGGGTGCCAATCATAAATTGGCGGTTTGGCAAAGTATCGATTTTACTGAATCAAAAAAGAAGCAACGTCCTGCGGTCAATTTTTTTTCCGGTCGATAAAAAAATCCGCAATCTTTGGGCTGGCAACAATCCATCGGCCGCGGTCACGTCACTCCCGGTGACATCAACTCCAGCCGGAAGACTTTAATGGCGTTGAGCATGAATTGAATGGCCACCGCCGCCAGCAAAAGTCCCATGATCCGCGTGGCAATGCTCATGGCAATGGGGCTGAACCAGCGCGCGCTCCGCGCGGAAACCCGCAAAATAAAATAGCTCACCAGGGAAACAACCAGGATGCAGCAACACAGCGCGATGTGTTCGGGAATAGTGCGCGCCTCGTTCTGAAGCAGAACCGTCGTGGAGATGGCGCCCGGCCCGGCCAGCATGGGAATCGCCAGCGGCGTCACGGCGATGTCGTTTTTTTCGGTGCCCGCTTTGGTCTCCTCACGCGTCTCCTGCACGCGCGATCGTTGGGCGCGCACCATGTCCAACGCCACGATCAGCAGCAGGATGCTCGCGGCAATCTCAAAGGCTGGCATGGTGATGCCCATGACTTTAAACACGATTTGGCCGGCGAAAGAAAAGGCCAGCATCACGCCCGCCGCCACCCAGCACCCCAGGCGCGCCGTGCGGATGCGCTGCTCCGCCGTGTCGTTCGGGGTCATGGCCAAAAAGGCCGGGACAACCGCCACCGGATCGACAATCACGAAGAGTGAACTCGTCGCCAGCAAAATGTATTCAAGCAAGTTGATGGAGAAGAATTAGCCGCAGATTTATTAGAAAGTCAATGGGGAGAACTGGCGCTTCATCTTTATCCAGTGGCTTGATGCGTTGCCTTTTCTGCGGTCAATAGCCAGGGTTCAACTTATTGCTCAGACCTTTAGAAGGAAAAGTTGCATGCCGCGGTTTAGCGGTGCGCTCTTTCCCCCGAGCTCCATCAACGGAGCAGGGCTGCCTCCACCTGGCATTTGGAAATTTTGAAAAAAAATATGAAACACCGCTCTTCGACTTGCAAAAACGGCTTCACACCCGTCGGCCATTTTTATGCATATTCTCTCAGCCGTGTCAGACACATCGTTTGCGCCGGCTTATTTTTTGGTTTCCATTTCAGAAGCCTTTTGCTTCGCCTGATCAGCTGCCTCAACAGCCCGCACATCGTCCCGCCCTAACTGCTCATAAAATTCATGAACTTTTTTTACAAGCTGCGGTGACACCTCGGCCGCGGGTTTCCCATTCGTGTCAGGTTTAGGCTCTGTTTTGTCGGCGGACGGTGGCACGGCTGCGGCTTCCGGTTTGGCTGGAGCTTTGGCATCCGCCGCCGGTTCGGTCTTGATTTCCGATTTCGGTTCAGAGGTTGCCTCGGGTTTAACGTCTGGTTTGGTTTCTGGTTTAGGCGCGACCTTTGCTGCCGGCGTCGGCTCAACCTTGGCGGCAGGTTTTGGATTACCATCAGGATTCGATTGAGCTTTAGCTTCCGGCGGTGAATCGTCTTTGGCCGCTGGCTTGGCGTCAGTTTTAGGTTTAGCCTTGGTTTGAGTGGCGCGAACTTCCTTTTCGGCTTTGTCCCAATTCTGCGCCGATTGACCGTCCCGATGGCCTTCACGCTCGTAGAGCTCATAAGCCCGGGCCGCGATCTGCGGCGTCAAATCGGCAGTTGCCTTGGCTTTGCCTTCCGGTTTCAGCTCGCTGGGGGATTTGGCTTCAACCCCAGCTTGGGCTTCCGGCTTATTCGCATCTTTTACCTCTGGCTTAGGGTCAATTTTGGTGCCAGCCTTCGGCTCAACCTTCGCTTCCGGTTTGGCCCCGAGCTTGGCGTCCGCTTTAACCTCGGCCTTTCGCTCATCTTTAGCACCGGATAGCGGTTCAGATTTGGCTTCGGGTAGTGCCGAAGTTTTCGCATCAGTTTTGTCATCGGGCTGAGTTAAAACGTTGGTTTCAGGTTTCGCCCCGGCTTTTTTGACCGGATCAAAAATCCGGTAGGCGAGCAATTTGATGCGGTCGTTCACGAGGAACCACAACAGCGCATAACCCCACACAAAACCGGCCCAACCCCAGCCCAGTGGCGTCATGAACAACCCATAAACCGCGATCAACGTCGCCACGGCTTGCGTGCCGAACACCGCGATCAACAAAATCCTCGCCGGCCGGATGGACCAGAACGGCCCGCGGGTGCGCGTGAGAAAAATTGTCAGATGTCCCGCCACGGACAGTTTTAAATACATCAACGTCTGGATGTGCGGACGGTCAAGATGAAAGACCCGTTCGCCGAGATAGAACAAACCAAACGCGGCCACGACGCCGATGATTCCCAGCGCCGTTGAGACGCCTAAAACCATGCGCATGTTCCACGACTCAGGCTTGTCTTTGTAATGCACATTGTCGTAAGCGATGGACAAAATCGCGCCGTCATTGAGCAACGCCAGCATCACGATCATCACCGCCGTCAGCGGATAGAAATTAAAAACTAAAATCGCCAGCGTCATGAACAACAGCACGCGCAGCGTCTCAGCGATGCGATAAATCGCGTAACTGTTCATCCGCTGGAAAATCCGTCGGCTCTCCTTGATTGCATCAATGATCACCGACAGGCCGGGCGTCAGCAGCACAATGGCCGCCGCCGCGCGCGCGGCGTCCGTCGCACTCGAAACGGCGATGCCGCAGTCCGCTTTCTTCAGTGCCGGCGCATCGTTCACTCCGTCGCCCGTCATGCCGACGATGTGATTGTGCTTTTGCAGCACATCCACTATGTGAAATTTATGTTCGGGAAATACTTCGGCAAAACCATCCGCCTTCTCGATGGACTCAATTACCTCTGCTGACTCTTCTTTTTTCGAGTCGCCCAGAGTTTTTGCGTCAAGAATATTTGTGCCCATTCCCAACGTCTTCGCCATTTCTTTCGCAATCGCTATTTGATCGCCCGTCACCATTTTGACCTTCACGCCCATGGTCAGCGCGGTCGCAATCGTGGCCTTCGCATCCTCGCGCGGCGGATCGAACATCGGCAACACGCCGAGAAATTGCCACGGCCCATCGCCCTCTGCTCGCGCCACGCCCAATGAACGAAAACCGCGCGCGGCAAAATCATTGACCGCCTTTTCCGCCGCCGCTTTCACCGACCCGACATTGGCCGACAATGCCAAAATCACCTGTGGCGCGCCCTTGGTTACTTTGAATTGTTTTCCATCCTTGCCCTTGACGGTTGCCTCGGTGCGTTTATGCACCGGATCAAACGGCAGGAAATGAACCACCTGATACTCTTTCAGCGCGTCTTTATTTTTCAGTCCTCCCAGAACCGCCAAATCAATTGTATCATTATTTTCGGCGCGCGATGCCAGCGCGGCGGCCAGGATGATTTGCTCGGCGGGAATATTATTTACGCTGAACGGATCGCCCAGCGTGAGTTTGTTCTGCGTGAGCGTGCCGGTCTTGTCGGCGCAGAGCACATCCACGCCCGCCAGTTCTTCAATCGCCACCAACCGGCTTACTATCGCCTGTTTTTTTGCGAGCAATCGCGCGCCGACGGCCATCGTCACCGACAACACCGTCGGCATGGCCACCGGAATCGCTGCAACCGTCAGCACCAGTGCGAACTGCAATGTTTCCAGGATCTTATCCCCGCGATAGATCGCGAAACCGATGATCACTGCCA